>OCVQ010000394.1_pt1 | contig 40910 bp, 32 predicted proteins | sample 1539061 | NCBI WGS metagenome assembly OCVQ01 (sample SAMEA3355526, study PRJEB22509) | marine metagenome | biome: marine; feature: river plume; material: water | place: USA | collected 2010-08-08 | depth 0.5 m | reverse complement strand
TTTCTATATCACTCTAATTCTTTTTTTAAACGTGGAACAGTATCATAACCTAATGCCTCAGCTTCCGCAACTTTTAGTTTGAATTTTCGGAACAATTCCATGTATTCATCCATTGATGTTTGGTCATATTTCGGATCGTTGTTGTTTTTAAGGTAAATCTGTAAAAATTCAGATTTTGTAACTGGTTTACCATCAATTTCCATGATGACAGCATCCGTTTGACCGAAAAGATTTAATGTTAAGCCCAGTGCTAGGATAAAAAGGAATATGTTTTTCATTGTGATTTTATGTTTTATGTTTTATAAATTTACTTTCGTTTAACGACTTATTTTATACTATAGTTGGGCGCTTCTCTTGTTATTGTTACATCATGTGGATGTGATTCTCTAACTCCAGCAGATGTTATGCGAACAAACTCTGCACCTTTTAAATTCTCTATTAAAGCAGCACCACAGTATCCCATTCCTGCGCGAAGTCCCCCAATAATTTGGTACGTGACTTCCATTAAGTTTCCTTTATAAGGTACTCGTCCCGAAATTCCTTCTGGCACCAATTTCTTGATATCGTCTTCTGCGTCTTGGAAGTAACGGTCTTTTGAGCCTTGCTGCATGGCTTCAACAGATCCCATTCCTCGGTATGCTTTGAATTTTCTTCCTTCGTAAATGATGGTTTCACCAGGTGATTCTTCAACTCCTGCGAACATGGAACCTACCATAACTACATCAGCACCAGCAGCAATGGCCTTTACGATATCACCGGTGTATCGAATTCCTCCGTCAGCGATTACGGGAACTCCTGTTCCTTCTAAAGCTCGAGCAACATCGTTTACAGCAGTCAGTTGAGGAACCCCAACACCTGCAATCACGCGGGTGGTGCAAATAGAACCAGGTCCAATTCCAACTTTTACAGCATCCGCACCAGCATCTGCAAGATATTTCGCTGCTTCAGCAGTTGCAATATTTCCAACAATTACCTCTAGTTTAGAATATTTCGCTTTTACTTCTTTTAATTTGTCTACTACACCAACGGTATGCCCGTGAGCAGTGTCAATAACGATAGCGTCAACACCCGATTCAACTAAGGCATCAACTCTTTCTATTGTATCAGGCGTTACTCCAACAGCAGCGGCCACACGAAGACGCCCGAAACTGTCTTTACAAGACAAAGGATGTTGTTTTACTTTAATAATATCTCTATAGGTAATTAAGCCAACCAATTTTCGGTTCGAATCAATAACGGGTAATTTTTCGATTTTATTTTCTTGAAGAATCCCTTCCGCTTTGTCTAGGTTAATACGATCGTTAGCCGTGATCAAGTTTTCCGAAGTCATTACTTCGAGGATAGGACGTTTGAATCTTTTCTCAAAACGGAGATCACGATTGGTAACGATTCCTTTTAAAATGCCATTTTCATCGACAACTGGTATACCTCCTATGCTATTTTCCTTCATAATAATAAGTGCGTCTTCTACAACCGCATCTTCTCTCAAGGTAATAGGGTCGATAATCATACCACTTTCCGAACGCTTTACTTTGCGCACTTCCATGGCTTGTGCTTCAATCGACATGTTTTTATGTATAACACCAATTCCTCCTTGTTGAGCAATGGCAATCGCCAATTTGAATTCGGTTACCGTGTCCATCGCTGCTGATATAATAGGCGTATTTACAGAAATGTTTCTCGTTAACTGACTTGTTAAGCGAACATCTCGCGGTAAAACTTGTGAAAATGCTGGGACTAATAGAACGTCATCGAAGGTTAAACCTTCTCGTATGGATGAAATATTGGATAAAGACATGAACCTATTTTTTAAATAAATTCTTGCAAATTTACGATTATTTTCCTACATTCTGTACGATTAACGTTTGTTTGTAAATCAATTCAATATTTAATCCCATTTTTGTAAAATTAAAAGCTCAAAAGCATTGACTCAGCCATTTGCCACATTTCGTTTCCGTTTTAGATTAGCATTGGTTTTCTGCATTATCGCATGTACTAGTTTGACGAGTACTGCGCAAGTTCAAGATTCTTCGCTTATTCAAATGTCGGGGGTAGTTATTGCTGAGTCGTCTCTGGACCCAATGCCTTTTACAACCGTTTTTGATATTACTTCACGTCGAGGAGTAATTACTGATTATTACGGTTATTTTTCCATGGTGGTATTGCCTGGAGATACTTTATTGTTCTCCTTTTATGGATACAAAACGTCATCTTTCATTGTAGCCGATACCTTGACAGATAATGTGTATAACATCATTCATTTGATGACGGAGGACACGATGAATTTACCTGAAGTATCTGTTTATCCTTGGCCATCAAAAGAAAATTTTGCTCGGGCGTTTGTTGAAATGGATCCGTACGATGATGCATTGAGAAGAGCACAACGAGAATTATCAGGAGAGAATTTGGCTTTTTATGCAGCTAGATTGCAGACAGATGCGAGTGCTTCGTATGGAAATGCGATGAACCAGCGGAATACGAAGATTTATACCACTGGTCAACTGCCAGCAAATAATTTATTTAATCCATATGCATGGGCAAAACTTGTGCAGGATTGGAAAGCAGGAAATCTGAAAAGAGAATAAGTTTTATTTATTACCATGTAATATTTTAGATCTGGGGATTTCCTTTGAGTTTTCATAATAATCTATAAGACAAGAACCAGCTCCATCTTGAGGTCCAGGACCGGGCTGAAACTCCATGTAAACAATATTTGATTTTTTTTATTAATTGAAAATTCCTGGACCCTGAGTTATATGTTGACACATTCCAATCATTTTTATTCGTGTAAAACCATAAAGCAGTCGTAGTAGATAAGTTCGTTAATACAATTTTTAATTCAGCTTTTTCACCCCATTCTGCAGTCATATCAAAGGATGCGCCACTCGATAAGGTCACCCCATCAGCAAAGGCTAAAACATTCGTTGAGGAATTTTTGCATGTAATTGCTTTGTTCTTTTTTACAACTAGAACTAATACATACAAGAGCTAAAACGATTAGGTTTTTTTACATTTTTATTAAATTATAGTTTAATTCAAAACGACAGTTAATCTGTTTTATTTTTGGTTAAATAGCTAGGCAGGATAACACAAACAATATTTCTCCACAGGATTCGCTAAAGCTGAGATATTCAGATTATCTGAAGCTTGCGATAAATCAACTATTTCGCCTGACTTCATCAAGAGATTAATCGTCTGTTTACCTTGGTTATATGCTCTATTTGTCAATTTTTCTGAATAAACATAGAAACGTGTATCATCATATGATATCTCCCACCTTTTGGCCAAATCTTTTCTTTCTTCTTCGATTCGTTTTGCAGTAAAAGGTTTTTTCGAAATTTCGATTTTCAATAAATTTCGGGTAACCAATCGACTTGACAGATCGGCAAGAATGATATCGGAAGACAATTGCCAAACTTTTATTGCTCCTAAGATATCATAGTCATCCAAATCAGCGAATTGATAAAGCACTTCTGATTTTTTCTGAAAATCCGATTTCCCAATTTTATTTTTCAAGAAATACTGAAGGGCAGGAGAGGCAAACAGTTCTTTGCCATTTTCCGATAATTCTTTTGCTCTTCGCAAGATTTGAATCAAAGTCAATTCAGCGGAAACTACCGTTTTGTGCATATAGACTTGCCAATACATCAATCGTCGAGCGACAATGAATTTCTCAACGGAATAAATGCCTTTTTCTTCTAAAACCAGTTGACCTTCATGAACGTTTAGCATTTCAATGATACGTTCGCTGCCAATTATTCCTTCGCTTACCCCAGTATAAAAGCTGTCTCTATTTAAATAATCCAAACGATCCATGTCCAATTGGCTTGAAACCAACTGATGTAGAAAAGGTTTTTTATATTCGTTCTGAAAAATGGAAAGACTCAGTTGCATTTCACCTGGAAAGGCCTTTTCCAATTCATCGATGAAAAAACTGGAGATTTCCTCATGACTAACGCCACTTACGATGTCATGTTCCAGAGTATGGGAAAATGGTCCATGCCCGATATCGTGCAGAAGAATAGCCGTTAAAACCGCATGTTCTTCTTCTTCCGTGATTTCATGCCCCTTTCTCCGTATGACTTGCACGGCAGTTTGCATCAAGTGCATCGCGCCTAAAGCATGATGAAAACGGGTATGAAGCGCTCCAGGATAAACCAGCTGCGTTAATCCCAATTGATTGATTCGTCTTAAACGCTGAACGAAAGGGTGTTGTATGATGTCGAAAATTAATTCACTCGGAATTGAAATAAAACCGTAGACTGGGTCGTTAAAAATTTTCTTTTTGTTGTTTCGACTGAGATTCGGACGCAAATGAATATTTTTAGAGATTATTACCATCAAAAGTAAAAAATAAAACGTGTATGCAAGTTAAAATCCTTTGGGCCGACGATGAAATTGATATTTTGAAACCCCATATCATCTTCCTTGAACAAAAGGGCTATGTAGTTTCGACCGTCAATAATGGGGCAGAAGCAGTGGATTTAAACAAATCAGAAAATTTTGATATTATCTTTTTGGATGAGAACATGCCTGGTATTTCTGGGCTGGAAGCGTTGTCTAGAATCAAAGAAGACAAACCGTCGATTCCAGTGGTGATGATCACCAAAAGTGAGGAAGAACATATCATGGAGGAAGCCATTGGTAATAAAATCGCCGATTATTTGATAAAACCGGTAAATCCGAACCAAATTTTATTGACGATAAAGAAGAATCTGGATAAAAGCAAACTGGTTTCTCAGATAACCAATGCCAATTATCAACAAGAATTCCGTCAGCTTGGAATGATGCTAAATTCGCGAATGGATGCTCAAGAATGGATGGACTTGTATCAGAAATTAGTGTATTGGGAATTAGAGTTAGAGAATATCGAAGATGCAGGAATGCGCGAGATTCTCGAAATGCAGAAAAAGGAAGCAAATACGCAATTCAGTCGTTTCATGGAGGATAATTATGAAGATTGGATAGATGGTGATGAAGATGCTCCTATTTTATTGCATCAATTATTTAAAGAGCGTATCGCACCCATTGTAAAGACTGAAAAAGTGTGCTTGTTAGTAATTGATAACTTACGTTACGATCAGTGGAAAATATTGAAGCCAATTATTGAAAAACAGTTCCATGTTCAGCGAGAAGAAATAGTGTATTCTATTTTGCCTACAGCTACACAATATGCAAGAAATGCATTCTTTTCTGGACTGATGCCTCAAGATATCGCGACCAAATACCCGCAGTATTGGGTAGATGAAAACGAAGATGGAAGTAAGAATAAATTTGAAAAAGAATTGATGGAAACACAACTTAAAAGATTAGGGCTAGACATCAAATTCAACTACAATAAAATCACCAATTACGAAGCAGGTAAAAGATTCGCAGATTCCTTTCACCAATATAAAGATTCAGATTTAAATGCCATCGTATATAATTTTGTCGACATGTTGTCTCATGCTAGAACAGAGAGCGAAATGATTCGTGAGTTAGCTGATGACGAAGCTGCATACCGTTCTCTTACTGTTTCATGGTTCGAGCATTCACCTTTACAGGAGATTATTCGTAAAGTATCGGAATCGAAAACCAAATTGATTATCACCACGGATCATGGGACTGTAAAAGTGAGTAATCCAGTGAAAATCGTTGGAGAAAGAAGTACAAATACCAATCTTCGTTACAAAGTAGGCCGAAACCTTTCTTACAATGCGAAGGAAGTATTCTCTACTCAGCCAGATCACGTTCGTTTACCAAAATCGAAAATGTCGGCGGAATATGTATTTGCAAAAGAAACCGATTATTTCGTCTATCCGAACAATTACAATCATTTTGTGAAGTATTATCAGAACACCTTTCAACACGGTGGTATATCTTTGGAGGAAATTTTAATTCCTTACATTGAGTTAGATGCGAAATAGTAAAACTTATTCTGTTCCAAGCATTGCAAATTTGCCCGAATTAGCAAAAGAATTAATTCGTGACTTTGGTTCGTCCAAAACATGGGTTTTTCAAGGTGAAATGGGCGCAGGAAAAACAACCCTGATTAAAGCTATTTTACACGAACTAGGTATAGTGGGATTAGAGGGTTCACCTACTTATTCACTTGTGAATGAATACAGTACTTCAAAAGGTGAATCCGTCTATCATTTTGACTTGTATCGTCTGAATAAGACTCGAGAAGCATTGGATATAGGAATTGAAGAGATGCTGTACGGCGGTGGATTATGTTTGTTAGAATGGCCGGAGATCATTGAAGATTTACTTCCGGAAGAAACTTTTTGGTTTAAACTTAGTATATTAGATGACAATCAAAAACGTTCACTTACCGTTTGCCCATGATAACAGATCCGCATGTCCTCAAAAGTTTAATGGAACAAGGAACATTACTTCCAAAAGAGGAAACGTTAGAAGTAAGAAGAAAGAAAGGTAGTTTATTCATTGGAATACCTAAAGAAACTCATTTTCAAGAGAATCGTGTCGCACTTGTCCCTGAATCGGTGAGCCTTTTGGTGGCCAATGGTCATCGAGTAAAAATCGAAACTAAAAGTGGAGAAGGAGCAAATTTTTCAGACCGAGAATACAGCGAAGCAGGTGCAGAAATAGTGCACAATGCCAAAGAAATTTTTGAGTGTGATATTATATTTAAGGTTGCACCGCCATCTGAAGCAGAGGTAGAAATGATGAAAGGAAGTCAAACCTTGATTTCCGCACTTCAAATTAATGTACAACCCAAGGTGATTCTTCAAAATTTAATGAAGAAAAAAATCACAGCGATTGCTTGGGATTATATTCGAGATGAAGACGGTGCTTTTCCTGTAGTGCGAACTTTGGGTGAAATAACAGGTACAACAAGTGTTTTAGTGGCTGGAGAATTACTTTCTAAATTCAATTCAGGTAAGGGAATGATGCTAGGCGGCGTTGCAGGTGTTCAACCAACGGAAGTAGTGGTGATTGGGGCTGGAACTGTAGCAGAATATGCCGTTAGAGCCGCATTGGGATTAGGATGTTCGGTCAAAGTTTTTGATAATTCATTAAGTCGATTGAGACGATTGCAAACGGATATTGGTACTAGAATTTATACATCTATTATTCAACCGAAAGTACTTGCAAAAGCACTTATGCGGGCCGATGTAGCAATTGGTGCTGTTCGCTCTAACTTAGGTAAAACGCCATGTATCGTAAGTGATGAAGTGGTGTCTAGTATGAAACCTGGTTCTGTAATTATTGATGTGAGTATTGCTCAAGGCGGATGTTTTGAAACGTCTAAAATTACCAATCATAATGATCCTACTTTCGTAAAACATGATGTTATTCATTATTGCGTCCCGAATATCGCATCCCGTGTATCCAGAACTGCATCCTTTGCCCTGTCTAATATTTTCTCTCCTATTCTTGTAGAAATGGGGAACACAGGTGGACCGAAAGATATGATTGTTACCGATTACGGATTTAGAGCAGGTGTTTATATCTACCAAGGTGTTTTAACATCGGAAGTTCTTGGAAAAGTATTCGATCTGCAATACAAGGATATTGAATTGATTTTACTAGGGTCTAAATTCTAGTATGACTCCCTTAAATTTACCGCAAACACAATTAAGATTAACGCGAAAAGACGGAGTTATCTCTGTGTTTTGTGCGGTGCGCAAGAAAAAGCTCGTTTTAACGCCAGAAGAATGGGTGCGACAACATTTGATCGCTTACTTCGTGGAGGTACTTGAAATTTCTATTGGCAGAATGGGAGCGGAGGTAAGTATAGAATACAATGGACGGAAAAAACGAGCTGATATTCTTGTCGTCGATGATTTCGGTAAGCCATTTATACTTGTGGAATGTAAAGCTCCCGAAATTCCAATTTCAGGTTCTACTTTTTTTCAGATTTCGGCCTATCAAAAGGAATTACCCGCTAAGATTTTGGTTTTGTCGAATGGGTTAGAGCATGTTGTAATTAATTTGGATTCTCAAAACCCGAAAACTTCTTCTGAATTAGAAGTGATGAAGGAATGGATTTAGAAAAAAGAAACAGCTTAATTTCCAAACACAATTATTGAAATTGCAATTAGATAATTCGCAAAATGACGAATCTTAAATTAATGTAAATCAATAACTTATTTCGAAAGAGAAGAAAAACATTTGTTTCGTTAAAATCAAACAAAAAACTAATTAAACTCCTTCTCTAATTTAAAGGCTGATGTTTTATGGAAGGTTAAATCCGGATAATCTTGTTCCGCCATTTGCAACAAGAAAGGTGTCTGAGCAAGGAAAACAAGATTGTCATCTTTATCTCTCGCCAAATCAACCGTTTTTGCCCGCATAAATGAATTCAATTGATCATCATTCTCTGACGTAACCCAACACGCTTTCGAATACGATTTTGGAGCAAAACGACAATTAGCGCCGTACTCATTTTCCAAGCGATATGCGATAACTTCGAACTGAAGTGCCCCAACTGTGCCCACAATCTTGCGATTTCCGGGCTGTTGAACAAACAGCTGCGCCAATCCTTCGTCCATTAACTGACGAATTCCTTTGTCCAATTGCTTAGATTTCATTGGATCTAAATTTTCCAATTCCATGAAGATTTCAGGTGAGAAACTAGGTATTCCCTTGAAAAAGAAATTTTCTCCTTCATTTAGCGTATCACCAATTTTGAAGTTTCCTGTATCGTATAATCCAACCACATCTCCAGGAAATGCTTCTTCGATGACGCTCTTGTCTTGTGCCATAAACGAAGTTGGATTCGGGAATTTTAATTTTTTTTCTAATCGAACGTGATTATAGAATTTATTTCGTTCAAATTTTCCTGAAACGATGCGCAAAAACGCAATTCTATCCCGGTGTTTTGGGTCTAGATTGGCGTGTATTTTAAATACAAATCCTGAGAATTTCTTATCCGATGGCTCAATAAACCGTAGATTGGTTTCTCGTCCGCGTGGCGCAGGAGAGATTCTGCAAAAAGCATCCAATAATTCTTCAACCCCGAAATTGTTTACGGCTGAACCAAAAAAGACGGGTGCTAAATCGCCTGACAGATATGCCTCTCGAGAGAATTCTTCGTAAACACCTTCTATGATTTCCACTTCTTCACGCAATTCTGCTGCTGGAGCTTCTCCAACTAATTCATCTATTGTAGGATCATTGATATCTTCCATTGACACCTTATCTTTTGCAATCTTTGTCTTATTCGCTTGGAAAAGATTAATGTTTTTGTCGTACAAATTGTAAACACCCTTAAATCGGTCGCCCATGCCAATCGGCCAAGTCAATGGACGTGTTTTGATATCCAATTCGCTTTCCAATTCATCCAACAGATCGAAGATGTATTTGGCTTCACGGTCCATTTTGTTCACGAAAATGATAACAGGTGTCTTTCTCATTCGACAAACCTCCATCAGTTTTTTCGTTTGTTCCTCAACACCGCTGGCTGCATCAACGACTAGAATAACGCTATCTACTGCTGTTAAAGTTCGGTAAGTATCTTCTGCAAAATCCTTATGCCCAGGCGTATCTAAGATGTTGATTTGCTTATCTTTGTATTCGAAAGCCATTACGGAAGTAGCAACAGAAATCCCCCTTTGTTTCTCAATTTCCATGAAATCGGAAGTAGCGGTCTTCTTGATTTTATTGTTTTTCACAGCACCCGCCGTTTGGATGGCACCACCAAAAAGGAGTAATTTTTCCGTTAATGTTGTTTTACCTGCATCGGGGTGAGAAATAATTCCGAATGTTCTTCTTTTGGCTATAGATTCTGCGTTGCTCATATTCTATTGAATTCTAACGGTTTGGAAGAAAGTGCAAAGATAGCAAGACTGCGGAGCATTTGGCACAAAAAAGGGTCTCGGTTTATCCGAGACTTAAATCTGTTAGTTTAATTTATTTATCTATTCAACATTACTGGCATAACGAGCATCAAAATTTCTTCTGCTTCGTTTTTATTTTCATGTGGCGTTAAAATACCTGCTCTACTTGGTTCAGACATTTCTAATTTTACTTCTGGTGACTCTAAATTGTTCAACATTTCCATCAAGAAGCGAGAGTTGAAACCAATTTCCATGTCTTCACCATTGTAATTACATGTCAATCGCTCACTTGCTTCGTTTGCAAAATCCAAATCTTCAGCAAAAAGTGATAATTCAGCTCCAGCCAATTTCAATTTGATTTGATGCGTTGTCTTATTCGCGAAAATAGATACACGTTTAATGGAATTCAAAAATTGACTTCTATCGATAATCAAAACATTTGGATTCTCTTTTGGAATAACTGCTTCGTAATTGGGGTATTTCCCGTCTATCAATCTGCAAACCAATTCGATATCATTGAAAATGAATTTCGCATTACGATCGTTGTATTCCAACAATACTTCTTCTTCGCCTGTTAAATTTGACTTCAAAAGGTTTAACGCTTTTTTCGGAAGAACGAAACTAGAACCTGCTTCAGCTTGAGAATCAGTTCTTCTATATCGAACTAATTTGTGTGCATCCGTCGCGACGAAGATTAAATCTTCTGGTGTAAATTGACAAAAGACTCCGCTCATCACGGGACGCAAATCATCGTTTCCTGTTGCGAATAGCGTTTTATTGATTCCATTGGCAACAATTTCACCAGAAATCTTCATTGATTTTTTCTTCTCAATATCTGGAGTTCTCGGGAAATCATCCGCATTGAAACCAACCATTTTCGATTTACCATTATCGTATGCAATCTCAATTCCGAAGTTTTTCAAATCGGCAAGAAAGGTAAGAGGTTGGTCTGGAAGACTTTTTAGTACATCCATCAGCAATTTCGCTGGAATAGCAATGCGACCTGAGTCGTTCGCTTCAACGTCCAATTCAGTTTTCATAGTGTTTTCCAAATCAGATGCTGATACAGTTAGTTTTCCTTCTGTAATTTCGAAAAGAAAATTATCTAGAATAGGTAGGTTATTGCTCGTGCTAAGCGCTCCTGAAATACTTTGTAAATGTCTTAGTAATGAGGTGCTTGAGGTGATAAAGTTCATATATGTTTTATTGCTTGTGCTAGTTCAATTCTGACTAACAAATATAAATAGAATCTAAGTGCGACCTAGTATTTCTTTACGCCAGAATACTACATTTTGTTAACAAATTATCAACGTTTTTCGCCTGTGTCTTCTTGCTTTTGATAAAGCGATTTGTCGAAAGGAAAGTAGATATCACCCCGGATCAACGGGTCGAAAACGAAATATTGACATTTTACGACTGTTCCATCTGGGAGAAAACACCAAAAACTATTTAAATCGTGATTGATTACTTCACCGAATTCAGTATCTAAGTTTTCTCCACTCGCCAAACGATAAAATTTCAGATAGGTTGATTTATTATTCGTTTCAACGACTTTCATCGTTCCAAAGGGCTTTGATTTTTTCAAACTATCAATTTGCTTATCATTCAAAAGGTAATTTGGCATTTCGAAATTCACCTTCTTAAAGCCGCTTAAATAACGTATTACACCTGTCGTATCTGCCAAAGGAACTGATTTTCCCGCTTGTTTTACTGAAAAATTATAATTGTTGTTCGTCACTGTAAATGAACGACCCGGATCATCGAAATTATTAATTTCTATTTTCTTAATAAGACGAATGGGTACGGCAAAAATATCTGTGCACGACCATTTTTTATTATCTGCTGAAAAACTGGGTTCAATTATTCCATTAACACCTCTAACTTTCATCAAAACAGGTAAATTGCTTCGTCCGTCCTGTCTAGAATCTAACAACATTACTTGTCCATGATGGTCGGGCGTTGCGGTTCCGATATACCAAGTTTTTTCCAATCTTCCTTTTTGATAAATCTCTACTTTTGTTGCAGATGTCGAAAGGAGTTTAATGTGCTGCTCTCTTGAACCTTCTGCAACATATCCCTTGAATTCAATATTATGAAGAATGTACATTACGTTTTTGGCGTTTTCAGGAATTATGCAACTTCCCTCTTTATCCGTCCATTCAGCGCCAATTCCCTCACGTTTTATCTCCATGATGTTCATCTGAGGATCCGTAATCACGATTCTGTCAACGGTTGATGTATCTTCTATATTGAAGGTGTGTAGCTCTGAGTTGACATCCGATTTCCCTTTGTTTTTACTCAAATCGAGCGCCAAATAAGTTAATCCAGAGATCAATCCTAAGGCAAGTATTAAAAGAATTATTTTTTTATTCATGCTTTGCTTTTATTTGCCTGCTGCGTACTTACGTCGTCTGAGGTAGAAAAAGATCAAAGCCAGAAGAACGATAATACCACAAGGAATTAATGTGTTGAACCATTTGTAAAATATAGCCGATTCAGAAACTTTACCTTTGTCTATTTGGTGAATATCTATTTGACGAGACCGAATATCTAAAACTGAATTCTCGCCCATCATATAATCCACAGCATTTTGGAAAAATTCTTGATTTCCAAAGAAGATTTGAACACCGAGTTCAGCAAATTGTGCGTTGAATCTTAGTTCATTGTATTGCGATGGTCGATACTTCGTTCCTTGTGGTGTAATAATCGAATCGTAGTTATTTTTAATAAATCGAGAGTTTCCAACAAGTAATACTTTCCCTTCAATCGTGCTGCGTTCTTTATACTTAGCCACAGGATTTTTAGCAAACTCATCTACGATTCTATTTTTGAAATGTGAATTGAAGAATCCCTCAGAAAGACCAGCCAAACAGATTTTATTACTTTCCAATTCCGTATCTGGAACTAATTTCGGATTCTGCCCATAATTCATTGGAAGAGCGAAACTGACCATTGGAGCCAAACCTGTAACAGTGCTATTTGTGGAAGAAGTTAAAATTGGTGTCAATGCCAACTTATCAGTATTGACGAATTGAATTTCGTTGATATATTCCAACGAAACCGGTTCTAGATTTCTAGAAATAGGATGTTTACTTGGAGTAGCAAGAACATGATAGTACCAAGGAATTAATGCCTGTTTAGCGGTGGGCACAACCTTTGGCGCACATTGAGCATCAATTACGTAGTTTTCATTGAGTTTTAGTCCATAATCAAATAGGATTTTTTCAAGTCCAGTGGAATATCTCGCTGTATGTGAAATCCCAGTTTGATTTAGAGAATCTTCAGGCAAGTCTAGCGCTTCCATAAAACACATAAGCTTTCCGCCACGCATGACAAATTGATCGATAACATATAATTCTTTACCCGAAAACTTTTCCTTTGGACCTGCGATGATTAAACCATCTACATCATTAAGGGCAGCAATAGAATCACCAATCTTCACATCTTTCAAAATGTAATAAGGTGCAATTAATGATCGCGCACGCATTGTTTGACCATAGCTCAATTCACCATGTCCTTGCAAAAAGGCAATCGTAGGTTTTTTCACTTCTACAGAACGACGAATGGAAGTCATTAATATATACTCCAGATTGTTCAATGAATTTTGAATAATCTCACCCATTCCTGTCAATGGATAAGGCTTCCCAGGAGGTGTTCCAGGTAAAAACTGAACAACGTTAACCGTAGAGCCTTTGTATTCAATTATGGCTCCAGGCCACACCAGCATTTGACTATTTTGACCGTCTTTGTTGAAAATGATATCCATTGGAGTTATCCCTTGCCCTTTGGCGTAAAGCGATTCGAATAATTCTTGTTGCTCACCTTCAGTTCCCGATGTTGGGTCAATAAACTCGTATTCAATTTTATTTCCTGCGTATTGCTTAAATTCTTTGAGCTTATCCTCAACTGCATCGCGGAAATACTGAAGATCGGAAGGGAGTTTGCCATCCAAATATATCTTAAGTAATAAACGGTTATCTAATTTGTCTTCATTTTTCAAATATTCGACCGTCCCGTTTGACAATGAAAAACGTTTGTCTTTTGTTGCATCAATTCTAAAGTTGACAAAAGAAAATATAATGTTTAGCAATACCACTGCTACTAATGCAACAACGAAAAACGACCAATTGAAAACCCCTTTGAACTTGTTTGTTTTTTTCGCCATGATTATTTCTTTAAAGATTTAATCACTGTCAATGCAGCGAATATGAATAAAGCGATAACAGATAAAAAGTAGAATATATCACGCGTGTCAATTACGCCACGTTTGATGCTGTCATAATGAAATGAAATACCAATATATTGAATAACCGTATCAAAACTTCCAAATAATTTAAATGATCCCAGTTGTGAAAACCCATCGTAAATGAGCCAGCACATAAACATCGCAACAATAAATGCTACGATTTGACTACTTGTAATAGATGAAGCAAATAACCCTATGGCAACAAATACCGATCCCAATAGAATCAATCCTAAATAGGAGGTAAGCGTGGCGCCAATATCAATAGTTCCAACTGGGTTTCCCAATTGATACATGGTTAAGAAGTATATAAGCGTTGGTAAAATGGAAACAACGACCAAGGTTACTCCGGCTAAATATTTTGCCAATAATATTTGGAGATCAGAAAGGGGGCGTGTGAACAAGAGTTCGATTGAGCCAGTTCTTCGTTCCTCAGCAATCGACCGCATTGTAATTGCTGGAATTAAGATCAAGAAAATAATAGGAGATAAATTAAAGAAAGGAATCAAATCTGCCTCTGTTCCTTCCAATAAATTCCATCCTTCGGGAATAATCCACAAGAATAATCCAGCTGAAATTAGATATATAAGGATGAATATATATCCAATAATTGAGCTTAAAAAACTTCGTATTTCCTTCAGATAAAGTGCCTTCATTTGTGCATTTCTGTTTTGAAGGACAAAAATAAGATTTCATTCGCATTGTAAATGCGGAAATGATTGTTTTGTGGATTTCTTTTACTGCGCTGTATGTTGAAAACTGAATTAACCTGCGTTTCTTTCCACATAGCGCATAATACTCTTAGCAATGTCCTTTCCCGTTGCTGATTCTATTCCTTCCAATCCTGGAGAAGAATTCACCTCTAGTATAAGTGGACCTCTAGCACTTTGTAACATATCGACACCGGCTACGCCTAATCCCATGACTTTGGCGGCTTTCAATGCTGCATTTTCCTCTTCGTCAGATAATTCGATAATCTGTGCTGAACCACCTCGGTGCAAATTACTTCTGAATTCGCCTTCTTTACCCTGTCTTTTCATCGCACCTACTACCACGCCATCTACAACAAATGCTCTTAAATCTGCACCTTTTGCTTCTTTAATGAACTCTTGAATAATAACACGTGCCTGTAAACCATGAAATGCTTCAATTACAGAAGTGGCAGAATTTGTATCGGGTGCCAAAACCACCCCCAATCCTTGTGTGCCTTCTAATAGTTTAATCACACATGGTGCACCTCCAGCTTGTTCTATAATTTCTTCTGTGTTTTTCGATGAATTAGAGAAAACTGTTTTCGGCATTCCTAATCCAGCACGAGACAAAATTTGAAGACTACGTAGCTTGTCTCTTGATCGAACTAAAGCTTGAGATTCAACCGCAGAAAACACATGCATCATTTCAAATTGACGAACAACCGCTGTTCCAAAAAAGGTAACCGAAGCACCAATTCTAGGTATTACTGCATCAATATCCGTTAAGAACTCTCCATTGTATAAAATTCTGGGCTTTTTCTTTTCCATAACGATATCACATTTCGTATGGTTAACAACGACCATTTCATGACCTTTTTGTTTGCCCGCTTCAACAAGGCGTTTCGTAGAATACAAGTTAGGATTTGCAGATAATATTGCGATTTTCATTTTATTAATTTTTGGCGAATATATATTTAAATATTAAATCCTTCCGGTTTCTTCAAGGAAATCCATTAAAAACTAATTTGGTTGTCCATGCCTCCGGTTTCTTCTCGAACCACGGCTTTATCTTCGGCCAAACTTGACCGAATGTTTCCGAGTCTCGATAGGCATTTAATTCAGCTTCGGTCTCCCAATCACTAATTGTCATAATCGTTTGGCGATTGTAGTTATCCTGAACCAATCGCATGCCTTTACATCCTGGAAAAGCGTTGACTTTATGTTTTACTGTTTCAAAGAAATCAAGGAATTCTTGAATCTTATCTTCTTGAAATTGAAGTTTGACTATTCGAGTGATCATTTAAAACAATTCTTCTAAGGTGTCCTTGGACCCACGAGGAGTGAATTCTATACGAACTTGATCTCCTTTTTTGAATCCCAAAAGTTTTTCGGCACCTCCATTTCCTTGGTTTGCTCCTCGGTTTATTGCGATTTCTAATAAACCGTTTTCATTGAACAAGGCCAATCTTTCACCTGGGGCAACTTCATTGTAGGTGTTGGATATTTGATCGATATAATATTCTTTTCTAGAAAAAACAATTGTGAAAGGATGATTGTCACCTACTCTTTCGAAAAGTTCAATATCTATGTTGGTTATCGCATTTCCATAGGAGTCCAAGTGCACGATATTTCCAATAATCAAGTTTTTTTCTACAATCGCAATAGATGAGAATGCACGCTTAAATCCAATTTGCTCACTGCAAAAAGCCTCAGGTTTCTTTCCGTTAAGTATTTGAATTGCAGCAGGAACCAGCATGCTTTTTGAAGGAAACTTAAAAAGCTTCGGATTGGATAATACATCATCTATACGCCAAAGGTTATCTGGTTTTCTTTCTCCTAAAAATGTACCAAAAAAGCCATTGTCATTCGAGATAATATACTGCTTGTCAATTTCCATGATGCACGGAAAAGAACCGTCTGATCCACCGAAGTTCACAATTGGCTCCGTATCAATTGCGATTACATGAACTGTTCCCGTAGGAAAATCCTTGTAGCAAGACCTAAGGACAAACGCGCCGTGTGAGGTGTCAAATGGAACTATGTCGTGAGAAAGGTCTATAATCTGAACTTCTGGGTCTGATTTCAGAATTGACCCTTTAATAGAGGCAACGTAGTGGTCATTCAATCCCAGGTCGGAAGTCAATGTCAAAAGTTTTAAACCCGTACTCAAAGCGTCTGTTTTTTTATGGAATTATTGTAATTTTGACCAAAAATAAGTTTTAAATAGAGTTAAATCGAAACCTTTCGTAAATAAAGTTCTAATTGGTCGAAAAAAAAATAGAAATAAAAGGAGTGAATCCCGCTGAATTTTTCGGAATAAACAACGATAAGTTCAATCATATCAAAAGCTTCTTCCCTCAATTAAAGATTAGTTCTAGAGGAAATGTGGTAAATTATTCTGGTGATATAGCTCAGTTAGGCATATTCGAGGATAAAGTGAATTTGATTATTCAATACTTGAAGAAATTCAATTCCATGACGGAAAACAATATCGATAATCTTATGGACGAAGAAGGAAAATCAATCGTGGAAGAAAAAGATGGCGATGATGTTATTGTGCACGGGAATTCTGGCATTAAGGTTAGAGCGAGAACTTTAAATCAAAAGAAATTAGTAAAAGCAGTTTATAAGAACGACATGGTTTTTGCCGTTGGTCCAGCTGGAACGGGTAAAACGTACACTGCTGTTGCCCTGGCCGTTAGAGCACTGAAAGAAAAAGAAGTCAAACGGATTATTTTAACTCGTCCAGCTGTTGAAGCAGGTGAGAATCTTGGTTTTCTGCCAGGAGACATGAAGGAAAAGCTCGATCCATACATGATGCCTTTATACGATGCACTGCGTGATATGATTCCGCCGGAGAAGTTGAAGGACATGATAGAGTTTGGGGTAATTGAAATTGCTCCCTTGGCATTTATGCGGGGTCGAACACTTGACAAAGCTTTTGTAATCTTGGATGAAGCGCAAAATGCGACGAAAATGCAAATGAAAATGTTCTTGACGCGTATGGGAATGTCGGCGAAATTTATCGTGACAGGTGATATGTCACAAGTAGATTTGCCACGTCATCAGCAATCAGGATTGAGCTATGTTATTGATTTGCTAAAAGATACTGACGGCTTAGAAATTATCCGATTGAATCAAATGGATGTTATTCGACATCCTTTGGTGAAACGAATTATTGATGCATTTGAAAAAGCCGATGATAAAGACAAAGTGGCGAAACAAAACTAGAAAAAAGACAATAAATAACATGGAAGCACTTGTAAAAACAGATTTTGAATTTCCGGGTCAAACGAAAGTCTACAAAGGAAAAGTTCGAGATGTTTATTCTTTAGACAATGGATTGCTTGTGATGGTCGCATCGGATCGTATTTCGGCATTTGATCATATTCTTCCAAAAGGGATACCACATAAAGGTCAGGTTTTGAATCAGGTTGCTACCTATTTTTTGGATGCGACAAAGGATATCGTACCAAACTGGTTGATTGCTACACCGGATCCTTCTGTTGCCGTAGGACATGCTTGCGAGCCGTTTAGAGTTGAAATGGTAATTCGTGGATATTTGGCTGGACACGCCGCTCGAGAATACAAAGCTGGAAAGCGAGTTCTTTGTGGAGTGAATATGCCAGAAGGAATGAAGGAGAATGACAAATTTACTGAACCCATCATTACGCCAGCAACAAAAGCAGATGAAGGTCATGACGAAGATATTTCGCGTGAAGAAATTATTGCTCAAAACATTATTGCGGAAGATGTTTACCTTCAACTTGAAAAACATACAAGAGCATTGTTTCAAAGAGGTTCTGAAATGGCTGCGGAACAAGGTTTAATTCTTGTTGACACGAAATATGAATTCGGACTGTTGAATGGAAAAGTAATTTTAATCGATGAAATTCATACACCAGATTCAAGTCGTTATTTTTATGCAGATGGCTACGAGGATCGTCAATCAAAAGGCGAAAATCAAAAACAATTGTCAAAGGAATTTGTTAGAGAATGGTTGATTGAAAATGATTTCCAAGGATTGGATAGACAGCTAATGCCTGACATGCCTGACTCCTTTGTTTCAACAGTTACAGAGCGATATATAGAGTTGTACGAAAAGATATTGGGAAGAAAATTTGAACCAGCAAATACCCATGATATTGCCGCTAGGGTGGAGATAAATGTTACAGGATTTCTTGAAAAACACTCTAGATAATTATTAAGAATAACAGCAGATGTTAAAAATCCGGACTAAAATTTATGAATTTTAGTCCTAAATATTTTGAGGATTTTGAGTTTAAATCAATTAACAATTTCTAGGTCAATATTCCTTAAACAAACCGTATTTTTGGCACCGAAAAAAGAACCAAAAAACTATGGATAAGATTATAAACCAGTTTTTCTCCATGAAAATGATGGCGTTTGCCATGTTTGTTTTCTTAGCTGCAATTGGCACTGCAACTTTTTTAGAGTCTGTATACGATATTCAGACAGCTAAATTGCTTATTTACAATGCTACTTGGTTCGAAATTGTTTTGGCGTATTTGTCCCTAAACTTGATTTCAAACATCTTTAAATACAAACTTTTTAGAAGAGAAAAAATCGCTACTCTAGCTTTTCACCTTTCTTTTTTGGTCATTATTATTGGAGCTGCAATCACACGTTTTGTGAGCTTTGAGGGTTTGATGATTGTTCCCGAAGGGGAAAAATCGAATTTCATCTATTCCTCAGACCCAAAAATCTGGTTCAAAGTGAATGATGGTGAAATGGAGTACAAGTACGAAACGAAAATTTTTCAATCAGAAATTTGGCACAATCATTTCAATTTTGCTGTGGAATTCCCGAAGCATTCAACACCGATTTCTATTTCATTTGTCAATTTCCAAAAGAATCATGTCGACTCTCTCGTAAAAAACGATACCATAAAAGGAAGTGTTCTCGAAATCGTAACGGACGGAATGTCATCGAATTTTGTTGGTGAAAATGATTTCATGAAAATAGGTGAGGTGGCCTTGTCTTATAATAAGAAAGATGCTATGCCTGGGATTCAAGTGTATTCCAAAAGTGGAGTTGCTTACATGAAGTCGGCGTATGATATGACAAGTCTTTCCATGAGTCAAATGCGGGCTGCACGTCAGTCTGGTGGAGATGTTCCAGATTCGGCATATACGCAAATACCAAAGGACAAGGAAGTTGTTTTTCAAACTGCGACGCTCTACCAAGTGGGCGGCAAGCAATTCGTTTTCAAAGGTTTAGTAATCAATGCGAAGAAAATGTTGCTTCCAGGTAAGACTAAAACCGCGGGAATGGATTACCTCACAGTAGAAGTTAAAGATGGTGAGAAATCGATGAACTACACGCTGGAAGGAGGAATGGGCAAGTTACCTGTTCATCACGTTTTCGAGTTTAACGGATTAACGTATGAAATGGAATATGGCTCTACGCGAATTCAAATTCCATTTTCAATTGCCTGTAGAGATTTTCAATTGGACCGATATCCTGGAAGTAATTCACCGAGTTCTTTTGCGAGTGAATTGACAATTGTTGATCCTAAAAATGGTGTAAATAGAAACAAGCGAGTTTTCATGAATAACGTAATGGATTATGGCGGATATCGTTTTTTCCAATCTGGTTATTCACAAGATGAAAAGGAGACACATTTGAGTGTGAATCATGATGCGCTTGGAACCAAAGCAACCTATTTAGGATACTTATTGATGTCAATTGGAATGATATTGTCGCTGTTCGCACCGGCTGGTAGATTCAGAGATATATTGAATAAGTTAAAAGGTTTACGAGCGAGAAAAGAACTTCTTGCGGTATTATTGTTGTTGTCTTTCCATTCTTTTGGGCAGGAACACGTTCACGAACCAGGCGATACAACGCACAATCATGAAGCGGACGAACCTCAAGTCATTGGTAAGCGGAAAATGATTCAAGGTGAGTTTATGTCGGAAGAACATTCTGATAAATTAGCCAAATTGGCCGTTCAGGACTTCAAAGGGAGAATAATACCGATGCATACTTTGTGTGACGAATTGTTGCGCAAAATTTCAAGAAAAAGTGAATTTAACGGTAAAAATGCCGTTCAAACCGTTGTTTCCATGCACATGTATCCAGAATACTGGATGTCGCAAAATGTAATTTACGTTGCCAATAATTTAGTTGAAAGACTGAAACTTCCTGGAAACTATTGTGCGTTCAACGATTTCTTCTCTGACGACATGCAGCTCAAATGGGCGAAAGAATACAATTCAGCCTTTCGTAAACCAGAATCGCAAAGAAACGAGTTTGATAAGAAATTGATCAAAGCAGTAGAGAAGATTCAAGTCTTGAATCAAATTTTCATGTGGGAATACATGAAGATTATTCCTGCAGTTGGCGATGCGAATAATAGTTGGTACAATCCTTTGAGTCCCGACTTGTCAGATAAATCTCAACAAGGTTCTGAATTGGGGCAGCTCTATTTTAACTCGATAGCGCTTGGTGCAAGAGACAAAAACTTTAGTGAATCGGATAAAATTTTGGAACGATTAATAACCTACCAAAGAAAGATAGGAAAAGATGTCATTCCTTCCGAAAGTCATATCAATATGGAGGTGCGCTCCAATAAGATGAATATTTTTCCAAATGCATCTTATCTTTATTTGACTCTTGCCTTCATTGGTTTGATCTTTTTTTTCATAGAAGAAGTTGGTCAGAAAGACAAAAAGAAAATTTCCACTTTGAAGAAAATAAATACGGCAATTAGATGGTTGGTCATTCCTGTAGTTTTATATCACGCCGCTGGTTTAGGAATGCGCTGGTACATTACGGGACACGCTCCTTGGAGTAATGCGTATGAGGTCTTGATTTTCGTTTCACTTGTTGCAGTTGTTATTGGATGGGTTTTTTCAAGAAAATATCCGGTTGTCTTAGCGGGAGCAATGTTCCTGGCATTTTTAATGATGTTCGTTTCTACAATGAGTTTCCTAGATCCTGAAATCACGCCACTTCAGCCCGTTTTGAAGTCGTATTGGTTGAAAATACACGTGGCAATAATCACAGGTAGCTATGCATTCTTGGCACTTGGTTGGATTATCGGGTTCATGAATTTAGTACTTTACATTTTACGCAATGAGCGAATCGGGAGGCGCTTGACGAATACCATTACTTCTTTAAATTACATTTCCGAAATCATTATTACTGTTGGATTATTCATGCTAACCATCGGAACATTCTTGGGCGGTGTTTGGGCGAACGAATCTTGGGGTAGATACTGGGGATGGGATCCAAAAGAAACATGGGCTTTGGTCTCTGTATTGGTGTATGCGATTATTTTGCACTTCCGTTTCATTCCTGGACTCAGCGGTAAATTCGCATTCAATGTGGCGATCTTCTGGGGATTCACCTCAATTTTATTCACTTTCTTTGGCGTGAACTTCTACTTAGTCGGTTTACATAGTTATGCCCAAGGTGATGGTTTAGGAACTTTCCCTCCAGGAATTATTATTTCCGTGATTTTCTTTATCTTGTTTACAGTATTTGCAGCAATTAGAAATCGAAAATACGAAGTATCGAACAAAGCAGAACTAAAATAATATGCACACAAACGTTGATATTCTTGCCTTTGCCGCTCACCCTGACGATTTAGAATTGTCGGCGAGTGGAACATTAATTAAGCATATTGCTGAAGGGAAGAACGTCGTTATCGTAGATTTGACGCAAGGAGAATTAGGTTCGCGAGGAACAATTGAAACACGTTATGCTGAAGCTTCTGATGCCGACCATATTATGGGGATAACTCAACGGGTAAATCTTAAAATGGCAGATGGTTTCTTTGAAATTAACGAGGAGAATAAACGATTAATCATCGAACAAATAAGACGTTTTCGTCCAAAAATTGTTTTGGCGAATGCAATTTCTGATCGCCACCCAGACCATGGTCGCGGTTCAAAATTGGTTTCTGAAGCCTGTTTTCTTTCTGGACTGCGCAAGTTAAATACAAAATGGGAAGGCGCCGAACAATTAGCGTTTCGTCCAAAGTTTGTTTATCATTATATCCAGGATCATTATTTGAAACCAGATTTCGCCATTGATGTCACCGATTTTGTAGACAAAAAAATGGAGGCGATCAAGGCATATAAAACCCAATTCCATAACCCTAATTCCAAAGAGCCTCAAACTCCAATTTCTGGTGAAGATTTTTTAGATTTTATCAAAGGAAGGATGTTACAATATGGTCGATCGATAGGTGTGAAGTATGCCGAAGGTTTTCAGGTCGAACGCACGATAGGTGTGGATAGCTTTTTTGATTTGCATTAAGGGTTAGCCACGAATTGCACGAATTTTCACGAATTATTTTGGTTTTATAGGTTAATTGTTTTTAATTTAAATAGAAAACTAAACCGAAATGAATCATAATTTGATTTGCAAAAATGAGGCATATGCAATTATTGGAGCTTATATGGAAGTCCACAACACCCTGGGAAATGGTTTTCTAGAAGCTGTTTATAAAGATGCAATAGAAATAGAATTCGGGCTTAAAAAGATTTGATATTCTAGAGAACGGGAATATGAGATTAGTTATAAGAATGAGGGTATCCCGCATTAATATGTCGCCAATTTTGTAATTCTAGATAAAATCATTTTAGAAGTAAAAAGCTTAAAGAAGCTCAATTATGTGCACATTGCCCAAACCTTGAATTACCTCAAAGCTTCAGGAAATAAGATTGCAATTCTAGGGAATTTCTCAAGAGAGAGTCTTGAATACAAACGTCTTATCGTTTAATCGTTCCAGACGATTATTATTAGTAAAAATTAGTATCAATAATTCGTTAAGATTAGTATCATTCGTGGCGAAAAAAGTGTAGAGTCTGTTTTTTATCCCACTACCTTGCTGTACAATTTCTCGTACTGATCAATGATTGTATCCTCCTTAAACTGCTCCACAAACACACGCCCTTTCATGCCCGAATATTTCTTCTCCTTTATAGCTAATTCCAATTTGAGCGCCAAATCGTTTAGAGAATTAGTTATTGTTTTATCAATGTACTTCGTTTTGTCATTTGCCAAAAATCCAACAGGTGTCGTAATTAGATGCAATCCAAAACAAAGTGCTTCAGCATTGACAATGGAAAAAGTTTCTGCATGTGAATTCAAAACAAAACAATCGTGTTCCAAATACTTTTCTGGTAATTTATCGTGTGGCACGTGACTTTCGAATGTGAAATGATTCGAAAAATCATTGTTATCGCACCACGAACCAAACTTGTCGAAATTCTCCTCTGAAACCACGGTAAAATGCCAATTCAAAACTCCCTTCTCTTTCAAAATCAAACATGCATCCAAAATTCCTTGAAAATTCTTGTTGTCGTCCAGAGTGGAAATGTGAAGGAAATTATACTTGTCGTCTGGCGCTGATATGACAGGTTGCTGAAACCATTCATTAGGAACGAAATTCCCGATTACAGACACCTTTCGATTGGTTAATTTCTCCATACTCTCGGCTAATCTTTTAGAAACAGCAGTCCTTTCATACGACATCTCAAGGAGTTTATTAATTCGTCTTTTTTTAAAATAAGACAGCTTACTATATTGTTTTTCAAGCATGTACGACCCGTGTTCTGTGTAGATTATCGGTCGTGAAAGTTCTTTTTGAGTTCGAAGAAAATGCCAACTGTCACGCGCCGCAACGCAAGCATGAATCAAATCAACTTGAGGGAAGTGCTTTTTGATCCAATCTACACCCATTTTGTGCGCTACGTATTTGTAGAAAATGCCTTTTCGCACTGGAATAAAGGCTCTGCAGATAGTTAAATTCTCATTGTAATGATAATCCACCATTCCGTATTTCTTGGCAGTTGAAAAATCATTATACAACAAAGTTACTTGATGTCTTTTCGACAAAGAAATGGCAAATTGTTCAACGAAATTGCCTAAATAGGGTTCTTTCACATTTGGGAACCAAGAGGTAAGCAACAAGATATGAAGCTTTTTAGTGGAAGAATTCAGATCTTCTTTCAAACTTGATTACGCTTTAGTGGATGGGCAAACAAATTCTGATATTTTCAATCCCGTATCTTTAATAGCTCCAAAACCACCAAGAACATTGATTCCTGTGTGAAAACCATTTGCTTTTAGAATAGACAAGGCAATCACAGACCGGTAACCCCCAGCACAATGTACGTAAAACTTATCGTTTTCGGGGTACTCATCGAGATACTTGTCTAAATCATCCAAAGGTGTAAATCGGGCACAACCTAGGTGTTCCGCTTCGTATTCTCCATCTTTTCGAACATCAAAAACGATCGCTTTTTCGTTCGTTATTTTAGCTTCAAGATCTCTTGCTGAAATAGATTCCAAATCTGCCAAATTCTTACCATCGATCGCCCAAGCTTCGATTCCGTTTTTTAAATATCCGTGAACATTGTCGAAACCAACTCTTGCTAAACGCGTGATTGCTTCTTCAACTTGGTCTTCTTCAACCACTAACAAAAGGGGAGTGGCCGTATCTTTAATAACCGCACCAACCCAAGGGGCAAATTGTCCATTCAAACCAATGAAAATACTACCCGGAATATGTGATTTACACCATTCATCCTGATGACGAACATCCAAAACTACAACATCCGATTCCTTCATTTGAAATTCAAATTCATCAACTGTAAGCGCTTTTTTTCCTTTGGTTAAAACATCATCAATATTAGAATAACCTTCTTTGTTCATTTGAACATTCAACGGAAAATAGGCTGGAGGAGGAGCTAAGCCGTCTGTGACTTCTTTAACAAACTCTGCTTTTGACATATCTGCCCGCAAAGCATAATTCGTCGCTTTTTCCTGACCAATAGAACCAACTGTTTCTGAACTCATGTTTTTTCCGCAGGCCGAACCAGCGCCATGACCTGGATAAACGACAACGTCCTCTGGCAAAGTCATGATTTTCATTCGCAAGCTTTCGAATAATATCCCGGCTAAATCTTCCTGCGTCATACTAGCCGCTTTTTGCGCTAAATCAGGACGTCCAACATCTCCTAGAAAAAGCGTATCTCCTGAGAACAAAGTTGTTGGGGTGCCTTTTTCATCTAAAAGCAAGTAGCATGTGCTCTCCATTGTATGTCCAGGAGTATGCAACACGCGGATTTTAAAATCACCTAATGGTAATTCTTGACCATCCGTTGCAATTGTGGATGGGAAATTCGTTTCCGCATTTGGACCATAAATAATAGGCGCACCTGTTTTCTCAGACAAAGTCAAATGTCCTGACACGAAATCGGCATGAAAATGTGTCTCCAAGATATACTTGATTTTCACACCTCGTTCTGCAGCCATTTCAATATACTGATCCACTTCACGTAAAGGATCAATTACAGCCGCTTCGCCGTTGTTTTCAATATAATATGACCCTTGAGCCAAGCATTTCGTATAAATCTGTTCTATTTTCATTCTAATTTTTTCTTCTACTAATAATTGTTCATTCTTAATTATTATTCTTCTTTCCAATCAATATCACCATCTTTAGTGAAAGGAATAGGGATGAGCGCTAATTTCTCTTTCAACGTTTTAACACGTGTCATGGCAGAATTTAGTTTCTCTCTCATCGGTGCATATTCTTCTTTTACCAATGTAAGATTCTCTTTCTGCGTTTTCGTTACACCTGTTGTGTTTGAACTCAATTGATATTCGGTTATTCCCAAACGTCCATTCAAACTAGGCAAGGTTTCTTGCTCCAATCCTGAAACAACACCATCACCGTACAAAGTTATTGAACATTCACGAAGTAATGCCTCTATTTCTTTGACTTCTTTCATCAAACTTAAATCCGCTTTTGGATAGTTTTGAATGGCATGAGACAGGTATTTTAATTTTTCTGATGTCTCTCCTAATAATCGGTTGGTCCCAGAAACCATTCGAGAATATTCCGCAAGTTCTGCTCTGAAAGCATCTAATTCTGCCGTGTTTTCAGCAATCAATGTTTGATTGTTCAATCCCTTCACAGTGAAATTCGTTTTTTCAATCAACAAGCTTACTTCTCCGTTTTTCAAATGATTTACCTCAACTGAATACGTTCCTGGTGTAACCATAAATCCCTCATCTGCTGACTCGTATCTACCCGGAGTTCTTTTATTAAGGTTAATCGGCGAAGTGGACTCTTTTCTTAAATCCCATGAAATTCGTGACAAACCCTTTGAAGGAGCAGTACGTATTCTTCTAATCTCCTCGCCTTTATCGTTTCGAATTATCCAAATCAATTGGGCTTTTTCATCAATGTTTTCTGCTCTTAATTCATCAAGTGTAGGATAATATGCTGCTAATTTTTTCTCTTCCTTTTTCTTGTCTTCCTCTTGACGAATTTCTTTCAAGGTTTTGTCTCCCTCATTTAAATACAAGGTGAAAACCGCTCCGAAATCTGGATTGTCTGCATTCCAAAGGTCAGCTCCCTGTGATCCTGTTCCTTTCAAACCAAGGGGAGCAGAAGGCACATAAAGCAATGCTTCTTTTATCGGAAACAAATGCGCTTTTTTGTCTAGTACTTCTTTGTTTAATGAACGCAAAGGTGTGTAATTGTCCAAAACATAAAATCCGCGACCAAATGAAGCAGCCACTAAGTCGTTTTCTCTTTGTTGAATATCTAAATCGTAAATGGCAATTGTTGGAAGTCCACCCAATTTGTTCCACATTTTCCCTCCATCATTTGAGAAATAACAACCGAACTCCGTCCCGACAAACAATAGATTCGGATCAACATGATCTTGTCGAATCGTAAATGCAGAACCGCGTACTGGAAGGTCGTTTGTTATAGAAACCCACGTTTTTCCTTTGTTAACACTTTTCAAAACATACGGCTTGAAGTCTCCTGCACGATGATTATTAAATATGGCATATACTATATTTTCATCTGTAGGAGAAGCATGAATTTGATTTACTCTTGTGTTGGGAGGAACACCAACAAATGAATTGTACTTCGTCCACGAATTACCTCCGTTTTCTGAGATCTGAATTAATCCGTCATCCGTTCCAGCATAAAGTAGTCCTTGTTTTTTCGGCGATTCATCCATTGCGACAATATTTCCATAAATGGTTGTCGAAGCATTTTTCATAACAGCATCCATAGACCAAACTTGGCCCATAACTTCCAGTTCATTTCTGTCTATTTCACGCGTTAAGTCAGGTGAAATGGTTAGCCAATCATCACCTCGGTTTGTTGATTTAAAAACGCGATTCGCAGCAAAATAAAGTGTTTTATTGTCGTGTGGTGAGATCAATAATGGCGCGTCCCAATTCCAGCGATACGCTTTTTCGTCTTTTTTCGGCATAGGTTGAATAGGTGTTTTTTCACCTGAAGCTCTATCATAACGAACCAACCAACCGTATTGCGCTTGGGCATATGTTATATCGGGATTCAATGGATCAATCGCTGATTCGAATCCATCTCCACCATTTGTAATGTGCCAATCACTGTTCAAAATACCAGCATTGTTGATAGTAGCGCTTGGACCGCCCATTGAATTATTGTCTTGTGTTCCACCATATATATTATAAAACGGAGCATCATTATCTGTCGCGACTTTGTAGAATTGAATCAATGGCAAATTGGAATAATACTTCCACTCTTCAGCGTGATTATAGGTTTCGTATATTCCACCATCACAGCCAACTATCCAGTGATTTGTGTTGCTAGGATCTATCCAAATACAGTGATTATCAACGTGTTTCTTGTCCTCACCTGTAGCAACAAATTTCTTACCACCATCTTCCGTATGGTGAAGCCATGTATCCATTGCGAACACTTTGTCTTTGTTGTAGGGGTCACAAATAATCTCTTGGTAATAGTTTCCTGAAGTTGAATAACCAGACATTTTTGACCAGCTTTCTCCTTTGTTAGTTGAACGAAAAAAACCGCCTTTATCATCGCGCGCTTCAACGATAGCATATACATAATTCTCATCAGCAGGAGAAACAGCTAGACCAATTCGTCCCATCATTTTGCTCGGCAATCCAATTGCGATTTCTCTCCATGTTTCACCACCATCCGTCGATTTGTAAATAGTCGATTCGGGTCCACCACCAATATACGTCCATTCTCTTCTTCTGCGTTGATGTGCTGCTGCATAGAGTATGTCTGGATTATTGGGGTCAGCTTTGATTTCAGCAATACCTGTATTGTCGCTCACGAACAAAGTCCGATTCCACGTTTTTCCACCATCGATCGATTTGTAAACTCCACGTTCACCTCCAGAACTCCATACTGGACCGTATGCCGCCGCCCAAATAATATTCTCATTTTTTGGGTGAATTACAATTCCACCAATGTGTTCAGAGTCTTTTAGTCCCATATTTGTGAAGGATTTTCCGCCATCAAGAGATTTGTATACGCCATCTCCATAAGCAACTGAACGTTGATTGTTGTTCTCACCAGTTCCCACCCAAACGATATTCGGGTTATTGGGCGCCAATTGCACACATCCTATGCTATACGAGCCATAACCATCAAAAATAGGCGAGAAGGTCGTGCCGTGATTTGTGGTTTTCCAAACACCACCTGAAGCAGCTGCTAAATACCACATATCGTGATTTGTCGGATGGACTGCAATATCAGCAATTCTTCCAGAAGTTAGGGCGGGACCAACCAATCGGAATTTCAGAGCGCCAGTTTGACCTGAAAGCGCTGATTTTGCCATCTCGGAGGTACCTTTATCCTTTTTTTGTCCAAAAGAAGTCATAGCCGTGCCTATGATCAACGTAATAAAAATGATTTTTTTCATATTTTAGTTTGAGAATCATAAAATTACCTTTTTCTTTTTAGAAATCTTAATTGATTGTCATCAAGAACAATCTTAATCTATGAATGTTAAACTAATATGAAATATAATATACTCAGTTTTGCTATCCTATTGTTCGTTTTTCAAGGCGTCTGCCAGACAAAAGGAACCATTTATCAATTTGTAATGAATGACATTGAAGGAGCGGAGTTTTCGCTTGAAAGTCTAAAGGGAAAAAAAGTTATGATTGTAAACACGGCATCCAAGTGTGGTCTGACTCCGCAATATGAGCAATTAGAAAAATTGCACAAAACGTATACAGACTCAAATTTTGTTATTATCGCATTCCCTGCAAATAATTTCATGAGGCAGGAACCCGGGTCTAATTCGGAAATCGCAGACTTTTGTCAAAAAAACTATGGTGTTTCATTTCAAATGATGGAGAAAGTTTCCGTAAAAGGAAAAGATAAACATCCTTTATTTCGGTATTTAACATCTCAAAGTGAAAACGGATTGAGCAATCAAGAAGTGCAATGGAATTTTCAAAAATTCCTGATTGATGAAAATGGTAAATTGGTAAAAGTGATATCACCCAGAACTTTACCAACGGATTCAGAAATTACCGAGTGGATAAAGGGTAAGTAACTCTTAACTTACCTAAGTTAAGTTTTCGTATTCCGTGCTTTTTACCTTAAATAGAAAATAAGTAGATTTTATCGTGAATATTTTGTTGAAAAGTCCTGGATAAACCTATTGCTTTACTAGTTTAAAGCTCTATGTTTTTGTATCTTTGGGGGGCTTGAAAAAAGCCCTAAAAAAGTAGAATGAAACACGATTCAATATAATATGAGCGAAGAAATAGACAGAAGTAATTATTCAGCGGATAACATCCAAGTATTAGAAGGATTAGAGGCGGTTCGTAAAAGACCTGCCATGTACATCGGTGATATTGGAACGAAAGGTTTGCATCATCTGGTGTACGAGGTTGTAGATAACTCTATCGATGAAGCATTAGCTGGCCATTGTGATTTGATTTCTGTGTGGATTAATGAAGACAATTCAATAACAGTTAGAGACAATGGTCGTGGTATTCCAACTGCAATTCATACCAAAGAAAAAAGATCTGCATTAGAGGTTGTAATGACAGTTTTACATGCTGGTGGTAAGTTTGATAAAGACACATATAAAGTATCAGGTGGACTTCATGGTGTCGGTGTATCTTGTGTGAATGCTCTTTCTGGAGATTTACGTGCTACCGTTTATCGAGATGGGAAAATCTGGCAACAAGAATATAAAATCGGTAAACCGCAGTATGATGTTAAGGTAATTGGAGACACCACTGAACATGGAACTGAGGTGCAATTTAAGCCTGATACAACCATTTTCGAAGCTACAGTGTATAATTACGACATCTTGGCAGCTAGAATGCGTGAGTTGGCGTTTTTGAACAAAGGAATTACAGTTGTACTAACAGATTTAAGAACAACTGACGATGATGGAAAGAATCCAAGTGATACTTTTCATTCTGAAAGAGGTTTGAGCGAATTCTGTGAATATTTGGATAGAAATCGTGAGAAATTGATTCCAGACGTTATTTACTTTGAAGGGGAGAATGACGGTATTCCTGTTGAAGTTGCTTTGACGTACAATACTTCTTATACAGAGAACATTCAAGCATACGTCAACAATATCAACACACACGAAGGAGGAACGCATTTATCTGGATTCCGTCGTGGATTGACAAATACCTTAAAGAAATATGCCGCTGATTCGGGCATGTTGGCCAAAGAGAAAATAGAAATTGATGGTGATGATTTCCGTGAAGGATTGACAGCTGTTGTTTCGGTAAAGGTTCAAGAACCTCAATTTGAAGGTCAAACAAAAACAAAATTAGGAAACAGAGAAGTTACTGCACCGGTTAGTCAAGGTGTTTCAACTATGTTGTCTAATTATTTAGAAGAGCATCCAGCTGAGGCGAAAATCATTGTAGACAAAGTTATCTTGGCAGCAAGAGCGAGACATGCAGCGCGTAAAGCACGTGAAATGGTGCAACGTAAGAATGTAATGTCGGGCAGTGGATTGCCAGGTAAATTGGCCGATTGTTCGGAAAAAGATCCTGCTTTATGTGAAGTATACTTCGTCGAGGGAGATTCGGCCGGTGGAACAGCGAAACAAGGTCGTGACCGTCACTTTCAAGCAATCATGCCTCTGCGTGGAAAGATTTTGAACGTTGAAAAAGCAATGATTCACAAGATTTTCGAAAACGAAGAGATTAAGAATATATATACTGCACTTGGGGTTCGAATTGGAACAGAAGAAGATTCTAAAGCTTTAAATTTAGAGAAACTACGTTACCACAAGGTAATCATCATGTGTGATGCCGATGTCGATGGTTCGCATATCGAAACGTTAATCTTGACGTTCTTCTTCAGATTTATGAAAGAATTAATCGAATTAGGATATATCTATATCGCAACACCGCCTCTGTATTTAGTGAAAAAAGGACAGAAGTCTGAATATGCATGGAACGATGACCAACGCGACAAATATATTCAAGAAATGAAAGGTTCTGGATTGGAAAGCTCAGTTGGAATTCAGCGGTACAAAGGTTTGGGTGAGATGAATGCTACACAACTTTGGGAAACAACTATGGATCCTGAAGCAAGAACTTTGCGTCAAGTTACAATTGATAACGCGGCAGAAGCAGATCAAATATTCTCTATGTTAATGGGAGATGAAGTTCCGCCTCGTAGAGAGTTCATCGAAAAGAATGCAAAATATGCTAAGATTGATGTTTAATCAATAAGCAAAATCATATTCAAAAGCCGCTGTAATTTATAGCGGCTTTTTTATGTCTGATAGAGTTTTTATTTGATAGCTTATTCAATCCCGATTTAAATTTACGCAATGCATGCTCATAAGCGAATGTATTAGTTTCCAATAAAAAATGAGTGCTCCAATAAAGAAACACCCATTCCAATCAATTAAGTAGACTTCTAGTTCCCTTTTATCTCAAATTCTGTTCGTCTATTTTCCTGACGACCATCCGCACTAGAATTCGTAGCAACTGGCACGGAGTCACCATATCCTTTTGCGTTCATGCGAGCTGCAGAAACGCCTTGTTCTTTAAGATAGTTCACTACAGCATCCGCTCTTTCTTGAGAAAGCTTAGCGTTGATACTTGCCGAACCTGTATTGTCGGTATGACCACCGATCTCAATTTTCAAGGAAGGCACATCGTTCATCAATTTTACCAATCGATCTAATTCAGCATTCGATTCAGAACGTAAATTAGCTTTTCCGACATCAAAGAAGATATTCTTAAGGGTAATTTTGTTTCCTACCGCAACATTCTTTAAATCAATCGTTTTGTTGACCAAGTTATCTGCAGCACCGTTCGGAATATCAAAGTTCTCAGAATGGAAGAGGTAATCTTTCGCTTTTACAGCAATTCCGTAGTTTTTACCCGAAGCCAATGTGATAATAAATTTACCCGTTGCGCTATTTGTCGTGAATGTTTCTATCACTTTTCCAGAAGAATTATCCGTAATTTCAATTTCCGCCTCAACCGCTTTCTTCGTCATCGCGTCTATCGTAATTCCTTTGAATACTGTAAAGGACTTCCTGTTGATATTCACTGTTTCTTCAACTTGAGCTTCTTTCATCGGCATGATGATACTTGCTAACAAATAATCTTCTCCATCTACCAATGGTTTCTTTTCCGGTCCCCAGAAAGTTACTCTGTAAATGTCATATCCACCTTTTCCACCAGCGCGATTAGAAGCGATGTAAGCGAATTTTCCATTTGCCGTTGATGCAAAAAAGAAATCATCATAAGGCGTGTTGATTGGATAGCCCATGTTCTCTGGCTTAGACCATTGCCCTTGTACTTTTCGAGAAACAAAAATGTCATATCCGCCAATTGTTTCGTGTCCGTTTGAGGCGATATACATAGTTTCACCATCGATATGGCAGTAAATCGGTCCTTCATTAAACTTAGAATTGACCACAGAAATCATTTGCCCAGCCATGTAATCTTTTTGGATTTTACTTTGCATAGCAGAATACATGATTTCAGTTCCGTTCGAACGATTCGCATTATCACGAGCGAAATATATACTCCAACCATCTGGATAATACGAGGCATAAGAATCGTTGCTTCTGTTCGAAGAAATTGCATTCGCCATTCGAACGGGAGAAGACCAATCAATACCTTTCAAGGTAGATTCAAAAATATCCAATTGTCCATCTTCTTCGCGGTGCAATAACATTTTTGTTCCGTCATAGCTTAGATTATTGGCAATGTCATTTTGTTCTGTGTTCACGTTTCCACGAATTTCTTTTGGCGTTGACCATTTCCCACGAGATAAAGATGATGTGTAAATATCAGCATCAAACCCACCAACCTCATTTGGAGTATGTCCATTTGGCCGATCGGATGACATAATTAACTCACTTCCATCCGTAGAAATACTTGGCGCGAAATCGTTGTATTCCGTGTTCAATTCTGGAATAACATCAACCCAAGCGCGTATTGGAGCTCCAATTAAATCTCTTCCCGTTTTACATTCTTTCTTACGTTGAGAAACGAATTTATTGAAATTGTCAGCCTTTTTATACTCGTTTTCAAATTTTTCATACGATTTTGTCGCAGCCACAAAATCACCTTCCAATTGCTGGGCATAACCAAGGTAATACGGTAAGAATGGATCACAAGCTGGGTCTAGTTCATTAGCTTTTTTAATATTTGATATGCACTTTTCAGGGTAGGTTCCGTTGGCATAACAAATCCCAATTTTCAAGTTCAATTCTGCGTTGATTGGATTAAACTCCCAAGCCACAGCATATTGTTTAACTGCTATGTCATAGTTCAATCCGAGTGGTTTTACTTCGAAAAAAGCTGCATTGGCCAATTCAAAATACTCGTCACCTTTTTCTATGGCGTCTTCGGCCTTTTTAAATCCGTCTTTGTCTGTTTTAAAATTTGACGATTTAAATTCTACGTTTTGACTTAATCCACAGAAAGAGATTAAGCCTATAAATAATGTGCTTATTAATAATTTCATCTTTCTTGGTTTAGTCGTTACAGTTGCTTGAATAATATTGCTTTCCTTGAGCACTCCCCAATTCAGCCGCCTTCTTCCAGCTTTCACATGCACCATTTTGATCACGAAGCATTTCTAGAGCCATACCACGATTTACATATGCATTTGCATACCCATTGTCTGCTTTAATTGCTTTTTCGGCATATTTAAAAGCTTCATTAAATTCCTTTTTCAAATAACCAATTGCACTCAAATTATTCAATGATACTGCATAATCACTTTTGATACTCAAAGCTTTTTGAAAATCCTTTTCAGCATCATCAATTTTATTTTGTTCCATTAATGCAGTTCCTCGGTTGTTGTAAGCCATGTAAAATTGACCGTCTACTGAAATTGCACGATTAAAAGCAGCAATTGCACCATTGTAATCTTTCATTTTCTTTTTAGTCGTACCCAAATTATTGAGTACAAAAGCTAATTTTGGATTCTTTCTGATTGCAATTTCATATTGTGCCAAGGCCTGTGGATATTTCTCCAGCATGCGATAACAACTGCCTTTATCGTTATAAGCAAGTACAAATTCTTCATCCAATTCAATGGTTTTCGAAAAAGATTTTAAAGCGCCTTCGTAATCTTGTTGAATAAATTTAAGTGTGCCGAAGTTATAATGAGCTTTGGGGTTTGTTGGGTCAATTCTAATCGACTCCATATAATCGTTTTCTGAGTTCAAATAATCATTCAAACCTTGATATGCTCTACCTCTCTGAAAATATGCTTTAGAATAACTTGGATCTTTTTGAAGCAGAGTAGACAAGGTCGACGCTGCTTCTTTGTACTTCGAAAGTTCATTTTCACATACCCCTTTGTTATAATAAGCCGCAGTGAAATTAGGATCAATACTTATTGATTTCGAAAAATCGCGTAATGCACCTTCATAATTATTAGAGGAAAACTTTTGAATTCCTAAGTTGTAAGCTTCTTGTGATTGAGCAATTGCTTCGTTCACTTCATTCAGATTCGCAATAGAATCTCGATAGGCTTGTTCGGTTAGTGTTAAATCTTCTTGGGCATTTAGGTTGGTGCCAAAGAAAATGCAAAAAACAGCAAAAGCCATTAATTTATCCTTCATAGTTTAATTGTATTTTGACCTTGCAAGTTAATAAATAATCATCGTTTATATTTTCGAAAGTTTTCAACACGGATAATTGTCCTTATTTTTGTTGTATACCCAAAAACAAATATGTCAAAACAAGTATACATTGTCGACGGACTCAGAACCGCAATTGGTAATTTCGGTGGAAACCTTTCAACAATCAGGCCAGATGATATGGCAGCCCATGTTATTAAAAATTTAATTGCTAAACATCCCAATTTTGATCCAAAGCAAATCGAAGATATTCTTTTCGGTTGTGCAAATCAGGCTGGAGAAGACAATAGAAATGTGGCTCGTATGGCTGGACTTTTATCTGGCTTACCCATTGAAATTGGTGGAGAAACGATTAATCGCTTATGTGCTTCAGGAATGGCGGCAACGATTAATGCGGCACGCTCAATAAAAGACGGTGCCGGTGAAGTGTATATTTCAGGTGGTGTAGAAAATATGACACGCGGACCGTGGGTCATTTCAAAAGCATCAACTCCTTTTGGTCGCGATTCCGAAATGCACGATTCCTCTTTTGGTTGGCGCTTTATAAATCCTCAAATGAAGGAACTATATGGAACTGACGGAATGGGAAATACAGCGGAAAACTTAGCTGAGATGTATTCTATTGACCGCGAGTCGCAAGATAAATTTGCTGCTTGGTCTCAAGAAAAAACAGCCAAAGCGCAAGCTTCAGGTCGTTTTGATGAAGAAATTATAGCTGTGAATATTCCTCAACGCAAGAAAGATGATATCATTTTCACTAAAGATGAATTCGCTCGGAATGGTACGACGATGGAATCACTGGGTGGACTTCGTCCCGCGTTCAAAAAAGAGGGTGGAACCGTTACCGCTGGAAATGCATCCGGATTGAACGATGGAGCGGCTGCTTTGCTGATTGCTTCTGAAGAGGCAGTAAAATTGAATAATTTCAAACCATTGGCACGAATTGTTGGTGGTGCAGTAGCCGGTGTTGAACCGCGCATCATGGGAATTGGTCCTGTTTTCGCCGCTGAAAAAGTATTAAAAAGATCAGGTCTGACTTTGGATCAAATGGATATCATAGAAGTGAACGAAGCCTTTGCAGCACAAGTATTGGCCTGTACCCGAAAAATGGGAATAGCTGATAATGATCCGCGTATCAACCCTAATGGTGGGGCTATTTCATTGGGACACCCATTGGGAATGACAGGTGCTAGAATTTTGCAAACAGCAGCTATTGAGCTTCAAAAAACAAATAAACAATATGCCTTGGTTTCCTTATGCATAGGTGTAGGGCAAGGGTATGCTACAATTATTGAACGAGCATGACCCAACTATGAACCGTGACTAAACGTTATCCAAATATGAAACTTGTTTACCTTTTTCTATTTCTTACAACTATCACTTTTTCTTGTAGAAAAGACAAAGCGAGTTGGGATGCCGATTATATGATTCCGCTGATCAACGATAGTTTGACCTTGGTCGACTATGTGAACGATTCAACACTTGGACTCAACACTTCAGGAAATTATCAGTTGGATTTGCACCGAGAACTTTTTCGCTTTGATTTGTCGAACGAAGTTGAAATTCCAGATACGACTATTACGAGTTCATTTAGTAACGCTCTGACTTTCAATGTACCTCCTGGGTTCTCTATTATAGACGATGCGCAAGAAAAGAGTTTGTCGCTTTCAAATTTAGAATTAAGCACAATTTATATTGAAAAAGGTCAAATTGAGGTAACTGTCAAAAATACGTATCCAACCAATGTTATTGCGAAAATCCTCTTGCCTAAAACCACGAAATCAGGTGTAATTGTCACCGATGAGTTAACAATTGGACCAGGAACAGTTGCGAATCCCTCATACGGCACGAAAACTATAGATGTCGCTTATGCAAATATGGATCTCACGGGCTTAAATTCAAATTCGTTCAATAAATTCGTCTACAATATTATTGTCAAATCTGATCCCAATGGGCCAAGTGTTCAGAGTACTTCTTCCAATGTGACAGTAGTTACTTCAAAAATTAAGAATCTAGAATTATTTTATGCAAAAGGTTATTTCGGTAACAGAAAAATAAAAGATACAGTTGAAACAGATGTTGAGATATTAAAAAATTGGATTTCAGGGGGACTGGATGTGCAAGATGTGGATTTAAATATTAAAATCACGAACAGCATTAAAGCAATGGGGCGAATAAAAATCGTTGATTTGACCACTGAAAAAAGCAATGGAACAGTGACGCATTTGAATTCAAGTCAAATGAATGTGGCTCAAAACGTCAATTCAGCTGCTGGAGCTTGGAGTACATTATCATCATCGTTTACCAATTTTTCATTTACAAGTACGAATAGTAATATTGAGGATTTCATCGAAAACGCAGGTCCGAAGATTAAAGTTATTTACGAATTCGAACTTAATCCATTAGGAAACAATACCTTATCGAATAACGAGGTTTTCCCTGAGAGCGCAGTTATTTTAGATCTTGACTTAAAAATGCCTTTAACCATAGGTCTTGATGAGCTGACCCTTCAAGATACTTTATCGGTGAATTTTGCAAAAAATAAAACACAATTGGAGCGGGCTAAAAAAGCCCAAATCATAGTTGATACGGAGAATGGTTTTCCGATAAAAGGAGAGATTATGCTCAAGGTACTAAATGATTTAAATGAAACGGTTTTAACCATACCCAATTCAGGTATTATTCAATCTGGTTTGACGGGTATACCCAATTCGTATGGTTTATATACTTCGAAAGATAAAATCCTATGGGACCTGGATGAAGCACAAATTATAGCGCTCCAGAATGGGACCAAAATGGTGGTGACCGGTGTCTTTAATACTCCAGACCCTAGTACAAGTTTGAGTACACCACTTCCAATTAAAGAGAAAAGCTTCCTGTCGACGAAAGTTTATCTTTCATTAACTTACCAAAACGAATTATGATAAAACTACTTACTGGAGTCTTCTTTTTTTGTTCGTTTGTGGTTTTTGGTCAGCATACATTGCCCATTCAAATGGATACATCGATAATAAACGGCGAAATTTCAGCTTATGGAATTATCGATTATTCAGGAACTTCGATTCAGAATCAAATGTCTGAAAAGTTGATTTTTGGAGGTTTTATTAATGCTGACGTGAAAGATGCGAGCATGGACAAACACCGAACCCACAATAAGTTCGGAATAGAAATAAGTAGCGAAATCGATTACAAAAACTATAACCTTGGAGAATTTCTTAAAGGTCAATACGGATTTTATGTTCGAGCAGGAGCTGGACTATATGGATCTATTTCGTACAATGATGATTTGTATGGTTTGGCATTTTACGGAAATCAAAGATATCTAGGTGATACAGCGCGATTTACTGGCACGGAAGCCAATCTAGTTAATTTTCAAAAAATTGGATTTGGTCTAGTTTCTAAAAACTTGAAATCAAGCTTGGGAGTAAATTATTACAACATAACCGATTATGCAGAAGGTTTTGTCCGTTTTGGTGAATTGTCCGCTGATTCGTCTGGTTCAAATATGAACTTAGATTTGGATGCGCGGGTTCAAATGACAAATTCAGCGAAATTCAATAAAGGATGGGGCATCGGCTTGGATGGCGATTTTCGTTTCAAGGCAAAATGGATAAACGAACGGGAGGCATTTTTTCAAGCTCAGTTTAAAAATATTGGTCTGATGACCATTAATGATGTCGATGTGTATGCAGTCGATTCAAGTTACTCATTTTCAGGCTTCAAATACTACCAATTATTTAGCGATAATGCCAAAAGTTTTGACGAACAAGAGGAAATTATGGATTCATTGGGGGTAAAGAGGGACACAAGAAGTGTTACTGGCTTTTTACCCGGATTTGTTCAAATTGGAAAAATAGTCGATCAACATAGTGATCAAAATCTTCAATCGTTTTTTGGCGTGCGGTTGTACACCACTTTAGCTTATAATCCTTTGGTTTTCGGAGGAGCGGAGTACAAGTTTTATCCATGGATGAAAGTAGGTGTGCAGGCTTTGTACGGAGGATTTGCCAAATTTCGTGTTGGTTTCTACTCCCAGTATTCAGTGAAGAATTTCTATTTCGCCATTGGTTCTGAAAATTTAATCGGTGCATTGACAGACAAAGGAAGTGGTCAAAGTATTCACCTTAGACTTGCAGTAAAATGGTAAGAGCACTTTTCATATTATCGATTTCCATGCTTTCTACGACAAGCTATTCTCAAATTAAGTTTTATGAGAATTATGTCGGAGCAGGATCAGATATTGGTGGCGGAGTAGTTGAATTGCCAGATACTTCATATGTCATTTGCGGAACTTCAACAAGTTTTGGTAACGGCTCTGCACAAGCTTTTTTGTTGAAAATCGATTCGATGGGACAACATATTTGGGCAAAACAATATGGAGGACCGGAAACAGAAACGGCAAAAAGAATTTTTCATACGGTGGGAGAAGGTTTTTATGTTTTTGGCGAATCAAATGCTACAACAACTGGAGATATCGACTTAAATATTTATCGAATGGATGAATCTGGGGTTTTGATTTCTGAGAAAAAAGTCGGGACACCTGCATGGGATCAAATGTTTGACGCCATAAAGTTCTCAGATTCTAGCTACGTAATTGTAGGAGAAACATATAGCACACCCGATGGTGAAACAGACGGATACATTGTTCGAATAGATAAATTTGGTGATACCTTGTTTACTATGCAATCCAATAAACCAGGCCCTGACAGCTATAGAGGAGTTGTAAATTATTATGATTCTGCATTCGTTGTTGGTGGTTCAGTTTGGAATTCAGATTCAACTCAAAACAAAAGTTATTTAGCCGTTTTTAAAAAAGACGGAACATTAAATTGGGAGAAAGAATACGGACTTCATGGCAACTACCGAATAAATGATGTTGAGAAATTCAATGGAAATATTCTTACAGTAGGTTATCACATTTCGGCTACCACTGGTTTGCGTAATGATTACGGACTGCGCACAGATGGTGTTGGAAATGAATTGTTCTCTTTTGAATATGATGTGCAAGGTGATAGATCATATGAGCATATTGCAAAATACGGACAATTCAACAGACTATATATTAGTATTGTAAATGACGATGCCCAAACTACCGGACCTGGAGTGGATGCCGCAGTAGTCGATTTCAATGATGGATTGTTTTCTTTTAATACAGGTGTGCTAATTACAGGAAGTTATGACGATGAAATTGGACAAATTCTTGCCACTTCAGATAATGGTGCAATTGTAGTGGGATCGAATAGAAGTATTAATGTTCAAAGTCCAACCGTTT
>OCVQ010000389.1_pt1 | contig 41128 bp, 37 predicted proteins | sample 1539061 | NCBI WGS metagenome assembly OCVQ01 (sample SAMEA3355526, study PRJEB22509) | marine metagenome | biome: marine; feature: river plume; material: water | place: USA | collected 2010-08-08 | depth 0.5 m | reverse complement strand
AGTTCCTGCTTTTCTGATACTGTAAAACGCATATACTTTTTGAATTTATCCTTTAATCCAAAATGTCCAATGTTTTTTTTACAATGTCTTAGCGAAGCACCAAATCTGCAACAATCTCTTTTAAACGCTGATTTTCTTTGCGGAGTTCTGCTACTTCATCACTTGTGGCTTCACGTGTTGTATCGCCCGCTAAACGCTTCTTTCCTGCTTCCAAGAACTCTTTGTTCCACTTGTAGAATTGTGCATCCGCAATTGAATACTTACGGCAGATTTCTGATACTGACATTTCTGCTCTCATGGCTTCCATTACAATCTGAATCTTCTGCTCAGAACTAAAGACTCTTCTAGTCTTTCTGCGAACATCTTTGATGAAGTTCTCAGTGGTCTGTTTTTTCTTTCTGTTTGTTTACATAATTAATTAAATTTAAACATTAATTTATTTGGAAACACCTACTAAGGTTTAACCTATTATCGGTCCACTTTATGCTGACGACTTACAAACGCCGGTGCTGATGTTAAAATATCGATTCATTCAGATTTAGAAAAAATCGATGTTAAAAGTATGGTTCCAATTTCATTAATTTTCAATGAGCTCATCACAAACTCATTGAAACACGGAATAAAAAACATCAATAATGGTGAAATTAATATTGAAGTGAAATCAAACACAGATACAACCACCTTTTCGTACATGGACAATGGCGTTTGGATTCCACCAGTCAAAAATGGCACGTTCGGGCTAGAACTATTAGAAACACTGACACAGCAACTAGATGGTAATGTAAGTCGAACAACGGAAAATGGGACGCAATTTATTTTTACATTCAGTACAGAAGCATTGTTTTATTCATAAACATAAAATTAAACGACTTGAACGACGATAATATTGAACGGTTTTGGCAATGGTTCGTAAAGAATGAGCGCATGATAAAGGATTGCATTGAAAATGAACATTCAGCGCACCGAGAATTAGTCATTGATCAAATGAACGAGCATATTCTCGGTTTAGGAATGTTGACATGGGACATGGGTTTAAACGTCGATGACCATTGGTTTTTGATGCTTTCGCCAAATGGAAATCCAGATATGTTGAAGATCAGTCAAAAAACAATGGCTGAAGCCCCCCAACACATGGATTGGTTGTTTTATTCTAGTCGTCCAGCTAAGAATTGGAATCGACAATTTACTGTCTATGATGAATTACACGATGAACAGAATATAGATGCTTCTAATTGGCATTATTTGGTATTTGATGGTGAGGAGGATAAGTTAGCGCTGATTCTAGAAGCTTCAAATGTTTCTCATTTAAATGAAGAATTAACGGAAACAGCTGCTGAACAATTCATCATTCACGAATTGGGTGAATTGACTTGGATGCTTCACGTTGGTTCAGTGGAGATTATTCCAATGGTTGAACCAGATCATGAAGAACTAAAAAACCATGTGTCGGATTTGAAGGAACACCTAGTAGAAATATTAGGAGCTCAGATTTAATAAACGCACTACATCGAAGTCTTCCACGACCAGCTTAATTCTTCTTCAAAAGGTGTTTTTAGTCGCTTCAACTCTTTTTTTAGGTCTACCGAATTGACTTGAGGTTTTGGTATAACAAGTGACGAACCACTTTCTAAATTGATAAAGAAATGGCTTCCAATTTCTACAATACTTGCCAATTCTGAGGCTTTCACATCACCTTCTCCGAAGTTATCTTTTACGTGAATTTTATCGGGGAAAATTTCCAATTCTTCCTCCATCCCATACCGGCTTGAATAATTCGCTTTTATAAAACGTCCATAATTCAACTTTTGCTTCCATGAAAAATATCGGTAGTAAAAAAGAATGAGCACGACTACCATTATAGAAAAGTAAACTCCCATTATGATTTCGTCGCTTGTAAAAAAATAACCTGCAAATAAAGTTGAAGCTGCCACCAATAACGCACGACTGTTTCTTCTCTTTTTAATCAAAACTTCTGATTTCGAAGCAATATAAAGCTGAAACTCTAATAAATCTTCTTTGTCTATTTTATAAGTGTATTGCATTTAATTATTTTTTCTTTCAAGAATTGACAATTTATGTCGGCAAAAGTAATCTAATATTTCATTTCACTGTTGCCTCAAGTTTAGTGCTTGTTGAGTTTTCATAATTGAAAATCTTCCATCTTTATTTGATTCACAGAGGTCAGATATTAAAATTTAACATTTTTTGTTTAATCTTTTTTCGTAATAGTTAAACACAACTGGATAATTGATTTATATTTGTCGAAAATATAAACTTATAAATTATGAAAAAATTAGTTCTTGCGTTTACAGTTATCATGTCGGTTGCCTTTTCTCAAAATGTGACTGCACAAAAAACAATAGTTGATGTTGCTGTTGGAAATGAAGATTTTTCGACTTTAGTTACCGCCTTAAAAGCTGCTGATTTAGTTGGTGCTTTGCAAGGAGAAGGCCTATTTACAGTTTTTGCACCCACAAATGATGCTTTTGCAAAAATTGATGCAGCAACAATAAGTTCCTTATTAGAAGAAAAAAATAAGGCAACATTAGCTAGTATCTTAACTTATCACGTTGTGGCAGGAAAGCTCGCTGCAACTGATGTAGTAGCAGCTTTGAAGAAAGGCAATGGAAAAGTAGAATTAACGACGTTAAATGGACAAATTATCACCGTGATGGAAAAAGACGGGAAAATTTGGTTGAAAGACGCAAAAGGAAATGTGAGTGAAATTGTTGCTACCGATGTAATGGGGAGCAATGGTGTAATTCACGTAATTGGTTCAGTTGTTATGCCTAAATAATAGGTGTTTGTTGTTTAGTGAGAAGGCTTCGATAAATCGGAGCCTTTTTTTTGTGATTAATCCACCCTAATTCCTAATATTGTAACGTCATCGGTCTGGTCCTCTCCCATTTTCCAATTAAGGAATTCATCATCTAAGGCAGAACCAATTACTTCCATTGGAAATTCCTTTAAATTCATTATGGCTTTATGCAATCGCTTTTTAGTATACTTCCTTGTATCTGCCCCACCGAATTGGTCCATAAATCCATCTGTATACAAAAAGATCATATCACCTTTTTCAACATCAATAGCGTGATTTTTAAAGGATATTGGATTATCCGTATAACCAACATGTTGCTTATCTACTTTGTATTCTATTAATTTTTCTCCTCTTATTATCACACACGAATTATAACCTCCTGAGAAGCGAAGTTTATTCTTTTCTGGGTTCAAAACACAGAACGCAACGTCCATGCCATCCCTAATTCTAACTTTGCTGTCTGCTTCAAAGAATTTAGACAACCTTTCTCTAACAAAGTCTAATGCTTCACCTGGTGAATTTAATTCGTCACGTGTAAATGATTCTCGAATAAGAACATTGCACATTAAACTAAGAACAGCACCAGGAATTCCATGTCCTGTGCAATCCCCCACAATAAAAGTTGCCAATCTCCTATTGTCGTTGGTAGTAATGTAATCAGCAATGTAAAAATCTCCGCTGACAACATCTTTCGGCCTATATAAAACAAAGGAATCCGGGAAGATTTCATGCAACTTCTGATGAGTAGGCAGAACTGAATCTTGAAGTCGTTTTGCATACAGTATGCTTGCACCGATTTCAATGTTTTGTCTGTAAATGGTTTCGTTTGCCTGTTTTAATAAAGTAATGTCACGGCAAATCCCTGAATTCGAAATAATTTCACCCTTCTCATTCTTAATTGGAAATGACTTTTCATTGATCCATCTTATTTCACCATTTACTACTATTCGATAGTCTATGACATAGGCCTCTCCAGCATCGACTTTGTCCTTTGAATCATAAAGTTTAGTTATGTCATCCTTAAAACCAAATTCCTTCGTATGACTTTTTCCAGAATAGAAAAATTTCTGATCGGCACCTAGCACCTCTTTGCAATTCGAACTGATGTATTCGTATTTTCCTTCGATTATATTGTAAAGATAAAATACATCACTCAAGGTTTCTGTGATTTGATGCAATGTCTTTTCCCGCTCAATTAACTTCTGTTCAATAATTTTTTGCTTATTAATATAGCGAACAACTCCATAAAACCCTTCAATTCTGTTTTTCCTTACAGAATTAAACTTTGTCGAAACTTGTTGACCAACCCAATTTAAAGTGCCGTCTTTTTTTATTATTTGAAACTCCAAATACGTTTGTGGCTTTCTTTTTTCAAAATGCAACTTATAATGCTTTTGAACATACTCAATATGAGCATCATTAATAATATCGCTAAAAAGTGTTCCTACTAACTCCTTCGGATCGTAGCCGAATAATCTTGTAATCGCCTCATTTACATAGGTGAAATACCCGTCAATATCTGTACTATAAATTACATCTGGAACAGTATTAACTAATTGCTCGTACTGCGTTTGAATTAATTTATTTGCCGTGACATCTCGAGAAATCCCCATCATTCCTATGATAACACCATTATCGTCATACAGAAAGTTTGCCGATAAAAAAGTTGTGATCTCCTTACCTGATTTCGTTCTATTAACTATTTCGCCTATAAATTGACCGGTTTGCTCAATAATTGATGAGACGGATTCAAATTCTTCATTGTATGCATATAAGAAATTCGACTTCCCACCAATCAACTCCTCCTTTTAATAACCCAGCATTCTTTCTGCAGCAGGATTTACCTGAGTGATGAAACCATCAGCATCGGCAATAAGTATACTATCAATACTTGCTGTAAAAAGTTGATTAACCATAGGTGATAAAAGTCAATTTTATTTTTTATTCCTAAATTTTATTCGCAACTAAGTGAATATAAATTCGTTGGAATAGATTAGTGTTTCCAATCAAAAATAACAATTCTCGGATTATAACTATACAATCTTATCCAGTCTTTTCAGATAAAAAATAGGAATGATTTTTTGTTTTGAACGAATAGATGGTGAAAGGCAAATTAAAAATTAGAATTAACTTCAGGATTGAAAGTAATAGTAGAGGCAAATCCAAATGAATATCATGGTCAGTTTTTGTGAATACTAACTTACCTTACCAAGGTGACATGATCGTGAGTGGTTTCCTATTGTCCATTATTAGCCTTATAATTTATCACATAGAAGTAAACGTCTTCCGCACATTATTTGTTACCCGAAGTAGTTCTGTCCCAACTATCGGTAGGACTATTTAAGGTTGCGACTATATTTCCAGAACGATTTAATCCTTTATCAGAATAATTTACGATCAACAAAAATCTATATCTACTTTTAAATTATCTACTATATCTGAAGCAATCAAGGCATTGTATCCCTTATCACGTGCGGCAATATCACCAGCTACTCCATGCTTAAAAACGCCTAACAGTGCTGCTAACAATGGTTCATATTTTTGTGCAAGTAATCCGGTGATAATACCTGTTAGAACATCGCCGCTTCCCCCTGTTGCCATTCCTTGATTACCAGAAGTATTGAAATAAAAATCACCCTCACACGAAGATATACAAGTATACGCGTCTTTTAAAACGACAATACATTTGTATTTCATGGAAAACTCCCGCAACTTTCTAAAGCGCTCTGCATCTGAGTTAACTATTCCCGTTAACCGCTCAAATTCTTTTATATGTGGGGTCAAAATGGTGTTTTCAGGTAATTGATTTAGCAACTCTTTTCGTTCCGCCAAAATATTAATCGCATCGGCATCTACTACCAACGGTTGTTTTGCTATTTGTAATATTTTTTCCAACATGACGGCAGTCAACTCCTCCGTCCCTATTCCAGGTCCTATACCAATGGCATCATATTTTTCAATTTCAGGGAATTCAGTAATGAACTTTGTATTTTCATCTGCAACACACATTGCTTCTGGAATGGAAATTTGCATAATTTCATAACCACAGGATGGAACATAAGAAGTAATTAACCCTACTCCACTGCGCAAACAAGCCTTGGAAGCCAAAACAGCTGCTCCCATTTTACCATAAGATCCCGCCATAATCAATGCATGCCCATATGTTCCTTTGTGTGACTTTCTTGGTCGAACATGAATAAATTGATCAATTTCCTCGTCAAGAATATAGATCCTACCACCCAGACTTTCAATAAAGTCATCGTTAATACTAACGTCCACAAATTCTTTGAGCTGTCCAAGTTCCGTTATTCTTTTTAAGTTTTTCATTCCAACAGGCGTAAATTACTGAGTTACAAAATACGTATATCACCTGAATAAACAATTATCAAATGTGGCGTCCTATGTAACATTTGTGGCACAGGATTAATTTAATAATAGACAACTTTAATACTTTGGATTAATAAAATAGTAATCCATTACAACAACAAAAATTGAATTATGAAAAAAAACATGGGATCAATTGACAAGGTATTTAGAGTGCTTGTGGCATTAGTAATAGGAGTATTGTTTTACATGAATATTATTTCTGGAACACTCGGAATAGTTTTGTTGGTTGCAGCAGCAATATTTGTACTAACTAGTTTAGTTGGATTCTGCCCATTGTACGCTCCATTTGGAATTAGTACATGTAAAAAGAAATAAAGAGTATAATAAATAAAGGTTAAGTTGGTTAGATTAAAAGCGATGGGGTTTCGAAAGTGAATCCATCGCTTTTTTATTTAACGCTTTGTCCCGTTACAGCATAATTTTTTTCGTTGTCTTTTTTCCACCACGGTCAACAACAACTTTAATTTCCTCTCCAGGACTGAACATATTCAGGGCTTGCATATAATCACTCATTGAGTTGATATCTTCGCCACCCATTTTTATAATTATATCACCTTTTAATAAACCTCCAATCGCTCCTGGACGGTTTTCTTTTACCCCGCTAATCATCAGCCCTTTTCCAGTAAACAAATAGTCTGGCATAATTCCCAAAGTAACTTTGAAACTTCGTTTGACTTCTTCGGGTTCTCCTGTTTTATTAAAAACCAAACGAGATTCAGGTTCCAGCTTATTTATTAGCTTAGAAATAAAAACTGAGACGTCTGTAAGTCCATCAAAATTAATCAATTCAACATCGTCTTCAGGCTTATGATATTGAGCATGCTGCCCAGTAAAAAAATGAAGAACAGGCACATTTTCAAAGTAAAACGAGGTATGATCGCTTGGACCTACACCGGATGAGTCCATTTTAAACTGAAAGGATGGATTATCAATTGTGTTCAAGCTAGGAATAAACGATGGAGATGTTCCGACTCCATAAATTGCAAGTCTTCTATTCTCATCCAATCGCCCCACCATATCCATATTGATCATGTAGTTGAAACTTGCCACATCTACAGTTGAGTTCTTTACAAAGAAATTTGATCCGAGCAATCCCTTTTCTTCACCTGAAAATGCAATAAAAAGAATATTATTCCCCAAGCTGATACCTTTTAATTGTTCTGCAATACTTAACAATGCCGCAACTCCACTTGCATTATCATCTGCCCCGTTGTGTATTGCTTTTTCTTCTGAAAGGGAGTTTTCATCTCCCCATCCCAAATGGTCGTAATGAGCACCAATTACTATTGTGTTTTTTGCTTTTCGATCTACGAATCCAACTACATTTCTGCCTGTCAATTTCTCTCCCAAAAATTCAGTATCATGCGGATGCAACTGTTGTTTCTTGGTGAAAATTTGGAAGTACGATGTGTCTCCAGTTCCTTTTGGTGACAAGCCTAATTCTTCAAATCGTTGTGCGATATACTTGGCCGCAATTAGTTCTCCCTTGCTACCAATCGCACGTCCTTCCAATGAATCATGTGCTAAAAAAGTGACATCTTTAATTAACTGCTTCTGAATTTCTGTTCTACTTATTTCTTGGGCAACGACTTGATGAATTCCAATGAAACTGAATAAGACACTAATTACAACAACGTACCTCATCCTTTATTAATCTTTTAAAATGTTTATATGACCAACATGTAATCCATCTGAAAGCGTTATTGTATAAGTTCCTGGGGCCAAATCTGACATCTTTATTATAGTTTCTTGAGTACCAATCTGTTCTACGTCTATTTCTTGTTTAAGAACAATTTTACCATTTGTATCCGAAATGTTTAAATCGTACTCTCCTAATTGAGCCGCGAAAAAATTAACTGTCATTTTTCGACCAACTGGATTTGGAAAAACATTTAAATTGATAATAGAATTGTCATTAAGCGCAAACTCTTCCAATCCAACTACCTCCTTATTAATAAAGACTTTAAAAATGGTATTATTAGCCCAACTTTGAGTTCCATCATTAATGAAAAATATATTTTCTGCTGAGCTCTCAATTCCTCCATAAATATACCCAACAAGTGTTTTTGTTTGAGGAATACTATTCAAATTCAAAATATTATCAACGAAATAATCATCTGTTTGAATGAACTCTGCTCCTGCACCTAACAAGGCAGGCATCTCAACGTATCCCAAATTAATCTCTTGCATCGTACCATTTGACGAACGAGTAACACGACTAATTGTCTTTACAAAAGGTACTTCAGTATCTTCTACTAAATTATTCTGCGCATCTAAGGTAAATTGACTTAAACCACCAAAAAACAATGTATGCATCGTGTTTGCAGCTACGTCATGCACTGGTATTTTTGCAGAATGGTATTGGCTCAAATACTGATTAAACGTATTATTTACAGTATATCCCGTATTTGTAATATCAACTGAATTCAAATAGGGCAAATCATTCGGGTCAAATACTCCAGAAAATGCAGTAAATCCATGATCTCCATTTGGAAAAATTTGTGGAGACATGTTATAATCTCTTCTATGTAAGTTAACTGCGTCGTGCTGCGCAGAATAATTACTTACCGTTAAATTAACTCCATCATCATCAATGTTAAAAGTTCGGATTTCATCTGTATATTGCTGTATAAATCCAGGTCCTTGGGTTGGTCCCATTGGATTATACCTACCGTCAAACAATTGTCCTCCAACAAGGTAGAACAAATCATTTAAGAGTCCCAAGTGGCCTCCTGTCACTTTTAGGTTCACATCGGTAATTTGTCTAAAGTAAGGTACAATGTTACTTCCTGCAATTACAGCAGCTGCCAATTCATTAATTGAAATAGCAACCAAATTCGGAAAGGTAATGTGATCAGCAGCTGTGGCACTATATCCATAACCACCTACAATATAAAGCATTGTGTCTCTTTGGTGGAAATTTTGATTTGTAGATTGTAATTGCTCAAAGAGCGAAGCTGAAAGCACACTTAAATCCGACGACCAAACTTGCTCGTTTACTGGATCAATAACGTATACTGATTTGTTGTTATCTTGCTCCAAAAAAGCGGCAAAAGGCTGACGTTGATGTAATCCATCAATTCTTCCTCCAAGAACAACCCATTTGTTATCATCCGTAACGCCAACGCTGAACGAATGAACCCCAGGAGCATTTGTGATTGTCAATGGTTCAATTTCAACAATAAAATTTTCTGGAACTTGTGCCATCACTCCAAAAGAAAGTAAACTTATAAGTGTAAATATGTGCTTCATGCGTGTATTAATTAGTGATTAAAAATTTTTTCTTGAACAAGGTACTAATGAGACTAGAATTTATTTGTAACGCTTGTTACATAGTGTATTTTGTTGACAAGGGAAAATTGGCCATTTCCATTATAAATAAGTAAACAAGCCAAGTCATTGTGAAATTTGTCTCGAATTCAACTTAATTAATTTCCGAATAAAATTTGATTTGATTCTTAATTACTTTTAAATCAACTTACACAACTGTTCAATATCATTTTGACTATTAAACGAATGAATACAAATTCTTAATCGTTCTTGTCCTACTGGCACAGTTGGAGAATAAATGGGTTTGACAGCAATCTTGTTTTTTAGCAATGTTTCAGACGATTGTTTTATTTTCTGCATTTCACCTAATTGAAGTATTTGAATTGGAGATTTCGCATCTGAAAACAATTCTAACGGCTTAAAAAATGAACGAAAATAGCTGATATTGTCCTCCAACTTCTTTCTTCTTTCATTAATATCTGGATATGCAACAATTAATCCCGCACGAATGTAGGATGATGGTGGCAAAGCAGTAGTGTAAATAAATGATCTTGAGAAGTTGACAATGAATTCAATCAATTCTTTTGAACCGAGAATTAAACCACCGTGCGAACCATAAGCTTTACCAAACGTCACTAAACGTGCAAATACACTTTCTTTTAAGTTTAATTCATTCACTAATCCTTTTCCGTTCTCTCCAAAAACACCTGAAGAATGTGCCTCATCTACAATCAGATAGGCGCCTAAACGCTTCGTGACCTCTGCGATATCAATTAACGGTGCAATATCACCATCCATTGAATAAAGCGACTCTACAGCAACATATACAGCACCTTTACTTGCTTTGATTTTTTGCTCTAAATCCAAAACGTCATTGTGCTTAAAGGAAACACCTGATGAGAAACCCAAACGAATTCCATCTCGAACGCTTGCGTGAATTAATTCATCGTACACAATTGTATCTCCTCGTTGAGGAATGGCGCTAAAGAATCCAATATTAGCATCATATCCAGAATTAAACATTAGTGACGCCTCTACTTCAAAAAATGCAGCAAGTTCTCCTTCAACTTCCAATGTTGAGTTTTGCGTACCTGAAATTAAACGTGATCCCGTTCCTCCAAAGTAAGTTTCTTCCAATGGGATTTCTATCCGGGACAGTCCGAGGTAATCGTTTGAGAAAAAATCAATACAGTCATTGAATGAAGAAAGGGACCTTAAAGTCCCTTCCTCTTTGCGCTTGGCAATTTTATTTTTTAATTTTTGATCCATTACAGTGAATCAACCACTTTTACTTTGCGTGGTTCAAATGAATCATCTTTAATTTTTTCTCGTGCAATTCTCAATTCCTCAGCCCGTGCCGCTTCCTTTGCTTTTCGCGCTTCAATAATTGGATCTGGTTGTGAAACCGGTTTTTCTCCATCAGCAAAAGATTGCTTTGGAACTAAACCTAATATATCAAACATTGCTTTATCCTCATTGAATTCAGGATTTGGCGTGGTTAACAATTTATCTCCTGCGAAAATTGAACTAGCTCCAGCCATAAAGCAAAGTGCTTGACCTTCCATATTCATTTTTGTTCTACCAGCAGATAAACGCACTACAGACTTTGGAAATGCGATACGCGTTGTTGCAACCATTCTAATCATTTCCCATTGTTCAATTGGCTTTTGTTCTGCCATTGGTGTTCCTTCTACGGCCACCAAAGCGTTAATTGGAATAGATTCTGGTGGAGTTTCCATATTCATGTAACTCATCAATAATCCTATCCTATCCTCAACAGCCTCGCCCATACCAATAATTCCCCCAGAACAAACTGAAATTCCAGCTTTACGCGCATTGTCAATTGTATTCAAACGATCTTCATATTCACGTGTAGAAATTACGTCATCGTAAAAATCAGCTGACGTATCAAGGTTATGATTATAAGCGAACAATCCAGCGTTTTTTAAACGTTTCGCTTGATCTTCATTCATCATTCCCAATGTGCAACAAACTTCCATGTCCAAATCGTTAACGGCTTGAACCATTTCAATTACATTGTCAAAATCCTTATTATCTCTTACTTCTCTCCAGGCAGCACCCATACACAAACGAGATGAGCCATTCATCTTAGCATTTTTAGCTTGTTCAATAACAGATTCTACAGACATCAATTTGTGTGCTTCAACATCTGTATGATAGCGAGCAGCTTGAGGGCAGTAACCACAATCTTCAGGACAACCTCCTGTTTTAATGCTTAACAAAGAAGACATTTGAACTTCTCTCGGATCGTGATGCATTCTATGCACTGTTGCAGCTTCAAAAACCAACTCTAATAATGGTTTATTGTACAATTCTAAAAGTGCTTCCTTGGTTGTATATTTTTGTGATGTATTCATGAAATCTACGTTTGACGACAAATATAAGTATATCTCTTGAAGTAAGAAATAGAAAGGCGAACTACTTATTCAACAAACAAGCCGCATAGGCTTTAATTGCTTTTGTTTCACCAAAGGAATCTACTTTTTCATGTGTGGTTGCCTTAATTGAAACAGCATCTTCTTCTACCTTCAAAATAGAAGCGATCATTTTTTGCATTTCGGAAACGTATGGGTTTAATTTTGGAGATTCCAATATAACAGTTGAATCGACATTAACGACATGATATCCTTTTTGAGCTATCAATTTTATTACTTCCGTCAATAAAATTTTACTGTCGATTCCTTTATACTTTGGATCCTTATCTGAAAAATGAAAACCGATATCCCTTAAATTGGCTGCTCCTAATAATGCATCACAAATAGCATGTAGTAATACATCGGCGTCAGAATGGCCTACAGCTCCGTGTTCTGATTCGATTTTTATTCCTCCAATAAAAAGGGGAATGTTTTTTTCTAATCGATGAACATCTATTCCGTAACCAATTCTAAGGTTCATTTTATTGATCTGTACTTGGCGCGCTTCCCCCCATTGCCCCAAGAGTAATTCTTAAGGTGAAACGTAAAGTATTTGCCAAAGGATTATTTCTTTTCAAAGCTGCCAAATATGAAACATCAATTCCAAATCGGTTATATTTAAACCCAACCCCTAAATTGAAGTACTGACGGGCTCCTTTGTTTTTATTTTCATAAAAATATCCGGCTCTCACAGCTAAAATATTATTATACCAATATTCTAAACCAGAGCCTATATTGATTTCTGATAACTCTTCCAAAAACTTCGAATTCTTCACAATTTCGTATGAACCATCCGCGTTTTGAACAGGGTCTCCATTATCATCTAAAACTAAAGTTCCTGGCGCATCATAAAAGGATTGAACCATACCACCAATAACACCTACATCGTTTGTTTTACCTGACATGATTACTCCATTATCATCATAAATAGCTGGTGTTGGAACAAGTAATTTTTGAATATCCAAGGATAAAGTAAGTGTGTTAAACTTATCAAAACGAGCATTAAATGAGTTACCAAATTTTAGATTCATTGGCAAAAAATCACCTGGACTGTTCGCTCCAACATCGGAATATTTAATTTTATTACCAATATTGTTAATCGTTGTTGCAAAAGTATATGTACCTCTTAAACCACCGATTTTCGCATCATCATTAAAAAACGTGAATGAAATATCAGCTGCTCCCGCAATTCCAGGTTTTGTATTAACTCCTGCAACGGTAAGTCCACCAGTTAAATTCGAATAAGCAAACTTTCCATTCAAGCCAACACTCGTTCTTTGGGATGTTCTAAATGCATATCCCGCCGTTATTTCAAACTCACTTGGTTTGTCATCCCGAATCACGTTCCCTGTTTCATCCGTAAACGTTATTTCACCTAGACTAAAATAGCGTAACGCACCCCCAACTGAATGGCGTTCATTTACTTTATAATAACCTGATAGGTAGGATAAGTGAATATCATTTGTCAATTGGCGTAACCACGGTGTATATGAAATAGCAATTTCAGATTTTTCTTTTGCAAAACTCAATGCTGAAGTATTCCAGTATAACGAATTCGCATCTGCACTGAGTGCAGTTCCAGCATCCCCCATACCACCAGCTCTTGAATCTGGAGTGATTGACATGAAAGGAACAGCCGTAGTAATTGTATTCAACTGAAGTTGATCATCCGTAACTCCACTTCCTGAAGTCGGTTGAGCAAAAGCCGATAAGCCAATCAGTATTAATAGCGCGCTTAAAGCAATTTTTATCATTTTCGTTTAATTATGAACTTGCAAATATACGGTTTTGAAGTTCCTTTATTGTGTTTACTATTTTAAAATAACTAATTTTTCTAATTTTTCTGCTTGCTCACCATCTGGAGTTCTAACCTTGAGTCGATAAATATAGACGCCTTTAGCTAGTTGATCACCAAAATCATCTCGTCCATTCCATTGAATTCCCTCTGACCGGTAGCCAACCGTAAGCACTGGTTGATTGATCGTTTTAACTAATTTACCAGAAACCGTCAAGATCTGAATTTGAGCATCTAGGCTTGTGCAACACTGATTATGTTCAAAGAAAAATTCTGTAGAGGTTGTAAAAGGATTTGGGTAATTCAATACGTGCTCTAAACTCAATTCTTGCTTCTCTCTCACCTCAAATTCAATTGTTTTCTCAGATGAGTTATTATTTACATCCCAAATCTTAACCGTTAAGGTATGAGTTCCAGCCTCAATGGCAGTAAAATTATACTTTATCTCACCTGACTGATATGAATCTAGGTCAGACGTAAAGTAATCATTCAACACAAAGGGTTTCGATGTTTCACCGTCCAAAATAGCCGTTAAATCATGGCCAATTCCGTTTCCAACTGCATTAATCCCATTTTCATCAAAAATCTTAACGATTAATTGAGGTGTTTCATCTGTTATTCCACCATTTACAAAACTTTCGTCGTTTAAGTAAATATCCATATCAGGACCTATGTCATCATTAATTCCATTTGGATCTACCCCGCCAACATAAACCCTAGTATCACTTCCAATGGCATCATAACTTCCATTTTCTGCATAATAGCTAATCTTGCCCAAATCGAATGAATAATTTATGTCCTTAGGTACAATGAACGTAAATTCAAAATTCCCATTCGTTACACTCGCTTTTCCTTTGTATAATTTGTTCGTCTGCAAATCAAATGTTCTGATCGGCGAATTAGCATCATTCCCTAGAGTTTGCTGTTGTTTTGGCTTATCATAAACCGAAGGATACAAAAACCCATTGAATCCACTTAAAGTAGTTCCGTTAAAATCTTCTAGATGTCCTTTAATCGTTACTTTACTTAAAGCACGAATAGTATCCATTTCAATCGATGGCGCAAGTCCGTTAATACTATCTGTCACAACATTCATTCTCGGTAAAGCAATTTTTAAATGGGGATCACCAATCAATGTAAAACTTCTTTTGTTATTACTTCCCGGTACACCATTTTTCGTTGCTCGAATTATTTCACCAAAAGTTCTTGGTTCATTGTTAGCATCTCTTTCAAAAACATTACGAAAAAAAGACTTTCCTGTATTTGTATTTACTCCAAAGTAAACAGCTCTTGTTGTCGTCATCAAAGCAATCGCTCCACCATAAGGGTTCAATGATGCCCACTCTCCCGCTGAGACACGATCTGGATCATCAAATTTAGTAAACTCGCATGTCGCAGAAACGATTAATGCCATTTTATCAATATTCTTCCAATCTTGAATTTGTGGCACCGTAATTACTCGCTCCTCAGCAACTCCAACCTCACCACCATGACCTACATAATTAACCACTAGCGCCCCTCGTTCTATTCGATCATTAATCGCTTCAACAACATCCGGATATCTTTGACCTCCTGCCGTAGAGATCTGTTCATATGCATCCAAATATATTTTATCACAGTTCATTCCAGGATAATTCACAGTTACCGAATCATACTGAGGTTCCACATCATTATCTATGAAATAAGCACCTTCTTCGTCATCTGCAATTTGAACATAACGGGTTCTCCAATCTCCGAACGTTGAAGAGCCATTGTCATCACTGCAATTTGTGTTAGCCGTTGAGTATAAGGCCGAACCATTTTTAATGTAGTGCTCAATTTTATCCACCTGCTGGCGCGCCATATCATTATCCGAAATCAACAAACGCCCTACTCCAATATCCAATTGATCAACTGTTGAAAGCGACTCACTATCATCTAGCATCCCAAAAAAATCGTCCGTGACCATTGCTTCAATGTGATTCTCAGAAATCAACATTTGATAGGTGGGCACAAAATTATTATTGTTTGGAACTCGGTTTTTAGGATCGTATGTTCCATCACCAAATAACAATAAGCTTTTCGGACGAGTTTCCGGTGTCAAAGCACCTCTATCATAAAACATTTTTGCAAACATTCGAATTGCCGTTGGATCGAGCATACCAGAACTAAACTCATTAAACACCTGTTCAGTGGTTACTACGTGAACTGTCTCACCTAGAGCTCTGTGCAGATTCGCTAATCGATTTGCTTGACCGTAAAAGTTTTTATGAGTAACAATTAAATATTCAGCCTGGGGCAATTCATGCAAATTTTGATTTACCACTTCACCGACTTTTGTTGGCTCATAGAAGTTAACTCCATCCGAGGCTACAAATTCTCTTAAATTATCCGTTGGAAGACGAAACGTGAAGTTAGAACCGCTAAAAGTTCCTTCAACAGCAAATGGCTGATGTCTATCCGTTATTTCCCAAACAAATCCTTGAGAAGAAGGTAGATTCTGAATTGTGAACTCTGAAACACTTCCAACTCCAATAGAATTCAAATCCCGAAAATTGATTTGAGTACCCACAAAGACCAATTGTCGACGAGCATTTAATAATATGCGATCTAAATAAGTCAATGTACTTGGAGCGTCTCTATTTACAGAAATTAGCAGTGGTAAATTTGAAGGAGGACTGTTTAAGGTCATGAGCATTTCTTGTCTTGCGTAGTCAGATGCTACTGGCAAAGAGAAGGAGCCAATTGATGTACCATTAACACTATACGAATGTGACGTTCCAGACGAAGTATTTGCACTTGAAGCAATAGACACTTCAAAATACGCAGGAACAGAACCATCAATATTCGGTACATTAATATTAATTACTCGCTGCAATTCTGTATCAAACAATTCACCATACCAACGTTGCCCTCCACTTAATAAATTAACCGCATCAATTTCATGTACATCATAATAAGAATAAATTGAAACACTATGGGTAGCTGGAACAACCGTGCTTGAAACAGGCAGAATCCTCAAAGGTAATTGGCTTGAATTGATGTTAATAAAATAACAAGAGACATCAGAATAAGGATTACGATCTTGATTAAAAGTAGTGTCACTATTTTGTGACCATCGATGAGGACCCCATGCATGAAATAAAATGTAATCATCAGTATCAAACGTACCATCTGAGTCACCTTCAATATAGATTGAATTATTGACTAAATCGTCACTTCTTGGAATTGAATTTAACTCAGGTAATCTGCCGTCTCCATTTCCATATATATGAATGTGATCTGGATTTAAAGACTCCACATCAATTCCGCAACTTTCCAAAAATGCTCTGTCAATTTTGTGAATCCCATCATTTTTTACAGCTATTTTGTACCAAGAACCAGATCCAGCTTTTAAAACCGAGGTTGCTGCGAATGACTTAGGTTGGTATTGAACTGAATTTGTAGCGTTCGATTGGATAATTTTTACGGCTGTAATTCTTTTTATTACTCCGTTTTGTTTTACAAAGGGAAAAAGATTTAAAACAATTCCTCTTTTCGTGCGATCGTTTACAACCTTTAATTCAAATTGCTCTGAATCAACAGTAATGAATTGACTTTTCAGATATTCTTTATCAGTACTCGAGGCCTCCACGGTAGAAACAATTTCAAGCAATAAATTAGCATTAAAATTACTCCCAACTTCCTTTCTGTAATAAAAATTAGGTTTATTACCATCCAATATCTGATTTTTAATTGTCGGGACGATAAAAGTTTTATTGTCGTAGGTAATCGTTTTTGATTCTATCCATTCGATATTTACTAGCTCTTCAATTTGAGAAAAGCCAGTGTTTACAACTAAAACAGTAAACAGAAAAAGCATTGAAGTAACAATACTATAATTATTAATTTTCATTTTCATCGTACAAATATCTACATCATTCTATTGAACACATAAAAAAACGTAACAAATCTTTGATTATTATACTTCAATTTGCAATATTTGTAACTTTATTGAATATTTGCCGTTTTACTACAATTGAATGCTCAACCTTAATACTAAAAGATTAAACCAAGTTTAATGAAAGGAACTTTAAGAATACTGTTAATTGGATTGTCTATGCTGGTTGTGAATAACGCCTCAGCACAAGATCCGCAATTCACACAGTTCTACGCAAACCCATTGTACTTGAATCCTGCATTTGCGGGCTCACATGGTTGTCCAAGATTTGCTGCTAACTACAGAAACGAATGGCCAAGTTTAACGGGAAATTATGTTACATATAGCGTTTCATACGATCAGTACTTTAAAACTATATCAGGTGGTATTGGAGTTATCGCAACACATGATCAACAAGGACAGGGAACGATTTTCACTTCTAGCTTAGGGTTAATTTATTCGTATCATTTAAAAGTGAATCGTAAATTTTCTATGTTGTTTGGAGCGAAAGCTGCAATGACAAATAAATACTTAAACTGGGATAAATTAACGTTTGGAGACATGATTGATCCTAGAAGAGGATTTATTTACAACACGGGGGATGTTCCAAGAGGTGGAAGCCGTTATTTCTTTGATGCATCTGCAGGTATTGTTGGTTATAGCAAGCACTTCTTTTTTGGCGTTGCAGCTCATCACTTAAATATGCCAAACGAATCAATGATTGTTGGTGAATCAAAATTGCCGATGCGTTTTACAGGTCACATGGGAGCTGAAATTAAATTAGGGTCAAAATCGAAATACGACAATTCAGCATCGATTATGCCGAATGTAATTTACCAATACCAAAACGGTTTCCAAGAAATCGCGATCGGTACATATGTTAAGTACGGAGTGTTTAATGTTGGAGCATGGTATAGAAATAGAGATGCATTTATTCTTTCATTTGGAGTAAATACAGGGAAATTTAAAATTGGATACAGTTATGATGTAACCGTATCGAAATTAAATAACGGAGTTTCGGGTGGTTCACACGAAGTTTCATTGGGACTAAATCTTAATTGCAAGGACAAGCCGAGTACGTTTAAAACAATCTCGTGTCCATCATTTTAATTTTTGTAACCAAACAATAACGGTAACGTTGTACTATTGAAATTTGATTGAAAATAATGAAAACGAAAACAAATAATATGCGATTTTTCAAAACAGTAGCTGTTGCGATAGCAGGAATATTCGTAGTTGCATCATGTGCTAACGAAGCTTCAAACACTACAGGATGGGATTATAACAACCCAGAGCAAGGAGGATTCCAAAAAGTACCATTTGTTGATCAGGAAACTGGACCAGGACTTCTATTAATTGAAGGTGGTACATTTACAATGGGACGTGCTGAACAAGATGTGATGCATGATTGGAACAACAGAGCAGCTCGAGTTACTGTATCCTCTTTTTACATGGATCAAACTGAGGTTACGAACTTTCATTGGTTAGAATACCTGTACTGGGTATCTCGTGCATACAATGAAAGTTATCCTATGGTATACAAAAATGCATTGCCTGACACATTGGTATGGAGATCTAAATTAGGATTCAACGAAAAGTATGTAGATTATTACTTACGTCACCCTGCATATAGAGATTATCCTGTTGTTGGTGTTTCTTGGTTACAAGCGAATGATTTCTGTAAATGGAGAACTGACCGTGTTAACGAGTACATCTTGATTAGAGAAGGAATTTTAGCATTTAACATTGATCAAAGAGATGAAGCTACTTTTAATACAGACTCATACTATGCTGGTCAATACGAAGAAGGTTTAGTTCGTAACGTTCAAGATTTGAACCCATCTAACTTAGATGGAAAAAAATTAGGAACACGTATCGTTCGTATGGAAGATGGTATTTTATTACCTCACTACCGTCTACCTACAGAGGCTGAATGGGAATTTGCGGCATCAGGTTTAATTGGAAATTTACAAGCTGGAACAGAAAACATTGACGAAAGAAGATTATATCCTTGGGATGGTCACTGGGTACGTCAAGATGAAGCTCAATTTACAGGTCAAATTCGCGCTAACTTTGTTAGAGGACGTGGAGATTACATGGGGGTTGCAGGTCACTTGAATGACGGAGCTGATGTTACTGCACCAGTTGAGTCTTACTGGCCTAATGATTATGGTTTATACCATATGGCAGGTAACGTTTCTGAATGGGTTCTTGATACTTACCGTCCATTAACAAGTGAAGAATACGATGAGTTCCGTCCATTTAGAGGAAATGTATTCAAAACTAAATTATTAAATAATGAAGGAAGTATTGATTTGAAAAATGCTCAGGTTCAATATGATGTTCACGGAATGAAAGAATATTTAAATGAGTTTGAGAGAATTCGTTACCAAAGAGTATCTGCTGATAAACATGATCCAAATGATACTATTATTCCAATTGGTTTAGCGAAAAATGTTGAGTCTAGAAATCCTTCTAGAAGAGGTTATGCTCCAGATCCATTCTATGTTTCACATGGAAAAGTAAAAGATTCAATCGAATTAGATTTATTACGTAAAATCAATGAGGTATTAGATTTAGCGATTCAGTACAAAAATGATAAATACGATTTAGAATCTTCTACTCTAGTTCAAGATCAATTGTTTGATGGAATCTTTGCAGATGAAATTAGAACTGGTCCAGACGGAGAAGAATACGCTTTTGAAATTATCTCAATGTTACGTGATGGATTTAATGATTTCATCATCGATACACCAGGTAAATTAAAGTATAGAAATGTAACGGAAGAAGAAAATATTGGACGTTTGAATTATAGAAAAGATGACTACATTGATTACCTAGATGGTGATATTGAAAGCTCTATCTTCTACGATAATGACGATCGTAAAAACAATATTAATCAAGCAACACGTGATGCAAGTTTAGTAATGTACCAAGATCAACACGAACAATATGGTTTAGATGGAGTTCAAGTGAAACCTGGTGGAGAAGATAGAACTTCTTGGCCAACTACACTTATCTCTGATAAATCTAAAGTTTACAAAGGTGGTTCTTGGAAAGACAGAGCATACTGGCTAGTTGCTTCTAACCGTCGATATTTAGATGAAGATCAGTCGACAGATGCAATTGGATTCCGTTGTGCAATGGATAGAGTTGGTTCTCCAACTGGATTCAACTATGGAAGAGAAAAGAAAAAGAAGAAGTAACTTCACTATAAATTATATTAAGCCTATTCGTTAATTCGAATAGGCTTTTTTTATTTTTACACTATGGAAAAACAGCTATACGATTTATTTTTAAACTCAAGTGGCATCTGTACTGATACACGATCAATCGAACAAGGTTCACTATTTATTTGTATTAAAGGTGAAAATTTCGACGGGAACGAATTTTCTGAAAAGGCATTGAATGAAGGAGCTTCTCACGTTATAGTTGATAATCCGGAATTCTTTCATTCTGATCACCCGATGACCTTAGTACAAGATAGTGTACTTTTTTTACAAGAGTTGGCCAATCACCATAGAAAACAATTTTCGATTCCGGTAATTGGAATCACAGGAAGTAATGGAAAAACAACTTCTAAAGAGTTAATTAACGCAGTACTTTCAAAAAAATACAATGTTCTTGCAACTAAAGGGAATTTAAATAATCATTTAGGTGTACCTTTTACCCTACTTCGTTTGAAAAAAGAGCATGAAATTGCAATTATTGAAATGGGAGCTAACAAATTTAAAGATATCGAAGAATTGTGCAACATTGCAGAACCAAACTATGGTATCATCACAAATATTGGGAAAGCACATTTGGAAGGATTCATCAATTTTGAAGGTGTAATTCGCACGAAAAAAGAAATGTATGAATCAGTCGAAAAAAATAATGGAAAAATAATCGTGAATAGCGACGATGAAATTCTATTAGCCAATTTACCTAAATTCATTTCAACAATTTCGTATGGAACTTCTAAAAATGCAAAAGTATCAGGCAAATTAATTAACCTATCTCCTTTTGTGGAAATGACTTGGCAGACTGAAAGCTATTCCTCCCCTGTCCTGCAAACTCAAATGGTAGGTAAATACAATTTCTACAATTATATGGCAGCAGCGGCATTCGGAATAGAATTTGGCGTTGAACCAACGAAAATTTCTGAGGCCATCCAAGAATACGCACCGACCAACAACCGCTCTCAAGTTAAAAAGACGGAAAACAACACACTTATACTCGATTGCTACAATGCAAATCCGACAAGTATGAAGTCAGCATTGGAAAGCTTTGCTATGATTGAAACAGAGGCAAAACGTTTTATTATTGGCGACATGAGAGAATTAGGCGCGGACTCAACTGCAGAACATGCCAAAATCATAGAATTAATAGAGTCATTAAACTTAAAAGGATATACTGTTGGTACTGAGTTTGCTCAATTCAATTCCGGTGGAGTTATTTTAAACTTTGCCACTAGCGAATCGATAAAATCTTATTTAACAGAAACCCCTCTAAAAAACACTCTTTTATTACTTAAAGGCTCAAGAAGTATTGGTTTGGAAATTTTAGAAAACGTCCTATAAAAAAAGGGAAGCTACTGCCTCCCTTCTTCTTCTTCTAGTATTTTAATCTTAATCCTTCAAGATATTTCTTGAAATCACTATTTGTTGAATTTCAGAAGTCCCTTCATAGATTTGAGTGATTTTAGCGTCACGCATTAGTCGCTCAACATGGTATTCTTTTACAAAACCATATCCTCCGTGAATCTGCACAGCTTCAACTGTATGTTTCATAGCTATCCTCGAAGCATATAACTTAGCCATTGCTCCAGATTGGTCATAATTGCGCCCCATGTCTTTATCAATCGCTGATCTGTATACAAGCATTTTAGCTGCTTCAATATCCGTAGCCATATCGGCTAATTTAAAAGCAATAATCTGGTGTTGACTAATTTCCTTTCCAAAAGCTTTTCTTTCTTTAGAATAAGCTAAAGCCAATTCATAAGCACCTCCTGCAATTCCTAATGCTTGAGAGGCTATTCCAATTCGACCTCCAGAAAGTACTTTCATCGCGAAAGTAAATCCAAAACCATCCTCTCCAATTCTATTTTCTTTAGGAACCTTAACATCATTAAATAATAATGTATGCGTATCACTTCCTCTAATACCTAATTTATTTTCTTTAGCACCGACGATGAATCCTTCCATTCCTCTCTCAACGATAAAGGCATTAATCCCTTTATGCCCTGCCTCTACATTAGTTTGAGCAATTACCAAGTAAACAGAAGCAGTAGAACCATTTGTTATCCAGTTCTTTGTTCCATTTAATAGGTAATAATCACCCATGTCAATTGCTGTTGTGCGTTGAGAAGTCGCATCAGACCCCGCTTCAGGCTCAGAAAGACAGAATGCTCCGATTTTTTCACCTTTCGCTAATGGAATTAAATATTTTTGCTTTTGCTCTTCCGTTCCAAATTTCTCTAATCCCCAACAAACAAGTGAGTTATTTACAGACAAACAAACTGAAGCTGAAGCATCTACTTTTGAAATTTCTTCAATTGCCAGGGCATACGACAATGTATCCATTCCTGAACCGCCATATTTTGGATCGACCATCATCCCTAAAAAACCAAGCTCTCCTAATTGCTTCATTTCTTCAGCTGGAAAACGTTGTGCTTCGTCACGTTCGATAACACCAGGTTTCAAAACATTTTGAGCAAAATCTCTAGCAGCATCTCTAACCGCTAAATGTTCTTCTGATAAATCAAATTTCATACTTCTAAGGATTTTAGTTTAATATATATTGCAGGTTGTAAATTTAATGCTTTAATTTAATTTTTTACCTTTAAATCATAATGAGTTCATACAATTTAATAGGATTAATGTCTGGAACATCGATGGACGGTCTCGATATCGCAAATGTTCATTTTAGCTATTCTGAAAAGATTGGTTGGTCGTTTAAAATAGAGTCCTCATCTACAGTTAAATACGAACCTAGTTTACTTGAAAAACTAAAGCGATCCAAACAATTATCAGCTTTCGATTTATTAATACTTGACAAAGAGCTAGGAATGTTTTTTTCAACTGCAGTAAATAAATTCATTACTGAAAAGCAAATCAATTCGAACACTATTGATGCAATTTGTTCTCATGGACATACTGTTTTCCACCAACCAAATAAAGGAATTACACATCAAATAGGATGTGGAGAAACATTAGCATTTCATACTGGAATTAAAGTCATCAACAATTTTAGACAAAAGGATGTTGTGGCTGGCGGACAAGGCGCTCCACTCGTTCCAATTGGAGATAAATTACTCTTTAAAAATAAGGCTGACGCTTATTTGAACATAGGCGGCTTTACAAATGTGTGCTACCCAAATGAAAACACAAAAGCCTATGACGTTTGCCCTGGAAACCTTCCACTTAATCATTTTGCGGAAAAACTTGGGAAAGAATACGATTTTAATGGTGATTTTGCGAGAAACGGAAGTCTAAATCAACCACTATTAAACAAATTAAACAGCATCCCATATTACAATTTACCTGGACCAAAATCTCTTGGTACAGAGTGGCTTGACTTAGATTTTATGACTCAAATCGATGGTGCAATACCTCCAAATGACACCATTAATACAATTGTGGAGCATATCTCTTTTCAAATAGCAAAAGATTTAAACTCAATGCTAGCAAAATCTGTATTTATTACTGGTGGTGGAGCGAAAAACAGCTATTTAATCGATCGAATTAAAGTTCATTTTAAAGGAATTGTTCATATACCTGAGAATCAAATTATTGATTATAAAGAGGCGCTAATATTTGGTTTTTTAGGAGCGCTTTATCTTAAAAACCAAACCAATAGTATTTGTTCAGTAACCGGTGCCAGTAGAGATACAATTGGTGGTGTTCTTCATCTTCCAAATTAGTAAAAGTCGAGTGTTAATAATTAATTTTGAAAAGTCGATTCGCCCTATCAACGGTTAAAATACTTTATTAACTTTGTTCACTTGTAGAATTACATTTACAGTAGAACTTAATGAAAGATTTATTAGAAAAATTTGAAAACAAACGACCTGAGATCGTTTTTGAATGGAAAGATTCAGAAACAGAAGCTGAAGGTTGGGTTGTGATTAATTCATTACGAGGCGGTGCAGCAGGTGGTGGAACTCGAATGAGAGTTGGATTAGACAAACGTGAAGTTGAATCACTTGCCAAAACAATGGAAGTTAAATTCACAGTAGCTGGACCTGCAATTGGTGGAGCGAAATCTGGAATTAACTTCGATCCAAAAGATCCAAGAAAAAAAGACGTGTTACGCCGCTGGTATGCAGCTGTAACTCCTCTTTTAAAACATTACTATGGAACAGGGGGCGACTTAAATGTAGATGAGATACACGAAGTAATTCCAATCACAGAAGATTGTGGTGTTTGGCATCCACAAGAAGGTGTGTTTAACGGTCATTTTCAACCGAGAGAGGCTCAAAAAATTCATCGAATCGGACAATTACGTCAAGGAGTATTAAAAGTAATCGAAGACGAAAGTTATTCTCCGAAAGTAGCGAACAAATATGTTGTCGCTGATATGATTACTGGCTACGGTGTAGCTGAATCTATAAAACATTATTATGATATTTGGGGAGGAAGTGTAAAAGGTAAAAAAGTCATTGTTCAAGGTTGGGGAAATGTAGGTTCTGCAGGAGCTTATTATTTGGCACAGCAGGGAGCATTGATTGTTGGTATTATTGACCGAGTTGGTGGATTAATCAACGAAAATGGATTTACATTTGAAGAAATTCGAGAATTATTCCTAACAAAAGATGGGAATCAATTGAACCACCCGAACATGATCTCTTACGATGAGATGAATGAGCGAATTTGGGACTTAAATGCCGAAGTATTTATTCCATGTGCAGGTTCAAGAATGATTACTGAGGACCAATTAGATCGAATGATCAAAAACGGAATGCAAGTTATTTCAGCAGGTGCAAATGTACCTTTCGCTGATCCAGAGATTTTCTTTGGTAAGATTGCGGAAAAAGCGGATAATAGCATTTCGATTATTCCAGATTTCATTTCAAATTGTGGTATGGCGAGAGTCTTCGCTTACCTAATGAGCAATGATTTAGGCGTGTTGACTGAACAAGGAATTTTTGAAGATACGAGCGAAACAATTCGTAAAGCACTTCAAAATACATGTCAAAAAAGCAATTCTAAAACTGGAATCGCAAAAACTGCGTTTGAAATTGCGCTAAACCAATTAGTATAAAACATATAAACTATTTATTAAACTATGGAAATTTTTATCGTCTCCGTTTTCGTTCTAGGTTATCTGGCAATAACTCTTGAGCACTCATTAAAAATCGACAAATTAATACCAGCATTGATAATGATGGCGTTAGCTTGGGCGGGAATTGCCTTTGGACTGGACAACTTTACGACGTGGTTTGACAGTCATAACGCGACCTTAATCAATGATTTTTCTAGCTTACCTTTAGCTAATGAAATTGGAGAACACGGTTCGCATGTGGTTAAATCTAAATCCATGTGGATGGAAGAAACGCTTCTACATCATTTTGGAAAAACATGTGAAATCTTAATTTTCCTTGTTGGAGCGATGACTATCGTGGAAATTGTAGATCATTTCAATGGATTTCAGACTTTTAAAAGAATCATTAAAACAAGAAAAAAATCATACATCCTTTGGATTGTTTGTATTCTTGGATTCATATTATCTGCTATAATCGACAACTTAACGGCAACGATTGTGTTAATTACAATCTTAAGAAAAATCGTTAAGGATAATAACCTTAGAATGTGGTATGCTGGTTTGATTATCATTGCTGCAAACGCTGGTGGTGCATGGTCTCCAATTGGTGATGTTACAACAACAATGTTATGGATGGCACACAAGGTTTCAGCTCAACAATTAATAATGAACCTGTTACTTCCTTCTTTAGTATGCATGATTATTCCTACCTTAATAGCAAGCTTCTTGCCTATTTTTAAAGGTGAGATAGATGCGGAAGAAAATGACGAGAAGTTATCAAAAAATGGTACACTAATGCTAATTATCGGTTTAGGTATGATTGTTTTTGTTCCAATCTTTAAAACTGTTACGCACCTCCCTCCTTATATTGGAATGATGTTGTCATTAGGAATTGTATCATTAGTAGCTGAGTTTATCAGTGCAAGAGCATTTTCATTAACCACAGTAGAGGATCACGAACATGTACACGGACCTACTTTCAAAGCGTTAACTAAAATTGAAATGCCATCTATTTTATTTTTCTTAGGAATTTTAATGACTGTAGCGGCACTTGAATCATTAGGTTTAATTTTCATTTTCGGACAAGATGTAATCAATTCAGGTCTTGATTTAAATATTTTCGTAACTCTTCTTGGAGCTGGGTCAGCTTTAATTGATAATGTTCCATTAGTTGCGGCATCAATGGGGATGTTCCAATTGCCAATGGACAGTACTTTATGGCACTTCATCGCTTATGCTGCGGGAACAGGTGGAAGTATGTTAATCATCGGATCAGCAGCTGGAGTTGTTGCAATGGGAATGGAGAAGATTTCATTTTTCTGGTATTTAAAAAACATAGCATTACTTGCTATCGTTGGATATCTTGCTGGAGCTGGAGTTTTCTTATTGTTTTAATAATAAATTGACTATCTAAACGTTAGAAATATTATGAGTTTATCTTTTTTATTACAAGTTGATATTGTTGGTGAATCGAACACGGGAGTGAAAGATGTACCACTATGGGATATTATTGCAGGAGCAAGTCAAGGATTTGGACTTGTTATAAACGTGATCTTAGCATTAATGCTCGGTTATTCGATCTTTATTTTTGTTGAACGATTCTTAGCTTTAAGAAAGGCTACAAAAGAAGAAAAAGGATTTGTTGCAAAAATCAAAGATTACATCATGGATGGAAAAATTGACTCTGCAAAGGATTACTGCACGCGATCGAATTCTCCTTCAGCACGAATGGTTGAAAAAGGAATTTCCCGTTTAGGCCGACCTATCGATACAATTTCAGCTTCAATTGAGAATGCTGCTAAATTGGAAATATTACGTTTAGAGCAACGTGTGAGCTTTTTGGCAACTGCCGCGGGCGCTGCACCAATGATTGGTTTCCTTGGAACAACGGTCGGGATGGTAATGGTATTCATCGATTTGCAAAACGCAACCTCTTTAGAATTGAAAATTATAGCTCCAGGAATTATGACAGCAATGATAACAACAGTTGCTGGTCTGATTGTTGGTATTATCGCATACGTAGGTTATAACTATTTAGTCGCTAAAATTGGTCGTGTAGTTTACCAAATGGAAAACGATGCGTTAGAGTTTATGGATTTATTACATCAACCTGGTAAATAAAAAAGAATGAATTTAGGAACAAATAATAAAGTCAAAGTTGAAGGTGGAATGGCTTCCATGACTGACTTGGTGTTCTTGCTATTGATCTTTTTCATCATTATGAGTTTGATGAGTAACAATCAAACTCCTATCGATTTACCTGAAGCGACTGACTTACCTTCTGTCCAGGATCCAGTTCAAGCAACTGTAATAATAACTGAAGATAATCAATATGTTGTTTTACCAGGTGGCTCCATGGATCAACCATTAGAGTTTGATGATATAAAAGAAATGGCTGCTGCTGCGGTAGAAAGTCAAGGTGAAATGAAACTTAAAATAGCAGGACACCGTAAAGCAAGTTACGAAGCAATATTTAATGTATTGGCACTCTCACAAGCAAACGGATGGGATCCTGTACTAGCATATGATAAATAATTATGGCAACAATTCCAATAGCAAGAACCATTGATAAACGCAAAGGCGCAGTTGCCTCTGGTGTGGTTATGCTGTTGATATTAATTTACTTGCTGCTTACAACTTTCGAAATGGCTGATCCTGCGCCGAAAGACCCTATAATGACCACTGATACTGTTATTCCTGAGGAATTGGTATTGAAAAATTTAAAAGTTGAAGGTGGTTCTGGAGGAGGAAGTCCTTCAAATGACCCCGTGGAAGATCCAAAACCAGTAACTCAAGAAGTTATAACTGGAAAAAACAATCCTGACACAAAGGTAAACACCGGAAAAGGTAAAAATACCACAACTCATAACTCCCAAGAATCAAACACAACAACTCAACAATCCAATGACCCTTTTTCAAATGGTGGAAATGGTACCGGAAATGACGGAGGTAAGGGAAATACTTTTGGTTCTGACAGTGGTTCTGGAACAAATGGAAATGGTGGCAATGGAAACGGTGACGGTCGAACGCGCCTTAATGATCCGAACGTAAATGATTTGCAATCTAACGTTGATGCAACAATACACCTAAAACTGACTATTGACGCAGAAGGAAATGTTGTTGCTGCGACAAATATTTCTGCTCAAACGACAACGACAAATCAAATTTTGATTAATCGTGTCATAGCCGAAGTAAAAAGACAGGTAAAGTACAACAAGGATCCAGGAGCACCTCTTGCTAAAGTGTACATGCGTGTTGGCATCAAGGCCCAATAACATCTACTTATCGGAAATCAACTGGCTTTTCCAGCAATTCCCATCCTATCAGGTAATGGGAGCAAAAGCATTTAAACCCACTTTGACCAACAGTTGGAAAATCATGGAATTACTTGATTCTCCTCAAAAAAAAGTTAAATGTATTCATGTGGCAGGTAGTAATGGAAAAGGTTCTACGTGCTCCATGCTGGCTTCTATTTTAACCGAATCAGGATATAAAGTGGGCTTATTCACATCTCCACATATCAAAGACTTTCGAGAACGCATCCGAATTAATGGTGAACAAATTTCAGAACAAAACGTCATTGACTTTATTTATAAGATTAAACAAAGTCCATTGGATTTTGAGCCATCCTTTTTTGAAATTACATTTGGAATGGCAATGGAATACTTTGCAAATGATAACTGTGACGTCTGTATAATAGAAACTGGTTTAGGTGGCAGATTAGACGCTACAAATGTGGTTGAACCAATTATGAGTATTATTACCAATATCAGTCTCGAACATACAGCTATGCTTGGCAATACACTTGAAGAAATTTCATTTGAAAAAGGAGGGATTATTAAACCCAACATTCCAGTAATTTTAGGAGAAATGGAACCTCAACTTTACCCCATTTTTAAAGAATTAGCGAGTAAGAATAATTCAACTATTCATTATTCTTCAGAACTAGAAAATCCAAAGAACTTTAACTCTCCGTTGCTTGGAAATTACCAAATAGAAAACCTTCGAACTGTTTTGAAATCATGTGAAGTAATTAACGCCTGTGGATTTGAGTTAAATGATGAACTTATTCAGAAAGGTTTGGATAATTTATCACGAAATACAGGTTTTTTTGGGCGACTTCAAGTAACAAGCACTTCCCCAATCACCATTTTTGATGTTTCGCACAATCCAGCTGGAATTTTTGCGTCTATGGAAAGCATTCAAAAACTAAATAATGGTAGGCTTCATATTATCTATGGAACAAGCGCGGATAAAGATGTACTTTCCATTCTACAACTATTTCCGAAAGATGCGAATTATTATTTCACGGAATTCAGCAATGACAGAAGTATCAATATTGATCTGCTAAAATCATATTCGGAACAAATTTGGAAAACAAATTGCAAATTCTTTACCGATCCAAACATTGCTTTAGCAGACGCTCAACTTCATGCAAATCATGAAGATACAATTGTTGTTATTGGCAGCTTCTTTTTAATCTCTGATTTTTTTTAATTTTTTTTCAATCTAGTACTTGCCAATAAGAAAAAATGGCTTACATTTGCAGACGCATTCTGATAAACGAATCAGAATTACGGGGGATTAGCTCAGTTGGTTTAGAGCACCTGCCTTACAAGCAGGGGGTCACTGGTTCGAATCCAGTATTCCCCACAAAGAAAGCTTCACTTTTTAGTGAGGCTTTTTTTTGTTGGCTTAAGATTCCTTTTAATTGGAACTAATTCCTTTTCAACTCCAAACATTAAATTAAGTGTTACAACCCATAGGAGAATGACCACAAAGGTTATTTTCTGGATTATTGGCAATGTATCAATATAATTTTTAGAGAAATAAATATAAGCGTTGACAACAAGCAAAAAAACACATATCATTCCAGTCCAAATAAAACTTATCATCTTCTTTTTTCTTAAACCTGAAAAAATTCCAACAATCGATATCGTTCCAAATAAACTAGCAAAAATTGACATTATATCATGAAGAACCGTTGATACTAATAAAGCGAAAGTTGTTGCCAACACTCCAGACCAAACAACAATGATATCCCATGGATATTCAAGTTTGAAAAAATGAGGAAATTGATAAAAGAAAAAAGCTAGACTTAGACATAAAACATACATTCCAATTATCGCATAAGGCCTACCTGGGTTTAATTCTCCATTAATTGCGTATTTATCTAATAAGTTGCACCAATAATTATTGGACCAATCAAAACCTGCTCGATCAACATTCCAATGAGAACCACCAGGGTATAATTGAGCTGCAATTATATATAAAGCCACGTAACACAAAATCCCAACAATTGGAATAAAACGTGTTCTATTAAAAAGCGATTCTTTGTTCATCTAATTGTGTAACAAAATACTAAATTGTTTTATGAATAGCATATATTCTTTTCATCCATTATCTTTATACAAAATCTCTCTTTATCGAATAATCATCAATTCAGTGAGGGAAATTAAAAAATATGTCGTCTAAATTATCAAACGATGTAAAATATGAAAAAGACAACTCTTGGAACCCTTGCAATTCTTTGCTCTACAGCAATAACTGCACAAACCAATCCCGCAATTCTAAATTGGCTTCAAAACAACTCCACTTTTGGAAGTCATTATGTTTCTGGAAATTCGACTGTAATACAAGATAACGTGTTAGCAAATGTTCAGACCGTTCAATACTCTAGCAATTGGGTTTATATTTCTACAAAGGGAATCCCTTCGTATCCTACAGGCCCATTTTTAGATGGAAACCCTTCTCTCGCAAGTGACCAAAGTGCAATTTTTAAATTCCCATTAAACCCAACGGAAAATACGGGTACAAAAACGCCTACAAATCCAGGAAATATTGGAGTTTTTGTTAATGGTGTAGCTCTTTTTGACTACCGGGACGGGGTTGCTTGGAATGCTACCACCAGTGCTTTATGCGGAGGACCAGGAAATCCCGCTTGCCCAGGTGGACCAACTGCGACCCAAGTATGGAATAGGGATGCAGTCCCAGCAGAAATGGCAGGATTCGATTGTTCTAAAGGTCATCCAGCCATGGGGAATTATCATCATCACCAGAATCCTTCTGCTTTTAAACTAGATCAAGTTGTTCTTTCAACAATTTGCAATCTTTATGACGCAGACGGTCTATATACAATAAACGCTTCCCAACATTCACCTTTGATTGGCTTTGCTTATGACGGCTTTCCAATATACGGTGCTTATGGCTATGCCAATGCAAACGGAACTGGAGGAATAACACGTATGAAATCAGGATACGAATTAGCAAATTATGCTGTTAGAACAAACTACCCAGACGGAACTGACGTTGTCGACGGACCTGCGGTAAATTCAACATACTTTTTAGGATACTTTAGAGAAGATTACCAATGGGTTGCTCATGCTGGTCAAGAAGACTATTTAGATATTCATAATGGCCGATTTTGTGTAACTCCTGAATATCCTGGAGGAACTTATGCCTATTTCTGCACTGTTGATGACAACTGGAACTCTGCTTATCCCTATGCTGTTGGCCCTACATTTTACGGAAATGTAACAGGAGCAAAGGTGACTTCGATTTCTGAAACTGTTGAGACCTACACTTCAACAAATGGATTAAGTAGTTTATTCGAAAATGAATCTAATTTTTCAATCTACCCAAATCCATCGAATGAATTTGTTGCAGTGCAAGTAAATGATATCGTTAAGAATAATTTGGATATTGAATTGTATGATGCAACTGGAAAAGTAGTGCGAAGTGCTCAAATAGCTCAAGGTTCGACTATTTGGTACTTAGATGTTAGAACGCTTTACAGTGGACAATATCAACTTAAAATAACTGATGGGCAATCGTTTATTATGAAAAAAGTAATCATTGGGAAATAATTTTTGCCTCTTCAAAATTGAAGCCGTTCAAAATATTGAGCGGCTTTTTTTATGGCATATTTTTTTCTATTTTTAGTGGAAATAAGATATCCATGGATTTAAGAATAAAAACGTTCGAAGAATATCAAAACAAATACACACAAAGCGTTGACGAACCAGAGCTCTTTTGGAGTGAGATTGCAAATCAGTTTTCATGGAAGAAAAAATGGGAAACTACTTTAGAATGGAATTTTGAAGAACCAAAAATTGAATGGTTCAAAGGCGGTCAGTTGAATATTACTGAAAACATGCTTGATCGCCAATTATCAAAAAATGCCGACAAAAAAGCTTTCTTATGGGAACCCAATAATCCAAAGGAAACAGCCAAGTCTATTACATACCAAGCTTTATACGATGAAGTTTGCCAATTATCAAATGCCCTTAGAAAACTTGGTGTAACCAAGGGTGACCGTGTGTGTATCTATATGCCAATGGTTATTGAATCTGTTGTGTGTATTCTTGCATGTGCACGAATTGGTGCAATTCATTCGATTATTTTTGCAGGCTTTTCTTCTCAAGCATTAGCCGACAGAATAAATGATGCTGAAGCGAAAGTGGTAATCACATCAGACGGCTTGAACCGTGGAAATAAGCAAGTGGAACTAAAGCCAATGGTAGATGATGCATTAGAAAATTGCCCATCAGTAAAGCATTGTGTAGTTCTAAATGTAACGAATACTAAAGTGAATTGGGATTCCAATCGGGACCTCAATTATCACACACTTATTGAAAACGAAGAAAAAAATTGTCCAGCTGAAGTCATGGATTCAGAAGATCCACTGTTCATTCTTTACACTTCAGGTTCGACTGGAAAACCAAAAGGCGTAGTTCATTCATGCGCGGGTTATATGATTTACTCCGCCTATTCTTTTCAAAATGTATTTCAATGTAATGAAAATGATGTCTTTTGGTGTACTGCTGATATTGGTTGGATTACAGGACATTCATATATTGTTTATGGACCGCTTTTATCGGGGATGACTTCTGTTTTATTCGAAGGAATTCCAACTTTTCCAGATGCAGGTCGTTTTTGGGAAGTCTGTGAAAAATATAAAGTAAATCAATTTTACACCGCTCCAACGGCCATTCGTTCCTTGATGGGATTTGGTTTGGACTATGTGACCAAATACGATTTATCATCTTTAAAAGTGATTGGATCAGTAGGAGAACCCATTAACGAGGAAGCTTGGGAGTGGTATTTTAATAACATCGGGAATAAAAACTGTCCAGTCGTTGACACCTGGTGGCAGACAGAAACAGGTGGAATCATGCTTTCAGGGTTGGGTAATTTATCTCCGATGAAAGCAATGCATGCTGGCCTGCCCTTGCCTGGGATTCAACCTGTTTTGCTTGACGGAGAAGGTCAAATTATCACCGAAAACGAAATTGAAGGTTATTTGTGTATGGCATTTCCTTGGCCATCGATCCTTAGAACAACATATGGAGATCACGAAAGATGCAAAAACACCTACTTTTCCAATTACAAAGGATATTACTTCACAGGTGACGGCGCAAAACGAAATAAAGATGGAATGTATCGAATTATCGGTCGTGTGGACGATGTGATTAATGTTTCTGGACACCGATTTGGAACAGCAGAAATTGAAGATGCAATCAATATGGATGAAAATATCATTGAATCGGCAGTTGTTGGATTCCCGCATGATATTAAAGGGCAAGGGATTTACGCTTATGTCGTCGTTGATTTTGAAGAAACAAATAGCGAAGCTGAAATTATCACTTCAATTATTGAATGTGTTTCTCAGCGTATTGGAAAAATTGCCAAACCCGACAAAATTCAGATTGTCACAGGCCTTCCTAAAACGCGATCTGGAAAAATAATGCGAAGAATACTGCGAAAAATTGCAGAAGGTGAACGTTCAAACTTCGGCGACACTTCTACTCTACTAGATCCCGAGGTAGTTGAACAAATCGTTGAAAAAGCGCTGTAATTATGGATTATTTTAATCACGAAAGCGAACGACTTACTTTTCGTAAACTAAGCGAAAGTGATATCGATTCTTGGCTGGAATTTTTCGAGAACAATAATACTTTGCACTTCTTAGGAATGGACCCTTCAAGAGAACATAGAGATCTAGCAACAGAATGGGTTCAAATGCAAATCAACAGATATGCTAAAAATGGACTTGGTCACCTTGCAGTAGTCGAAAAATCTACAAATACACTTATTGGATTTTCAGGGATAATACTGCGAGAATTAGATGGTAAAACCTATTATGAAATAGGCTATTCTTTCAAACCCTCTTCTTGGGGTAAGGGATTTGCGAGCGAAGCCTCTAAGCATTTGAAAACCGTAGGATTAGCCACTAAAATTTCTAATAAATTCGTATCCATCATTCACCTTGCTAACATCGCATCAATGAAAGTCGCGGAGAAAAATGGAATGTCGCGACTATTTGATACAACATTTATGAATATGGAAGTTGCTGTTTTTGGTGACGAGTAACCATGGTCACATAAAACAAATCTAAATCAGTTAACTTAGCTCAAAAATTACAATCGTTGAATAAATCTCAAATCCATCAAGGACTTTTCTTTCTTTTGGCTGCGGCTATTTTGCTTCCATGGGTTTCTGCACCGATTGCCTTACTAGCTGGAATCCTTCTAACCAATTTTTTTCGTTCCACAACTGTAAAAAGTAAATCGTCATTGGTAAAAAGATTACTTCAAGTCTCAATTATCGGACTTGGTTTTGGAATGAACATCAACAATGCGCTTGAAGTTGGTAAAGAAGGTTTATTACTAACGATATTCACCCTTGTATTTGTTTTTCTTCTTGGTTGGGTATTGAGTAAAGTTTTTGGTTTAGATAAAAAGATCGCTTATTTAATTTCAAGCGGCACAGCTATTTGCGGAGGAAGTGCGATTGCGGCTGTTGCTCCACTCATTAAAGCAAATGAAAAAGAAATAAGTATCGCAATAGGGACTGTTTTCGTCCTCAATGCAGTTGCTCTTTTTGTTTTTCCTGTAATCGGACATTTACTTGAATTAACCCAACACGATTTCGGAATTTGGAGCGCTATTGCTATTCACGATACGAGCTCCGTTGTTGGCGCGGCATCCCAATATGGAGAAGAGGCCTTGGAAATTGCCACTACAGTGAAATTAAGTCGCGCATTGTGGATTATTCCACTTTCTATAATGACTGCAATTATCTTTCGTCAAACTGAAAAAGGAATAAAATTCCCTTATTTCATCCTACTCTTTATTTCAGCAATGCTAATTTCAAGCTGGCTACCTCAATTCGCCGAGCTTTTCAGTTGGATTAGCTACATAGCAAAGAGACTATTAGTTCTTACGCTTTTTCTAGTTGGTACTCAACTGACTTTAGACACTATTAAAACAGCAGGCGTAAAATCGATGCTATTTGGTTCAATCTTGTGGATTGCAGTTAGTATTGTTTCACTGGTGGTTATATTGGTTTGGTAAGAATCCAGCCTTTTCAAATTCAAAAGACTCCTTATTTGACAGAGACAGTAGGATTAGTTCCGCTTCGCTTCATGCCTTCGGAGCAAGCTCCTCAACATCTCCAAACAAAAAAAAGAGCCTTGTAAAAACAAGACTCTTTTTGTGGCGGAGAATGTAGGATTCGAACCTACGGTACCTCTCGGTACAACAGTTTTCAAGACTGTCGCAATCGACCACTCTGCCAATTCTCCGGGCCAAAAGTACATATATCTTAATTAATGACAATGGCCAAAAGTGACTTTTTTTTGATTTTTTTTTGATTTTCATCCTAACATACTCGTATAGCTACACTTAAAAGGTGGTCAAACACTTTTAACTCAATAGCATATACAATCCATAGAAATAGAAAGGGTTTTTCGTATTTTTACAGTACATAAATATACCAGATGAGAATTTTTATCCTATTTATTTTAGTTTCGTGCCTTCAGTTTTCAAGTAATGCACAGAAAAACGAACTTAGAGCATATCTTGACAGCAAACAATTTTTTGCTCCAGGAGTTGGGAATTACATTGAATTTCATTTACAGTTTGTAGGACATTCTATTAACTATCTTCCGGAAAATGGAGGACTGAAAGGCGAAGTAGCAGTTCAAATGTCAATCGTTGACTACAAAGGAACTCCAATTGCAAGTGACGCCTATCGTTTAGAAACACCGTTCATGCGAGACAGTATTGTAGAAGATTTTTATGACGTTAAACGTTTTCCTTTAAAGCCGGGTGATTACACCTTTTCCATTGAGTTGACTGATTTGAACAGCAAAAATGAACCATTAAAAGCTTCGCAAACAATTATTATTGAAGAGTTCGGAGATGCTATCTCCATATCAGATATCGAAATTGCTGAGTACGCCGCTAGAGGTAATGAAAATTCCATTTTCTATAAATCTGGTTTTGAAATTATTCCTCGCCTTTCAACCTTTTACCCAAAACAATTATCCAGTATTCCTGTTTATTTTGAAATCTATAATTCAAGTTTATTAGAGGATAGTGTTTTTGGAGTTAAACAAACAGTTGTGGATGCAGCTACAAGTAAAGAAATTGAAGGCTTGACTTTATTCACGCGCCATGATGCTGCCGAGGTGGTTCCAATTCTAAGAGAAATTGATATCTCCCTTGTAGAAACTGGAAAATACTTGTTAAACTTTACTTTTCTCAACAGAAACATGAAGGAACTTTCGACTCAATCATATGTTTTTGAACGAAGCAACGACATTGAAGTTGACATAGCGAGTAATGACGTAATTTTAGACCCTGCATTTCAAGCCTCTATCACTTCAGATAGTGTAGGTTACTTTTTGGAGTGCCTGATTCCAATTTCAAAGGCGAATGAGGTAAAGAATATTTTCAAAATTGCAAAAGCTAAAAACGAGTTAAATGCTCGAAAGTACATTCAATTATATTGGATAAAATCAGCGCCTGAAAATCCTTATGAAGGATGGTTGAAATATAAAACTCAAGTCCAATTCGTAGAAAGAATTTACGGCAACAACTTCCAAGAAGGATTTGAAACGGATCGAGGTCGTGTTTACTTGCAGTATGGATCTCCATCTCAAATCATCGATAAAGAATATACAAGTAATGAGTATCCTTATGAAATTTGGCAATACAATAAAATTGGTGCTTTCTCAAACAAACGATTCGTATTCTATAATCCCGACTTAACCAACAAAGCATATCGCTTATTGCACTCTGACATGGTAGGAGAATTGAAAAATCCATCTTGGCCATATGAATTGAATCGTAGAAGCACAGCGAACGGAAACATCGATAATCCAAATGAAAATGTGAGATACGGAGTTGGACGAAATAGTAACGATGATTTCAGACAATATTAATAAATGCCAGAAAGTCAAGTTGCCGTTGTTATTCTTAATTGGAACGGCCAAAAATATTTAGAACAATTCCTTCCAAGTGTTATTAAGCATTCTGGAAACGCGCGTATTATTGTTGCAGACAATGCTTCAACTGACGATTCTGTCGCTTTTGTTCAGGCAAATTACCCTCAAATTGAAATCGTAGTCAATGATGAAAATGGTGGTTTTGCCAAAGGGTATAACGATGCTTTCAAAAAAATTGATGCGGAATATTATTTATTATTAAATAGCGACATTGAAGTAACGCCAAATTGGCTGACTCCTCTTTTGGAACAAATGAAAGATCCGAAAGTTGCGGGTTGTCAGCCAAAAGTAAAAGCATTTCATAACCAGCATTCCTTTGAACATGCAGGTGCATCTGGCGGATATTTGGACCGAAATTACTTCCCTTTTTGTAGAGGGAGAATTTTTCTTTCAGTCGAAAGTGATCAAGGACAATACGACGGCGAAACAGAAGTCTTTTGGGCAAGTGGAGCATGTTTGTTAATTCGCTCAGAATTATTTCACAAAGTAGGTGGATTTGATGAAGAGTTTTTCGCGCACATGGAAGAAATAGATTTGTGCTGGAGATTGAAAAAAATGAACTATAAATTTATGGTTTGTCCACAATCTACTGTTTTTCATATTGGCGGAGGAACATTGCCTTATACTTCACCACGAAAAGTTTATCTTAATTTCAGGAATAGTATTTTGATGATAGTCAAAAATCATGAAGGAATCTTACTTCCAAAAATTTTCATGCGGTTATGTATCGATGGAATTGCAGCTTCTCGGTTTTTAATGATTGGAGAGTTTAAACAATTCTCAGCTGTTTTTAGAGCACATCTGTACATGTACAAAAATTTATCATCGTTACTTAAAAAGAGGAAGAAAATCAAAAAAATGTCAACGGAATTTAATTCAGTGGGCTTGTACAATGGAAATATACTTAGCGCATATTTTTTTAAAGGAGTGAAAGAATTTTCAAAATTGAATCAGCGATTATTTAAATGATTTTCGAAAAAATCAACGGCTAAATCATACGATTTCAATCCAAAACCAAAAATACATCCAAGTGCAACAGGGGACAGCATCGAAGTATGTCTAAAATCTTCGCGCGCGGTGATATTCGAAATATGAACCTCAACGACTGGCACTTTTATGGCCTTGATACAATCTCGAATTGCAACACTTGTATGTGTGTAACCACCAGCATTGATGATAATTCCATCATGATTCGATTGTTGTAAGGCATCTATCAACTCACCCTCAATATTCGATTGAAAATAAACCAATTCTGACTTTTTTTCACTTTTTAACGCAGCAAAATAGGATTCAAACGTTTGATTCCCGTATATTTCCTCTTCGCGTTGACCAATTAAATTTAAATTTGGTCCGTTAACAATTAATAGTTTCATACATGTCCAATTGGAGTCGCTATATTAAGGATTTTGTTTCATACCTGAAAATCGAAAAAGGTTTATCGGAGAATTCTATACTGGCTTATCTCAACGATGTCAAGAAACTTGAAGATTTCGCGAGCAGCTTGTCTCTTGATCCAAAAGCAATTACCTATTCGCATTTACAGCAATTTGTTGCTGAATTATACGATTTAGGATTAAGTGCTCGAAGTCAGTCTAGAATAATTAGTGGTGTAAAACAGTTTTTTCAATTTTTAGTTTTAGAGGATGAAATTGAAGTTGATCCAACAACCCTTTTGGAGACGCCAAAAATCGGGAGAAAGCTTCCAGAAGTTTTGACAGTTAAAGAAGTTGACGAATTGATTGATGCGATTGATTTAAGCAAACCAGAAGGACATCGAAATAAAGCAATATTGGAAACTCTTTACAGTTGTGGATTGCGTGTATCAGAATTGGTAAACCTACAATTTGAACAACTTTTCTTCAATGAAGGATTCATTCGTGTTACCGGAAAGGGAAATAAACAACGATTGGTTCCAGTAAGTCCGAGTGTGGAAAAGGAGATTGGAATATACGTTTCTTCCATTCGTAACCATATGAAAATTCAAAAAGGACAAGAAAGTTTTGTTTTCTTGAACCGGCGTGGCGCTCAATTGACCCGTGTAATGATTTTTACAATAATCAAAAACTTAGCACTTGAAATTGGAATGACCAAAACGATTTCTCCTCATACTTTTCGCCATTCCTTTGCCACCCACCTACTCGAAGGCGGTGCAAATTTACGTGCAATTCAAGAAATGTTGGGACATGAATCCATCCTTACAACAGAAATTTATACGCATTTAGATCAAAGTATGCTGAAAGAGGCAATTACCTCGTTTCACCCAAGGAATATGAAGTGATACCTTAGAATTAATGCTGTCTACGAACTTTAACGTTTCGCATCATATTTCCCAAATTACAATTGCATTGAAAATCCATTGACGCCATGTAATTAGAAATATTGCAATAAGAAATAATCAGTTCATTTTCATTGTTTTCAATATATACTTCAGCCGCCTGGGTATATGTGGATACATTTATAAAACCCGAATCTCTAACATAAGCCATTTGATTAGGAATAATATCCAAAATATTCGTATCTATATCATACATCATGTGATACATGCCTGTTGTTGGAATTTTATTAAATGCAAATTCAACTGAATACATTGTTTGCCCCCAAAAAGGTATTGTATCAATAAATTTGACTCTGAATTTTGCTTCTGGAAAGCGATCACTAGGACCGTAAAAAACACTATCAAGATTATAGTTTAATTCAGCGATTTCGCATGGAGCAACGTTTGGGCTGTAAACTGGTTCTTCACAAACCGTCACTTCATCCTTTTTACACGAAATAAAACAAGTTAACGCAAGTATAATTATTAAAAATTTCATCAAATTCTATTTTCTCTATGTTCAAATGTAATCAATTTACCTTACAAAGTATTAATCCCTTATCCCCTCCTTATATACCTTCAATGCTCTTTCTCGCGCAAATTTATGTTCTACGATTGGCAGCGGATAGGTCAAATCATCTAAATCAGTGACCCACTTTCGAATGTATTTCAATT
>OCVQ010000381.1_pt1 | contig 41558 bp, 59 predicted proteins | sample 1539061 | NCBI WGS metagenome assembly OCVQ01 (sample SAMEA3355526, study PRJEB22509) | marine metagenome | biome: marine; feature: river plume; material: water | place: USA | collected 2010-08-08 | depth 0.5 m | reverse complement strand
AAATCCTGACCAACGTCGGTGAAAACTGGAACCCTGTTCAAAATGAACAAGCTTTCGAATTCTTCAGCGAATATGTTCTTGCTGGTGATATGGAAATGCATACTGCAGGTTCTTTGAAAGGTGGTCAGGTTGTTTGGGCTCTGGCTAAAGTGAAAGAGTCGTTCGACCTGTTTGGTGGTGACCAAGTTGACTCGTACATGTTGTTCAGCAATCCCCACGTGTACGGTAAATCGATTGACGTTCGCTTCACTCCCATCCGCGTTGTTTGCAATAACACTCTGACCTTTGCTTTGAATTCTCAGGCAGATCGTGCAGTGAAAGTCGGTCATCGCACTGTATTTGATGCTGACTCGGTTAAGTCGACTCTTGGTATTGCTCACGAGAAGTTTGCAAAGTACAAAGAAATGGCTCAGTTCCTTGGTTCGAAGAAGTTCTCTGTTGATAATCTGCTTCAGTACTACAATGAAGTGTTTCCTCTCACTTCGGGTCAGGACAAGCAGAAAGAAGTCACTAAAGACTCTCTGTCGCGTATGGCTCGTCAGTCGCTTGACGTTCTGGAAACTCAACCTGGCGCTGAATATGCCGAAGGTACCTGGTGGCAAGCGTTTAACTCGGTTACCTACGTCACTGACCACCTTCAAGGTCGTAATGCAGATAATCGCCTGCATAGCCAGTGGTTCGGTTCTAACCAGTTGCGTAAAATCAAAGCAGCAGAAAAAGCAGTCGAGTTTGCTCTTGCTGCTTAATCATAACAGGGGAGGTTTACAAGACCTCCCCAATATGGTATTATAATTTCATGGAAACTACATTTAAACTTCTAATTGCTTTACTGGTTGCGTATGCGCCTTTTTTCTGGTATTTCATATCCTATTGGATTTATGATAATAGGAGAACTGAGGCGGAAAAACGTAAACAGGAGCAACCCAAACCCAAACAAAACTCAGTTGAATGGTGGGATCAATGAAATTTGCTCATGACGCTTATGACCACGTGTACTATCTCTCAGAGGGGTTGTACTCAGTTACGCTAAAACAATACACAAAAGGTGCTCTGGTTACGACTGTATTGCTAAATGATAAACAACTTGCAAACTTTAAGAAGATGCTTGCAGAAGGAGGTTGGTATGAATCAACGCGCAGCTAAGACTCACCGGGCAGCTATCGGTACTGACGGACGTATATCTCTATATGAAGTCATTGACTTTTTTGAAGCCGCAGCTCATGCTCTTAGTAAACATGGTGCAGAAGATGCGGCATTCTATTTCGAACAAGTGCACGAACATTTGACCCGAAATCCTCAAAAAGGATTGAAAGAAGATATTGGCAGGATCCTAGGCGTATAATTTTACGGGTCTGTTACAAAACCTTACAGGATCGTTACAAAAGTAACGATCCTTTTCTATAAGTAATTTAAGACACACAAAACTTATGAGGAATGAATGAAAAAAATACTAACAGTCTTGGCGATTGCAGCCGCCTCTCCAGCTGTAGCGCGAGACAATATCCAGATTGCTGGATCGTCAACTGTACTTCCATATGCATCTATTGTAGCTGAAGCATTTGGTGAGAATACAAATTTTCCTACACCAGTGGTTGAGGGCGGTGGTTCCTCTGCAGGTCTTAAACGTTTCTGTCAAGGCGTTGGCGAAAATGAACTTGATATTGCAAATGCTTCTCGTCGTATTAAAGAAAAAGAAATTCAAGCGTGCGCTGACAATGGCGTGACTTCTATTACTGAAGTTCGTATTGGTTATGATGGCATTGTCTTTGCATCAGATAAAGATGGTGATCACTTTACCTTTACCCCAAAAGACATCTATCTTGCACTTAATGCAGAATCAACCGCGACTTACTGGGATGAAGTTAATCCAGAACTTCCACATCAAGAAATCTTAGTATTCATTCCCGGTACTAAACATGGCACCCGTGAGGTTTTTGAAGAAAAGGTAATGGCAGCAGGTTGCGATAAAGAGGATCATAAAGCTTGCATGAACATTCGCACTGATGGTCGTGCGGTGGATATCGATGGAGACTACACTGAAACCCTTACGCGCATTGCATCTAATAAAGATGCTGTAGGAGTATTTGGGCTTTCATTCTACGAAAATAATACTGATAAACTTCAAGTTGCTACAATGAATGGCATTGTACCATCTGTCGAGACAATTTCAACTGGAGAATATCCTGTATCACGTCCACTTTACTTTTATGTAAAAAATGCACACCTAGATATTATCCCAGGACTTCGTGAGTATGTGCAATTTTTTGTATCAGACGAGATTGGCGGCTCAGATGGTCCATTGGCTGAATATGGACTAGTACCAGATCCTGAACTTGCAAAGACTCAAAGTGAGGTTTCTGGACTTTAATTTTTTAAAATAAAAATGAAAAAAAGGGGGTGTACATCATCCCCTTTTTATGTTATAAAGGTCAGGTGAAAAAGGAGATCATCATGACTTACACCTTCGATTGTTCTTGGGACTGCCCTATTCAAGACTTCTTCAAACTACTTGACGAATACAATCTGAAACTCGAATCTTACATCGCCATTGGCCCCGGCGGCGGAAACCCAGAAATCACCGTTTCCGGATCGGATGAATCCATTCAACGATTAACTAAAATAATTTAAAAAAAATCATCAAGGGGGGTTTACATTCCTCCCCGGATACATTATATTAGATATGTAAACGGAGGATACCACATGACCGAACATAAAGCCGCTCAGATCGCTAACCAGGTTTATGCCGCAGCTCGGGCAAAACAGATTACCACTAACGATGCTCTGAAATATCTCGACCAGCTCGAACCTTATATGTCTGGTGCCCAGCTCGCTAAACTTAGCGATTTCTCTTACGCCGTTCGGCACAATTCCTCTTCCTTCGCATAAGGATATCTAATTATGATCATCAAAGAAAACCGCACTGATGCTTATATCGGCACTGTAGATCTTTCCGATAGCCGTGATATGGCCCTTGTGAAAAATATGCGTAAAATGATTGCAGAAGCGAATAAAATAAAAGCTTATGGCGACCGCTCGATGTACGTCAAACTTCAAGGTCGTGGACACCGAATGGGTAAGCGTCACTACAATCAGTCTTTGCCTTTGAAATTTTCCAAAACTGCTGATATCTACATTTACTCTCAATCTTTATTCTAATAATAGTAAGACATTTCCTATTAGTAGCCGGGTGAAAACTCGGCTATTTTTTTTATATAAATAGTAAAAACAACATTACTGAAAGATATTAATATGCAGTCTTTTAAGTCTTTTTTATCGGAGAGCGCTATGTCAGGCCAAAGAGGTTTAGACTATGAATTAAAAATTTATAATGCGATCGTACAGTCTGGACTTAGTTTCTTTAATCCAGGTGACAAACCTGCCGCTGGTTTTTCTAACGTGGGTGCCGGTGATATCGAAGGTAAGCTAAACGGTAAAGCATTTAATATTGAAGTTAAACTTTCACCTGACGACCAAATGGGCGGTGGATCATTCATCTATGATATGAAAACCAAAAAGTTCACTGCAGCTAAAAAGATGGATCCTGCAGATGAGGAATTACTATTAGCCGCAGTTGAGCCAAAAAAGAAAGCGCTTGATGCGTATATTATGGCTGCAAGAGAATTGGATCCAGTAAAATACCACAAAGATATTGATGGCATCCCTATTAAGGTATCGAAAAAAGGTAGAGATATTCTAAAAGCAAAAGGTTTGCTGAAAGATATTAATACAAAAGTTGTCACGGATGCTCAATTTATCGAAAAGCATTATAACAAAAAAGGCGTATATTATATTCAAATCGGTGGTGCAGGATTATTCTATCTTGGTAAGAATCCATTTAAACTTCCTATTCCTAGACTGAAAGGCGAAATCCAGGTTGAGATTCGTTTGGCTTACGGCGGAGGTAAACTTAAATTCCCCGATGGCACAGAGGCACGATCAGCTGGTCTACGATTCCAAGGGCGTTTAAGAACTAAAGGTAAGTCCCCACATTCCATTGATACTGTTGATGGAATCAATGAACTATTCCTATCGAGTAAGTGGGGCTAATATGGCACAGTATAGCTTAAGTCGTAATAGTAAGCGTAAACCTCAAAAGAATGATGATATCTTTGAAGTCAACATGATTGCCACAGATGATGGCGCACTTGTTGATAATCATAACCCACTTCCCGTTATTACAAAACTAGTAGATGGTGGAGCTGACGCCTTTGGTAGAATGAGGGTCAGTGAAACGTGGACTCTTGGTGATTATAGTCACGTGTATGGTGAAGAACAGGAACTGTTGACAAAGTCTAGTGGCGCACTCAGCGGAACAGCATTGAGAGTAAATGAAGCATCTATTAGACTAACATGTGGCTCAGAATCAAATGCTTACGTAATTCACCAAAGCAGAATGTACCATCACTACATGCCTGGAAAAAGTCAGTTAGCTCTTTCCAGTTTTGCCTTTGGCCCGCCAAGAACAAATACTGAACAGAGAATTGGACTGTTTGGTAATGGTGATGGCGCCTATTTTATGCAGGATGGTAATGAAGATTTATTCTTTGTTATTCGTAGTAGAGTAACAGGCTCTGTTGTCGATACACCTATACCCCAAGCCGATTGGAATAAAGATAAATGTGATGGCACGGGCGATAGTGGATTTAATATTAATCCACAACTTGCTAATTTGTGGTTCGTAGATTTTCAGTGGTTGGGCGTTGGCCGAGTTCGTTTAGGCTTTGTTCATAATGGTAATATGGTGATTGCCCATGAAGTATATCACAGCAATGTTGTCGGTCTGAGCACTGTGTATTGGTCAAATCCAAGTCTTCCGGTTCGTTGCGAAATTCGTAATACTGGAGCAACTACTGGAACCGCATATATGGATCAAATGTGCTCCACAGTTATGAGTGAAGGTGGTTATAGAGAATCTGGAGTAGACTTTGCAACAGATTCTGGAGTGATATCTTTAGGAACAACATCTCCAACAAATTACAAAGGTGTAATTGCTATCAGGTTGAAAAATACCTATAAAGGCTTACCAAATAGATCAATTGTTAGATTGCAAAATATTGAACTATTATCAACAGCTGCAAGTTGTCGATATACTATTTGGAGACTTCCCAATTCTGCGGCAGTCACAGGTGGGACTTGGGTGAGCGCCGATACTGAAAGTGTTGTTGAGTATAATATTACCATGACTGGATTTTCAACAACTGGGGCTGAAAGACAAAATTCTGGGTGGGTTGCTGCAAGTAATCCTAGCAATAAAGCTTCGGCTGGAATTAATACTCCAGATACTAGCACAGCAAAAAGAGCATATCTAAGTAATAATATTGACGCAACGGATAGTACAGTTTATTTAATAACAATGACGAATCTAAGTACTGGTGATGCGACAAACGTTTATGCATCGATGCAATGGAGAGAAACAAGATAATTAATGGAAAACTTTAGTAACTTCATAACAGAACAAAAGAACACCCATATGACTCACATTGAGGATAAGGTGATTTATGGTGGAGTTAAGGGAACCAGAGACGCAATCTTTGCTCTTAGATCCTTACGTGATATGTTAAAAGGAACACATGCTGGAAATGTTAGTGTCAAATGGGATGGTGCACCTGCTATTTTTGCTGGTATTGATCCGAGTGATAATAAATTTTTTGTTGCTAAAAAAGGTATTTTCAATAAAAACCCTAAAGTCTATAAATCTGCAGCTGATATCAATGCTGATACTTCTGGTGATCTTGCAGATAAGCTTAAACTGGCATTAAAGTATTTGCCAGAACTTGGAATCACTGGAGTCGTTCAAGGCGACTTCCTTTTTGGGCCAGGTGACTTGTCCACTGAAACAATAGAAGGAGAGGACTATGTCACCTTTCATCCAAATACAATTGTATATGCTATCCCTGCAAATTCAGATGCTGCAAAGCTCATTAGATCTACAAAAATCGGTATTGTCTGGCACACCACTTACAATGGCAATACCTTCGAATCTATGCGCGCCTCGTATGGCGTAAATGTAAGTAAATTTAAAAAGTCCAAAAACGTTTGGTCTCAGGATGCCATGCTACGCGATCTTACAAACGTGGCCACAATGTCTGCAAAAGATACTGAAGAAGTAAATGATTATCTTTCAGAAGCTGGAAAGATATTCAATCAAATTTCTGGCACAACTCTTCGCGCTTTGGAAAGCAATCAATTACTTGCACAACACATTGAAACATTTAATAATAGCTTTGTTCGTCAAGGTACGGTTATAACTAATACTGCAGCTCATGTTAATAATTTAGTTAAATGGATTCATGATAAGTATGAAAAAGAAGCTTCAAGTAAAAAAACTGAGTCAGGTAAAGCCGTACAATATGCAAAAAGAGATGAATTATTGAATTTTTTCTCAAATCAGAACAAAAAATCTTTAAAGTTAATGTTCGATTTACAAAAAATGATTGTTTTAGCGAAATTAAAACTTATAAATATACTTAATAGATTATCTAAAACTAAACATTTTGTTAAGACTCGTAATGGATTTAAGACTACAGGTCCAGAGGGTTACGTCGCTATTGACAAACTTGGTGGTGATGCGGTGAAGATCGTTGATCGAATGGAATTTTCATTCAACAACTTCTCACCAGATACGTTAAAGGGATGGGATAAACCGGGAAGAAGATAAATGCTAAGATTTAAAGACATGTTTACAGTAGAGTATCTTCCTGGAGAAGATGAACTCATTAATTATAGAGCTTACCGTCGCAAGCGCACTATTGGCGTTGGCGAAGGCGGACCAATTGGCGAATCAAATGAGAATCCAGTAGATTCTTATATGGATGCAGGTAAACACACTAAAGGTGTTACTGCTGGTTACAAGACAAAGCACAAGAAAATAAAAGCTCCAGATGGAATCCATACGATTTTAGTTCATCAGCTTACTTCAGAAGAAACTGAAGTTGATGAGGCACTTTCTATTGCGAATAGGCTACAAAAAAGTAGGGATATGCGCCGCAATAAAGCAAAAGTTGCATTAGGTCGTCGTAGAGCAGCGCGTAAGTTTGCCGATAAAGAAACTTTAGAAAGACGAGCACGTAAAGCCGCTTATAAAGTATTTTATAATAGAATTATAAAAAATATGCCAAGAGATGAACTTTCGCCTGCCAGAAAAGCCGAAGTTGAAAAGCGACTAAATAGTCCAGCATTTCAAAATCGTATTACAAAGTTGGCAAGAAAAATGTTGAAAGATGTTCGCAAAAAAGAAATGGATCGTAAGCATCCTAAGACAACTCAGGATTCGTAATGATCGGCTCATTTAAGCAGTATTTAGTTGAAGAAGAAAAAACGGTATTCTTCTCCTTTGGGAGAATGAATCCGCCTACAATTGGTCATGAGAAGTTAATGGATAAGTTGGCTTCGACTGCTGGAAAAAATCCATACAGAATGTATCTTTCGCAGTCGAATGACTCTGGAAAGAATCCATTGGCCTATAAAGACAAAATTAAATTTGTCCGTAAAATGTTTCCACGTCATGCACGTAATATCATTCTTAATACAAAAATTAAAACAGCGATTGATGTTGCTGTTTCTCTTTACGATGAAGGTTTCCGTAGAATTGTAATGGTTGTCGGTTCCGATCGTACTAGAGAATTTGACGCTTTACTTAATAATTACAATGGTAAAAAGGCGCGACATGGGTTCTATAACTTTATGGATATTAAAGTTATTTCTGCCGGTGAACGCGATCCTGATGCTGAAGGCGTGGAAGGAATGAGCGCTTCTAAAATGCGGGCGGCTGCATCTGATAATGACTTTACAACATTTGCTCAAGGTCTTCCTAAAGCATTTTCAAATGCCGATTCAAAGGCTCTTTTTAATGCCGTTCGTAAGGGGATGGGATTAAAAGAAGCTACGGACTATCGCAAGCACGTGCAACTTGAACCAATTTCTGACATCCGTGAATCTTATGTTGATGGCAAGCTTTATGAAGTTGGTGATGAAGTAGTCATCAAAGAGAATGGTGAAATTGGTGTAGTTAAACGTCTTGGCACTAACTATGTAATCATTGAATCTAAATCAAATGAATATCGTAAATGGTTGGATGCAGTAGAGAAAATTGAACAACCGCAAATAGAATATGAGGTTGCTCCGTTCTCCATGAAACTTCAAGAAGGGAAAAGCATGTATGCTAATAAACCTGATTGGGGTACTCCAGAATCCACCAAAAAAGCAAAGAAAATAACTCCCGGTGAAAAGGCCAAAGGTCTTAAGGGATTTAAAGAACAGACTATGGATCAAGTGAAACAGACTATCTCACGTGAGCGCCAGGTGGCGCAAGAGAAAGATCAAAAAGAAAAAGAGCAAATGAAAGTACGTCACGATCGCATGATAGATAAAGCACGTCGTAGTACTATGATCACAAAGAACGCAGGAGTCTCCAAGATATGAAAAGTTTTAACAGGTTTTTAGAAGAAAAGGGTTTATGGGATAATATCCATGCTAAGCGTAAGCGTGGAGAAAAAATGCGTAAACCTGGTGAAAAAGGAGCTCCTACGGCTCAAGATTTTAAAGATGCACAGAAAACATCTGAAGCAGTCGAGGAAAAGAAACTTACTCCTGCTGAACTGAAAAAGCGTGAAGAAATTGCAAAGGCAATGGAACGTGAGAATCCAAACATGCCAATGGCCAAGAAGATGGCTATTGCTACTGCAACAGCTAAGAAGGTTGCTGAAGAAACCTTAGATGAAGATATTTCAAAAATGTCTCATGGTCGTCTTAAGTGGCACATGAATTCTGGTGTCCCACACGGCAGTTATACAAAAGATGAGATGAAGAAAGAACGCGATCGTCGTCTTAAGACCGGTGAAGGTGAAGCTTATAAGAACGCTAAAGCAGTTCTTGAAAAAGCTGAGCAGGTTGATGAAATCTCACGTGACCTTGCCCGTCGTTACATCCGCAAAGTTGCTGATAAGACCAATACCGGTGAATTAAGCACAAAGGAAGTTGAAAAGCGTCGTCCTGGTGTACATTTAGCTGGCAAGAAAGCATATCCAGGTATTGCTGGTAAGGCAAAGGTTTCTGCTACAGAAGCAGTTGAACCAATCGATGAGATTAGCAAAAAGACTCTTGGTTCATATATTAAGAAAGCCAAAGACGATCTGGGCAACCGTGAAGCAGAAGTAACTAGAAATAGATACGTCGATCCACGTGGTGTTACAGATCCTGTCAAGCACAATAATACACTTCTTATGAAGAGAGCAAATCGCAGAGATAATATCAATAAGGCTGTCGATAAACTGACTAAAGAAGAAGTTGAACTTGATGAAGCAGTTGAAGTTAGCCACGATCGTTACATGAGATCACACGGTAAGAAGGCTTCCGGCGGTGAAGGTAATTGGATGTTTACTCATAAGCGTATGGGTGATGCAAACGTAAATGACTCAAAAGAAGTACACTCTGCGCGTGGTAAGTTCTCTGATGCTAAAAAGTCTGCACAGCAGTGGGCAAAGAAGCATGGTCATTCGACCGTTTATGTAATGGAAGAAGTCGAGCAAATTGATGAAATCTCTCAAGATAAACTTTATAATTATCATGCTAAAGCTGGTGCAGATCTTCAAGCAAAGCGTAAAAAGCTTGACCAAGGCAAATTGACACTGCAAGATCTAAAAAAAGGTCAGAATCGTGTCACAGGTCTCAATAGAGCTGCAAATAAAATGCACGAAGAAGTTGAGCTTGATGAAGTGTCGACTGAGAAGCTTCGTGACTATGCATCTGCTGCGCTTCAAGATAAGAATAAAGCAAAAGCTGATAAGCGTTGGAAATATGCTTCAAAAGCTTTGAATACTGTTGCTGATAGAGAAGTCAAAGCTGCTCATGCTCGTAAGTATAATAAGATGGAATCAGTTGAGCTTGACGAAAACATCGCCGGTTTATTTAAAGACGCTTCTGAGTGGGAAAAGTCAGCAAAAGCTCGCGGATTAGTTGTCAAGCCTGCCACCCATCCTTCCGGAGAAACAACAAAATACCATATTGCTAAAGACAAGCAAGGTAATAATCGTGGGCATTTTGATCACGGAACGAAAACTGGTCGTCTCAAAGAAGAAGTTGAACTTGATGAAGTATCATCTTCAACACTTAGTTCGTATATCAGTAAAGCAGACGCTAATAGAAACGAGAAAGACCGTTCAAAGGGTATTAATCTTGCTTTTAAGAAAAAACATCCATCGTTGGCAGCTTACAATAAAAATTCTGCAAAGGTAAATGCAAGAGAATCCGTAGTATCTGCTGATAAAAAACCTGAAAAATTTATGAAGCCAGATGGTACAGTAGGTATTCGTTTAACGCGAACAGATAAGAATGTGATTAAAAAAGATGCTTAAGTTTAAAGCATTTTTAGAGGAAAAAGATCCCCGGCTCGCAAGAGCCGGAGTAAGCGGATTCAATAAAGCAAAACGCACTCCTGGTCATCCTACTAAGTCACACATTGTTGTTGCAAAAGCTGGTGATAAAGTTAAAACGATTAGATTCGGTCAGCAAGGCGTAACCACTGCCGGTGAGCCTAAAAAGGGTGAATCTGACACACAAAAAGCACGTCGCAAATCATTCAAGGCACGCCATGCTAAGAATATTGCTAAAGGTAAAATGTCTGCCGCTTATTGGGCAAACAAAGAAAAATGGTAAATGGCATGTCAGAAGAAGTATCAAATACCCGTTTAGACCGAATCGAAAACAAGATCGATAAACTTGCTGATGCTATGATTTCTGTAGCACGTGCGGAAGAAAAGTTAGTAAATATGGAGCAGAAATATTCTGCACAATATGATCGTATGAATAAGTTTTCTGAGAAATTAGATAAACTTGAATTTATTGTAACACAAAATACTGCAACGGTAAATACCATTAATAAGCTATTTTGGATAGCTATTGTCGCAATGGCTGGCGCCATCGCCACCAACATACTAATGTAAGGAAAGTAAAAATGAAAACTGAAGATATTAAAAAGATGGCGCAGGCTTGGAAGCAAGTACAAGAAGCTAGCAAGAACTGCAAATCTGAAAAAGGCGAAAAAGAAGAAAAAAATGAACAGCTAACTGGTAATCAGCATAAGATTGACCATAATAAAGATGGTAAAATTTCTGCTGCTGATTTCAAAGGCCTTCGTAAAAAAGCAAAGAAAGATCAGGAAGTTGAAATCCAAACTTCTGAAGCTACAGTTAATGAAGTATCGAAATTAACTCCAAAAGATGTTAAGAAAGCTCTTGCTTCTGTTAAATCTCAGCCAAAAGACAAGGTTTCACTAAAGAAAGCTCCATGGGATATGAAAAAAGAATCAGTGCAAACTGAAGCTGCAACTCATAAACCCGGTGTTGCTTCACCAGCTGGTGAAGGTCTTTCTCCGAATGCAAAGAAAGAACTTGCGCGCACGACACCTATGCCAGCTTTTGTAAATGCATCAGCTATTAGCAAAAGAACTTTTGATACAATTAGAACTTCTGGTAAAAAAGCTGCAACTCGTACCAGCGATTCAAAAATGGGTGATAAAAACATTATTAATAAACCTTTGGATATCACTGCAAAAGCTCAGAAAAAAGATACTGACGGCCATAAGGACTCGTAATATAATTCATGGATGATGATTTACTAGAAGAAGATCTAGTAAAATTTGCAGCGAAACATTATTACTCTCCTAAGGGTAAAATCGATCCTGAAGAATTTTATGATGATTTGAAGCGTTTTAAATATATCAAGCGTTTGGTTAATAGATATATCGAAACAGGTAATCTATCCGAACGCTTGATATTAAATCATACTATTATAATATTCAATGTATTTGGCAATTATGCAGGTTTACGCCTGTTGGGATTAAAATTAGAAAATAAACATTGGAAGGTAATTAAGCCTTTCTTAGAATATTTAAATTATATTCGTCCAAATCAATTAAAAGATATAGAATCTGATTTAGATGTAATTGAAAAATTAAAGAGGATATAATGGGACTAATTAAACAGGCTGGCGATTTAGTCTATACATTCAGATTTCTTTCTTTACTTGTCACTCCATTTGACAAGACAAAGGCCTATGAAGCTGGCATTATAGATGAAAATGGTAAAAAGCGCAAAGATTTTGATATCAATCAAAATAGGAGTGCATATAAAGATTCCTACACTCCATTTCACCGTTTAGTTTTTAATGTAAAAAGACTTATGGGTAAAGTACCAGGCGGTGGAAGTAGATTAGCTTCATATGCTGCAGCATTATATCTTATTAAAGAAAAATATTCAGTTTCTGAAAAAAAGATTCTAAAAGGTCTATCGCAAATTGGAATAGATCCAACTGACTTACTTGCTGAGGAAAGCAATTGGTTCGTTTTAGAAAGTGGTCAATTGAGTCCCGGTGTTTATAAACTGAAATATGAAAAAATTTCAGATCCTATTGACATGCATATAGCTGCAAATGATAAAGTACGTGTAAATGAAAATGCAATGCCTGTTGGACAAATGTTTGGTATAAATATTTACGAAGCAACTCATGTTCGCTCAAAGCAAAAAGTATATGTCACCTCACTGGAGCTAATTAGATGAACTCTGATTGTAAAAAATGCGCAGAATATGGTTCTGATTTTTGTAATGAATGCCTCAAAGAAACTGAAATGAATTTAAAAAATCACCCGAACTGTGGAACGCCAGATTGCTGTGGCCAATGTGACACGGCAAATGTTACAGAGGGTGTAAATGATCCTTCCACCTTTAAAGCAATATTTCTTGCTGGAGGTCCAGGATCTGGCAAATCATTCATTGTGGGTAAAACGGCATTAACTGCTCTTGGATTTAAAGTAGTTAATTCAGATATGGCATTCGAGCGTGGATTAAAAGTTGCTGGTCTTGACATGACTCCAGATAATATTTACTCTCCTAAAGGTCAGGATATCAGAAAGCGTGCTAAAGTAATCACTAAAAGCATGATGCAAAATTATTTAAATGGTAGACTTGGCATTGTGATTGATGGCACCGGCAAAGATTACGATAAAATTGAAATGCAGGCAATTGCTCTACGAAAATTGGGATATGATGTAGCCATGATTTTTATCAATACTGATGAAGAAACTGCATTACAGCGCAATCGTGAAAGACAGAGATCATTACCTGATGCTACTGTAAGTAAAATGTGGAAAGATGTTCAAAAAAATTTAGGTAAATTTCAAACCTTTTTTGGTAACTTTTTTTTAATTGATAATTCTTCTAATTCAAACTATCAACCACAGGTAAATAGTGTCTATAAGAAAATTTCTTCATGGTCAAAAGTTAGACCTTCAAATAAAGCTGTATCTTCTTGGTTAAAGGCGCAAACAATGAAAGAAGAATTAATGACTACGGCTGACGCTGGTATCCCAAGGGATACAAAGGATATGGGTCCACGTAACGTATTAGACAAAAGAAAAAAGAAACGTCCTGTTCTTTTAAAACGATTCAGAAAGTATATGGAAGATAATGCTTAGAATATATTTACTTTTATTCATTATAGGAACTTTCAGTGCTATTGGTTATACTGCATATTCTTATTATCAAAATTCACAAGCAACTATTGCGTTACTCCGTGAAAACAATGTGAAATTAGAATTAGCAGCTGAAACCATGCAGAATACTATTAGTTCCATGGAAGCAGACGCTGAAAGAAATGCAAAGCTTAGTAAAGAATTGACAATTGCATTACAGGCAGCCGAGAGTAACTTAAATAAACTAAGAAAAAGATTTAGTGAGATTGATATCAATAAAGAAGCTATTGCCGATCCAGATGGATTATCGGTACGTATCAATCGTGCAGTCGATAGATTGAGAGAGGAATTAAAGAATGAAACTACTACCCCTAGCGATCCTACCCCTGTCCCTCCTGCTACTGAGTAATTGTGGAGTTATCAGTAAACCTGCTGATAAAGAGGTAGTTATCCAAAAAGAATATGTCAAGCAAGCGATTATTCTTCAGGCACATCCGGCACCTATCGAATTTCCAGATACTGAATGGTTTGTGGTTAATAAAGATAATCTAGAAGAAGCTTTAAAGAAAATTGAAGAAAATGGTGGATCCGTAGCTTTTATGGCCATTACTCCAAAGGGATATGAAAATCTTTCTATTGGTGTAGCAGAGCTAAGAAGATATATACTTCAGCAAAAAGAAATAATTGCCTATTATGAAAAGGCTATTCAGGGTGATGCACCGGCTATAGAAGCCTCAAAATAAATATATGTTGTAAAATATTTTTTAAATAATACAGCATATAGCTATTTACAAACTCTGATAATCTATATATAATAAATCATTAAGAAAAATATCAACATAACCTAGAACAATAAAGTCATGTCCTTGGGCAATAGACTTTTATTGTTTTCTACACGGAGAGTTAAATGCTATTCGAAGAACAAATATCAAGAAAACCAGATCTTTATCCCTGGACCAAAGAATTCATAGATGCTATCTGGAGCGGATTTTGGACCCCCGAAGAATTTAACTTTACGTCAGATTATTCTCAATTTAAAAGTGAAATGACTCCACTAGAACGTGAAGTTTTGGTTAGAGCACTTTCAGCTATTGGCCAGATTGAAGTTGCAGTCAAAACATTTTGGGCAAATCTAGGCGACAATCTTCCACACCCATCAATTCGTGACCTTGGGTATGCTATGGGTAATTCTGAAGTTATCCATAATATGGCATATGAAAAGCTTCTTGATGTTCTTGGTTTAACAGATATTTTTGAACGTAATCTTGAGAATCCTATTATTGCTGGTCGTGTAGACTATCTCCGTAAGTACAGCAAAAAGGTGTACAAAGACGACAGAAAGCAGTATATTTACGCTATCACTCTATTCACGTTGTTTGTGGAGAATGTTTCACTTTTCTCACAATTCTATATTATTTTGCATATGAATAAGAATAAAGCTATTCTAAAAGACACTGCACAACAGGTGAAGTATACTCGTAACGAAGAAATGCTTCATGCGCAATGTGGCATCAAACTTATTAATACTATGCGTGCAGAATATCCAGAACTATTTGATGCTGAACTTGAAGCACGTATTGCAGAAGAGATTCAAGCAGCAATTGGTTACGAATCTGATGTTATTCGTTGGATTATGGGTGATTATGAAGAACTTGGTCTTTCAAGTGATATTCTTATTGAATTCATTAAAAAGCGTATGGCTGACAGTCTTGAGCAAATTGGATTTGCCCATAATGTCACATATAATCAAGAGTTAATCAAGCTTACTAAGTGGTTTGATGAAGGGCTTTACGGCTCAAATATGGTTGACTTTTTCCATGGCCGTCCAGTAGATTATGCTCGTGGCCAGGGCATCTCAGCAGACGATCTATTTTAAGGAGTATATAATGGCTTTTAATTGGCTAAACGATGATTCACGCACTTTCCTCAGTCGTGGTTATCTCTTACCTGGCGTATCTGCAGAAGATCGCATTGAGGAGATTGCCCAAGCTGCAGAAAAGATTCTAAACAAACCTGGCTTTGCCAGAAAATTCTACAAATATATGATGGCTGGATATTATAGCCTATCTTCACCAGTTTGGTCAAACTTTGGTGCAGATCGTGGGTTGCCTATTTCATGTAATGGCGTTTATGTTGAAGACTCTATTGAAGAGATTCTACAAAAGAATGCAGAAGTTGGCGTTCAAACAAAACTTGGAGCTGGTACATCTGGTTATTTTGGGGCACTTCGCCCACGTGGTACTAGCATTAAAGGAGGCGGTAAAGCAGATGGTCCTGTTCACTATCTTAGGCTCTATGATACTGGCACTGATGTTATTAGTCAAGGATCAGTACGACGAGGCGCATTTGCTGGTTATCTCAACATTGATCATCCTGATATTAATGAGTTCCTAGAAATTCGTGAGCCAGGTGCAATCATTCAAAACATTTCAATCGGTGTAACAATCACTGATGAATGGATGGAAGATATGATTACAGGCAATAAAGAAAAGCGTGAAGTGTGGGCAAAAGTCCTGCGTAAGCGTAAGGAAACTGGTTATCCTTATTTGTTTTTTACTGATACTGTTAATAACAATAAACCAAAGGTTTTGAAAGATCATAACTATATGATCTGGGCATCCAATCTTTGTTCAGAAATTGCATTACCTTCTAGCAAAATTTGGACATTTGTATGTAATCTTTCATCCATGAATCTTGTCACTTACGATGAATGGAAAGAAACTGATGCGGTTGAAATTATGACTTATTTCCTTGATGCTGTCATGGAAGAATATATCCGCAAGACTAAAGGTGTGCGTTTCATGGAAACTGCACATAATTTTGCAAAACATTGGAGAGCACTTGGTATCGGCCAACTTGGTTGGCATTCATATCTTCAGTCTAAAATGATTCCATTTGAATCGTTTGAAGCAATCGAATTGGCAGAAGAAATCAGTAAGTTTATTGATGATAAATCTCTTACAGCATCTAAAGAAATGGCAGAGATTTATGGTGAACCAGAAGGTATGAAAGGTTATGGCGAACGTAATCTTACTCGCTGCGCTATTGCTCCAACTACATCATCGTCATTCATCCTTGGACAAGTAAGTCCGTCTATCGAACCTCTTGCATCAAACTACTTTGTAAAAGATTTGGCTAAAGGTGTATTCACCTATAAGAATCCATATCTTGTTGATGTACTTGAAGCTCATGGTAAGAATGATGACAGCACGTGGGATACGATTCTTATGCGCAAAGGTTCTGTACAACATTTGGAATTCCTCACTCAAAAGGAAAAAGATGTTTTCAAAACATTCTCTGAAATCTCTCCACTCAATGTTGTGCAACAAGCGGCAGTTCGTCAAGCATATATAGATCAAAGCCAGAGTTTGAACTTGATGATTCCACCTGACGCTCCGGCTAAAGATATTAACGCCCTAATTATCGAAGGATGGAGACTCGGAGTGAAGACATTCTATTACCAACGTTCCTCAAACCCAGCACAAGAGCTTGTTCGTGATATCATGACCTGCGTCTCATGCGAGGCTTAATTGAGACTATCTGAATACTCATTAGAGTGCGATCACTGTGGCTCGGAAACCCGGGTCACAGTGATTAATAAAAAAAGACAAGAACCTGAATATTGCCCGCTATGCGGGTATGAATCATATTCTGAGTTAATAGATGAAGAAGAAGATAGCGACGATTAATATGATCCATATATAAGTCATACGGCTTATATGTGAGAAAATTAATATGTGGTACTATAAAGGTGAGCTTTACGAGCCAACTGAAGAAGAGTTGAAGCAATGGATGGGATTTGTCTATGTTATTACGGATAAATCCAACGATAAAATGTACATTGGAAAGAAGACATTCTGGTCCAAAAAAACATTGCCTCCTCTTAAAGGAAAAACCAGAAAACGAAGAAGTACTGTTGAATCAGACTGGAGATCCTATTATGGATCCAGTGAACTCGTCAAAGAATTGCTCCTCGAATCCGGAGAGCAAAATTTTTGTCGTGAGATATTACATTTTGGCAAATCGAAGGGTGAACTTGGTTACTTCGAAGCCAAAGAACAATTTGATAGACAAGTACTGTTAGATGACCGTTATTACAACGGAATCATCAATTGTAGAATTCACAGGACGCATGTAAAAAGTTTGAAAGAACGAAAATAACTGTGTACAAATGCATTTTGTTTTGATATAAAGGTCTTATCAAAGGAGATAAGACATGACTGCTCAAGAACTTCAAAAGACCTGGCGTTTCTGGAATGTTGGTGGTACCTGGTTCGGTCGTCGTACGACTGGCGAACAAGTAAAGGCTGGAACCTATATCGCAGTACTGAACAAGGCAGAATGGCATGAGCAGATCGATGCGTAAGTTTACTCCTCGCTACTACAAACCGACAGATATCAACTTCATTGGCCACTGGGCTCTTGGTACCAAATGGGAAGAGCCTGGTAGCAAAGGTGATACCTACACTATAGAATTTACTGACAAAGGTTTGTCATGTGATTGCTGGGGCATGAAGATGCACGGCAAATGCAAACATACATACAATATCATAGAGAAATGGATTAACTGATGATTCTGCTTGATTTTAGTGGCGTTGCTATTGCACCTATCGTAATGGGTCAAGCCAAATATGATGATCTAAATTTGATCCGTCATATGATTTTAAATTCCATTCGGATGTATCGCCAGAAGTTTAAAGACTATGGTGATATGGTCATCGTTGCTGACGGTGGTGGCAATTGGCGTAAAGAAGTTTATCCAGAATATAAGGGTAAACGTAAAATCAATCGCGAAGAGTCGAAGATCGATTGGAATTTGGCATTTGAGAACATTGGTACTGTTCTCGATGAGATCAGTGCCAATATGCCTTGGAAAGTTATTCGTCAATGGGGTTGCGAAGCTGATGACTCTATTGCAGAGATTGTCAAATGGACACAAGAATTTGGCAATTATGAAAAGGTTATGATTGTATCATCTGATCATGATTTCATTCAGTTGCAAAAGTATGATAATGTCCAACAGTTCTCAACTGTTACTAAGAAGTTTGTCAAAGATCCAAATCCTCGCCTTTATCAGGCAGAACAGATCCTCGGTGGTTGCTCTGGTGACGGTGTGCCAAACGTTCTCTCTGACGATGATACGTTCCTTGTAGAAGGTAAGCGGCAGAATACACTGTCAGCTAAAAAGAAAGCAGCATTGCTTGAAGATCCTAAAGCATTGGGTGAACAGGTATATCGCAACTATATTCGCAATAAAAAGATGATTGTTCTTACAGAAGAGTCTGAATGCCCAGATTCTGTAAAACAAGAAATTATAAATAAGTTTGTAACACAAGAAGTGCCTGCAAAGAATAAGGTTCTACCATATCTTATTTCTAAACAATGCAGGCTCCTTGTTGGGTCAGTAGAGGAATTTTTTTAATATGGCAAGACATTTAGAGATTTATGAAGTTTTTGAAAGATTTGAAAAAGCAAGTACACACGAAGAAAAAATTAAAGTGCTAAGACAGAATGAATCATGGGCACTAAAAGATGTGTTAAAGGGTGCATTAGACCCTAGAGTTGAATGGCTACTCCCTAAAGGAAATGTGCCATATACTGCATGTGAGGCTCACAGCACTCCATCAACACTTCTTAGAAAAAATGTAGATTTTAAATATTGCGTTAAAGGCGGTGCACATCCAAATATGCAGAAGTTTAAACGCGAAAAAATATTCCTTGGGATCGTTGAATCGATCCATCCAAAGGATGCAGAATTGGTATGCGCTATGATTAACAAGAGCCTACCAGTAAAGGATCTTACTCCAGAAATAGTAAAGGAAGCGTTTCCAGGCCTATTATGAAGTTAGATAATAAAACATAACAATAATCAATGAGGTGCACGTCTTTGACGCTGCACCTTTTTCTTTAGGAGAATGCTTATGGTCTCAGCAACTATCGATCGTCTAAAAAAAGATTCCAGACAACTAGAATGGTACGCAGATAGATATAGAAAACAGGGAAGAACAGACAGAATGCATAAGGTACTAACTAAAAAAGCATATCTCGATGACCATATAGCAGAAATTGAAGAAAATTTAATAAAGGTAATGTAAATTAACTGTGTACAAACACAGAAATCTCTGTATAATATAAAGGTATTCTTTAATGGAGGGTAGTATACCATGAATATCTTTGTGTTAGATAAGAACCCAATCAAAGCTGCACAGTTGCAGTGCGATAAACATGTAGTAAAAATGGTACTAGAGTCTGCACAAATGTTGTCTACTGTGCATCGAGTACTTGATGGTAAACAGGTTAAAGTTCCTTCTAAGTCAGGTAAGACCACCATTAAAGGTTGGACACTGCCTGATAAAAGGGAAAATATTCTCTATAAGGCAGTCCATGTAGGTCATCCTTGCACTGTATGGACTATGGAATCTATTGCTAATTATATTTGGCACTATGATCATTTTCAAGCACTTGCTACTGAGTTTGAATATCGTTATCGTAAAAAGCATAAGTCTTGGGTGGCACTGGAAGACATTCTATCTATCCCACCTAAAAACATTGCTTATGAGGGTCTCACCCCATTCAAACTTGCTATGGGTGCATCGCCAGAATGCATTAATCATGATGATCCAGTTGGATCTTATCGTGCATTCTATCAGACTAAACAAGATCGTTTTTCCATGGATTGGACTAGACGAGATATTCCAGAGTGGTTTAATAAAGCGGCATGAGAACAGAAGAAGATGCATGGAACATAGTATCACCATATGATATGTGGGTTTTAGATAAACTCATTCTATCACGTATGCGTGGTTACGTGTGCGGGCCAGTGGGTATGAGCGTACCTAAACCTGGATGGTATATTGTGCGTCCATGCGTCAACATGAAAGGCCTCGGTTTAGGAGCAGAGAAAAAGTGGTTAGATGACAACACTGATCATCTTCCTCATGGATATTTCTGGTGCGAATGGTTTGAAGGTAGGCATATCTCTGTAGACTATCATATTGGAAGTCAGGTTCTTGCCGTAGAAGGATTTAAGAATCCTGACACTTTCACTAAGTGGGAAAAATGGAAAAAAGTGGACGATAAGATTCCATTGCCATATAGGTTGTCTAGTCTTGCCATTAATTATAAAGAAATTAACTGTGAGTTTATTGGAGACAAACTAATTGAGGTACATCTTCGCTGGAATCCTGACTTTGAAGACGGTATAAGTGAATATATACCAGTGTTCAATCTTGATGGTCCAGACTTATCCAAAGAAGGATACAGATGGAAATATGATACTGAGATTCATGGAAGAATTGGCGCTTGGGTAAAATAGTTTTAAAATAATTTCAAAAAAGTGAAAATAACTGTGTACATTCATAGCTGCGTTTTGCAGCTTAATCGGAGAAAATACTATGACTACGCCTGAAGATATTGAAGATGATGGATTTATCACAGTATATCCTAGCGTGAAACCTTCGGTTAATATTGAAGTATCTGACGATTATATCACTTTAAAATCTAGTCCTTTAGTCATCAGAGTTGCTAGTATTGACTCTGATGACGTTACTATTTGATATATACTAAGTCAAGAGAAACAGTCTCGGAAAGATAATGCCAGTATATACATTAAAAGATATCGAAAGTGAAGAAGAATGGGATGTCATTTGCAGTTGGGATGAATTGCAGGCAACCATAAATGAAAATCCAAATTTTCAACAGGTACTTGTGCCCCTGAAAATCATTAGTAATCGTATGGGAAATTCTGATATGAAAGTTCCCGAAGGATTCAAAGATCTTCTAAAAAATAAAGTCAAAAAAGGCTCAGGAAGGGGCAATACAATTAATGTCTAGGTCTTATACCTCAAATAGTATTAAATTAGAAAATCTTCAACATTTCGAACCAAAAACCCAAAATCAGATGAATGCAAAGGAATCCTGGAAAGATGGATATAACCTTGTATTGTCTGGTTCTGCAGGTACAGGTAAAACGTTTCTAGGATTACGCCTTGCTTTAGAACAGGTTCTCGATAGGGAATCTGAATTTGAAGAAGTTGTCATTGTGCGTTCAATTGTCCCTACACGGGATATCGGCTTTTTGCCTGGAGATGAAGAAGAGAAAAAACAAGCATATGCTGCACCATATATTGGTCTATTGAAAGAAATTTTCAATGATGGGGAAGCATGGACGAAGTTAATTGCGGCAAAGAAACTTCGTTTTGAATCTACCTCGTTCATTCGCGGTACAACATTTAATAATGCTATCATTCTAGTAGATGAAATGCAAAACCTTAACTTCCATGAACTTGATTCTGTCATCACACGAGTAGGCCATCAGTGTCGATTCATTATGTGTGGTGATTATTATCAGTCAGACTTCCAAAAGGATAATGACAAAAAAGGTATTTTACAATTCATGAATATTGTGGTACAATTAAATCAGTTTGATGTAATTGAGTTTACATGGAAAGATATTGTACGATCCGACTTTGTTCGAGATTATATCATGACAAAGGAAATGTTAGGTATAAAAGGATAAGTTATGGAATCGGGATTTATTTATTTTTTAGATAACCCAGATCTTTTTAATTTACTAAAAACAGATTTTTATTCTAATCCAGAATTAGCACATGAAAATAGGGGTAAACAAAATTTAGAAAGACATATGGGAACTCTAAACAAATATAATTTTAGTGGTCTCGAAAAAGATTTTTGGGAAAACCATATAGAGTTATTTGAGTATCTTAATGAGTTTACTTATCCTAGAGATCCTGAATATTACATTTGTAGTAGTTGGATAAAGCATTATATTGAAGGATCATTTTCTGGATTGCATGCAGAATCCCAAGATTGGGGAATGGGAAGAGATCAGCATACGAATGTTATTTTAATTGATCAAGCTGAAGATATCATTGGCGGTATGAATGTAATAGCAGGTGATTCTTATCAATTAAATAAAGACCCAAATTCTAAAGGAAATCTTAGAGAACGATTGCTAACTCGTTTTTTAGAAAAACCAGGTGATGCAATTGTATGGGATGCAAATGCTGTTCATGGAGTTTCTAAAATCGAAAAAGGATATAGATTAGTTTTAGTCTGCATTAAAATCAAAATGGAAAGGTAAAATGGCTAAATTTACACGCTTCGACCCACGCAACAAAAAGAATGGGCGTAACAAGTCTAAAACTCTAAATGGTGAGTTTAAGAAAAAAATCCGCATGGCAGAGGAGCATAGAGATGTTCATCGCTATAAGGGAACAAAAATCAATTGGATCGTTGTTGATGAAGTGGATGAAGATACTTCAGTGTAAAATAATAGTGTACATCTAAAATAATCCTTGTTATAATGAATTGTGAAAATGAAAAGGAATCGCTATGCGAATTTTGACTGACTGTGATGGAGTACTATTGAACTGGGAGTATGCCTTTAACACGTGGATGAAACGCCACGGTTATAAAGAAGTAGAAGATTCGCATCTCTATTATGATGTAGGTGAGCGCTATGGCATTTCAAAAGAAGAAAAAACCAAACTAGTTAAGTTCTTCAATGAAAGTTCAGCGATCGGCTTTCTTCCTCCTCTTCGTGATGCTATGCATTATGTGGATAAACTCCACCGTAAACATGGGGCAGTATTTCATGTGATTACTTCCCTTTCACTGGAATCTTCAGCGCAAGACCTGCGCATCAATAACTTGAATAAGTTGTTTGGTTCTTCTGTGTTTGAAAAGTTTGTATTTCTCGATACTGGTGCAGATAAAGATGAAGCACTAGAACCATACCGAAATTCATATGATATCTGGATTGAAGATAAAGTCGAGAATGCAGATCTTGGCTATGAAATGGGACTAGATTCTGTCATTATGGAACACGGTTTCAACATGGATTATACTGGTCCATCCGCCCTCGTAAAAAACTGGAAAGAGGTTTATGAATATGTCACGGGAAATATTTAAATATGAATATCCAAATAGGTTATATGAAGTCAACTATGACCATTCTGCAGAGAAAAAAGAACTAGACGATTTTTTCTCTGCACGAATCGATAATGATTATTATGATGATAATATTGCTGGTGGAAAAGCGAAGATCCAAACATATCATGTGGATTATGGTATTCCTAAACAATATGATGATTTCATTTGGCTAGCAAACTATACAGAACGCCTATTAAAGTCCATGGGATCGCAAGTTGATATTATGGAGTTTAAGCATGTTCTTAAGTTTGACTTCATTCGCGTTCAACCCGGAAACGTTTTGCCACCACACAGCGCATCTTTTATTAGAGCATGTGGTTCTATTAATGTTCCGTTGAGGGGTAGATGTAAGATTGATCTTTATGAAGACAATCATAGAAATCCACATTTTGCCGGAAATAAACTAGCTAGTCATGAATATACAAGTCCTATGCTTTTGAACGTTAACCAGTTCCATGGTGTAGTAAATGATGAACCTACCGAAAGACTCGTAATGAAAATCCATTTTATGGTTCTTCCTTATGATCGTCTTGTTAAGAGTTTTTATGAACCTGTAAAATGCTTTGATTGGCAAGTTCCTTGGAGTTATGAACGTGGTACAAAACAACGGATGTAAAAAAATGCACGTATTTGATCTACTAAATCTTCGCTATCAATGGGAAGAAATTGTTCGCGATTATAAAATGGATGATAAACGTAAAACTGGTATCATAGATAACCTACAATGGTATATTGATAATGGTACTACAGGTAATCGGTTTCGAACAGGATATAAAGAATCTTGTGAAATTGCTAAAGAAATTTTGGATAACTTCTAATGAAAAAAATAATCTATCAGGTTTATATTGGTAAACGGTCTAAGTTGTATGATCATTGCACGAATAGTGTAAAGGCATATGCAAAAAGAATTGGCGCTGACTATGAAATTCAACGCACGCCAATTCTTATGATTAAACCTGATGTTTTTATGACGAATCGCAGTAAAGAGTCTTATGAAAAGCATGGCGGGTTCCTTCCGATTTATGAGAAGGAAAACGCCTTTACTTATCTCAAGTCATATGATCAAGTTGCTATCATTGATGCTGATGTTTATATTCGCGAAGATGCTCCATCAATTTTTGATGAAGTAACTCCAGAATATGATTTTGCAGCTGTTCTTGAACGCGATATGCCTATTACACTTCAATATAAAACTAAAATTGCCAACTATTCAAAAATGCAATATGGTATGCTTTCATTGAATAGTCTTTTCAATTGGAATGCTTCAGGGGCTGATTTCTACAATATGGGAATTATGGTTCTTAATAAATCATTTCAAAAGTATTTAAACGGAGAAACGCCTATGCAATTTCTTCGGCGACCAAGATTTAAAGCTTTTATTGATGGGGCTGGAGCATGGAAGTGGTCTACAGATCAAACTCTACTGAACGTTTTTATTAAAGAAGAAAACGTAAAGGTAAAAAATCTAAGTTGGCAATGGAATGGTTTGTATACTGCAAATACTAAGATTAAAGAATGTTATTTTGTACATTTTTTCTTAAAGGATAAATTGCCAGCCCAAGGTGAAAATGTTGAAGAACTTATGAAGTATGTCTAAACCTCTTTTTATCCACATCCCTAAAAGCGCTGGAAATGCTATTTACGAGTCTGGGTTAGTGGAACGTACTTCATATAATCATGCATCAGAAGACTATAAGAAAATAGAAAAAATAGAAAAAATAGAAGGTACTAAAACATTTAGGCAAATAACCTATAAGCATTTGCCGTATCAACACTTAGATCTAAATGTTATATCATCTTTTAATAAAAAATTTGCTGTAGTACGAAATCCATGGTCACGAATTGTTTCAATGTATAATTATTCACATAAAATTTATCCACAACTTACTGATGAATATGAAAATTTATCATTTAAAGAATATGTAAAAAGGAGTCATGAGTGGATCATGACTCCTTCATTTTATAGGGATTTTCCTTATAAACACTGGGCTGAACAAAATCGGTGGGTAATATCGGGCAATAAAACTGAAATAGATATTATAAGATATGAAAATCTAAATAATGATATTAGTTTATATTTAGGAAAAAATGTCACAATACCTCTTATTAATAAGGGAACATATTCAGATGACTATAGGTCATATTATGATGATGAATCTTATGAGATGATTGAGAAAAGATTTAAAATTGATATTGATAAATGGGGCTTTACATTTGAATCTGGCGCAACTAGAAATTACTGGAAAGTAAATGATTAATTCTGACTTAGAACATGTTATAACTTTAGAGGAATTCAACTCTGAAATTCGTAGACAGCAAGAAGAAGCACACGGATTTGACTATTGCCAAATTCATGATGCAATTGCTAAATATATGAAAGATTGTGAAAGTTATCTCGAATTGGGTACTCACCAGGGAGGTACAGCATCTGTTGCTATGCTTAGTAAACCTGAAAAAATTTATCTTCTTGATATTGATATGAGTCGATATAAAAAATTTTTAGATCCTATTGCGACAAAATATTGTGCAATAAATGGAATAAATTTAAGTGTAGAGCAAGGCGATTCGACTAGTTCTAAAACTAAAACATATTTGCAAACAACTTTATTTACAGTTGATATGTTGGTCATTGATTCATATCACGTTCCATCCCATATGGAAAAAGAATTGAGACTATATGGAAAAAATACTAACAAGTATATTCTTGCTCACGATACTAGTATGCTCATGGGCGTAAATAATAATTGTTTATACCAATGCCTTAAATCGTGGGCCGAAAAAAATAATTTTAAAGAAATAGAACATGGAACAACTAATGTTGGATATGTAGTATTTCAAAAGGTTTAATATGAAAGCTCTTGCAATAGTCATTCCTGGGAATGAAATATCCGAGTTAGGATATACTAGACTCGTCGAGTCTTCTAAAGCGGTAGGTAACGACTTTGACATTATTAGATGGGATGCTGTTACTGCAGAAAATGTAGATTCATTTCTAAAGATCGCTAACTTAATTTGGAATTATCCGTGGCAAGGTGAAGTGAACGATTTCGCCACTGGATTAAAGAAATCTGCATACACAACTAAGAATCCAAAGTCCAGAATTGCTTGCGCATGTAGCCATTATGCCCTATGGACATTAGCTAGTATTACAGAACCGATTCTTATTTTAGAACACGATGCTTACTTTATTAATAAGATCGACTTCGATCCAAGTGGCACAAAAGCCCAAATCCTTGGGATTAATAATCCTATAGGTGCGACTAGACGTGCTAAAATATATCATGATAAGATTATAGAAAATCCTTTACCGTATCAACTTGTCCCTTGGATCGATGAGTTTAACATCCCACAAGGACTTGCTGGAAATTCAGCATACATAATAAAACCAGAAGGAGCAAAGAAAATGCTAGAGCTGGTAAAGGAATATGGGCTTTGGCCAAACGATGCTATTATGTGCCGACAACTGATTTCTACATTAGGCATAACAAAGAAATTCTATACAGGAGTGCAGGGTTTACCCTCGACAACTACATTATGATCAGCAAAACCCAATCCTATGTTATCACTATTATGTCTAATGATAGATCTTGCACCGTAGCAAATCGTTGTATAGAATCTGCAAAGAAATTCCGAATGGATTGTCATATGTGGGCAGCCACTACTCCTGCAGATAATATCAAATTATTGTTTCAAAAAGAAGGAATTGATTCTTCTAGGTTCAATGAGCAATATTCTAGACTTGAAAATTGTATGGCAGCATTTTACTCCCATTATTCATTATGGAAAAAGTGCGTAGAACTTGGGCATGAAATTACTATTTTTGAACATGATGCCGTCGTTGTGGAGAATATCCCTGATTTTATTAATTTTAAAGGATGTATCAACTTAGGAGCACCTTCTTATGGCAAGTTTAAGACTCCTAAAAAACTTGGAGTAAATTCTCTTACGTCAAAACCGTATCTTCCGGGTGCACATGCGTATCGTATTACTACGGCAGGCGCTAAAAAGTTTATTGAAGCAGCCAAAACTAAGGCAGAACCTACAGATGTTTTTATTCGCCTAGAAAATTTCCCATGGTTAGAAGAGTATTATCCATGGCCAGTAGAATGTAAAGATACATTTACAACTATTCAACATGAAAAGGGTTGTGCCGCTAAGCATGGATACAATGAAAATTATGTAATTGAAAAGGGTTTTTAATGAAAACTGTTGTTTGCGTATGGTGGGGTGATAAGTTTTCAGTTGACTATGTTTATAATCTTAAGTCAATGGTAGAACGTAACACCACTGTTCCATTTCGTTTTGTATGCTATAGTGATAAAGATATTCCTGGTATTGAAACAATGAAACTAAAACCAGGATTTGATGGATGGTGGAATAAACTACAGATGTTCGATCCAACTATGAAAGTTGGAGACAATGTCCTTTATTTTGACTTAGATACTATTATTACCAGTAATATTGATTGGCTTATAAATTATAATCCATGGTTTATGGGAATTGAAGACGTCGGCGGTGTTAATTCATGGCAACCACATTTAAAAAACGTCTTACAAACTGGTGTTATGGCTTGGGATCATGACGCAAACTCGCATCTTTATATCGACTTTATTATGAACTATTCTAATATAAAAAATCAATTTAGGGGTGATGGCGAATACTTGAATACTAAAATTAATCCATGGGCCCGCAAACTTCTTCAGCATGAATTTCCAGGCAAATTAAAATCTTATAAGTATGATATATATCCAGGACCACCTGAAAAAGACGTTTCAATTGTCTGTTTTCATGGAAGACCGAGTATAGTACAAGCTATTGAACAAACTGTTACTACTCCGGTTAAAACATATGAACCTCAAAAATGGATTAAGGATTACTGGTATCACTAATGGGCAGAATAGTTCACGTAATTGGTAATGGCGATAACGCGCAAATGTACAAACCTACAAAGGGGATTAAAATTACATGTAATCTTCCTCCATTTGCAATTGAAGATGCATACGCAACATGTTTAGTTGATTTCAAAATGATGAAAGCAATGAATGAGGGAAGTGTATTTCCAACCGGCGATTGGATTTTAGGATATAGACCAAAACATTATCTAGAAATAAATCCTAATCTTCGCCTTAAGTGGGCAAGTCATATAAAAGAATTTTACACCGTATTACCATCATATGTAAAAAATTATACAGATTTTAATTGTGGGCATATGGCAGTACACTATTCTGCAAATAAAATAAAGGGAGAAGAAATTCACCTTTATGGATTTGATTCTATGTTTGATACAAATCTTAGAAGTTGTACTGATTTTTATCTGACGTCGGATCGTGGCGATACTAATAATCATAGATTAGCAAATAACTGGAGACCGATCTGGTCCCAGATGTTCAGTGAATTTCCAAAAACAAAATTTGTATTGCATCATAAACATAATAAAATTAAGTTTTCTATCCCAGAAAACGTGGAGATTGTTACTAAATGAATCTTTTAATTTGCAATCCTAATTTTAAAAAGAGTGAACTTTATCTTCCTTATTTTTGGGGAAGGGTAAGAGAATATTGCGAATTTCAAGATGAAAGAGATTTTAGTCAGGTTAATTTTATGGATCCAATATTCGAAGGTGGATATTTACCGGATGAATGTGAAGAAGTTATAAAAAGACACAACTTTAAAAATACTGATGTTTTATTCATATCTTGTTATGTTTGGAATTGGGAATTAAACCTTGCTATAGCTAAAAGAGCTAAAGAATTAAATCCAAAAATGGTAATTATAGCCGGTGGACCATCTATCCTTTACAAACCTTGGCAGGATACAAGCAGATTTGAAGTATGTGATTATGTTGTTCCGGAAGAGGGAGAAAAAACCTGTGCTGATATATTATCTGCCCTTTTAAATGGAGAAGATTTGTCCGATCTTACTAATTTAGTAGACCCTAGACATCCAAGAATACCCGTTAAAATACCAAGACAAAATTTAACCAATTTCAGATCACCGTATGTCGAATACAAAGATGACTATATTAGATTTATTGACAAAGTTAAAGAAGAACTTCCGGGAGCTTGGATATTAGCTATTTGGGAAACTAATAGGGGTTGTCCGTATAAGTGTTCCTTTTGCGATTGGGGAGGCACTAACAGTAAAGTAAAAAGATATAATAGAGATATTATTGAAGAAGAAATTGAAGTTATTTGTAGAGACCTAAAACCTAATATGATTTTTAACGTCGATGCAAATTTTGGTATACTTCCCGAAGATATAGAATATGCAGAAAGCGTCGGTAAAGCCAGAATGAAATATGGCTACCCAAAATTTGGATTATATTTTAGTTCTGCAAAAAATCATAAAAAACAAGTTAATCAAATTTTAAAAATACTTTATGATTATGAGTTGCTTTCATTTGCTCAAATTTCATTTCAACATACAGATATTGAAGTATTAAAATCTATTGATAGAGATAATATTAAGGTTGAAAATCTGGCCGATACCATGGGAGAAAGTTTTAGACTTGGTCTTCCAGTAACTGCTAACATGATTTTAGGTAATCCCGGAGATACTCCGGCAAAATGGCGCAAAGCTCTTGGGGACATGTTAGAAACAAGATTTCATGATATGAGAATACATGATTTTATGATGTTGCCAAATGCTCCGGCGGCCAATCCAGACTATATCGAAAAATATAAAATCAAAACTATGGAAAGAAAACATCTTGGAGATGAATTCGGCTTACTAAATCTAAAAAATGGTTCTTTCAATGCACATTATATTTTAGAAACTAGCACATTTGATAAAAATGATTATGTTGATATGCAAATAGATGGTGCAATGGTAATCGGTTATCATATCTTAAACCTTACAAAATTTATCTGTTTATATTTAAAATATTATAATGATATTCCTTATATGGATTTTTATGATGTTTTAAAGGAAACCAATACCATAAAGGGTCATATAAAAGATTTGAGGTCAGAAATTGAAAAATGGGTAAATGGAATAAACTTATATAAATTTGCTGAATTCAACAGTGAAAATTTTTCATATGATGTCTATTTAAAGGTAAGAGGTGTATTAGATTTAAATAATGTTATGGATGACATGTTTAAACTATTAGTGGAAAAGTATAATGTTCCTGTGGATCTTGCTGAAAACTTAATTAAATTTCAAAAAAGATCTATAGTGGGATATTGGAAACAAGAGGACGTGGAAATAGATTATAATTTAACTGAAATTATGAAAGCTATTATGGCAATGCATCCTTCTGATAAATTTATCGATATTGAATTAAAAAAAGAAAAAACTATGATAAGGTCTAATCAAACCCATGTTGGAGCCTTTAATAAACTATTAAGAAAAGTTGACGTATCAAATATTAAAGATTATGATACGTGGATAAGATCTAAAATACACGAAGGTCGTAGTTTAAGAACTACGGTTAATTATTATAACGAAATTTTAGAAAATAAATGATAAATCTCAATCCATCGCCACATGAAAAAATTAAATTAATTAAGGCTGAAGGTTATTGGTTATATGATGAATCTGGCGAAAGATACTTAGATATTACTGCTGGTGGTTCCACTTTTCCACTTGGTTATGGCAATAAAAGAATAGCTCAGGCAGTATACAATTCTATAGTTAATATTGGCAGATGTCACATGCCAATGGGATATATAACTGACGAAGTTGAAGAAATGTCAAATTTTCTTTGTAGCTCTGGCGATTGGGCTGGTTATGTTTGGTCAACTACTGGTACAGGTGCAGTAGAAGCTGCAATAGAAATTTCAGATGTATATTGGAAATCATTGGGTAAAAATAAACCGTATATTGTCGCCTTTGGTAAAGGATGGCATGGTACTAGTGCATTAACTAAACCGATGAGCGGCATGTATCCAGTAGAAGGATCAAGAACAATACTTTTTGATACTCCAATATGGAAAACAAAAGAAAAACAGATTATAGAAGAAGAAATAGTTTTATCTAAATTGAAATCTCTTTTAGAATCTAATCTTGAAATTGGAAGTATTATTATAAATCCTAGTCCATGGTTTAATGGAGTAAATATTTGGTCATATAATTTTTTTATAGAATTAGATAAACTTCGTAAAGATTTCGATTTTCTTATAATTTCTGACGATATTGCTTCGTGTTGGGGTAAAGCAAAGGCATTTCATAGTCATACCACAATTTATCCAAAAGGAGTAAAACCGAATATTTCTTGTTTAGGTAAAGGTATTACTGCTGGATACGCACCTTTATCCGCTGTAGTAGTAGATGAAAAAGTAAAAAATTTAACTATCAATAAAGTGCATTATGGTCATACGTTTCAACCTTATGTTGGAGGTATTGCTGCAATGAAAACCGCTACAGAAATCATTATTGAGGAAAATCTTTTAGATTATGCCCAGGTAATCGAAAATAGATTAAGTAGTTTGGGCAACAAATTGATAAGTGACGGTTATATAAAATCGTTTAGAGCTTTTGGGTTAAATGTTGCTTACGATATTGACAAAGACGTGAATACCGATAATTTAAATCTTACTGGTGTTAGAGCTAGACATTACGGACTTAGTGGAAAACATGCAGCTTTACCAGTACTTAGAATTATTGCCCCATTAATAGCAGACGATGAATATTTTTACCATCTTGAGCAACTTTTATGTGAAATATTGAAATAAACTGTGTACAAACCATACTTTCGTATGTATAATAAATAGAACAGTTTAACGGAGGGTAGTATACCATGACTGAAATGGAAATGAATATTGCTGGAGATATTATGTTTTGGTCCTTTAGTCGCTTTAAAGGTATTGAAAATGTTTCATATGAAGAAATGGTAAATACGTTTTGGAAAGAAGAGTATTTCGATACTTGTACGATGAATACCCCAGAAACAGGCTTGGAGATGCCACATGAATAAGAACTTTATTGCAACTTTGCTGACTTCGGCAACTATCATGTTTGCAACACAATCAATTGCTGACGAGTCAGTCAATGCAAAAGTGAGGGATCATTATGTTACTACTTATGATCGCAAAGAAATCGTAAAGCTTCAATGTGATTTTGTTGACGTACCCGTGTATGGTACTCGTGAGCGTGCAGGTAATGCCGCTGGAGGCGCTCTACTTGGTATGATTATTGGTGGAGTTGGTGGTAAAGCTATTACTGGCAACGATCGTGGTGCAGCTGCTGGCGCAATTATGGGTGGCATTATTGGAGCAGATCAGGGTAGCAAACCTAAGTCTGAAACAGTGATTACTGGCTACCGGCAGGAAAAGCAATGCTTCAATAAAACAGTTTATATTGATGAGCCAAAAAAAGTTTACTCTCACTCAACTTTAGTGTTTACAATTGCTGGAAAACAGTATAAAGTAGATTTTGTTAGATAAATAAAGATAATGGTTCCTTAGCTCAGTCGGATAGAGCAACTGCCTTCTAAGCAGTGGGTCGAGGGTTCGAATCCTTCAGGAACCGCCAATATGTCCTCGTAGGCCAATAGGTAGAGTCAGGAGTGAATGTTGAAAATGGTAAACGTATAAATAACCTCATATAGAGGAGTTTACCATGACTATAGAAGAAGCTATTAAATCAACCGATACAATGGCAAAAGCGGCGGAATTAGTTAATATGCCGTTTATGACATTTAAACGAAAAGCCACTAAGTTGGGTCTTTATGTGCCAAATCAAGGTTCTAGAGGCAGAAGTAAACCAAACAATTCTACGAAAATACCGTTAACTGAAATATTAGAAGGTTTACACCCACAATATCAATCGAATAAACTAAGGGTTCGTTTGATACAAGAAGGCGTAAAACCCCATAAATGCGAATGTTGCGGGAATAAAGAGTGGATGGGGCAACCTATAAGTTTAGAGGTCGACCATGTTAATGGGATAAGTAGTGATCATAGATTAGCTAATCTTAAGATACTTTGTCCTAATTGTCATGCTCAGACTGAAACTTATAGGGGAAAGAATATCGGGCGCGTGACGTAATTGGTAACCGTATCGCACTTAAAATGCGAGTTCTGTGGGTTCGAGTCCCACCGTGCCTACCAAAATCTGTGTCGGTTCGAGTCCGACCGGGGACACCAATTTTCAGGAGTAATAATGGCCAAATCTAGTCTTGATTATACTGAACTTGCAGGTTTGAATATTGCACTTAGCAATTTACAAAATGTAGATATTACTTATCGAGACAGCGAATGGTTGGCTGTTGCAGACTGGATGAAAACCCGAATCAAAACGTTGAGTAACAAATAATGTACTATGTAAAAGAACACGGATTCTACTACGAGAAGCTTCACGGACCTTATGCTACATTACATGAGGCTATGGCTAACAAACCCACTGATAAAACAGTTGGTCGAGAAGAAGCTGTTGTTAGATTTACTATTGAATCCACTCAAGGTAAAGTTCAACTGTTAAACGAATAATGGAAGTGAGACTTGGTAGTCAGAGGAGTCTTATAAACTCTTTGCGCCAGATTAGCGCCTTTGAGGTGGTTCGAATCCACCCACTTCTACCAAAATTGTAGGTAAATAATGAATCTTAATATTGTTAGACTATGGGAAAAGGAAGAATTTGATCGATATATTTCGATTGAACCTGCATCTAAAAAACGTCAATGGATGACTGAGACAGATGCAGAATACGCATATAGATGTTTGCCATTAAATATTGCTAATCAGCATGGTTGGGCGGTTTACTTAAAAAGTGATATTATGTTTTCGTGGGATGGTGGAATTAGTAAAGATTCAATTAAAATCCACCAGGACAATACCAAATTGGCTCATAGCCATTTTGGGCATGGCATATTGACATTTAACCTTCCATTTCTAATTCGTTTAGATCCAAACCATAATTTGTATATTACAGGTGCTCCAAATCATCATATTCCATATATGCATCCTTGCACTGGAATTTTTGAAGCGGATTGGGCTCCATATAGTTTTACTATGAATTGGCGAATTACTGAAAAAAATAGATATATCGCATTTTCTAAAAAAGATCCAATTTGTTTCTTTTTTCCAGTTCGCCGTAAATTGGTTGATGATACCGTAGCTACATTTACGGATTTGAAAAATCAAGAACCAGAATATAAAGAAATGTATGAAAAATTTAATAGTAACAGAATTGAATTTGTGCCTGGTGAAGATAACGATGGTTGGCAAAAACATTATTTTAAAGGTCAATATGCCGATGGGTCAAAATGTCCATATGGCACAAATCATCAAACTAAAATAAAACTAGATAAATTTAAATGAAATATCGCTCTTGTAGCTTAGCGGCAAAAGCCGGACGCTCATAACGTCTTGATCGTAGGTTCGAGTCCTACCAGGAGCACCATAAAATTAAATTTGTATAAATACAAATAAAAGGGATACCAGATGGCTTTAGTCGAAGATATGAAAGTACTTTTAGGTTCGTCATTTACGTTCTACCTAAAAGCTCATCAATTTCATTGGAATGTTACTGGTCCAAATTTTGCACAGTATCACGAATATCTGGGTGATTTGTATGAAGAAATTTTTGGATCAATTGATATGACTGCAGAAGAAATTCGCAAGTTGGATGCATTTGCTCCTGGTTCATTGACTCGTTATTCAGAACTGACTCTTGTAAAAGATGAGTTGAATATTCCTGAAGCTTCAAGAATGTTTGATATTCTTGCTGCAGATAACGATATTATCCTGCAAGTTCTTTATCGTGCTCACGATTCTGGAACTGCAGAAAGAAAATTTGGTACAGTAAACTATCTAGAAGATCGTATTACTGCTCACGACAAACATGCATGGATGCTAAAAAGTTTTTAATTTTTGCTATGTACAAACACAAAAAACTGATATATACTTACAGAATAATAGAAAACAAGGCAGAAACCTTTCAATGACGAACCGTAAACCCTATCAAATTCAGATTTCACGCACAGGACTCTGCGCGCATAATCCCGTATTTGGTGAGTGGATGGCACGCATGGAGGGTAATGGATAGGTATAAAATTTATACCAAATTCCTCTGCCCTCCAACCTCTGGTTCGGAGGGTTTTTTATTTCCGGGACGAAGCGATTGCATCAATCTCCCACGCTCTTTGAAAATTTAGTTCCATATAGGGGAGGGTTATCCGATGATCCTATTGTGGATTTTGATTCCAGCGTCTTATTGCTATTGCTTTAGACGCTGGATAGAAATCATACGAAACTTCGTTATTCTGGTTACCACCAAGAATAACGTATTGATCTATACCATCACGCTGGATAGTTTCAATATAAAATCCAACATGGCCTTGCCATCCTTGGTTACCTCGTGGAAATACAATAATATCGCCTAATTCTGGAGTTTGGGCATACTCTCCCCAGTAGATAAAACTTCTTGCTGTGAGAGGATAAGAACTTACTACTTCAGAACCTGGAATTCCGTTAAACTTCAAAATAGAATTTACGAAAGCTGCACACCATTGGTTTTGAACAGGATCAACTCCCATTAAAACTTTTAATTCTTTCCTGTTTTTTACTTCGTGTAGACCCACCATAGCGCTGGCAGTGGATAATGTATCCACGGCTTTAGTGTTTTCTATATTTGAATTAGCGCACCCTGCAAATAACAAAGGAAATAAAAACATCTTTCTCATACTGTTATATATGCGGAAGAAAAACTTAAATATTGCCCCGTCGTCTAGCGGTAGGATATCTGACTTTGAATCAGAGGAGCGCGGTTCGAATCCTCGCGGGGCAACCAATAATCATCTGGGTGTAGCTCAGTCTGCGTAGAGTGCTTGCCTTGGAAGCAAGAAGTCGCTGGTTCGAATCCAGTCACCCAGACCAAAATATGCCGGTGTAGCTCAATGGTAGAGCGAGGGTCTCCAAAACCCTGCGTAGTGGGTTCGATTCCTACCACCGGTGCCAACAATGGTGACGTGTAGCTGAACGGTTAGGCAACGGATTGCAAATCCGTATCATGCAGGTTCGAGTCCTGTCGTCACCTCCAATCATAGCGACAGCAGTGGTCTGCACAGAGGTCTCATAAGCCTCGAGGCTGAGTTCGATTCTCAGTGGCGCTACCAAAAATAATTTTAACAAAAACAAAAATAACTGTGTACATTCGCATTTGTTTGGTTTATACTAATCATATAAGAAGCGAGGAAATAACAATGACTACTGTATATGCTCTGCTCGGTGAAACCGACTATGAAGGTGATACTTTTCTTGGTGTCTATGCTTCGCATGAAGCTGCTGATGTAGCGTACGTACAATACTGTATAGATCATAGCGCATACGACGGCTACTGTATAGTTCCGGTAGAAGTTGGTGCTGCTGCTGAATTTCGGTGGTAAAGGAAATAAAAGATGAAACATAAGGAACTTCCGAAGGCACGAAATCCTTTCGTCCTTCATCTTTCCAAACGCATTTCTGGTGCACATGGAAAGACTAAGAAAGTGGAACGCCGAGACGATAAAGCGGCGCTTCGCAAAGAGTGGATCCGTAGCTGAGGTGGTTTTAGCACCCGACTTTTAATCGGAGTACGTCAGTTCGAGTCTGACCGGATCCACCATTATTTTGAAGATATACTATAGGCTAACTGGTAACGCCGTTGCCGTCAAAAGCGAGACAATAACGTTTGTGGGTTCGAATCCCACTAGTGTATCTTCTAAGTAATGCACCGGTAGTTCAGCGGTAGAACGGCGGACTCTTAATCCGTAAGTCGTGGGTTCGATCCCCACCCGGTACACCAATATGCACTTGTAGCTCAGACGGTAGAGCACGGGATTGAAGATCCTGGTGTCGGGAGTTCGATTCTCTCCAAGTGCACCAAAATATAGTGGTGTAGCTCAGTGGTAGAGCAATCCGCTGATAACGGATAGGTCGGTGGTTCAATCCCACCCACTACTACCAAATCATGGGAGTGCCGCCTCAAGGTGAGGCAGCAGACTGTAACTCTGTCGCGGCAACGCATGTTGGGTTCGATTCCCTTCACTCCCACCATATACAACGTCCCTATAGATTACGTTGGCTAGATCACCGCCCTTTCAAGGCGGAGAACCGGGATCGACACCCGGTGGGGATACCAACAACAATGCTTCTGCCGGCGGATCCGGTGGCGGGTCTACGAAGCCTGCTTACGAATGTTCAACTCATTCCAGGAGCGCCAATAAAACGTTATAGCGAAGGTCGACATTTGCTATAATGAGAATACTGCATACGCCTTAGGACCACTCGGCGTATCGGATAAAACCAGCCTGCAAATGGAGCAGGTGCAGGGGTAAGAGTCCCAATTGGAGATGTCCTGAAATTACGCTTCCGTAGCTCAATTGTAAGAGCGCTGGTCTTCGAAACCAATGGTTGTAGGTTAGAGTCCTACCGGGAGCACCAAATAATGCTGGATAAGGTGTAATGGTTGCATCCCTCACTGTGACTGAGGTGGACGTGGTTCGATCCCACTATCCAGTGCCAAGTTTATTGCCCGTTCGTCTAACGGTAGGACACTAGGCTCTGACCCTAGTAATCGCGGTTCGAATCCTCGACGGGCATCCAAAAAAAATAAAATAGTTGTGTATATACATTCTTTTATATGTTATATTATTCTTATGAACAAACATAGGATCGTTACAGCATCTTAAAGCTCATAGAGCATTTGACTTGTAATCAAACGGAAAGCCGAAAGGCGCGATCCTGAAAGGAACTAAAATGACTTGGAATCTGTTCATTGATGACGAAAGAAATCTCGAAGACGTCACTTGGGCGCCTTGGCAGATTCGTACAAAGTACCAAAATGAGGAATGGGTTGTTTGTCGTACTGTAGGTGATGCTATTTGGCAAATTTATGAAAGAGGTTGCAATCCTTCTTTTATATCTTTTGATCACGACCTTGGTGATAAAGAACCTACTGGTTTTGATCTGGCTAAAAAACTAGTTGATTGCGCTCTTGATCTGCCCGATCTAAAAGAATTTCAGTTTCCTGAAAACTTTGACTACTATGTTCACTCTCAAAACCCAATTGGCAAGGCTAACATTGAAGGCTTGCTAAACAACTATATCTCACAAAGAGATAAAACTTGAAACCATAGGTTGGTTTCAGCAACTAAACCCGGGAATGGTTCCCAATTTGTCTTGAAAACAAACTTAACGGTTCGAATCCGTAAATCCAACCTGAAAGGAAATATTATGTCTTTTGTAAACGCAGTTAAACAATCTAAAACTAAAGCAGTAGCTCGTACTGCTAACGGTATGAAGGCTCGTGCAACTTCTGCATCGCCTGTTCTCGACCTATTTGGTCTGATCGGTTCCGCTCGTGGTTCCGATATTACCAAACAGTTCACCGCTTCTCTTGTAGAGAATGAAGACCTTACTTTGCGTATGCTCCAGTGGGCACGCGATATTCGTGAAGGTGCCGGTGAACGTTCAACTTTCCGTAATCTGCTCTCCGCACTTGAGTCTACCGACCCAACTCTAGCTGGTAAGCTGATGCACAAAATCCCAGTGCTTGGTCGTTGGGATGATCTCTTTGCCTATAAAGATGCCACCAACCGTAATCAAGCTTTTGCTTTGATTGCTGAGGCTCTTTCCGCAAAGAATGGTCTGGCAGCAAAGTGGATGCCGCGAAAAGGTCCAATTGCGGTTGAACTGACTCGTCATCTTGGTCTGTCTCCTAAGGCATATCGTAAGTTGATCGTCGGTCTGACCAATGTTGTTGAGACTCAGATGTGTGCTAAGGAATGGGAAGCTATCAACTTCTCGCACGTTCCTTCTGTCGCTTCTGCTCGTTACCAGAAAGCTTTCGGCCGTAATGCAAAAGAGTCTTACTCTTCTTACATTGCCGAATTGAAGAAAGACCCTAAGGATCGTAAAGACCCTAAGGTTAAGATCAACGCTGGTGCGGTTTATCCGTATGACGTTGTGAAGTCTGTATTCACCGGTAATGCTGCTGTTGCTGATGAACAGTGGAAGGCTCTGCCTAACTACATCGGCGATGCTAAAATTCTTCCTATGGTTGACGTTTCGGGTTCTATGGGCTCGATTGGTTATAGCTATGGTGGAGTATTGCAGCCAATCGACATTGCGGTTTCTCTTGGCCTTTACTGTGCCGATAAGAACACTGGTGTCTTCAAAGACCTGTTCCTGACTTTCTCGAGCAAACCAACTCTGGAAGTTGTAAAGGGCACTCTGTCTCAGAAGATTTCGCAGATGTCTAAGGCACACTGGCAGATGAGCACTAACCTGCATGCAGCTTTTGATGAAATGTTAAAGGTTGCTGTGAAAGGTAAAGTTGCTCAGGAAGATATGCCTCAGATGATGTTGATTCTGTCTGACATGCAGTTTGACTCTTGCACTAAGTACGATGACTCTGCTATGCAGATGATCAAGCGTAAGTACAACGATGCAGGCTACAATGTGCCGAAGATTGTCTTCTGGAACCTGTCAATGTATGGTAAGGAAAACGGTAACACTCCAGTTAAGTTCGATAAGAACAACACTGCGCTTGTTTCTGGCTTCTCACCTTCTATCATGAAGTCGGTTCTTGCAAATGACCTTGAAGATTACACTCCTTACAATGTCATGGTTAACACTCTGATGGCTTCTCGCTACGACCTGTAAAGGGTCGTAGCTACTAAAAAATTTAACTATGGTTTGGAGATGTTCAATTGAATAAAAGATGGATCGTGACATTGGGGACTAAACACTTTTGGGTCACAGTAACCGATGGTCTCTGGGAAATTAAACCATATTCACAACAAATTTAAAATATAGGATCGTTGCAGCAATCAAATTGATAGTGCAATGGTAGCACATTTTCCTTCCAAGAAAAAGTTGGGGGTTCGATTCCCCCTCAAAAAAAGCGATCCTGCTAGTATAAATAACCTAACATTAGTTAGGAGAATACTATGAAAAAATTATTACTATCGATTGCACTTATGTTTGTCGCATCTGGTGCAATTGCCGAAGTGAAGAAGCCGAAAGGCGTCATTCACGATTTAAAGATTATTCGTATTATAGACGGTGATACTGTTGAGATTGAAGCACCATTCTTAATTGAACCTTTGCCCAAGAAACTTTCTGTTCGTGTTTGGGGTGTAGATACACCTGAAAAAGGTGGACGTGCACAATGCGACAAAGAAGCTAAATTGGGCGAAGCCGCAAGTAAGTTTACAAAAGAACTTGTTGCTAATGCAAAAACCACTCAAATCTCAGTTTACCAATGGGATAAATTTGGTGGTAGAATTTTAGGTGATGTAATCATTGATGGCAACAGTCTAACACAGATGTTAATTGAAAACGGTTACGCAAGAGAATATTACGGCGACGCAAAAAAATCTTGGTGTGAGTAAAAAATAGTTATGTACATTGCTGGATATATAGTGTATATTAATATCATAGTGAATGACTAACCGCTCTTTGAAAATTAAACAAAACAGAATGAAATAATTTCTGTTTTCACATGCATTAAAGGCTGACAACCTCTGCGTTCGCAGGATGAGTGGTTTGACTCCACCGTTTAGTGCAGCTGAAAACAGAAATAGTTTCCTGATAGCTCAGCTGGCAGAGCAGCTGACTGTTAATCAGCGGGTCCGTGGTTCGAGCCCACGTCAGGGAGCCAAATATTATTGCGGGGTAGAGAAGTGGCATCTTGCATGGCTCATAACCATGAGATCGGAGGTTCGAGTCCTCCCCACCGCAACCAAAATACGGAGAGCTGGGCGAGTGGTTTATGCCTGCAGTCTTGAAAACTGCCGAACGGAAACGTTCCGTGAGTTCGAATCTCACGCTCTCCGCCAAAGTTTAGGATCGGTTCAGCAAACCAAAACGCTAAAAATGTATAAAGTCTTAGCGGACAAAACGATCCTGTTCTATATGGGCTGTGTTATGGGTAACGGGTGATCCTTGCAAGATTGCTGTCAGAGGGTTCGATTCCCTCACGGTCCACCAATAACATTGCGGGTGTAGCTCAGGGGTAGAGCGTTTCGTTGCCAACGAAAATGTCGTGAGTTCGAATCTCACTATCCGCTCCAAATTAAATGGCCTGTTGGTAAAGTGGTTAATACGTCTGCCTGTCACGCAGAAGAACGCGGGTTCGATCCCCGCACAGGTCGCCATTATAGAACCTCACAGTTTTCCGAGGGGCTGGAAAAGCCTAGTTTAACTAATGTACG
>OCVQ010000379.1_pt1 | contig 41700 bp, 42 predicted proteins | sample 1539061 | NCBI WGS metagenome assembly OCVQ01 (sample SAMEA3355526, study PRJEB22509) | marine metagenome | biome: marine; feature: river plume; material: water | place: USA | collected 2010-08-08 | depth 0.5 m | reverse complement strand
AGCAACGGCCTTCTAAGCCGTGGGTCGGGGGTTCGATTCCCTCCGGGCAGGCCACATACAGGATTTGTTATGCCGCGCATCGCCCTTATTCACGCCCTTGCGCACTCTGTGGACCCGATCAATCAAGCGTTCGAAGCTTCATGGCCTGAAGCCACTCGGATGAATCTGCTCGACGACAGTCTGTCAGCAGACTTGGCCCAAAACGGTCAGGGGTTAGATGGGGCTATGACGCAGCGTTTCATCGACCTGACTGATTACGCCGTCAACACAGGCGCGAAGGGCGTGTTGTTCACGTGCTCAGCATTTGGTCCCTGTATCGAAGCGGCCGCGGCACGGCATCCGCGAATCCCCATTTTGAAGCCTAACGAGGCCATGATTGAGGAAGCTAACGCGTGGCGGATGGCTTCTTCGAAGGCCGATCCAACCATTGGTTTGATTGCATCCTTCGCACCCACGCTGGTGAGCATGCCGCCCGAATTTGGCGATAGCTGTGCCTTGGATACCCAGCTGGTCGAGGATGCCATGACCGCTCTCAATGCGGGTGATGGCGCAACCCACGATGCCCTGGTGTTGGCAGCGGCGAGGGCGCTGGCGGAGCGGGGTTGTGGGCTCATTGCATTGGCGCAGTTCAGCATGGCGAGGGCTGCGCCGTTGGTGCGATCACGTTTGGGGCTACCCGTCCTGACCACGCCTGACACCGCGATAGCGAAACTCAAGCGGTTACTCAATCAGTAAATACCGCCAGGCCAGCGGCTATCGTTGGCATTGGTTGAATACGCGGCTTGTGAGGGGTCAGTGCCCGACTGATGATTCTGTCAAGCGCTGTTCCATTGCCGCAAGCGTGGCGGCGTTTAAGCGATCGCCCCTCGCCATTAACGCCACCTGTTTCAATGCGATCGTGCAGTAAAGCGCGGGGTCGATGCCTTGTTCGTCGAATGCCGTCAGGTGACTTTCAATGACACCGAGATCCCCACGTGCAACCGGACCTGCAACCGCAGCGTCTAACGCGCCTCCGGTGGCTGCGGATTCGAACGACAAAAGCGATGTACGTGCCAACGGTAGAAGTGCGGTGAGGGCTTGTGCCGGCTCAATTCCTGCGGCTGCCCATAAATCGAGCGCTTCGGCCAAGACGGATACCAGTGCGCTTGCAGCGAAACCAGCGCCCGCGTGGTAAAGCGCGCGCTGGCCTGGCTTAATCGCCAGGGGACGCATACCCACCCCGACTGCCAGTTGATTCGCGCAGTGTGTGAGCGCTGCCAGTCGACTGGTTTGATGCGGATTGTCGTTGGGATCAATTTCGATACCGACACTGGTGCCGTCGAGGTGATGCGCGGCGATGGTGGGCTGCGAAAAAATTTGAATGGGATGAAAGCCAACCCGAGCAGCGCCTGCCGTGCCAGCCGACGACAAGGCGTCTAACGGCGTGGCGCCGCTGCAGTGAACCGCAACGTGATGGGGTTGCCAGGGGAGGGTGTCGCTTACAGCTTTAATTTGACCATCGGGCACCGTCAACCAAATCCATTCCGCTTTTGCGAGGGCCTCGGTCGTCTGGAGGGGAGGAATCCCCTCAAGCAGGTTATCGGTCGGCGGCGATGACCCCGCGCGACCCACATACCCAACAACGTCTACCCCCGCTTGCTTGAAAGCAAAAGCCAGACTGCGACCCACGCGCCCCGGACCGATAAAGGCCATGCGTGGATACCGCGTGGTCATTGGGCTGCTGCAGTTCAGCGTTTTTTGTACTGCTCGTTACCGAACAGTACTGCAAGCGCTTTGGGGTCAACAAGCGGTTTTCGACGATCTGCCAGGACCGTGACACCCCGCTTGACAGCTGGGCGCTCGGCGATTCGATCAAACCAATCTTTCAGCGCCGGGAAATTGGCCCAATCGATGCCTTGGTTCTGCCAACTGCGCAGCCACGGGAACGTCGCAATATCGGCGATGGTGTATTGCTTGCCAGCGATATACGGCGTTTTGGAGACTTGTTTGTCGAGCACCCCATAGATACGCTTGGCTTCGTTGGTGTAACGGTCATATGCGTAATCAATTTTTTCGGGCGCATAAATCCGAAAGTGGTGCGCTTGCCCCAACATAGGCCCCACCCCGCCCATTTGAAACATCAACCATTGAAGCGTCTCAAACTTACCGGCATCTGTCTTGGGCAGAAAACGGTTGTATTTACTGGCCAGATACAGCAGGATGGCGCCCGACTCAAAGAGCGCAAAACGCTTGCCATTCGGTCCGTTGGGATCAACCAACGCTGGAATTTTGTTGTTCGGACTGATTTTTAAGAACTCAGGATCGAATTGATCCCCTGCACCAATGTCAACACCGTGCGCATTCCAGTCACGCCCCAAACGCTGACCACACTCTTCGAGCATGATGTGAACTTTGTGTCCGTTGGGGGTTGGCCAAGAGTAAATGTCAATCATGAGAGACCTTGTGAGTTATCAATTGCCACGGGTGATGGGCATATCCATGCCTTCCGCCACAATGGAATGCTTCGCCAATTCCAGCTTTGCGACGGCCACACGGTGTACTTCATCGGGCCCATCAGCAAGCCGCAGAGTGCGTTGGTTCGCGTAAGCGTAAGCCAACGGGAAGTCCTCAGCCAAGCCACCTGCGCCGTGGGCTTGTATCGCCATGTCAATGATTTCTAGCGCGATGTTAGGCGCGATCACCTTGATCATTGCGATTTCTGACTTTGCCATCTTGTTACCGACGGTGTCCATCATGTAAGCGGCTTTGAGCGTGAGCAAACGCGCCTGTTCAATTTTGATACGTGCATCAGCGATTCGCTCATGCCAAACACTTTGCGCTGAGAGGGGTTTGCCAAACGCCACGCGGCGATTCAAGCGGTTGCACATGAGTTCCAGCGCACGTTCAGCAATACCGATGGATCGCATGCAATGGTGGATACGACCAGGCCCCAAGCGCCCTTGCGCGATTTCAAAGCCGCGACCTTCACCCAACAGCATGTTTGACGCGGGCACCCGCACATTGGTGAGTTTGACTTCCATGTGACCGTGTGGGGCATCGTCATAACCAAAAACAGTCAGTGGTCGCAGGACTTCGATACCCGGCGCATTACTGGGGACCACAATCATGGACTGTTGCTGGTGGCGTGGCGCTTCGGGGTCTGTTTTACCCATCACGATGTAAACGGCGCAACGGGGGTCGCCTGCGCCAGAGCTCCACCACTTACGACCGTTGAGGACATAGTCGTCACCATCGCGCACGATGCTGCACTGGATGTTCGTGGCATCTGATGATGCGACGTCAGGCTCGGTCATCAGGAAGGCTGATCGGATTTCTCCGCGCAATAAAGGCTCTAGCCATTCGTCCTTGATGGCCTCGCTGGCATAACGCTCCAGTGTTTCCATGTTCCCGGTATCCGGCGCGTTGCAATTGAAAACCTCTGCCGCAAATGGGACGCGCCCCATGATTTCACACAACGGCGCGTACTCTAAGTTACTGAGTCCCTCAGGGGCCCGTTTGGAGTGGGGGAGGAACAAATTCCAAAGGCCCGCCGCGCGTGCTTTGGGCTTCAGTTCTTCGACCAGTTTCGTTGGTATCCAGGCATTCCCTTTGGCTCGATTTTCAGCGACTTCTTGGTTGAACCGTGCCTCGTTGGGATAGACATGTGTATCCATGAATTCGAGCAACCGGGCTCTCAGGTCCTGGACCTTGTCTGTGTAATCGAAGTGCATATCTTCTCCCGTTTATGCGTTTAATAATTTGGTGATTAGTTGCGGTATTGCTGCGCGAATTTCCACCCCAGCGCCGCCAGTGGGCGTGCACCGGCAGCAGACCGTCGAGCCTGCTCGCTTGAGGCCGTACCTGCCTCAACCCGCTTCGCGATACCCTGCAAGATAGCGGCCAAGCGGAACAGGTTGTAGGCCATGTAAAACGGCCAGTCAGCCGTGAGTTGATCTGGTGAGATAAACCCAGTTGTTTCGCAGTACTTGGCGATGTATTCGGCTTCCGTGGGGATACCCAGTGCGTCAAGGTCGAGCCCGCCAATGCCTCGGAAATCCCCCGGCTCAATATGCCACGACATACAGTGGTAGCTGAAATCAGCCAGTGGGTGACCAATGGTGGACAATTCCCAATCCAATATCGCAAGGACCTCGTTTTTTGCGGGGTGAAAAATGAGGTTATCTAATCTGTAATCGCCGTGCACAATGCTGACCAGCGATGGATCGAGTGCGGTCGCGGGTAGGTTGTTAGGTAACCACGCCATGAGTGCATCCATCGCAGGGATTTCGGTCGTGACAGAAGCGGTGTACTGTTTACTCCACCGATTGATTTGTCGCTCGAAGTAGTTACCCGGTCGACCGTAATCCTGCAAACCGACGCGGTTGATATCAACCGTGTGTAAGGCACACAGGGTATGGTTCATCGCCCAGTAAATGGCGCTGCGATCATCGCGGGAGAGGTCGGGTAGGGCTTGATCCCAAAGAACGCGCCCGGTCTCAAACGCCATGACGTAGAAGGCGCGGCCAATGACTGACTCGTCCTCGCACAACACGTGCATAGTCGGCACAGGCACAGGGGTTGCTGCCAGCGCCCGCATGACCTTGAACTCCCGCTCAATGGCATGTGCCGAGGGCAACAGCTTTGAGACGGGGCCGGGTTTGCAACGCAACACATAAACCCCACTTGACGCAGTGAGCTTGTATGTTGGGTTGGACTGCCCACCGGCGAACTTCTCGACGCTGACTGGACCTTTGAAGTGCGCGAGGTGTTGCGCTAACCAGTCGGAAAGGGCCGCCGCATCAATGGTATGCGTGCTTTGGGTCTCAGTGCTCATAGCGATTGCCCGGCAACTGGCGAACGGCGTGCGTCGCTCAATCGTGATCGGCCTCTGTGATTTGCATCAATTTCTCTCGGTTTCGAACCACCAAGCCCGCTTGCTCGACACGAATCACTTCTTCCCGTTCCATTGTTTTGAGCTCTTGGTTGACCCGCTGGCGTGACGCGCCCAAGAGTTGCGCGAGCTCCTCCTGTGCCAGGTGCAAGCTGATACGAACCTCCCCCACATGCGTGAGTGACGGCACACCGTAACTGCGCGAGAGGTGAAGTAATTGCTTTGCCAAGCGGGCGCGCAGTGGCATGGTGTTCAAATCTTCGACCAAACCAAACAGCTGTCTGATGCGTCGGGCTTGCAAGCGCATCAGCGCCTCGTAGAGTTCCACGTGTTGCGCCAAAATTTTGTAAAAATCTGCGCGCGCAACGCACAGCGTTGTCGTGGGGCCGTGTGCGTACACATCGTGCGTGCGCGAGTCGCCATCGAACATCGCCACATCGCCAAACCAAATGCCCGGCTCGATGTAGGTGTACGTGATCTGTTTGCCTGACAAAGAGGTCGAGCTCACGCGTGCTGCACCTTTGCAAACGCCGATCCATTCCATGGGGGGATCGCCGCGCGCGCAAATCAGATCTCCGTCTTTGTAGCGTTTGACGTAAGCGCATCGAAGTATGTCGTGTCTAAGTGATGGTGAAAGGGATGAAAACCAGCGACCTGCATTGATGGCCTCTCGTTCTTCCATCGTAAGAATTGGTTCGTCAATCATGTGTCGTATCAGTGACTCGAAGGGTTAATAAGGCGAGGTGTTTTCACTTGTAGTGTGCTGTTCGCTTTTCCATGAATGAGCGAATGCCCTCACCGCCGTTGGGATGATGGAGGTTTTTGACAAAATGCTTCTGTTCAGCCGCGAGGTGCGCTGACAGCGTTTGATCGGCTGCATCGTTAACCAATTCCTTGATGCTTGCAAGCACGTTGGGGGCACGGGCGCACAAGTCCTTTGCCAAATTGAGCGCTGTTTGGAGCGCCTGTCCCGGCGCCGCGGCGTGACTCACAACGCCCAACTGTCGAAGGTCGGGTGTTGTCATCGGCTGTGCGGCCATCAACATTTTCATTGCCGTGGCGCGTGGAAGCGCGCGCGCCAAAGCCCAACTGCCACCGCCATCGGGCGATAAGCCAACAGAACTGTAAGCCATCACAAACTTTGCATTGTCTGCAGCAACGACAAAATCACAGGCCAGCGCTAGCGACAATCCGGCACCGGCTGCAGCACCCTCGACCGCAGCAATAACAGGCTTGGGAAATGTTCGGATGGAGTCAATCCAGTTGTGCAAGGCCGCAATGCTCTCAGCTTGCACGACGGGGTCTTTTTGACGGTTTTCCAAGAGACGGTTGAGGTTGCCTCCGCCACAAAAATGCGAGCCCTCTCCGGTGATGATGACTGCGCGAACGTCAGGGTTCGTCTCGGCTGCGTTGAGGGCCTCGACGCCCGCGGTGTAAACGTTGGGTCCAAGTGCATTTCGCATCTCAGGGTTACTGATGGTCAGTACCATCGCTTGGTCCACTTGTACGGATAAAAGGCGGTCAGACATCGTCAAATTTCCTCATGCCGAAGGCTCAACCCAAGCGCGCCACGGCGGCGCAACCAGGGACTGGGGCGATAGCGTGGATCGCCATAAACCGTTTGCAAGTTGAACAAAATTTCGAGCACGTTGGTCGGGCCGACTGCGTCGCCCATGGCCAGTGGGCCGAGCGGGTAACCCAAGCCCAGCGTGACGGCAAGGTCTAAATCTTGCGGGGAGCAGACGCCTTGTTGGCACATGTCTGCAGCAATATTCACGATACAGGCTACAACGCGTTGCGTGATGAAACCGCCACTGTCACGGATAACACTGACCGCTTTGCCGTCACGGGCGAACAAGGCGTGAGCAGCATCACGGATATCAGGGCGCGTGGCTGGGTTGGTTGCCAGGACGCGGCGTTTGGTGGCGCTGTCGTTGAGCATCATGTCGATGCCCATGACACGGGTTGCGTCGTGTTGCTCGACAGCCGCCAGCGTGGTGACGTCCATACCCAATGGGGCAACGAGTATCAAGGCTTGCGCAGAGGGCGTCTGTCCGGTTTCGATCTGCGCCCCTAAATCCTTTAACAACTGGTACAGCTCTGGTCGGCGCGCGGCCTTTGGGGAGACCCATACGGGGGGCATGTCCGCAACGAGGGGTGGGGGCGCTTCGTCTACGACCACGGCTTTACCGTCCTCGTATTTGTAGAAACCCTCACCCGTTTTGCGACCCAAGACCTTGCCAGCAAGCCGCTGGGCTGTGATGACGCTGGGGCGGTAGCGGGGCTCTTGATAATACTGCCCGTATATGGATTCCATGACCGGGTGTGAGACGTCCAGCGCGGTCAGGTCGAATAGCTCGAACGGACCCAAACGAAAGCCCATTTGGTCACGTAAAACCCGATCGATGGTGGCGAAGTCGGCGACCCGCTCCGAGACCGTTCGCAGGGCCTCGGTGCTGTATGCCCGCCCTGCGTGATTCACGATAAAGCCCGGGGTGTCCGTGGCGATCACGGCCGTATGACCCATCGCAGACCCAAAGCGCTGGAGCCTTTGAATGACGTCAGGCTCGGTTTTGAGCCCGGCGATCACCTCCACCACGCGCATCAGAGGGACGGGGTTAAAGAAGTGATAGCCTGCAAAGCGCTCGGGCCTTTCGAGTCCGGCTGCGATGGCGGTGATTGACAAAGAGGATGTGTTTGACGCCAGTACGCACTGGTCAGTGACCACGGCCTCAAGTGACTTGAACAGGTCCTGCTTGATATCCAGTCGCTCAATGATCGCTTCGACGATGAGCTCACAACCACCCAAGTCATCCATCGTTTCTGCGACCCGAATGTTGCCCAAATAGGCCGACGCGTTTTCGCTGCTTATTTTTGCCTTGGCCACCAACTTATCCCATTGCGCGCCAAGTTGCTTTTTCGCGTCGAGGCAGGCGGCATGATTGGTGTCATACAGGTAGACGGTCGCTCCCGTTTGGGCTGCGATCTGGGCGATGCCGCGACCCATCGCGCCAGCGCCGATGACGGCGATGGTTTGAAAATCAAGTGTTGGGGTGCTTGATGTGGCCATGTTGAAGTGACAAATTAACGACGAACTTGAAGGGCGCCGGGGTTGATGATGTTGGATGGAATACCGCGAATGAAATTTTGAACGTTGTCAAACGCCATGCTGAAATCCCGCTCGTAGGTCTCTACTTCGACCTCGCCAATGTGCGGGGTACAAATGCAATTTTCGAGGCGGAGGAGGGCTTGCCCCTGCATCATGGGCTCGATCTCAAAAACGTCAATCGCCGCTAGCCCGGGACGACCGCGGTTCAGCGCGCTGACCAATGCTTCGGGAGCGACCAAATGAGCGTTGGATGTGTTGATAAATGTCGCGGTTGGCTTCATCTGAGACAGATCGGCGAATGAGATGCTGTGGCGATTGTCTTTGCTGAGTCGCAAATGAATGCTGAGGTAGTCGCTGCGGGCGAACAGGTCGGCTTTGCTTTCCGCTAAGGCATAGCCTTCTTGCGCTGCACGCGCTTGGCTGGCAGCACTGCCCCAGACCAGTACGTCCATGCCGAACGCCCGTCCATAGCCTGCGACGAGTTGCCCAACCTGCCCAAAGCTCCAGATCCCAAGCGTCTTACCACGCAACAAAGAACCTAAAGCAAAATTCGGCGGCATGGCTGAGGCTTTCAGGCCTGATTGCTGCCAGGCGCCATGCTTGAGGCTAGCGACGTATTGCGGTATCCGGCGAGCGGCGGACATGAGGAGCGCCCACGTGTACTCCGCGTTGGCGTGCGGGCTGTAGGTGCCAGCCGCTACCGCGATTCCGCGCTCGGTACACGCGGGAATGTCGATGTGGTCAGTCTGCGTGCCGGTCAGCACAACCAGCTTGAGCTTGGGGAGTTTTTCAATCAGTTGCCGGGTAAAGGGCGTGCGTTCCTTAACGAGCACAACCACTTCGGCGTCACGCAGACGAACGGCCAGTTGACCGACGCCCTTGATGTTGTTGGTGTAGATTTGGGTTTTGTAATTTGCGATCTTTTCGGCGCAACGGAGCTTGCGGATGGCGTCTTGGAAGTCATCGAGGATCACAATGTTCATAGGTGATATTGTGCCCCGACAATTTGGCACCCATCCCTACAGGTTGGAAAAAAGTAAGCTTACGCACAGGCCTCAAGCGCGACCATTTGATCGAGTGCGGCACAGACGTCTGCCATGCGACCCGTAATGACCATTCGTCCTGCCTGGCCGCGCTGACCGTCAACAAAGCGGTTGATGCGAACGACCCCCGTGCCAGCAGGGCCCTTGACAGGCGGACGCGCAGCAACCTGAGCGTCGCGGCGATCTTGGGGGAATTGGATGACGTTGGTGGACATGGTGTCTCCTTTGGGTCAGTTCAAGACCGTGTTGCGAATCAAGCCGACAGCAAGACCTTCGATGTCAAAAGGCTCATCAGGTTGAACGACGATGGTTGAAAAATCGGGGTTTTCTGCGCGCAGTTCGATGTGGGAGGCGCTTTTCCAGAACCGTTTGACGGTGACATCTTCCCCAAGACGGGCCACGATGATTTGGCCATTGCGCGCCTCACGAGTGGTTTGTACTGCGAGTAAATCGCCATCGAGGATGCCGGCATCGCGCATGGACATCCCCCTAACTTTGAGCAGGTAGTCTGGGCGGCGCTGGAACAGGCTGGGCTCGAGGTGGTAAGACTGCTCAACGTGCTCGGCAGCCAAAATGGGAGAGCCCGCGGCGACTCGACCAACCAAGGGTAAAAGCAGTTGGTTGAGACCGGCTATGGGCAGCATCATCTGACGGTCGGGGTCATCATTGAGATCGCGCAGCGCTTCGCCCCGCAGCCGGATGCCTCGGGAGGTCCCACTCACCAGTTCGATCACGCCTTTGCGCGACAATGCCTGCAGGTGTTCTTCGGCGGCATTGGCAGATCGAAATCCGAGCTCAGTCGCGATTTCCGCTCGTGTAGGCGGCGCGCCAGTTTGGGCGATGGCACGCTGGATGAGCTTCAAAACTTGTTGCTGGCGTTCGGTTAACTTGGACATATCGTGTGCTCCGTTTGAAAGAGGCAGTTGCTTTTAAAGTAAAACAACTGTTTTTCTGTACAGGGGTGTATTTTTAAACAGGATTTTTTAAAATGCAAGCGGTTTTTAATTCGAACAGGCAAAGCGTCGTCGTTTTGGGTATGGGCGGCACCATTGCGGGGGAGGGAGACGATCCCTCACAGACCCTTACATACCAAGCGGGTGCGCGGTCGGTGGCGCGCTTAATGGCTGACTTGCCGCTGCAGTGTCGGGCGCAAATCGAGGCGACGGGGTGTGCGGTTATTGGGGAGTCCGTGGCCCAAATCGACAGCAAGGATATTCAGTGGACTCATTGGTGGGACTTGGCTAGACGGGTCGTGCATTGGTTGGATGAACCCTCTGTACAGGGACTTGTTGTTACCCATGGCACCGATACGCTCGAAGAAACGGCTTGGTTTCTGGATCAGGTGTTGGGCCACCGGACCCGCTTCAAACCCGTGGTGATCACGTGCGCCATGCGTCCAGCGACCGCCGCAGACGCCGATGGTCCCCAAAACCTTGCGGATGCCGTTGTTGTCGCAGCCAGCGGTGCGGTCCGTGGTGTGGTGGTCTGTGTGGCGGGCGAGGTTTTTTCCGCGCAGGCGGTTCAGAAAGTACACCCCACACGCGTGAATGCGTTTGATGGTGGACCGGTAAGCCACATCGCAACAGTGCACTCGGGGGTGTTTCAGCGGGAAAATCCGGATGATGCGCTCCCCCTTGTGTCGCAATCCCGCTGGGACCGTTGGTTGACGCCAGAGACGCCGATACCGAAGCAGCCGTGGGTCGAATGCGTGTGGCATACAGGGGCCGCCTCGTCCCAGCTCTTGCCCCTGCTGGCGAGCGCAGGTGTTGATGGGGTCGTGGTGGCCGCCACCGGGAATGGCACGGTCAACGAAGAATGGCTGATGCAACTTCAGTCAATGTCGGTTGCAGGCGTCGCCGTGCGCTGCGCCACACGTTGCAGCCATGGGGCGCTTGTTGGAGACAAAGAAAAAGGCCAAACCTTTTCAGGTTTGGCCTTTTATCCCGAACTAAACGCAGTCAAGAGCCGCGTCCAGCTGTGTTTGGATTTACTTTAAAGCCTCGAAAACACGCGCCGTGATCTCGTCGACTGAGCCCATGCCGCTGATGGCGCGATAGGCAGGTGCCACACCGGGCGCCGCTGTCGCCCAGTTTTCGTAGTAGTCCACCAGCGGACGCGTCTGCTGGCTGTAGACGTCTAAACGGGTGCGGACGGTTTCTTCCTTATCGTCATCACGTTGGATGAGGGGTTCGCCCGTGACATCATCGATGCCATCGACCTTCGGCGGGTTGAATTTGACATGGTAAGTACGGCCGCTCGCCACGTGCGCCCGACGGCCGCTCATGCGTTCGATGATGGCGTCAAATGGGACGTCGATTTCCAAGACGAAATCCAACTTGACGCCTGCATCCTTCATAGCCTCGGCTTGGGGAATCGTTCGTGGAAACCCATCGAACAAAAACCCTTTCGCGCAATCCGCTTGTGTGATGCGCTCTTTCACCAGTCCGATGATGATGTCGTCGCTGACCAAACCGCCAGCGTCCATGACCTTTTTGGCTTCAATGCCCAAAGGGGTGCCCGCTTTCACCGCGGCACGCAACATATCACCCGTCGAAATTTGAGGGATGCCAAATCGTTCACAAATGAAGGTGGCCTGTGTGCCCTTACCAGCACCCGGTGCGCCGAGCAATATGAGTCTCATGGTGTTCTTTCAAAAAAGGCCGAGGGGTGGCAGCGTTGGCACCGCCGCCTGCGGTTCGGCGTCGAGCATAGCATGCAACGCCGTCGAATGACTTACAGCTGACTTTCGTCCGTTTCCCAGAGGTCACGCACCCGTTCTAAGTCTGCTGGCGTGTCAACCCCTGGCTTCGGGGGGTGGTTTGAAACCAGCACAGCAATACGGTGCCCATGCCACATCACGCGCAGCTGCTCGAGCGCCTCCATGCGTTCGGTGGGAGCCGGCTCAAGGGTTGGAAAGGTTTTCAAGAAACCGACCCGGTAGGCGTAAATACCGACGTGCCGTAGCGGCGATGGTTCAGGCGCATTTGCCAGCTCGATGGTCGCACGCGTCATGGCCATGGTTGAGCCGTCGCGTGTGGTTGTGGCATCGCGGGCCCACGGGATAGGTGCGCGGCTGAAATACTGGGCGACCCCCGTTTTGTCGAGCACGACCTTGACGACATTCGGATTCAAAAAGTCGGCTAACGCTGCGATGGGGTGGGCGATGGTGGCCATCACACAATCCGGCCGGTTGGCAAGGGTCTCGGCGACGCCGTTGATGAGGGCCGCATCGATGAGGGGCTCGTCACCTTGAACATTGACCACGATGGTGTCATCCGACAGGTTGAGCAGCTCACAGGCCTCCGCCAACCGGTCGCTGCCACTGGGATGATCGGTACGGGTTGCCAGGGCCTGGAAGCCGGCGTCGCTGCACGCCTGAATCACGCGCGGATCGTCGGCGGCAATCGCGATCTGGCGGGCCCGGCTCAACGCCGCACGCTGAGCGACTCGAACGATCATTGGTTGCCCCCCGATGTCGGCCAGCGGCTTGTCTGGCAAGCGCACAGACGCCATGCGTGCGGGAATCAGGACGACAAATTTTGTCACGTTAGGTACTTCCGTGGGGCGCCTGCTCAAGTGCCTCGACTTCATCGTCAGAGAGTGTGCGAGCTTCGACTTCCAACATGATCGGGATACCGTCTCGGATGGGGTAGGCCAAGCGAGCGCTCTTGGAGATCAATTCTTGGCGCGTTTTATCGAGGCGCAAGGGGCCCTTCGTGACGGGGCAAACCAGCATGTCAAGTAATTTTGTATCCATGTGGCGATGATAAATCGGTTCAATCCTTTTTGCTGGGTAGGGCCCGATCAAATGCGGTCCAGAATGCATCTGGCAGGGAGAGGGTGAGCGGGGCAATCCAGCATTGACTCAGGTCGATCGACGAGTTTTCCCGCAATTTCACCGCGTCTTTGGCGGTGCAGATGACAGGAAGGCCGCCAGTTGGGGGTAGCGCAAGCCGGTTCAACGGTGCGTGATCAGGCCACGTGTGGATCGCCTTGATGACGAATCCCTCGGCTTGTGCCCGCTGCTGGAGCATGGCTAAAAAAGCGTCTGGCTTGGCAATCGCGGTGAACACGTGGACGGGCCCTGATAACTGCGCTTTGGCTTCGAGGCCATCAACGCGGACAAAGTCACCCGCCATGCGGCGTTCGCAAATGTAAAAGGGCACCTCACCTGAAAGGCTTGCAGGTATGCGGTCCGGGTTGCTACCCGTGCGGTTGTAGATCCCCAATATGGGTTGTCGGATGGGGCGACCCTGCCAAGGTTCGCGTAGCGGCCCTGCGGGCAACTGCAGGCCGTTTCCCTCGCCGCGGTCATCAAAGACCACCAGCTCAAGGTTACGAGGTAACGATAGGTGCTGGAGGCCATCGTCGCTGACCAAGATGTCTACGTTCTCGGATTGCCGAAGGCAGTGCATTGCCGCCGCCAAGCGATCGCGGTGCACAACGACTGGCACCCCCATTGTTTGCTGTAACCATTTGGGCTCATCGCCACACAAATCGGTTGAGGTCGTCGAGCTGACGAACAGCGGCGGTTGCGCCGCCGTCAGGCTACCGCCGTAGCCGCGAGAAATCACCGCAGGTCGCCACCCGTTTGCCTTCAGGTGATTCACGATTGCCGCAACGATTGGCGTTTTACCCGTACCGCCCATCACGACATTGCCAACGACCACTACCGGCACCGGCAGCGTCACCTGTGCCGCCAGTGCGCGGCGTCGTTGCCGGGCAGCCAGCGCGCCATACAACCATGAGAGTGGACGCATCGCCAACGACCAAAACCCGCGCTGTTGCATGGCATGCAACAGCTTTTGGGCGAGCGTGTGGTTCATTGGGGGTTCAGTGCGCCTAAGCGCTATTGCCCAGCGGGTGCTTGGGTCGAAAAATGCAACTGCGGAATCCCCGCCAAGCTCGCGGCCTCCATCACGGTGATGACGGCTTGATGCGGCGCTTGTGCGTCAGCATCGATTACCACGCGCGTGTTTGATTGCTGACCGGTAGCAGATAAAAGCGCTTTAGCCAGCGCGGCACTGGCGCCGGGCGGAAAGCGTACCCCGTTGAGTGCCGCCTCACCACTTGCGCCAACCCGAACCTTCAGCGTGGTGACTGCATCTTGGCTCTGCGATGCTTTCGCTTGAGGCAAGTTGATACGCAGGCCGTCCCTTGCGACGTAGGTGGTGGTCAACATCAAGAAGATGACCAAAACCAACAAGATGTCGATAAAGGGGATGAGGTTGATCTCCGGCGCCAACGCGTCTGCCTCTGAGCTGCGGCTGCCGAAGTTCATGCCAGCGTCTCATCAGGCGCGAGGCGCAGAAAACGGGCACTCTCCAACTCCAATTCCAGTTGAAGGTGGTTAACGCGTGATTTCAGGCCTCGCCAGAACAGCAACGCGGGGATAGCGACAATCAAGCCAAAGGCCGTGTTGTATAGCGCCACGGCGATGCCAGAGGCGAGTGCACTGGGGTCGCCGCCGGTCCCTGCGGACTGCGCGGTGAACATTTCAATCATGCCGATGACGGTACCCAATAGGCCCATCAACGGCGCCGCGGAGGCGATAGCCGCTAGCGCCCCTAAATGCCGATTCAGGGCCGCGACTTGACGGCGACCCTCATCTGCGACAGCCTGCGCGCGCCGCTCTTGGAGGGTAGTTTGGGTCTGTGCAACCTCGCCGGCAGTGAAGAAGGAACCGCCACCCCGTGGGCGTTTGCTATTGAGCGCGGGCGACAGCGCGGCCGCCAGTGTGTAACCGAGCGCGGACGCGCCGCAGGCTTTTGCGGCAGCGCCCTGACCGGCCTTGTTCCAAACCATCAATACAGCGTCCACCAATTGCGGGGGCAGGACCCTTTGAACACGCAAGGCCACGCTGCGTTCGATGACGATTGCGAGGGCGACAATAGAAGCGATGATCAGTGGCCAAATAGGCCAGCCGGCCGCTTGTATGATGGATGTCACGAAGGTCCTTTTGCGTTGAAGCAGGGGATTAACACGGTAGCTACATTATCCATAACCTGCTCGTGGTTGTTGCGCACAGTTTCTGTGGATAACTTTGTTGATAAACGAGATTTTTGAGCCCATTTTCGGGTGTTTTCAGACAGAGCATTTAAAATGCTTATTTTTTAATCAATAAAAAATCAATTAAAAACATGGGGTTACGTAAATTTATGAGCTTATCCGTGGGTTCTTGGTCGTGTTCCAGGTATTTTCGTCAATCTGTGGACCATTTCTATTTTTAATGCCATTGATTTAAGGGGTTTTACGCATCATGCGGGTAGATTCTTTAGGGGCCGCTTGGGCTGTCGGAGATTTGGTCGGCGCGATCGGACAAGCGGTTGCGCAAACATTCAACCCCGTTCGTGTCAAAGGCGAAATTAGCGGCTTCACACGAGCGGTCAGCGGACATTGTTACTTTTCTCTTAAGGACGCTCGGGGACAAATCCGGTGCGCCATGTTTAAGCGCGCCGCGGCGGGTTTGTCGCGCTTTCCCAAGGAGGGCGACCAGGTCGAGGTGACTGGCCGGCTGGACGTGTATGCCCCGCGCGGTGACCTGCAGTTGGTGGTCGAGACGCTGGAAACGGCCGGACAGGGTGACCTCTACGAGCAGTTTTTGCGCGTCAAAGCGAAACTTCAGGGAATGGGACTGTTCGACTCGAGCCGCAAGCGGGCTCTGCCGCGTTATCCAAGGCACATCGGGGTTGTGACGTCATTGGGGGCGGCAGCGTTACATGACGTGGTTTCCGTATTTGCGCGGCGCACTCCTCACATTCGGGTCACGGTGTTTCCGTCTGCAGTCCAGGGCAGCAACGCTCCCCGCGAGCTTGTTCAGGCCTTGCAACGTGCAAGCCTGCTACAGCGCGATGGCATGTCATGTGACCTCATACTGCTGGTTCGCGGCGGTGGATCCCTCGAAGACCTTTGGGCCTTCAACGACGAGGGCTTGGCGGTCGCGATTGCCAACAGTGCGCTGCCTGTGGTGAGCGGGGTGGGGCATGAGACCGACTTTACGATTGCCGATTTCGTTGCCGATCTGCGAGCCCCAACACCAACCGCAGCGGCCGAGTTGGTCTCAGAGGACACCACGGCGCTAAACGCTGCGCTTGCTGACCACGCGAGTGCGCTCGCCGATGGCGTGCAATGGGTGCTCGACCGCGAGAGCCAGCGCTGCGACCGTTTGACCAGTCGATTGGTCCGTCCCAGCCAGCGCTTGGCCCAACAGCAAAGACGGCTAACCCAAGCTGGACATGCGCTATCAAACGCACTGCGCGGGCATTTGACGCGTGCGGGGTTTGGGTTTCAGCAGGCCCGTCTCGCTTGGTTGGCAAGTGCCGGGGTTGGTCTAAAAACGAAGCGCGAGTCTCTAGAGCGTTTGGCGTTGCGATGGCAAGGGACGAGTCCCAAAGCCGCTTTGGATCGGGGCTATGCCTGGGTTCAGGGGCCGGATGGGCAAGCCGTTCACACCGTGGGCAGTGTGTCGCGCGGCGATCACTTACGCTTGGTCATGCGCGACGGGGAGCTAGGCGCCACCGTCGATGCAGTCGAACCCGATTGACGGAACGGGGCCTCCGATACTTGAACCCCGTCTCGGTAAGGGAAATCGTTGCCCCCTACAATACAAGCTATCCAAACTTTTCAACAGCTAATAGGACGCATCATGGAACATACACTGCCCGCATTGCCTTACGCCATCGACGCCTTGGCACCGCACTACAGCCAAGAGGCCTTCGAATACCACCACGGTAAACACCATAACGCCTACGTTGTGAACCTGAATAACCTCCAAAAAGGCACTGAATTCGAAAACATGGATCTGGAATCCATCGTCAAGAAGTCAAGCGGCGGCGTTTACAACAACGCGGCGCAAATTTGGAACCACACCTTTTTCTGGAGCTGCATGAAGCCCGCGGGCGGTGGTCAGCCTTCAGGCGCTTTGGCCGCAGCGATTGATGCGAAATTTGGAAGCTACGCGGCTTTCAAAGAAGCATTCGTCAAGTCCGCTGTGGGCAACTTTGGTTCAGGCTGGACCTGGTTGGTTAAAAAGGCTGACGGCAGCGTCGATATCGTCAACACTGGGCCTGCAGGCACCCCGTTGACTACCGATGACAAGGCGTTATTTACCGTTGATGTATGGGAGCATGCCTACTACATCGATTACCGGAATGCCCGCCCCAAGTTTGTGGAAACTTTCCTGGATCAATTGGTTAACTGGTCATTCGCGGAAGCCAACTTCGCGTAATCGCGCGCTTGGTTTGACTTTAAAAAGCAGCCTTCGGGCTGCTTTTTTTGTGTCGATTGATCTTGTTATGTCCAGCCGATCCAGAATCGGCGATCAGCGCACGAGACCGCCTATCCTTGTGCCAGTGCCAAAGCCACGCTTGGCGAACCACCCGGCGTTCATTTCCAGCACATAGCGCACAGGCTTTTCGGCACAGTGGGTTTGCGTGCTTTGCGGCGTCATATCTGCCACATTCACCACGGCGCCTGCGTCGTCGATGAAGGCTGCACTCAGCGGAATCAGCGTATTTTTCATCCAAAAGCAGTACCGATCGGGTTGTTCAAATATAAACAACATCCCCTCGTTTATGGGCATTTCACGGCGGTGCATCAGGCCGATGGCTCGCGTGTCGTTGTCCGCTGCCACTTGAGCCACGATGCGGTGCATGCCCGCACTCAGTTCGATGCGTTTGAGGTGAAGTTGCGGACTTTCGGCCTGTGCCGCAGCCATCGCGATAAGGGCGCCGATTGGCAGCGCAATCACGCGAAAGTAGCGGTTGAGGCGACTCAAAATAGACAACATGCGGGGCTTGATAGGCGTCGGTTGCGATGGGCCATTATGGGCTGAAACTTATATAAGACTGTCAGGATTTTGCAGGCTTTACGGGCTAAAATATTGGGTTGAGTAATCGAAACTCGATGCTTTTTAACTGCAACTGCTCTTACCCGGAGACTTCCACCGCTATGTACCAGCATATCAAAGTGCCTACCAAAGGCGAAAAAATCACCGTCAACGCCGACATGTCCCTGACGGTCCCGGACATGCCGATCATCCCCTATATCGAGGGTGATGGTACGGGTATGGACATCACCCCTGTGATGCTTAAGGTGGTCGATGCGGCCGTGGCCAAGGCCTACGGTGGTAAGCGCGAAATCCAGTGGATGGAAGTTTATGCTGGTGAAAAGTCGACCAACATCTACGGCCCCGATGTGTGGTTACCCGCCGAAACGCTCGATGCGGTCCGTGACTACGTCGTCTCGATCAAAGGTCCTCTGACGACACCCGTCGGTGGCGGTATTCGCTCGCTCAACGTGGCTTTGCGCCAGGAGCTTGACCTGTATGTCTGCTTGCGCCCCGTCCGCTACTTCGCTGGCGTACCAAGCCCGCTCAAAGAGCCCGAGAAGACCGACATGGTGATCTTCCGCGAGAACTCAGAGGACATCTACGCCGGCGTTGAATTTGAAGCCGAGAGTGAAAAAGCCAAACGCCTCATCAAGATCCTGCAAGATGAGTTTGGTGTGACCAAAATTCGCTTCCCCAATACGTCTGGTATCGGTATCAAGCCGGTGTCGCGTGAGGGCACCGAGCGTTTGGTGCGGAAAGCGATTCAGTACGCAATTGACAACGACAAGCCGAACGTGACCATCGTGCACAAAGGCAACATCATGAAGTTCACCGAAGGTGGCTTCCGCGATTGGGCCTATGGCCTGGCTCAAAAAGAATTCGGTGCCGAGTTGATCGATGGCGGCCCCTGGTGCAAGTTCAAAAACCCCAAGACGGGCAAAGAGATCATCGTCAAAGACAGCATCGCCGACGCGTTCTTGCAGCAGATTTTGCTCCGACCCGCGGAGTACAGCGTGATTGCGACGCTCAACCTGAACGGCGACTACGTGTCCGACGCGTTGGCTGCGCAGGTGGGCGGTATCGGTATTGCGCCGGGTGCAAACTTGTCTGACTCAATCGCTATGTTCGAGGCCACGCACGGGACGGCGCCAAAGTACGCGGGTAAGGACTACGTGAACCCTGGTTCCGAGATTTTGTCTGCTGAAATGATGCTCCGTCACATGGGTTGGGTTGAGGCAGCCGACCTGATCATTGCATCAATGGGTAAGTCAATCGCGAGCAAGCAGGTGACCTATGACTTCGCGCGCTTGATGGACGGCGCCACCCAAGTGTCTTGCTCAGGCTTTGGTGACGTCATGATTGCAAACATGTAATCCGACTTTTCGCGATAAAAAAGCCGCCAGTTAGTCACTGGGGGCTTTTTTTTCGTCTAAACGTCCCCAATTATTGGATAGAGAAATTTTTGAGACCCCATGATTTTGGGGGCATGCGATTGTCGCTACACTGTACGAGACGAGCTGTGATTGCAACCCCAATGGACGCTACGAAACCTCTTTCCATGGCAGAACCGAAGAAACCGTTTTTACCGGCGTTTCCACCCATCAACCCGCAAGGGGACGATGCGTTGGTGCTGGATCGTCTGACCGACAAAGTCAAGCCGCCGCAGATGTATCAGGTGGTCCTACTGAATGACGATTTCACGCCAATGGAGTTCGTGGTCTTTGTGATCCAAGAGTTCTTCAACAAACCTCGGGAACAAGCTACGCAAATCATGCTCAAAATTCACCTAGAAGGGAAAGGCATCTGTGGTGTCTTTCCGCGCGATATCGCACACACCAAAGTGGAGCAAGTGGCCATGACTGCCAGAGAGTCTGGTCATCCGTTACAGTGTGTAGCAGAGCCTGTTGAATGACATCTCAAAAACCCTATTTGCCCCAAAGCCAACGTAAGGAACTCAAATGATCGCTCAAGAACTTGAAGTCAGCTTGCACATGGCCTTTGTCGAGGCTAGACAACAGCGCCACGAATTTATTACGGTCGAGCACCTGCTGCTGGCATTGCTCGATAACCCCAGCGCCTCCGAGGTGTTGAAGGCCTGCTCGGCCAACATCGATGAGTTGCGCAAATCGCTGACCCAATTCATAGCCGACAACACCCCACAAGTTGCGGGCACGGATGATGTCGACACGCAACCCACGCTGGGTTTCCAGCGTGTTATTCAGCGTGCCATCATGCATGTGCAAAGCACAGGTAGCGGAAAAAAAGAAGTGACTGGCGCCAATGTGCTGGTCGCGATCTTCGGTGAGAAAGACTCCCATGCGGTTTACTACCTGCACCAGCAAGGGGTGACACGTCTAGACGTGGTGAACTTCATTGCGCACGGCATCCGTAAAGGTGAGCCCCCTGAGGCCAGCAAGGGCGATTCCGATGGTGCAAGCGACGAGAGTGCTGCTTCCAACGGTAACGAGCGTAGTGAGAAAGCATCGCCGCTCGATCAGTTCACCGTGAATCTGAACCAACAAGCCAAAGACGGCAAGATCGATCCCTTGATTGGGCGCGAATATGAGGTCGAACGCACGATTCAAATCCTGTGCCGTCGCCGCAAAAACAACCCCTTATTGGTGGGGGAGGCTGGTGTGGGTAAAACTGCGATCGCCGAAGGTTTGGCGTGGCGCATCACCGAAGGCTCGGTGCCAGAGGTACTTGCCGAGGCAAACGTCTATTCGCTGGATATGGGCGCTTTGCTAGCGGGCACCAAGTACCGTGGTGATTTTGAGCAACGCCTGAAGGGCGTTTTGAAGGCGCTCAAAGACAAGCCCAACGCCGTGCTGTTCATCGATGAGATCCACACCTTGATCGGGGCAGGAGCGGCGTCGGGTGGCACCATGGATGCATCCAACTTGCTGAAGCCAGCCTTGTCCAATGGCGGGCTGAAGTGCATAGGCGCGACCACGTTTACGGAATACCGCGGTATCTTCGAAAAAGACGCGGCATTGTCTCGCCGATTCCAAAAGATCGATGTGGTTGAGCCATCGGTCGCCGAGACGATCGATATTTTGAAAGGCCTCAAATCCCGGTTCGAGGAGCATCACAACGTGAAGTACGCGTTGGGTGCCTTGCAGGCCGCGGCTGAGCTGAGCGCGAAGTACATCAATGACCGCCAACTGCCCGACAAGGCAATCGACGTGATCGACGAGGCTGGTGCAGCGCAGCGTATCTTGACGCCCAGCAAGCGGAAAAAGACCATAGGCAAGGGTGATATTGAAGATATCGTCGCGAAAATCGCCCGTATTCCACCCGCCAACGTTTCCAATGACGATAAGGGCAAGCTCAAGACCCTCGAGCGTGACCTGAAGAGCGTGGTGTTTGGGCAAGACAAGGCGCTGGAGGCACTTGCGTCAAGCGTGAAGATGGCGCGCGCCGGTCTGGGTAAGACAGACAAGCCCATCGGTTCCTTCTTGTTCAGTGGTCCCACAGGCGTGGGTAAGACCGAAGCGGCTAAACAACTGGCCTACATCATGGGGATCGATCTCATTCGCTTCGATATGAGCGAATACATGGAGCGCCATGCCGTGAGTCGACTGATCGGTGCGCCACCCGGATATGTCGGTTTCGATCAAGGGGGGCTGTTGACCGAGGCGGTCTCCAAAAAGCCGCATTGCGTCCTGTTGCTCGATGAAATCGAGAAGGCACATCCTGATGTGTTCAACGTTTTGCTGCAGGTCATGGATCACGGAACCCTAACCGACAACAACGGGCGCAAGGCTGACTTCCGCAACGTCATCGTCATCATGACGACCAATGCGGGCGCTGAAACCATGAGTAAGTCCACCATTGGATTCACGACAGCGCGCCAGTCGGGTGACGAAATGGGCGATATCAAGCGTCTATTTACACCTGAGTTCCGAAATCGTCTGGATGCGATCGTTAGTTTCAAAGCCCTTGACGAGCAAATTATTCTGCGGGTCGTCGATAAATTCTTGCTCCAGTTGGAGACCCAACTGGGCGAGAAGAAAGTGGACGTTACCTTCACAGACAGTGTGCGTAAGTTCTTGGCTAAGAAGGGCTTTGATCCGCTGATGGGCGCACGTCCCATGCAGCGCTTGATTCAGGACATGATTCGCAAGGCGCTTGCCGACGAGCTGCTGTTCGGGCAGTTGACCGATGGTGGCCGACTCACAGTCGATTTGGATGACAAGGACGAGATTGCCCTTGACATCCAGCCGCTTCCTGAGAAAAAGGGGCGCAACAAGGCTGAGGAAGCCGCTGCGTCCTGAAGTGCGCCCGTAATCCGCGATTGAACGAAAAGCCCGGCTTGCCGGGCTTTTTTATGCCCGTTCGTTGTCCGTATTGGTGTAACGCAAAACGTACAATGGCGACTGGCGATTTAATTTCATCAAAAGCGAGCGTTGTATGGCTGGTCATAGTAAGTGGGCAAATATTCAGCACCGAAAGGGGCGACAGGACGAGAAGCGTGGCCGGGTGTGGACGCGAGTGATTCGGGAAATCATGGTGGCGGCGAGACAAGGCGGCGCGGATTTGGATGCCAACCCCCGTTTGCGCCTCGCAGTTGAAAAGGCCAAGGGCGCCAACATGCCAGCGGACACCATCAAGCGAAATATTGACAAAGCGACCGGCAACCTGGAGGGCGTGAGTTACGAGGAAATCAGATACGAGGGTTATGGCGTCGCGGGCGCTGCCATCATCATCGACACCATGACGGATAACAAAGTGCGCACAGTTGCCGAGGTTCGGCATGTGCTCAGTAAGCACGGCGGTAATTTAGGCACAGAGGGTTCGGTGGCGTTTCAGTTCAAACACTGCGGTCAATTGGTCTTTGCGCCGGGTACCAACGAGGATCAGGTCATGGAAGTCGCACTAGAGGCTGGGGCCGAGGATGTCGTCACAGACGACGACGGTGCTATCGAGGTCATTTGTGCACCCAGCGACTTTGAAGCGGTGAAGACTGCCTTGACATCAGCTGGCCTCACGCCGGAGGTCGCGGAAGTGACCATGCGGGCGGACAACACCATTGAGATCGCAGGCGATGATGCTGCCAAGATGCAGAAGCTATTGGATGCCATTGAGGACCTTGACGATGTACAAGACGTCTTTCATAACGCGGCTTTGGATCTCGCATGAAAGTCTTGGTCATCGGTAACGGAGGGCGAGAACACGCCCTGGCATGGAAGTTGGCGCAATCGCCTGAAACAGAGCGCGTTTTTGTTGCACCGGGTAACGGCGGTACGGCACTGGACCAGGCACTGGTCAATGTGCCCGTCACAGAGCTCGTCGAGTTGGTTGCGTGGGCGCGCGGTCAAGCCATCGACCTGGTTGTCGTTGGACCCGAGGCGCCGCTGGCTGCCGGTGCGGTTGACTTGTTCCGTGACGCACAGATTCCAGTTTTTGGTCCCACCAGAGCTGCGGCGCAATTAGAGAGTTCCAAGGCGTTTTCTAAAGCCTTCATGGCGCGGCACAACATACCCACAGCGGCCTTTGAGAGCTTCACCGATGTCGAGGCTGCGCACGCCTATATCGACCGAATTGGTGCACCAATCGTCGTTAAGGCGGACGGCTTGGCTGCGGGTAAGGGTGTTGTCGTCGCCATGACCACGGCGGAAGCGCACGCCGCCGTAGATAACATGCTGTTGGAGAATCGTTTAGGGGTGACCCACAACGCAGCCGGCGCGCGCGTGGTCATTGAGGCGTTTTTGGAGGGAGAAGAGGCCAGTTTCATCGTCGTGTGTGACGGCAAAACAGTCGTTCCACTCGCGACCAGCCAAGACCACAAACGTCTCCAAACTGGCGACTTGGGACCCAACACGGGCGGCATGGGTGCGTATTCACCGGCACCCGTTGTGACGCCAACGGTTTACGCGAAGGCCATGAGCGAGGTCATCATGCCGACCATTGAGGGTATGGCGAAAGACGGTATCCCCTTCACTGGCTTTCTTTATGCCGGCCTCATGATCACCCCAGCGGGTGACGTGAAAACCTTGGAATTCAATTGCCGCATGGGCGACCCCGAAACCCAGCCCATCATGATGCGTCTCACCAGCTCTCTGGCCGAGTTGATGCTAGCCGGCGCGACGGGGCGATTAGACCGCGTGGCGTTGACCTGGGACGATCGTCCCGCGCTGGGCGTGGTACTCGCGGCGGCCGGCTATCCTGCTGATCCACGAAAGGGTGATTTGATCTCGGGTATCCCGGCTGCGACGGCGGATGCGTTGGTGTTTCATGCGGGCACGACTTTGCAGGATGGCGAACTGCGCAGCAGTGGCGGGCGAGTATTGTGTGCGACAGCGCTAGGGACGACCATCCAAGAGGCACAAACCAAGGCCTATACGTTGCTCGGTGCGATCACACTAGAAGGTGCGCAGTACCGCACCGATATCGGCGCTCGGGCCATTCGTTAGGCTGACCGTATGAACGCAGCTCGTCCGACCGTTCTGGCGCGTGTCAGTCGGTGGTTATTGGAAACGGCGGGATGGCGGTTACTCGATTTGCCGCTGCCTGGGCCCCGTGGTGTGGTCGTTGCCTATCCCCACACCAGCAATTGGGATTTCATTGTCGGTTTGCTATTCAAAACGGCCATGGATTGGGATGTGCGCTTTTGGGCGAAAGACAGCCTGCTCAAGATTCCGGTTTTTGGCGCTTGGATTCGCTGGGTTGGCGCCGTTCCCGTTAATCGGTCGGGCTCGACGGGTCTCGTCCAAGAGACGGTAGAGGCCATGCGCTCAGCAGATCGTTTTTGGCTTGCACTCGCCCCAGAGGGCACACGTAGCCCGGTTAACGGGTGGCGCATGGGCTTTTTCCATGTTTGGAAGGCCGCTGATGTTCCTTTGGGAATCGCCGTGATCGATTATGGTCGCAAGGAGGTGGGCATCAAAGCCTATCTGTCGCCACAAGCAGAGTCTGAAGACGAGGCGTTTCAACGCATCGCTGACGCCATGGGTGACACCCGCGGATTTCATCCGTCACGCGCCGCGCCCATTCGACCCTATAAGAGAATTGAGTAACCCTGATTTGAGGACTTCCTGATGACCGAGAGCATCTCACCTGACACGGTTCGTGCTTATTTAAAAGATTTGCAGTATCGCATCATGTCCGCGATTGTCGCGCTGGACGGATCTGCTATCACGGTAGACGCTTGGCAGAAGCCCGCAGGTGAAAAGCTACAAGGGTCAGGCATCACACAAATACTGGAAAACGGTCCTATTTTTGAACGGGCGGGGTGCGGTTTCTCCGATGTATCTGGCCCGGGTCTGCCGCCCTCAGCCACAGAGCAGCGCCCTGAGCTCTCAGGCGCTCCCTTTGAAGCGATGGGGGTATCGCTCGTTTTCCACCCCAGGAACCCTATGGTGCCAACCGTTCACATGAACGTGCGCATGATCGCGGCGTTCCCCAAAAATGGGGCTGCGCCTGTTTGTTGGTTTGGCGGCGGTATGGATCTCACGCCCTACTATGGTTTTGAGGAGGATGCGGTGCACTTCCACCAGACCTGCGCGAATGCATTGGCGCCTTTCGGTGCAGACAAATACCCCCGCTTTAAAAAATGGTGTGACGAGTATTTCTACCTGAAACACCGGGGCGAGCAGCGCGGTGTCGGGGGTGTTTTCTTCGATGATTTTTCAGAGCTGGGACAAGCCCGAAGTTTTGAGATGCTCCAAGCGGTAGCCGATGCGTTTCTTGATGCCTATTTACCAATCGTCAGCCGTCGCAAAGACATGCCCTATGGTGAACGTGAGCGGCAGCACCAACTGAATCGCCGCGGCCGATACGTCGAATTTAACTTGGTGTGGGATCGCGGTACCCACTTTGGATTGCAATCAGGGGGGCGTACCGAGTCCATCCTGCTGTCCATGCCGCCGCACGCGACTTGGGGCTACACCGTGGTCCCTGACGCAGGGACGCCCGAGCACGCCTTGCTGACTGACTTCTTGGTACGCAAAGACTGGTTGCCCACCAGCTGACCCCGTGACGACTCAGCCACCGCACATCGGCGTATTCGGTGGGGGTTTTGATCCCCCGCATGTCGCACACGTGCGACTGGTTGAAACGGCCAAAAGAGTCTTGCATCTTGATCGTGTCATCGTGGTGCCGACTGGGCAAGCAGGACACAAGCAGCCTTCAAAAACACCGGCCGAACATCGACTGGCCATGGCTTGTTTGGCGTTTGCGGGTGTCGAGGGCGTCGAGGTGGATGACTGCGAAATTAAGCGTGACGGTCCGAGTTGGATGGTTGATACCCTTGCAAGCTTAAAAGATCGCGCCAATGGGGGCGGCGAAACCACCCAATCGGCGGCACGTTGGACCTTGATTTTGGGGCTCGATCAGCTCACACGCTTTGAGACATGGGTTCAGTGGCAAAATATAGCCCGTGCGTGTGAGTTGGCGGTCGCCTACCGGCCTGACGGTTTAGGAGGACAGTCAATTGACGCAGCGGCCTGGCGTGAGAAAGGGGTCCGGGTAACGTCCCTACCTTTCGAATGGCAAGCCGTGAGCTCTAGCGCTTTGCGCGCTGCGATTGCTGAGCAAGGATGCGCCTCGGTCCAAGCCGATTGGCGCGCACTGGTGCCGCCGGAAGCTGCGCGGTATATTTGTGAAAACCAGCTGTACGCCACAAACTGAGACTGGCTCAGGCATTGTTTAAAAAATTTTTATTGATTACCTATGAAAAAAACCGCTGATGTCATCGCCCTGCAAGGCCTCATTGTTGATGCCCTCGAGGACGTGAAAGGCAAAGACATCGTGGTCTTTGATACCGAGCACCTGTCCGCGCTATTCGAGCGTGTGATCATCGTCAGTGGTAGCTCAAACCGCCAAACGAAGGCATTGGCCAGCAGTGTCCGCGATCAATTGCGCGACGCTGGCTATCCCAAGCCTCGGGTGGAGGGGGAGAGCAACGGTGAGTGGATCATTGTCGACTGTGGCTCAGCGGTCGTGCACGTGATGCAGCCGATCATCCGCGAATACTACCGACTCGAGGAGATCTGGGGTGAGAAGCCGGTACGGATCAAGTTGACGAAGGCCAAAGGCTTGGTGAAGGCATCGGCAGATGCGATGGATGATCAGCCGGCAAAGAAAGCCGCTAAGAAGACGACGCCTGCGAAAAAGACGACCTCGAAGAAACCGGTCGCAAAGAAGGCAACCGTTAAGGCTGTGACGACAGAAAAGAAGACGGCGAGCAAAACGGCGACTACAAAAAAGGTTGCCACGAAAAAGGCGCCGATGAAGAAGGTGGTCATTAACGCGCCGAAAGTAGCGAAGAAAACCCCAGCTGCAAAAAAAGTAACCAGCACCCCTAAGGCTGCGGTCAAAAAGGCGCCGGCGAAAAAAGTGGCGGCCAAGAAAGCACCCGCCAAGACACCAGCGCGGAAACCTGCTGCTAAAAAGTAAGCCAGTACGCGAGCAAGATGCGGCTGATCTTGATTGCAGTTGGGCAAAAGATGCCTGATTGGGCGCAAGCCGCCTTTGATGATTACGCCAAGCGCTTCCCGCCCGAGATCAAACTGGAGGTTCGGCTCGTTAAAACGCAACCCCGCCATTCAAACGATGTGGCGGGCATCATGGCGGCTGAGCGACAGCGAATCGAGGCGCAAATCCCAAAGGGCGTGCGCATCGTGGTTTTAGACGAGCGGGGCGATGCGCTGTCCACCAAACAATTGGCTAAGTCACTGACTGATTGGCAAATGGGTGGCACCGATGTGGCGCTTGTCATCGGTGGCCCTGATGGCCTTGACCCTGACTTCAAACGCCAAGCCCATCAACAAATTCGGTTGTCTAGCCTGACATTGCCGCATGCCATGGCAAGGGTTTTATTGGTGGAGCAGTTATACCGTGCATGGTCGGTCAATGCCAATCACCCGTATCATCGTGAGTAATCAATCGATTGGTTCAGACTATGCCCGCACAAATTTACCTGGCTTCACAGAGCCCACGGCGACGTGATTTGCTAAGCCTGTGGGGGGTGTCTGCGACGTTGTTGTTGCCTGAGTCAGACGAGGATTCGGAGGCCTTGGAGGCTGAGCGCGAAGGTGAGACGCCGCTCCAGTATGTGAGCCGAGTGACCCGAGCCAAGTTGAGTGCCGCGCAGGCTCGGCTGCTCCGCCGCCAGCTGGCGCCGATGCCGATCCTATGCGCTGACACCACGGTCGCCCTGAACGGTGAGATTTTGGGTAAGCCACGGTCCATTGACGACGCCAAGCAGCTGCTGACCAAGCTGTCGGGTCAAACGCACGAGGTGCTGACGTCTGTCGCTGTTGGGTATTGGGATGCACACGATCAATGGCTCTCGCTCCAACGTGTGAGTCGCTCGCAGGTTCGTTTCTCAAGCCTGTCCGCGCGACAAATTGACCGCTACGTGGCGACAGAGGAGCCATTTGGTAAGGCGGGTGGTTACGGCATACAAGGTGTTGCGGCCCTGTTCATTGACTGTATCAATGGCAGTTACAGCGGGATCATGGGACTGCCTGCTTATGAAACCAGCCAATTGTTAGAAGCCGTCGGTGTTGAGTTGGTTGTATCGCCATGAACGAAGAGATTCTCATCAACTGGTCGCCACAAGAGACACGAGTGGCTGTCATTGGCTACGGCGCGGTGCAGGATGTCTTCATCGAGCGAACCCTCGAGCGCGGCTTGGTTGGCAACATCTACATGGGTAAAGTTACCCGCGTGTTGCCGGGCATGCAGTCGGCTTTCATAGACATTGGTCTTGAGCGGGCTGCTTTTCTTCACGTCGCTGATTTGCTGCCTAATTTGAATGCGCGCCATAACAGGGAGTCTGGCGCTGAGGAGGCAGTTGCTGCTGCACCACCGATCGAGCGTCAGGTGTTTGAGGGGCAGTCCATACTTGTTCAGGTTTTAAAGGACCCCATCGGTAACAAGGGCGCGCGTTTGACCGCGCAAATCAGTATTGCGGGGCGCCTGCTGGTCTACCTACCCCAAGACGATCACATTGGGGTGTCGCAGAAGATTCCGTTTGAGTTACGACAAGACCTCAAGGGTCGCCTTACGCGGCTGCGCGGCGACGACGGCGGCGGCTATATCCTCCGGACGAACGCAGAGGATGCCTCCGATGACGAGTTGGGACAGGACATCACTTATCTGCGCAAGATGTGGCAACAGATACGGGATAGCAGTAAACGTCAACCTGCCCCCAGTTTGTTGCACGCCGAGTTATCGTTAGCGCAGCGGGCGTTGCGTGATCTCAGCACGCAAGAGACGACTCACATTAGAGTTGACGCCAAAGGTCAATTGGCCGAGTTGCAGACATTCGCCGCCACGTTCACGCCTGACACGTTGGAGAAATTGTCGCTTTACACCGGTGAGCGGGTGTTATTTGATCTTTACAACGTCGATGCGGAGATCGCCGTGGCGCTGCAACGGCGAGTCGACTTGCGATCGGGCGGCTACCTGGTGATCGATCAAACTGAGGCGCTGACCACCATTGATGTGAACACGGGCGGATTTGTCGGCGTTAAAAATTTCGAAGAAACCATCTTCAAGACCAACCTAGAGGCAGCTCAAGCAGCTGCGCGCCAATTGCGTTTGCGTAACCTCGGTGGGATCATCATCATTGATTTCATCGATATGACCCAGGAGAGTCACCGCGAGGCTGTGGTCGTGGAGCTCAAGAAGCACCTTCGACGTGACCGAACCAAGACCATGGTGGGCGAGTTCTCACCGCTGGGTTTGCTAGAAGTCACACGCAAGCGAACCCGCGAATCTTTGTCGCAAATCTTGAGTGATACCTGTCCCACCTGTCACGGTCGCGGCGCGGTCAAGACGGCGCGAACGGTGTGTTATGAAGTTTTGCGGGAGCTGCTTACGGAGGCGCGCAACTTCAATCCGACGCAATTTACTGTGATCGCTCATCCCCGTGTGGTTGCCATGCTGGAAGAGGAGGAGAGCGGGCACCTGAGCGACTTATGCGCTTTTGTCGGTAAGCCGGTCTCGTTGCAAGCCGACACGAGTTTGTCACCCGAGCACTACGACATCGTGTTGCGCTAGTCGTCGGTGGATTGCGTCTCGGGTTGACTCTGCGCAGCCTTTTGATGAAGGTGGGTGTACAGCCCGCCAGCTTGCATCAGCGTCGCGTGTGTCCCATCCTCTTTGATTTCCCCATCAGCCATCACGATGACTCGGTCCGCGTGCTCGATTGTCGATAACCGGTGGGCGACGATTAGGGTCGTTCGTCCCTTCATCAGCCGAGTCATGGCCTCCTGCACCAAGCGCTCCGATGCGTTGTCAAGTGCCGAGGTGGCCTCATCGAGAAGCAAAATCGGCGCGTCTTTGTAAAGGGCGCGCGCGATGGCAAGGCGCTGGCGTTGCCCGCCAGACAACTGCGTGGCGTTGTGGCCGAGTTGGGTCTCGACCCCGTCAGGCAAGCCACGCACCACGTCGTTCAGGTTTGCCGCATCGATGCAGGCTTCCAGGCGCTGCATGTCAAGCGTTTGTCCCAGTGTGATGTTGGCGGCGAGGCTGTCATTGAGCATGACGACATCTTGACTGACCAACGCAAATTGCCCGCGCAATGCAGTCAGGTTCCATTCACGAACCTCAACACCATCGACTTTTACGCTGCCTGCTGAAGCGTCGACGAATCGCGGCAGCAGGTTGATCAAAGTTGTCTTGCCCGCACCAGAGGGGCCGACCAGTGCTACCACTTGCCCAGGCGTGATGTGCAGAGTCAAACGGTTGAGCGCAGGGGCTGTCGTTGAACCATAGTTAACGGACGTGTCGACCAATTCGATCTCGCCACGGCCTTCAGACGGTGCGTAATCGCCGCCCACCTGAGCAGGCACGTTGTCCATCAACAGCAGGCCACGCTCAATCGCAGCAACGCCGCGCGTGATGGGTGTCGCCACGTCTGCCAAACGCCGAATGGGTGTGACGAGCATGAGCATGGCGGTGACAAATGCGACAAAGCTGCCTACCGTTGCGCCCTCCGCGCTGGATTGCCAAAGGGCCACAACGATCACCGTGGACAGGGCGCATGCAGCAAGCAATTGCGTGATGGGCGTCATCGCGGCTGAAGCGATCGTCGCCCTCAGTGCCAAGCCACGGAGTTTTTGACTGAAGCCGTCAAAGCGATCGGCCTGCTGTGCCTGTGCCCCGTGCAGGCGAATAATGCGGTGGGCGAGTACGTTTTCTTCTACGACGTAGGCCAACGCATCCGTCGCCGTCTGACTGCGTTTGGTGACATGGTAGAGACGCCGCGAAAGCAGGCGCATCACCGCCGTTAAGGCGGGAAACACCAACAGCACGATGAGTGTGAGTTGCCAGTTTAAATAAAACAGGTAGGCCAGTAGCGCGAGCAGTGTCAGACTGTCGCGCAACAAACTCAAGACGGCGCCGATCAGCTGGGTTGTGCCGTTTTGCACCTCATACACAATCGTGTTCGACAGAGAGCTGGCGCTTTCATTGCGAAACAACTGGAGGTCGGCGACAGTCAAGCGCGCAAACATGGCACGCCGCAATTCCAGCATTGCCCCGTTGGCAACATACGACAGCAGGTACTGCGCGAAAAAGACGGCAATGCCTCGGACTGCAAAAACTGACAGAATCGCCAGCGGCACCAGCCATAGATTTAAGTTTGTGCGTCCGAATCCCTTGTCCAGCAACTGCTCCAACAGTGCCGGGATCATCGGCTCGGTTGCCGCGGCAATCAAGGTGGCAAGCGTCATCCAGATTAACCCGCGAACGCCTCCCTTAAAGTAAGGCCAGATGCGCTGCAAGCGCACCAGCAGGTTAGGCATGGTTGGCGTGTTGGGGTCAGCCGAGGAGGGTGTAGCGTCGGTTTTCAAGTCAGTGGGGCTGGTGGACGAGCGGTTCTGCGAGGGTTTGCGTGTGACTTTCGGTGTTGGGGAATGTAGGGTTTACCGAGCATCCTTTATTATGTAACCTATCGCGTTGATTCCTAACGCCTCTGTGTGCTTTTTGAGCCCTTCTAAGACCCTTTAACCGACCTCCAAATGCGCCCCAAACAACACGCCGACCTTGACCCAAGCCACGCTGGAACCACTGAAACCAAGGGCTTCGACCGACGTCAGGCACTCAAAAGCTTGGTGGCCGCCGGTGGATTAGGTCTCGGCATCCCTGGTTTGGCGCATGCCCAATTTAGAGTTGACGTCGCGGGCATCGGCCTGACACAGCGGCCATTTGCCATTGCGCCGTTCCGGGGGCGTTCCTCTCATCCGACGGCATTTGATGATGTCGTCTCGGCGGATCTTGAGCGCAGCGGGCTGTTCCGCGCGGTACCCGTCACCAGTGATCCTTTGGATGAGTCATCCCTGCCAGATTTGGCCCCATGGCGCGCGCGGGGTATTGACGCGCTGATTACCGGCAGTGTCAATCGAGCGGCGAATGGACGGGTGGATGTGCGTTACCGCCTGTGGGATGTCGTCGCCGGTGAAGACCTCGGAGGCGTCAGTGTGCCGGTCACAACCGAATCACCTCGGCTCGCCGCACACCAAGTCGCAGACTCGATTTTTGAAAAGTTGACTGGGATCCGGGGGGTGTTTTCGACACGTATCGCCTACGTCACGCAAACCGGTCAGAAACATCAATTGTGGGTCGCCGATGCAGACGGTGAGGGTGCGCAACCCGCCTTGACCAGTCCAGAGCCGATCGTTTCGCCGGTTTGGTCACCGGATGGCAGCGAACTGGCCTATGTGTCGTTTGAGTCCCGTAAACCGGTCATCTACGTCCATACCGTCGCGACGGGTAAGCGCCGATTGATGGCGAATTTCAAGGGTTCGAATTCTGCGCCCGCGTGGTCACCCGATGGTGAAAAAGTCGTTGCCACCTTGACCTTATCAGGTAGTTCGCAAGTCTATCTGCTCTCAAAGGATGGCACGCCGCCCAAACGCATCACGTCGTCCAGAAGCATTGACACCGAGCCGTGTTTCTCGCCGGATGGCGGTCAGCTCTATTTCGTGAGTAACCGTGGTGGATCACCTCAAATTTACCGCATGCCTGTGAGTGGTGGCGGTGCGTCCCGGGTTACCTTCAAGGGCAGCTACAACACCTCGCCATCGCTGAGCGCTGACGGTCGTTACATGGCCTACATCTCACGCGTCGAATCCGCTTATCGGGTGCATGTCATGGACCTCGCATCCGGAGAAGTCCGCGCGCTGACCGATACCGAAGCCGATGAAAGCCCCAGTTTCGCGGCCAACAGTCAAATGTTGATTTACGCGACACGGTTGAATGGTCGCGATGCGCTCATGACGGTTTCGTCAGATGGCAACATCCGGACCCGTCTGGCGGGTGCGGTGGGAGACATCCGCGAACCAGACTGGGGCCCGTTTCGATAATTTAATTCGAATAGGTTATATGGATTCGAATTAACAGATCAAATTGGAATGAAATCGGGATTTTCAGGGTATAGTTAAGTTATTAGTTTTTTGAGTACAAAAGGAGCAAAGATGATCACTTCAAAGGCCGCACGCGGTATCGTATTCGCAGGAATCGTTAGTTTGGCGCTGGTGGGTTGTACCAATACACCATTGAATGAGGACGCAAATGCCTCAAACGCCGCTGCGGCCTCTGCCAGTGCGAAGCCCGCAGCGCCTGCCGCAGCAGCTCCAGCGGCAGCTGCGCCGGCGGCAAAGGTCGCGCAAGTTGAGGTTAAGTCTGGTGCGACAAGTGTATTGGCGCCGGCTGAATCAGTTTCGCGCCTAGTGTACTTTGCGTTCGATAGCTACGCCATTAGTGATGAGTACACTGGTGTCATTGCCGCCCATGCCAACTTCCTTAAGGCAAACGCCAGTGCGAGCGTGAGTATCGAAGGCCACACCGACGAACTGGGCAGCCGTGAGTACAACATTGCTTTGGGTCAACAACGTGCAGAAGCGGTTCGCCGTGCCCTGACACTGCTGGGTGTTGCTGAGTCACAAATCGAAGCGGTCAGCTTCGGTGAGGAGAAAGCAGCTGTACCCGGTGCAGATGCAGAATCTCGTGCTAAAAATCGTCGCGCGTTCTTCAACTACCGTTGATCCCACCGATACGAAACCCAACGCCCGTCAAGGTCGTTGGGTTTTTTTTCGTCCAAACTTTGGTATCCTTGAGCCCGCACAAGTGGCGATTTATTAAGAAATGAAATTAAATATGCGATTAAAGACTTTGATTTTGTTAATTTTTTCCTTTTTCGCGACGGCTAGTTCCGTGCAGGCCGCTGGCCTATTTGAAGATACGGAAGCGCGCAAGGCCATTATTGAGCTGCGACAGAAGGTTCAGCAAATTGAGCGGCAAATTGAGCGGCAAGCGCAGGAATTAGAAGGTCGGATTTCGCAATCAGGTGAGATATCGACTCAAGCGACTACCGAAATTTCAAAAAAGATTGAACAGTTACCGAACGCGCAGAGTCTGCTCGAGCTCGCGAATCAAAACGATCAATTACGCGACCAATTGGCGCGCTTACTGGGCCGACTTGAGGAACTGACGCGAGAGAACGAGTTGTTGCGGGAGCGCATGGAAGCAATCGACAAACGCGTGGTCAAACTGGAGCCAACAGCCGTGACGCTCGATGGCGAAACGTTCACCGTGGCGCTCAACGAAAAGGCCGCTTATGACCAAGCGATGGCCGCCTTGCGCGCCAGTGACTTTGCCAAGGCTGAGAGCTACCTGCGCCAATTTGATGATCAGTTCCCCCAGTCTGGTTATCGACCGACCGTACTTTTTTGGCTGGGTAATGCCGCATACGCGACAGGTCGATACGAGGATGCGTTAGCCGCCTTCAGCAACCTGCTGTTGACCTTCCCGGCGCACGGTCGCGTACCGGAGGCCCTGTTGGCCTCAGCCAATTGCCAGTTCGAGTTACAGCAAAAAGACGCCGCGATTGCCACGCTATCAGCCTTGGTTGCTGGACACCCGACATCGCAGGCCGCTGAGGCTGCAAAGCAGCGTTTAGAAGCGCTGAAGTAACGTTTTCCAACCGGGCGACTTCACCCTGCCATGGACACCCTCGAACAGATTGCGCTGACTCGGCTGACCTACACCGTTTTGACGGCTGGCTTTGGCGTTTCAGTCGTTCTGGGGTGGATCATGCAGCGCAGCCATTTCTGCACCATGGGTGCAGTCAGTGACATCGTCAACATGGGTGACTGGACGCGGATGCGTACCTGGGTCTTGGCAATGGCGACAGGCGTGCTGGGGCTCTACGGTCTGGGGAGCTTAGGTTACGTCGACCCGCTTGCCAGTATTTATTCCAACGGTCGTGTGCTTTGGTTGTCTGCGATCGTCGGAGGTCTTTTGTTCGGGGCTGGCATGGTACTGGCCTCCGGCTGCAGCAGCAAAACACTCTTGCGCATTGGCGGTGGCAGCCTGAAATCGTTGGTTGTATTCGTGGTGATGGGCTTGTTTGCTTTCATGACGCTAAGGGGCGTGCTCGCAGTCCTCAGGACGTCGACTGTTGATCAGATCAACTTCGATTTGCCGACCGCTTTGCTGCCATACCTGGTTGTGAATGCTGTAGGTGATCCGTCGCCCTTGTTGCCAGCTGGTTTGGCGATGTTGCCGGTGTTCGCTGCACTGGTCTGGTGCTTTTCGAGCGCGGAGTTCCGACGCAGCTCGCAGGCGGTCTACGGAGTCCTAATCGGCCTGGCAGTTGTCGCTATGTGGCTGGTTTCGGGGTATATCGGGTTTGTGGCCGAACACCCTAGCACGCTGGAGCCCACTTATGTGGCCACCAACACAGGTCGAATGGAAGCCCTGAGTTTTACGGCGCCGATGGCCTATACCTTGAATTGGCTGATCTACTTCAGCGATGCACGCAACGTATTGACGTTGGGCGTGGTCTCCGTCTTTGGTCTGATCGGTGGGAGCTTGCTCGCGAGTATTGCTGACCGAACTTTCCGCTGGGAAGGCTTTTCCAGCACATCGGACACCGCACTCCACTTGCTGGGTGCCGCACTGATGGGGGTGGGCGGCGTGACCGCGTTGGGGTGCACAGTAGGGCAGGGTCTATCTGGCATTTCTACCCTCAGCATTACCAGCTTTATCGCTCTGGGTGCCATCTTTGCAGGCAGCCTCATCGGATTCAAGATTCAGTTGTGGGTTTTGATGCGTGACTGATTCCACAGCTGTTCCTTGCGTTCTGTCGGGTGATTTGGTCGCCGACGAATCCAATGACTTCGATCGGCGATTTGGCGGACTCGCCCGTCTTTATGGCGCAAAAGGCGCGACCCGAATTCAGCGCAGCCATGCCGTTGTCGTTGGCATCGGTGGCGTTGGCTCGTGGACTGCTGAAGCCTTTGCGCGGTCTGGGGTGTCAGAGATGACGCTGATTGATCTGGATCACATTGCGCCCTCGAATGTTAATCGACAAATTCATGCCACGAGTGAGACCTTCGGGCAGGCTAAGGTGCTTGCGATGCGGGACCGCATCGCATTCATCAATCCTGCATGCAAGGTGCACGTGATTGATGACTTTCTGTCGCCTGAAAATTTAGGCGCCAGTCTCGATCCACTGCTGGCCCGCTTGGGCGATGGCACGACCCTTGCCGTCGTTGATGCCTGTGACCAAGTACGCGCAAAGGTGGCGCTGGCTGCTTGGGCGCGAGATAACCCTGTGACCTTCATAGCGGTGGGGGCCGCAGGTGGCAAACGGCTGGCCCATCGTGTGGATTGCGCCGACATTGGACTCATCACGCATGACCCGTTGGTTGCTCAAATGCGTTACCAATTGCGTCGGCATCACGGCGCGGCTCGGACAGGGCAGATGGGAGTTCAGGCGGTGTTCAGTCGAGAGACGGTTTCTAAATCGATGGTGGCGGGATCAGACGCAGGTGATCTGAACTGCCACGGCTACGGTTCGACGGTCGCTGTCACAGCCAGTTTTGGGATGGTTGCGGCCGGCTGGTGCATGGATCAGATTGCCGGTTCACCCGCTTGATCACGGCGTAAAAAAATTGAGGCGAATTGCCAAGATTAGCAATTTGACGGTATACTAGAGGGCTTAGGCGGTAACGAAAGACAACGTTCAAAAGACGTCGTAAGTTGCTGTTTAGTGGGTCGTTAGCTCAGTTGGTAGAGCAGCGGACTTTTAATCCGTTTGTCGTGGGTTCGACCCCCGCACGACCCACCAAAGTCATTACGGAAACCTCACTGTCGAAAGGCAGTGAGGTTTTTTTTCGTGATTTTTTAGTGAATAGGGAGCCGCTATCCAGAGTGTTTAAGCGGCTGCGTTGGTCAGCGTAGACGGCTGTACGCTTGGTAGTGACTGAGGAAAATCTCGCCTGACAGGTCGTGGCAGAAATGCGTGTTGGCCAACTTATCCATAACCGGCCCCTTCACCTCGGATAAGTGAAATTTAATACCGGCGTCTTTTAGGCGCGCGTCTATGGCTTCGAGACTTTCCAATGCACTGGCATCGATGGCGTTAACTGCCGTGCACTGAAGGATCACATGCGATAGACCTTTACGCTGCGCTACTGCCTCATTGATGCTGTCCTCAAGGGCGCGCGCGTTGGCAAAGTACAGACTTTCGTCGACGCGTATGCTGAGGATGTGGTCTACAACCTCGACGGTATGCCGCTTCACGTTACGGAAGTGTTCAGTGCCAGCGACCAAGCCAACTTCTGCGATGTGTGGGCGGCTCGTTCGAAGCAAAAACAGGGCTAATGAGACGCCAACGCCACAAATTAAACCTATTTCAACACCGGCACCCAAGGTGACCAAAATCGTGGTGAGGACAGCAATGAAATCGGGCTTGGAGTAGCCCCATGTCCGCTTGAGAATACCCAAGTCAACCAAAGACAGCACCGCCACGATGATTGTTGCAGCCAAGGTTACTTTTGGCAGGAAGTACAGCGCGGGGGTGAGCAGCAGTGAAGCCAAAAGAATGCCACCAGCGGTGAAAACACCTGCAGCGGGTGTTTGTGCCCCTGCATCGAAGTTAACAACTGATCGTGAGAAACCACCCGTGACAGGGAATCCACCAGACATCGCGGATGAGACGTTACTGGCGCCTAACGCAATCAGTTCTTGATCCGGCTCAATGCGCTGACGGCGCTTGGCAGCCAACGTTTGACCGACCGACACAGACTCTACAAATCCGACGATGCTGATCAACAGCGCTGGGACGGCCAAGGACTGCCACAAAGCCATATCCCAAACCGGCATGCTGAAGGGCGGCAGTCCTTGCGGCACTTCCCCCACGATTTTCAAACCTTGGGCTTGCCAGTCAAACAGCCAAGTCCCCGCCGTGGTCAGCGCGATAGCAGCCACAGGGCCTGTTTTGGCGACAATGTCTGCGGCTGATTCACCTAGGCCCGCTCTTTTTAAAAGCGGTTTTAGTCCTTTTCGAACCCAAAACAAAAAGAGGGTCGCGAATACACCGACCGCGATAGAGAGCGCGTGCGCATTGGGCACTTGGGCAATTAATTGGGTCATCAGGTCGACAAAATTATGACCGTCTGCTTTCACACCCATGATGGTTTTCACTTGGCTGGCCGCAATCAAGAGGCCAGAGGCGGTGATGAATCCAGAGATGACAGGATGGCTGAGAAAATTTGCCAAAAAACCGAGTCGTAATGCACCCATCACAAGCAGGGCGATGCCCGATATGAAAGCCAACGTGATCGCGATCTGCCAATACGCGTGCGTGCCTGCAGCGGCGTGCTCCCCGATGACGGAGGCCGTCATCAGCGAGACCACCGCGACCGGACCAACTGCCAAGGCGCGACTGGTACCAAATACCGCGTAAAGAACCAAGGGCGCCACACTCGCGTACAAGCCAACCTCGGCCGGCAATCCAGCCAACAGCGCGTACGCCAAACTCTGCGGTATCAACATGATCGTCACAATCGCCGCGGCGACCAAGTCCCTGACGAAGGTTGGTTGATCGTAGGTCGCACCCCACTCAAAAATGGGCATGAAGGCCTTGATGCGGGCGATGGTTGAGCGTCCCGTTGACGCGCTAGATGAAGCGGAGCCAGATTGCATGATTGTTTATGTCGATGGATTAACTATTCGGTTGCGCCAACCACTCCCGTCCCTTCAGCATGGCCTCCCAATAGAGCGGCGGCAGCACACGCTCTTTTAAGAACCAAGCCAGTCGCGAGGGGCGTGTGCCATTGATTAGCCATTGGGGGAAGGAGGGCGCTAATTTGCCGCCGTACGTGAACTCGGCCAGGACAATCTTGCCGCGTTCAACAGTCAGTGGGCACGATCCATAGCCGTCGTAGGTGACGGTGCCACTGCGTTTGCCTAATGCAGACAAGACGTTATGCGCAACGACCGGCGCCTGCTTGCGCGCCGCAGCGGCCGTTTTCGCATTCGTTGTATTACCGACGTCACCCAGCGCGTGGATGTTGTCATAACGCTTGTGCTGCATCGAGGCCGGGTCAATTTCGACCCAGCCTGAAGCATCTGCAAGCGGGCTGGCACGCACAAAGTCCGGCGCTTTTTGTGGTGGGACGACATGAATCATGTCGTAGTCTTGCACCACTTCAGAGATGGTACCGTCCGCTACTGTTTGCTTGAACGTGGCTTGTTTTGACGTCCCATTGATCGCGACCAAGTTACGCGTGAAGTTGAGTTGGATGCCGTAAGCATTGACGTACGCCATCAAAGCGGGAACGTATTCAGGGACACCAAACAAAACGCCACCTGCATTGCAGAACTCGATGCGGATATCCTTCAACACGCCTTGTTGGCGCCAATGATCCGCTGACAGGTACATCGCTTTTTGCGGTGCGCCCGCACATTTGATGGGCATCGGTGGCTGCGTGAAGAGTGCCGTACCGCCGCGCATGCTCTGTACCAACTGCCAGGTGTAAGGGGCCAGATCGTAGCGGTAGTTTGAGGTGACACCGTCATGCCCAAGTGCATCGACCAGGCCCGGGATACCCTCCCAATCCAGCTTCAATCCCGGGCAAACGATGAGCTGCTTGTATGTGACCGTCTTCCCGCTTTCAAGGGTGACTTGGTTGTGCTCAGGCTCAAAGGAAGTGACAGCGTCGTTGATGTGTACAACCCCGCGCGGCATCACGGCCGCCATCGGACGAACCGTGGATTCCGCACGAAACACGCCGGCGCCCACCATGGTCCATCCCGGTTGGTAGCAATGACGGTCGGCGGGCTCAATGATGGCTATGTCGAGACCGCTGTCGCGGGCCAATAGGCTTGAAGCGACTGCAATTCCGGCGGACCCACCGCCGATGATCACGATCTGATGGTCTCCCTCACTACCCGCGCCGATTGATGGTGATTGTGCCGCCGGAGCGGGCTTAGGCGCTTCGAAACGTGCTTTTAGCGCTGACAGATCGTAGCCTGCGCCATGTACGGCTGCCAAAATGGCGTCCGCTGGTAATTGACCCGCCTGCGAAAGCCCCCACATCGTGGCCGAACGCGTGCCGCTGCGGCAATAGGCGAGTACCGGGTGTGGCACGCTGGCCATGATTTCCCCAAATGCACGACCATCGGCGTCGCTAACTTGACCGGTAATGGTTGGCAAGTAGTGGGCACTGAGGCCGGCGGTTTCAGCTGCGCTTTTGATCGCACTGAAGGGCGTTTGATCAGAGGTTTCCCCATCTGGACGATTACATATGATGGTTTTGAATCCCGCCGCAGCGATCTCTGCGACGTCAGCAGCAGTGATTTGGGCGGTCACGGCAAGTGACGGGTTAATGGGTTTTGCGTTCACGTTTGTCTCCATCGGGGTAGTTGATTCTTATATTGTGGGGGTTCGTATTCGCCCCGGTCTTGAGATTTTTCAACTGGTTCCACGTCCTCACACTATAAACTATATGCGAATGTAGTGATATATAAATCGCCGCCAGGAAACATCGGCACGAGATTAAAACCTAAGGGGCGTTTTTAAAACGATATTGAACCCAAAGCCGGGTTTTAACGCCGATGCCGCCAGCAGAGAACAACGATGTCGCCTACGTCACCCCTTAAACGCGCTGTAGGGTTGGCGATTTAAGACTTGGGTTCCAGCAAGGTTTGAATGCGCTTGCTGAGTACCTGCGCGGTGTGCAACGACAGACGCTCTTTTAGGCGGGCTGCCGCTGTTTTCGCTCGTTCCTGCTTCTCGATGTGTTTGAGATCCGTCTTGAGCGTCTCTGTCAACGCGGCGATCCGTTGGTCGAGTGATTCTAATAACTTGATGTAATGCGCGCGTTCCTCGCGGCTGTGTTGAAGCGCCTGGATGCCCTGAGCGATATCGTCCCACGACAGCTGAGAGGCCTCTTTGGCATACGCATCAACGGCTTGAAATATCTCTGGTAACCGCTCGCCAAGTGTCTCGAGGTCCGCAACCTCTAGGGCGTGGAGACCGAACTGATCGTTGCCCTTGGCTTGTGAGGCCAGATAGTCCTCTAGCTCCGAAAACGGCGCCTGCTCGGGGCTGACGGTTGTCGATCCCTCAGCGGGTTTTTTCGGCAGTGCCGTGCCGTTCATGGACACGACCTTTTTCTGGATCACGGGCGCTGTGGGCTCAGTGGATTCGAGTGCGGTCGCTCGAACCGTGGGTGCGTCCAGATCCGGGGTGTTGTTGTAATCGATCGGGCTCCATCCTTTACCGGGTTGGTAACGCAGGAGAGTGCTGGAGTAGTCTTCGTTTTTTTCTGCAGCCATGTCAGGACGTTTTCTTGCGCGCAAAGCGACGCGGGACGATTAGTTTGGCGTGGAAGTCATTGAAACGCAAGCCTGATCGGTATCTTTATGAGTAAAAACAACAGGGAAGCCCGGTTTTCTCATACTGATTTGAAGTTCGGCGCGCGGGGCTTTGACCCGCTTGGCTTATCTGGTATTTCCTTTAAATATTAAATTTAACATAATATACATTGTAGAAGGTAAGCGATATAAATCGATCCGAGGGTAAGTCCGACACTTCGAT
>OCVQ010000376.1_pt1 | contig 41748 bp, 39 predicted proteins | sample 1539061 | NCBI WGS metagenome assembly OCVQ01 (sample SAMEA3355526, study PRJEB22509) | marine metagenome | biome: marine; feature: river plume; material: water | place: USA | collected 2010-08-08 | depth 0.5 m | reverse complement strand
ACGCAGCAAAATGGATTGTCATTGAGCAATCACTCCCCCGACCCTTCAAAACCCAGCCCTCCAGCGGGTTTTTTCTTCTCCCCGCAGCGCAAGACCGCCGCGGAAGGGCGCTCTTGCGGTCAAGGTCGCCGCTTTATCATTTCTCTGGTCCTCCTCGCGCGGGTCGAGATCCTAGACAGGCTGGAAAGCATCGACGCGAAAATCGGCACATCGGAAAAAACTTCCTTACACCCGGCTATCTGAAACGGAGTGGCCGCCTCCCTCCCCCCTTGCCCGTTCCTCGCCCCCTCGCCATAACCCCAAGCTATGAGCGTGGCCCCTTTACCCATTGAAACGGCTATCCCCGATCTCTTGGCGGCCCTCCGCGCCAAGGGCCGTGCTGTGCTGCAAGCACCGCCGGGGGCGGGTAAAACCACCCGTGTGCCACTCGCGCTTCTTGAAGCCGCGATCACCCCGCAAAAGATCCTCATGCTGGAGCCCCGCCGCCTCGCCGCACGCGCCAGCGCCGAGCGTATGGCCGAGACATTGGGCCAGCCCGTGGGCCAGACCGTGGGCTACCGCATTCGCGGCGAATCCCGTGTCAGCCAGAACACAAAAATCGAAGTCGTCACCGAAGGTATCCTCACACGTCTGATCCAATCCGACCCCGAACTGTCCGGCATCGGTTGCGTTATCTTCGACGAATTTCATGAAAGAAACCTGAACGCCGATCTGGGCCTCGCGCTCTGCCTCGAAATCGCCGAGCTGCGTGATGATCTGATCCTCCTGCCGATGTCCGCCACGCTGGACGCTGCCCCAGTGGCCGCCTTGATGCAGGCCCCCATCATCACTTCCGAAGGGCGTGCTTTCCCGGTGGAAATTCGCCACCGAGACCGCCCCCTTGGCCCCCGCGAACGGATCGAAGACGCCACCACCGAAACCATTCTCGCCGCCCTCCCTGAAACCGAAGGCGGCGTGCTGGTGTTTTTGCCCGGCGAAGGCGAAATCCGTCGCACCGAGGCGATCTTGCGGCCCCGCATCCCCGACGGCATCCACCTGCGCCCCCTTTTCGGCGCGATGGATTTCCGCGACCAGCGCGCCGCCATTGCGCCCTGCACCTCGGGCCGCAAGATCGTGCTGGCGACGTCGATTGCCGAAACCTCTCTGACGATCGAGGATATCCGCATCGTGGTGGATGCAGGCCGTGCCCGACGCGCCCGCTTCGACCCCGGGTCCGGCATGTCGCGGCTTGTGACCGAGCGTGTTACCCGCGCCGAAGCCACCCAGCGCACAGGCCGCGCAGGTCGCGTGGCTCCGGGCCTGTGCTATCGGCTCTGGACCAAAGGCGAAGAAGGCGCGCTCGCGGCCTTTCCACCGCCCGAAATCGAAACCGCCGATCTGGCAGGTCTCGCGCTTGATCTGGCGCTCTGGGGAGCCCCGCCCGATCAATTGCCCTTCCTAACCCAGCCCCCCCAAGGGGCCTTGGCAGAAGCACAATCCCTCCTGGCGATGCTGGGGGCACTCGATCCGTCCTCACTTGCAGGCACCGCCTTGCCGCATTCCGAGGCGGGGTTGTCTTCTGATCAGCCACCAAACAGCCCCCTTCAAGGCCGCCCCGTGGGCCAGATCACCCCCCATGGGCGCGCGCTGGCGGCCCTGCCGCTGCACCCGCGTCTGGGTCATATGCTGCTGCTTGGCGGCCCCAAAGCTGCCCCGCTCTCTGCCCTGATCGCCGAGCGCGACCCCTTGCCCCGCAGCGCACCCGTCGATCTGTCCCTGCGCCTTGCTGCTGTGATCGACCCCAAGCGCTACGCCGAAGACCATCCCCACCCCGCCCATCGGGGCACTCTCGAGCGCATCCGTGACGAGGCCCGCCGCCTCACGCCTCTCGCAGGCCCTGACGCCCCGCTCTCGCCCGCCGAACTGGCCGCCCTCGCCTATCCCGACCGCATCGGTCAACGCCGCAAGGGCGACGCCCCGCGCTACCTGCTCTCAGGCGGCAAGGGTGCCTCGCTGCCCGAAACCGACCCCCTCGCCCTTGCCCCCTTCCTTGTCGTCACCGACACCGACGGCAACCCGCGCGAAGCCACCATCCGCCAAGCCATCCCGATCACCCTGTCTCAACTCCGCACCCTCTTCTCAGACCAGATCACCATCCGGCGCACCTGCGACTGGTCCCCCCGCGAGGCCCGCGTCCAAGCCCGCCTCCAAGAAACCCTCGGTGCCCTCACCCTTGAGGACCGCCTCTGGAAAGACGCCCCCCCAGAGGCCATCGCCCGCGCCATGCTTGACGGCATCCGCACCCTCCCCCTCCCCCTTTCCGATGCTGCCCAGCGCTTTCGCGCCCGCGTCTCCCTTGTTCGGGCCGCAGGCATCCCCCTGCCCGACCTTTCCGACGACAATCTCCGCGCCACCCTCGAAGACTGGCTCTTGCCCTATCTCAAATCCACCCGCACTGCCGCCGAATGGAAATCCTTCGACCTCCTCCCCGCACTGCGCGCCTGCCTGACATGGGACGAACACCAAAGCCTCGATCGCGCCGCCCCGGCATCTTTCACCACCCCGCTGGGCCGCGACATCCCCATCGATTACGCAGGCGAGCACCCCGAAATCACCCTCCGCCTGCAAGAAATGTTCGGCCAAACCACCCACCCTCAGGTGGCAGGCCGTCCGCTGCGCGTCACGCTCCTGTCGCCCGGCCAAAAGCCAGTGCAAACCACCATGGATATTCCCGGTTTTTGGGACAGCTCCTATGCCGATGTCCGCAAAGACATGCGAGGCCGCTATCCGCGTCACCCATGGCCGGAAAACCCACGCGAAGCCGACCCCACATTGCGCGCCAAGCCCCGCGGCACCTGACGCACAGGTGTCTCAATGTTTGCAAAACAGCGCCATTTCCGTTATGGTTGCAAAAAAGAAACGAGCAACCATGATCCTTTCCGTTAGAAATGCCTTTGCCGCTTCGGTCGGCCCCATCTTGTCACGCCCGCATCGGCGCCAAGTCGCCGCCCTGTGCCTGCGCCGCAAAGGCAGTCGCGCCGAAGTGCTGATGATCACCTCACGCGGCACAGGTCGGTGGATCTTGCCCAAAGGCTGGCCCATCGCCGGCCTGTCGGATGCCGAAGCCGCAATGCAAGAAGCATGGGAAGAAGCAGGCGTGCGCGCCGCGCCACGCGGCCTCATGCCCTTGGGCACCTACCGGGCCGTAAAGACCCGCACCAAGGGCCTGCCCGAACCCGTCAACACAATCGTCTACGCCTGTGACGTCACCGATCTGGCATCGAAATGGCCCGAATCTCATCAGCGCCGACGTCGCTGGATGCGCCCCGAAGATGCCGCTCATTTGGTGCGTGAGCCCGGCCTCAAACGCCTTCTGCGCGATGCCAGCCTTCTACATCGGGCAAAGTAGGCCCAACGTAACAGTTTTGTAACAACGCAGACGGGTTTCCTGCCCTGAAAGCCTTGCCAGCCCGATGCGCCCCCGCTACCCCAAGGACCAAATAAGCGCAGTCGAAGGGGTCTCACATGTCCAATCCATCGCCCAACACCCATTGGAAGACCCTCGACAAAGATCTCTCGCGGATCACGGCGCTGGAATATGCCACATCCTATGTCTCGCGTCCGATGATCGGACTGGGCATTTCGCTGGCCTTCATGGTGCTGGCCGGATTGGGCGCGATGATCCTTTTTGGCGGCAATCAACACACGATGATCGTCGTCGCCGCGGCGATCTTCGGCGCCTATATGGCGATCAATATCGGGGCCAATGACGTCGCCAACAACATGGGGCCCGCGGTTGGGGCCAATGCCCTTACCATGGGCGGGGCCATCGCCATTGCGGCAATCTTCGAGAGCTTGGGGGCCTTGGTCGCGGGCGGCGATGTGGTCACGACGATTTCCAAAGGCATCATCTCGCAAGAAAGCGTTGCCCAAACCTCCACGTTCATCTGGGCGATGATGGCTGCGCTGATTTCCTCGGCGCTCTGGGTCAACCTCGCCACCTATCTCGGCGCACCTGTCTCAACCACGCATTCGGTCGTGGGGGGCGTCATGGGCGCGGGTATCGCGGCGGCAGGCTTTGGTGCGGTGAATTGGGCAACGATGAGCACAATCGCGGCCAGCTGGGTGATTTCGCCACTCTTGGGCGGGATCATCGCAGCCGCCTTCTTGGCCTTCATCAAAGCCAAGGTGATCTATGTCGACGACAAGATTGCCGCTGCGCGCCGCTGGGTGCCTGTGCTGATCGCCATCATGGCCGGGGCCTTTGCCGCTTACCTGTCTCTCAAAGGGCTGAAACATCTGGTAAAAATCACGATGGGCCACGCGCTCTTGATCGGCGTCGGCATCGGGTTCGCGGCATGGCTCTTGTCGCGCCCGATGATTGCACGTCAATCGCGCGGGCTGGAAAACCGCAACAAATCGCTCAAAGTGCTGTTCGGCCTGCCGCTGGTGCTTTCTGCTGCCATGCTCTCCTTCGCGCATGGCGCGAATGACGTGGCCAATGCGGTCGGCCCCTTGGCAGCCATCGTGCACGCCTCGGAATTCGGCGATGTGCAGTCCAAAGTAGAGATCCCCCGCTGGGTGATGATCATCGGCGCTTTCGGCATCTCCTTTGGCCTCTTCCTCTTTGGTCCGAAACTGATCCGCATGGTTGGCAGTCAGATCACCAAACTCAACCCGATGCGGGCCTATTGCGTTGCCCTATCAGCGGCACTGACGGTGATCGTGGCCTCTTGGCTGGGCCTTCCGGTTTCCTCGACCCATATTGCCGTCGGCGCGGTCTTTGGCGTGGGCTTCTTTCGCGAATGGCACGCCGAACGGCGCAAGCGGCTCAACCTCTCGGGTGGCAAACCCTCCAAGGTCATCGCCGCCGAAGAGCGCAGCCGCCGCAAATTGGTGCGCCGTTCCCATTTCATGACGATCGTCGCAGCATGGATCATCACTGTGCCTGCGGCTGCCGCCATGTCGGCTGTGATCTTTTTGGTGCTGAACCGCTTGGCCGGATAATCCGCGCTGCGCCTATTCCGTCGCCGCGCCCTGCGTGGTCCATGCCTCCAAAGTGGCGGCGGAAATCACCTGTACCAATTCGCGGCCCAGACTGGCCAAGACCACCTCTAGGACAACATCCGCGGCAATCATTCCCTCGGTGTCAATCCGTGGCAGATCAAAGCCGAACACCCCGTCGCGCAGCACCGCCATAGTAAACCCGGCATCATAGCCCGCGCGCAATGTCGACGAGACGCAATGGTTCACGCTGGCCCCGACCACTGCCAGACGTTTGATCCCTCGCGCCTCCAGCCATTGCGCCAAACCCGTCGCGCCAAAGGCACCTGACGTCCGCTTCACAAACACCGCCTCCCCCGCCAAAGGAAGCGCACAGTCCATCGGCGCGAACCCCGGCCTGTCCCGACGAAAGCGGGACGCAGGATTGGGATCATCATGATGCACATGCACCACGGTCCACCCCTGCGCGCGATACAGCGCCAAGGCCCCCGCAACCACGGCCTCAGCCCCCGGATTAGACCGCCCCGGCCCCTCCGCTGCCGCAAGTTCGGTGCGCCGCGCAAACTCCTGCTGCAAATCAATGACCAGTAACGCTGTGTTCATCATTTCTCTTTTCCAGACGCCCAGCGGAGGCCTGCGCGAAGACACCGTTAAAAAGGCGTTCTCGCCCCCCCCCCTCTGCCCAGCGCGCCCGTTAACCTGCAACGTCATGACGCCAACCAGACGCGAGCCATACGCAAACCAGACAAGATTTTTTGCAAATGATTTTCGACGTTAACCAAAAAGAAAATTAAAAAAAGGCGGGTGAAACCGCCTTTCTTGGGAAATTCATCACAAATTTCAGAGGCCCAGACACCAGCGCATCACGGCCTTTTGAGCATGCAACCGATTTTCCGCCTCATCAAAGATGACCGAATGCGGCCCATCCATCACCTCCGAAGTCACCTCATCATCCCGATGCGCCGGCAAGCAATGCATGAACAGCGCATCCTCCTTTGCTTTGGCCATAAGTTGTGCATTCACCTGATACCCACGCAACTGATTGTGGCGCCGCTCCCGCGCGGATTGCGGATCGTGCATGCTCACCCATGTGTCTGTGACCACCAAATCGGCGCCCTGAACAGCCTTGTGTGGGTCTCGTTCCACAGTGATCGGACGCCCTTTGGACGCCGCATAATCGAGCCACGCTTTTTCCGGATCCAGAGTTTCAGGCCCTGTAAAAGTTAAATCAAACCCAAATTGCCCCGCCGCATGAGCAAAAGAAGCAAAGACATTATTGCCATCGCCAGACCAAACCACCTTTTTTCCAGCAATATTTCCACGGTGTTCTTCATAGGTCATGACATCCGCCATGATCTGGCAGGGGTGCGTACGGTTGGTCAAACCGTTGATAACCGGAACGTCGGCATATTCTGCCATCTCGAGCAAAGTTTGCTCTTCGAAAGTGCGGATCATGATCAAATCGACATACCGAGACAAAACACGCGCCGTATCCGCGATCGTTTCCCCATGGCCAAGTTGCATGTCTGCTCCGGACAGCACCATGGTTTGACCGCCCATTTGGCGAACACCAACATCGAATGAGATCCGCGTACGGGTGGAGGGCTTTTCAAAGATCAACGCCACCATGCGGCCCTTAAGAGGCTGCTCATCATCGGGCGCACCTTTTGGACGGCCTGCACGTGCTGTTTTCATCGCTTGCGCGCTGTCGATCATACCCCGCAAAGCGGCTGCATCAGTTTTATGGATATCAAGAAAATGAGTCATCGTTTGGTCTTTCGTCTCCAGAGATAGGGGCGACGCCCCGGCCTCTGGGATATTTTTAAAAGAAAAGCAGTATGTTAGCTTGCCTTTTGGGTTTCAAGAAGTGCCGCTGCCGCCTCAAGACGGGTCAGAGCTTCTGCCACGTCTGCCTCGGTCAGGTTCAAGGGTGGCAAGAGCCGAAGCACATTGTCTGCCGCCGCCACCGTAAGCACGCCCGCGTCATAGCCGGCCTTGACGATGTCAGTATTGAGCGCCTTGCATTTAAGCCCCAGCATCAATCCTTGGCCTCGAATGCTCTCAAACACCTCAGGGTGCCGCGCGATCAGGCTTTCCAACCCCTGACGCAGCCTTCCCGCTGTTCGGTTCACTTCTGCGAGGAAAGCGGGGTCTGAAATGATCTCCGTCACCCGTGCCCCAACAGCGCAAGCCAAGGGATTTCCGCCATATGTCGAACCATGCGTGCCCGCCACCATACCGCTTGCCGCATCTTCCGTCGCCAGCACTGCTCCGAGCGGAAAGCCACCGCCAATACCTTTTGCGACCATCATGATATCTGGCGTGACATTGGCCCATTCATGGGCAAACAGGCGGCCTGTGCGCCCCATACCGCATTGCACTTCATCAAAAATCAGCAATGTGCCCGTCGCATCGCATAGCTCGCGCAGGCCCTTCAGGCATTGGTCGGGAACTGGACGAATACCGCCTTCTCCCTGAATTGGCTCGATAATCACAGCACAGGTCTTTTCGGTGATGGCCGCTTTCAAAGCATCATGATCGCCCCATTTCAGATGGACAAATCCCGGCATCAATGGGCCGAACCCCTTAACCATCTTCTCCGAACCTGCTGCGGCAATAGCCCCTGTGGAGCGGCCGTGGAAGGCACCTTCGAAGGCGACAATATCGGTCCGGTCGGGATGCCCTTTGTCGTAATGATACTTGCGCGCCATCTTGATGGCGAGCTCAGCGGTTTCCGTGCCGGAGTTGGTAAAGAAGACCGTGTCAGCGAAAGTCTTGTCGATCAGCAGGTTAGCAAGCTTTTCCTGTTCGGGGATCTTGTAGATATTCGAAACATGCCAAAGCCGTTCAGCCTGCTCCGTCAGCGTTTTGACCAGATCAGGGTTCGCATGCCCCAAAGCATTGACTGCGATACCTGCGCCAAGATCCAGAAAACGGCGTCCATCGGCCTCAAAGAGCCAAGCACCCTCGCCTTTTACAAAGGAAAGGGGCGCACGATTATAGGTCGGCAAGACGGACGGAATCATCGGATCATCCTTATTGGGAGCGCTGGATTAGCCCCGTTTGGGGGATAGGCGCAGTGAAACAGCTTTGAGGGGGGGCGTGCAAGAGTGCACACGAGGGAACAGCACTTTGGCGTTCAGGCGCGAAAGCGTCGGCGTCGGTTGTCAACAAAGGAGGCAGACAAATGTTCCATGCGGCGCTCTTACGCGTTTCCGGTCTTTCTGCCTAGCAGGTTTTTTGACTGCATTGCGGCTGTCTCGGAAAAGGCACAAAAGAACGAATGACCAAACTGATTTCTCCCAACCCGCGTGTCGCGATTGCCTTGATGTTGACGGCAACAGCGTTCATTGCGGCAACAACGCTTTTGGCCAAGGCAATCGGGAACGGAAGTTTGGGCGCGCCGCTGCATCCGATGCAGGTGAGCCATGGGCGGTTTTTGTTTGCGTTCTTGGCAATTGGTGGAATGGCCGCCTTGCGCCGTCCGTCATTTGGGCGGCCAGCTTTGGGGCTACATTTGGGACGGACGAGTTTAGGCTGGGCCGGGGTGACCTTGATGTTTGCAGCGGCGGCGCAGATGCCACTTGCGGACGCGACTGCCATCAGCTTTCTCAATCCGGTTTTTGCCATGGTCTTGGCGATCTTCTTCCTCGGAGAGCGCGTTGGACGGGTCCGCTGGACAGCTGCCGCCATTGCGCTTGTGGGAGCAGTGATCTTGTTGCGCCCCACCCCTGCTGCATTTCAGCCCGCAGCTTTGCTGGCTTTGGCCGCGGCAGTTATGCTGGGCGCAGAGGTGATTTTCATCAAACGGCTTTCAGGACGCGAGCCGCCCTTTCAAATTTTGTTGGTCAACAATGCCATAGGGCTGGTGATTGCGAGTATCGCCGTGCTGTGGGTGTGGACACCGCCGACGGCCACGCAATGGGTGGCGCTGATGGGGATCGGCGGAATCATGGCTGCCGCGCAGGCCTGCTTTGTGAATGCCATGGCACGGGCCGAAGCGAGCTTCATCGTGCCTTTTTCCTATGCCACGCTGATCTTTTCTGCGCTCTACGATGGGGCGGTATTTGCGCGTTGGCCCGATGCCGTCTCGGTTGTTGGAGCGAGCGTGATCTTGTCAGGTGCGGGTCTTTTGGCGTGGCGAGAGGCGCGTCTGAATTCTTCGTCCCCGCCGCCTTATCCCGGGTCAATTCCCCCCAAGCCGTAAGAATTTTACGGAAACCAGACCTCTTTAAAGGCTGGAAACCGCTTTAGAGCCGAATCGATCCCTTGCGGCCACGGCTACGATGGCTAGAATAGGCCCCTGACATCAGACCGGGCGGCGCCGCTATTGGCGGCCGCCCCTTTCAAACCGGGATAACCGATGAGCTGGACCGACGAACGCGTTGAACTTCTCAAGAAGATGTGGGGCGAAGGACAGTCCGCCAGCCAGATCGCCAAGGAACTGGGCGGGGTGACACGCAATGCCGTGATCGGCAAGGTGCACCGTTTGGGCCTGTCGAACCGTGCGGGCGCCCCCGAGGCCAAACCCACGGCGACACCCGCGACCGCAGCGCCGCAGGCGACGTCCAAGCCATCTGCTCCGCCAATGCAGAAGCCGGCGGCCGCAGCCAAGCCCGCCGCGCGTCCGGTTCCGCCACCTGCCGAAGAGCCAGAGGCCTCTGAACCAGCCGAAGAGCGGCCAGTGCCAATCTCCAGTGCGCGGCGCGCCATCATTCCAGCAGGTCAGCCCCTGCCGCCACAGCCATCGACAAATGAAATCAGCCCGGAAGCCTTGGCAAAGGTGAATGAGGTTGAGAAGCACGCCAAAAAAATCACACTGATGGAATTGACCGAGCGGACCTGCAAATGGCCTGTCGGCGACCCTGCAACGCCAGATTTCTGGTTTTGCGGCCTGCCTTCGCAACCGGGCAAGCCCTATTGCGAGGCGCATGTCGGCGTTGCATTCCAGCCAATGAGTGCGCGGCGCGATCGCAAACGCTGATCAGTTTCGGTTAAGCAACTTGAGAAGGCCCTTCTGGGCCTCCTCTTCGAGCCTTTTCCTGAGCGCATCTTCCACGGACTGCCCCTGCTCAACAGTCACATCGAGCTCTTTACCGATCTGCTCATTGACCTTGTCGCGGACTTTGGTTTCAAGCGCCTTTTTCTCTTCCTTTAGGTTGAGATCGATCGCTTTTTCCAAATCGGCTGTGATCTTTGGGGCACTCCATGGGCCACGAACCCGCACAGGAATTGCCAAACCCCGCCCGCCACGCGCTTGCAGCGCCGTGGGGGTAAAGGTGTAATCGACATCTTTTGCGCCAAGACCAACACGGCCTGCGCCGCGTGCTTCGACGCCGGGAAGGGAGAGAAGCAGATCGTTGTTTTGCAAGTTACCCGCTGAGATCACGAATGTGGCGCCTAGGCTGTCAAAGACCGTGGCACCATCCCCCTTTTGGCCAGCGCGGATCAGCGCATCAAGATCAAAACCTGCAATCGCACCACGGCCCATTTTGACGGCTCCGCTGCCTTCCATGGACTGCATGATCTGCGCCACAGATTGCCCTGTGGCAAGAAATTTGACCTCGGCATCAGCGGCACCAGAAAAGCGACTGACCCCAAGCAAATCGCTCAATAGTGCCTGCATTTCAACGCCATTGGCCAATACCGATCCGCCAACGGAAAGGCCTTTTCGATTGTTGGCCACAACGCGCCCAGAAACAACGCCGCCATAGCCAGCAAGCTCGCGCAGTTCCGCTACAGCGCGGGCATTGTCGATAGTGAGCAGGAGGCGCGTTTTGCCAAAGCTCAATCCGCCGATATCCAGCTTTTCAGTCACCAAGGCCACTTCACCATCGAGCAATCCAAGCGCCGACGCATCAAGAGGTTGCCTTGACCACCCTGATTGTGAGGATGCTCCCCCCGAGCCCGTGCCGGGCGCACCGCCAGATGAGCCTTTTAGCGCTAAAAAAGGCGCCGTGAATTGCGCGTTGATGCGTGGTTTGCTGGAGAGGTCCAAGTCCACCGCTCCGGATAGTCGATTTTTGTCGAGGGCAAGTTCTAAAGACCGCAGCGCGATTTTGGGGCCAGCCGTCAGTGTAAGGTCACCTTGGGTGGTGACGCTGCGACCAAAGCCTTCTGGAATTTCGACACCTGTCACCCCCAAAGCCGCAAGCAAAGCCGCCGTATTGGGCGCTTCCACACTCAGCCGCCCCGCGGCTTCGGCGGCGATGCCACTGCGCCCTTCAAATCGGACAAGGCCACCTCCAGCCGCCACCGATAGGGTGATCGGAGAAATCCCGCCTGCAATCCACCCGGCGAATTCCGCAATTCGCCCAGACAGAGCAATCGGTGCCCCAAAAGGCCGGGCAGAGAGATCAAAGTCAGCCGCACCGTTATAATCTGGCCAGCGCAGATCAAGATCGAGCCCAGGCACCTCGGTCACTGAGCCGCTCGCGTGATCGCGATAGGTGAGTTTCCCTCCGGACACGAGCGCCCGATCCAAGGTAAGTGCGAGTGTGTTCGAAGACGCTTTAACGGTATCGCTTTGGCCCGAAGGAGCCACGCCTTCAACGCCCAGCTCCCAGTTCACCCGCCCGTCTGCGGCCCGTTCCAACAGGATTTCGGGGCGCACCGCTTCTAGCCCTGTGATCCGGATCGACCCAGCGATCAGACTTTTCACATCGACCCCGACCTTGAGGCTATCGGCCGTCAGCAGCGGACCATGCTTGGACCAACTGGCGTTGGCGACTTCTATAGGCCCCGTGGCAACCCCAAGCACGGGCCAAAAACTGATTTTTGCATCGCCAGAAATCGAAACCTCTCTGCCAGTTTGTGCGGAAATCTGATCGGCAGCGATCCGGGCGATCCGTTCACCGGGCAGCAGAAAGATCGAGCCGAAAAAGAGCACCAAAATCAGCAGAAAAAGGCCAAGTAGCCGGGTGAGCAAGCGCATCGCGTCCTCCATTTCTCACAATCATAGCGGCACGCGGTCGCGTCGCAAGCAAGCTATGGGATTTGCGCGATAACCCGCCTTAGCTATGGACTGGCGTCACTTGTGCTTTTTGACGGGCTCCAGAGTAAACGCCCCCCCTTGCCAACGCGCCATGGCGTGATCCGGTGCAGGCGGCGGCACGGTCGCGGCAATTTTGTCAGCAAACTCCGCCGAGTTGCGTTTTGGGCGCCATCCCAACCATTCCACTGCCGAATTATCCCACCAGCGATTGTCATTGTCTGACACCCCCCAAATCACTGGGCAACCAAGGCGCGGCACGGCGAACACTCGGTCAACCAAGGATAAATAATCCTCCGGGGCAAGCCAGCTGGCCAACATGCGGTGGTCTTTGGGTTCCGGGAAGCACGAGCCAATGCGAACTATGGCAGTTTCGATTCCGAACTTGTGCCAATACATAACGGCCACGGCTTCGGCATAGCTTTTTGAGATCCCATACCAACCATCGGGCTTATGCGGTGCGTTTCCACTCAGATGCTCAGTCTGCTCATAATAGCCCACCACATGATTAGAGGACGCAAGGAAAATACGAGAAATTCCTTCGATGCGGGCAGCCTCATAGAGGTTGTGTAAACCAATAAGATTGGCTTGCAGAATGTCGGGAAAGGGCTGTTCGGTGGAAACACCGCCCAAATGCAAGATCGCGTCGCAGCCTGTGACCATAGCCGAGACACCCGCTTCATACGCCAAATCACAAACGACTGTCTCCGTTTGTCTCGGAGCGTCCTTGATCGGGGTGATATCCGTCAAGCGCAGCTGAGCCGCGACGCGCCCTTCAAGCGCCCATGACAACCGGCCAAGCGCGCCTGCCGCTCCAGTGATCAGTAGTCTTTTTCGCATCTCATCCTATCCGTTTTGATACATGCCGGGAGCCCTTTAACCTCGGAATAAAGCAAGGAGATCAGTTCTCTAAGGAAAGTCTTTCACATATCGTCCCGCCGTCCAACGGCGAGAAAATAATGACTAAGCCCGCAATTAAAGAAACTCTTGCGCCTTTTATAGCAAAGAAACTGCGTGACTTGCTAACATCCGGAGAGGTGAAGGTGGGCGAGAAGCTTCCAACGGAAAAAGCATTGACCGAGCGCTTCAATGTCTCTCGTTCGGTTATACGCGAGGCCTACGCAGGCTTGCGCGCAGAAGGTTTGGTTGAGGCGCGCCGTGGCGCAGGTGTGTTTGCCATAGCGGCACCGTCACAGTCATCTGGCCAGCGAGAAACCTTTCTGGGGCGCGAAACTTATGCTGTCATTGAGGCGTTGGAAGTTCGGATGGCGATCGAGATGGAGGCCGCATATCTGGCCGCAATCCGTCACTCGCCTCATCAAGAGGAACGCATTTGGGACGCTGTTAACACCTACAAAGCCCTGCGCGACAATTGCCAAGACGATATCGCAGCAGACTTTGATTTTCATCTGGCCATTGCAGAGGCAACCAACAATCCGCGTTTCGTTGAGTTTCTAAAAATATTTGGCGAAAATTCTATTCCAAGAAGGAGCGTGATCGAGGTCATTGATGTAGAAATGTCAAAAGATATCGCCATGGACATCGGCCAGCAGCACGGAGCAATCGCCGCAGCGATAGCTCGGCGAGACCCTGAACAGGCGCGGCACGCAATGCGGTTGCATCTTGAACATGGACAAAAACGTTTTCGAACATTTCTGCGTATGGGCTTGGTTCAAGACAGCTCAGATTGACAGAGAAGGATCGGCTTCTTTACCTGCATGGGTAAGTCGTAAAGAAAGAAGCCCCCGTGACAGATCCATCAGAAATCAAAGCCGCACTCGGCGCTGGCCTTTTATCTTTTCCAGTGACCCCATTTGGTGCGGATGGCGCCTTTGATCCAAAACCCTACCGCGCGCACCTCGATTGGCTCTCGGGCTTTGGTGCGACGGTTTTGTTTGCTGCGGGCGGAACAGGCGAGTTTTTCTCACTCTCGCCTGCGGAAATACCGGCAATCGTACGTGCCGCAAAAGAAGGCGCGCGCGGCACACCCATTGTGGCGGGCTGTGGATATGGCACAAAGATGGCCGTTGAGATTGCCAAAGCCGCCGAGGCCGCAGGGGCCGACGGCATCTTGCTTTTGCCGCACTATTTGATCGATGCCCCGCAAGCAGGCATGTTTGCCCATGTGAAGGCCGTGTGTGATGCGGTTAAGATCGGTGTAATGGTCTATAATCGTGACAATGCGATCTTGCAGCCAGACACACTGGAGCGGCTTTGCGACGTTTGCCCCAATCTGATTGGTTTCAAGGATGGGTCAGGCGACATCGGACTGGTACGTCAAGTGACCGCCCGCCTTGGAGACCGGCTGACATATCTCGGAGGGATGCCAACAGCGGAACTCTTTGCCGAAGCTTACCTAGGTGCAGGGTTTTCAACCTATTCCTCGGCGGTCTTCAATTTCGTGCCAGCCCTTGCAATGGAATTCTACACAGCACTTCGAACCGGAGAGCGCGGCACGTGTGAGACCGTTCTCAATGAATTCTTCTATCCTTTCATGGATTTGCGAGCCCGCCAAAAAGGTTATGCCGTTTCCGCGATAAAAGCCGGTGTGCGTTTGCGCGGCTACGCGGCAGGCCCCGTGCGCGCGCCCTTGTCCGACCTAACAATAGAGGAAGAAGCCATGTTGCTAGCGCTCATTGCGAAAGCCGATGCACGATGAAGATTGCTCGCGTCCTTACACATGTGCTGGATCATCCGCTTGATGTTGCGTTCGAGAGCGCGTCGATGCGATTTACCCGCCGCCAGCATGTCTTGGTGGAGATCGTGTGTGAGGATGGCACCATCGGCTGGGGGGAATGTCTTGGTCCTGCGCTGCCCAATCGGGCGATGGTGGAATTTTATGCTCCGCGACTAATCGGCCGCGATCCGCTTGAAACGGAAGTTCTTTGGCAAGTCTTGTACAATACTTCACGAGACCAAGGCCAGCGCGGTATTTCCATAACAGCACTGTCAGGACTTGACGTGGCGCTATGGGACATCAAGGGGAAACGATTAGGGGTGGCAGTATCGACCCTCTTGGGAGGGCGCGCGAGAGACTCTGTCCGAGCCTATGCCACAGGCAGTTTTAGGCGCGACGGCGTGGATCGTGTAGAGGACAATGCAACAGAATGCGCTGGCCATATTGCGGCCGGGTTTCACGCGGTCAAAATCAAAATCGGCTTTGGCGTTAAAGAAGATTTGGAAGTCATTCGCGCTGTGCGCGATGCCATCGGTGACACCCCGCGACTAATGATCGATGCCAACCACGGCTATGGCGTCAATGAGGCCATAGAACTGGGAAAGAAGGCCGCCAAATACGACATCGACTGGTTTGAAGAACCCGTCCTTCCAGAGCAAATCGGCGCCTATCTGGCAGTGCGGAACGGTCAACCCATTCCGGTGGCTGGCGGCGAAACGTGGTATGGGCGCTTTGGATTTGCCGAACCGCTAGCCCGCAGGGCCGTAGATATTGCCCAGCCCGACCTCTGTGGCGTTGGCGGCTTTACCGAGATGCGCCGCGTTGCCGACATGGCCGCGCTACATGGCGTGCGGCTTGTGCCGCATGTTTGGGGCACCGGGGTGCAAATTGCCGCTTCTTTGCAATGGTTAGCAGCGCAATTGCCGGATCCTCCCCGGCGAGACGCCATAGCGCCCATTCTGGAGTTCGACCGCACGCCAAACCCCTTTCGACAGGCAATATTGAACACCCCCATCGAGCACCACAACGGTATGGTCATGATCCCGAATACACCGGGCCTGGGTATCACGATCAATCGAGATGCACTCGAAAACTATCGTTTGAAAGAATGACATGAGCTTTCGTCGCTACACCGGAGCCCCACCCCGTTTCAAACTGCCCGAAGGGGCAATTGACAGCCAAATTCATCTCTATCTACCAAATTACCCTGCGGCCATCGGTGGCACGCCAGTTCCGGATGGCTGCCCCGGACCTGAGGACTATCGGCAGGTGATGGCTTGGCTGGGAATTTCGCGTTGCGTAGTCACACAAGGCAATGCTCATCAATTCGACAACGAAAACCTCATCGCCGCCCTCAAGGCCATGGGCCCCTGTGCGCGAGGTGTGGCAGTCATTTGCGAAGATACGACCGAGCGAGAGCTGGAGCGTTTACATCAAGCCGGAATTCGCGGCGCGCGCATCATGGACCTCCCCGGTGGAGCAACCGGACTGACACATCTGGAAAGAGTTGATGAAAAGGCGCATGCACTTGGCTGGACGGTTGCCGTACAGTTCGACGGCTCACAGATTTGCGCGCTGGAAAAACGGCTGGCGGCACTCAAGAGCAATTGGATCCTCGATCATCATGGAAAGATTTTCCAAGGCGCGCGCCCCGATGGCCCAGAAGTAGCGACAATTCTTCGGTTAATGGACAAAGGACGATGTCACTTCAAATTAGCGGGCATTTATGAAAGCTCTAAGCGTGGAGCGCCTGCATATGAAGATGTCGCAGACTATACACGCGTTGTGACCGCGCATGCGCCAGAGCGCATCATTTGGGGTACGAACTTTCCTCATAACCAAGCGACAAGTGCCGCGAGCTATCCTTGCGATGCAGAGTTGCTTGATTTAGCGGCCTCTTGGCTGATAGGTGCCCGCGCGCAAGAGTTAGCCTTTGTCGAGACGCCAGAGCGGCTTTTCTTTATGGACTAAACCGAAATGAAAGGGGGCCAATCCGGCCCCCTTTTGTCAGTTCACGCAGCAGCCTGTGCCACTTGCTTTTGTCGTCCTAAACCTTCGATTTCCAGTTCCATCACGTCGCCGGGCTTCAAGAAAACCGGAGGCTTCATCCCCAGACCAACGCCGGAAGGCGTGCCTGTCGCGATGATGTCTCCGGGCATTAACTTCATGAATTGGCTCATGTAACTGATGATTTGGCGCACAGTGAAGATCATGTCGGATGTGTCAGAGTCTTGCACGACCTTGCCGTTGAGGCTCAGCCAGAGGCGCAAAGCTTGAGGATCAGGCACTTCATCTGCAGTCACAAGCCAAGGACCTATAGGGCCAAAACTGGGCGCGGATTTGCCTTTGGTCCATTGCCCGCCCCTCTCGATCTGGAATTCACGCTCGGAGACATCATTGATCGTGCAATACCCGGACACATAATCAAGGGCGTCCTGTTCAGAGACATAGAGCGCCTCGCGGCCAATGACGACGCCCAACTCAACTTCCCAATCTGTTTTGACCGACTTGCGCGGGATGATCACCGGATCATTCGGTCCTGAAAGGCACGAAGTGGCTTTATTGAAAATAATTGGCTCCGCGGGCGGGGTTGCTCCGGTTTCTGCTGCGTGTTTGGCATAGTTGAGGCCGATGCAGTAAAAGTTTGGTACCGAAGCCAAACAAGCGCCAATTCGACCCGGAGCTTCAATAATCGGCAATGTTTCAAGATCGATTGCACGGATTGCATCCAAAGCCGAATTAGAAACAGCGGTCCCCGCGAAATCCGGGACCCTACCCGACAGGTCACGAATGCGGCCTGAATTATCTGCGATGGCTGGTCGCTCTTTACCTTCTGGACCCACACGCATGAGCTTCATTGTTGTTCCCTCTTCCGATGTTATGAGTGTTTATTTCGCGTCTGCCGCTTCTGGTATGGTTTCATTCTCTTCCGCCGGGCGCGCATCGTCAGGCGCATCTGCGAAAGCGACTTTGATACTATCCAGCAAATGCCCCAAATGGGCGTGAATAGAAACTGCGACCAAATCGGTGTCGCGCTCTTCCAGCCCCCGCACAATATCGCCATGCTGCCGCACGACCCTTTCGCGATTGCGCCGAGTGCGGGCCGATAAAAAACGCGCACGCCACATTCTACGCAAATAGGCGGCATGGGTTTCGGCAAGAGCAACGTTATGCGAAGCGCGCGCGATGGCCATATGAAACTCCATATCAACCTCAAACCGCTCTACATGGTCGAATTGGTCATAGCCCTGCTGCATACGCTCGTGAATGCTGCGGATTTCGCTGATTTCTTCCCTCGTGGCATGTTCGACGGCGAGTTTGCCCGACAGCTCCTCCAAAGCCACAATCACAGTGATAGCGTCTGTCACATCCTTGAGCGTAGGGCTCGCCACCACGGGGCTGCGCGCTGGGCGTAATTCGACCAAACCCTCTTTGGCCAAGATACGGATAGCCTCCCGCATGGGCGTACGACTCACTCCGAGATCAGCGGCGTTGTCGCGTTCTTTGATGGTTGCTCCTGGCCGGAGCGTTCCATGCAGAATCTGGCGGCGCAGCTGCATTGCAATCTGCTCTGGGAGTGTATTCTCGCCCATCTGAGCCCATCCTCCAAGTATAGCGATACAATCGTGATCGCGTTTATCCCGCAAAATCAGGCGGTTCGCCAGACGCTTCGCTAATCTGATTTGGTATACCAAAAATCGTTGATTGTCGAGGCGGAGTTCGTTAGCGTCTTTGCAGATGGTATACCATCCGGCGCGTGGAGGCTGCGCCGATAATTGTGGGCGACACGCCCTTTCTGGGAGGAACAATGATGAAATTGACAACCATGCTGAAATCCGCAGCTGTCGCAGCGATCATCGCATCGCCCGCGGTTGCCGAGACGACGCTTCGCATTCAAACTCACTACGCGCCTGAAACTGTTTCCGGGAAGCTGGCGGGCCAATTCGTTGATGACGTTCAAACCATGTCCGGTGGCGATATCAAGATTGAAATGTTCTATTCGTCATCCGTTGTGGCGACTGTGGAGACTTTTGACGCTGCCGCAAACGGCATCCTTGATTGCGATATGACCGGTGGTGCTTATCAGACCGGCAAGAACGCAGGGTTCCAGTTTGTTGGCGACATTATGGGCGGCTATGACACCCCCTATCAGCAGCTGTCTTGGCTCTATCATGGCGGCGGATACGATGCGGCTCAGCAACTCTATAATTCGCAGGGCATGCAGCTGATTGGCTGGTGGATTTACGGTCAAGAATCTTTCGCATCCAACAAGCCCCTTACAAGCGTTGCGGATTTGAAGGATTGGAAATTCCGTTCGCCTCCCGGCCTAGAAACAGACATTTTCGCATCCCTCGGCGCTTCACCGATAGTGATGGACTTCACCGAAATCTTTACCGCGCTTGAAACAAAGATCATCGATGGCGCGGATGCATCGGGGCTGGCAAACAATAAGGGCATGGGGCTTTATGACATCTCCAAGCATGCCACATTCCCCGGGTTCCACTCGATGCCCTCTGACCATTTGGCATGCAATAAGGCTGTTTGGGACGGATTGTCGGATGCACAGCGCCGCATCATCGACACTGCAATGCAGAAACTGTCTCTGCAAACTGCTCTGACCTTTGAGCGTGCGAACGCAGCCGCTGCCGCTGAACTGGAGGCCAATGGTGTTACCTTGCACAACTGGTCGCGTGAAGAACGCATGAAGTTCCGTGAGGCCGCGCAAGGCCAGTGGGAAAACTGGGCGCAGAAATCTCCAGAGGCGGCGGCTTTGGTGGAAAGCCACCGTGGTTACCTGAAAGAGCTTGGCCTCATCTCAAAGTAAGAGCGTATTTTAGCCGCTTGAGCCAAAGCGGGGCGGGTCCATTTGGCCCGCCCCGTATCGTCCCAGGAAATGGGACAAAGGATTTTTGAGGGGGTTTAAAGATGCATAGCGACAGCGTCTGGCTGGGATCGTTCCGACGTCCGGTGAAATTGGCAATGACTGGCTCTATCCTTGCCGCCATCGGTATCTTTGCTGTGATGGTGCTTGGAAAACTTACCGGAATGGGCAGTTCCGGCATGTACGAGATGGTTCGCCCTTCTGGAAGACCGATCGTGCAAGCGATGCTTGTCTCGTTTTGTGCAGCCGTTGTCCTATCGGCGGTTTACCTCTCCGATACCAAAGGCGAGATTGAGCCGCCCCGGACCGGGCCAATGGATATCCTGTCACTGATCCTTTCCCGCATAGCGATGATTGCGACAATTGGGATTGTCTGTGCGATGTTCTACGAGGTCGTTGCGCGGTATGTTTTCGAGCGTCCAACCCTCTGGGCGAACGAGCTTTCGCTGTGGATTGCGGGGTTTGTGCTGCTGTTTGCCGGGCAATATGCCATGCAGCAACGCAGTCATATTCGGATCTATGTAATCTACGACATCATGCCTCGCTGGATGCAGAAGTTTTCTGATTGCCTTTCAGTGGCCATGATTTGGCTCTTTGCAGGAGCAACAGTCTGGGGCGCCTATAATGAAGCGATGCAAAAGCTGGCACGGATGGAAACATTCGGCACAGCATGGGACCCGCCTTTGCCTGCGACGATGAAGATCTCCATCTTGATCGTCGTTTGCCTTGTGGCTCTTCAAGCCTTGTCGAATTTGATCGCAGATTGGCACAAAGTGCCAGAGGCGCATAACCCCGCTGATGAGATTGACGAAGCTGAAATCGAGAAACTCAAGAAGACGTTGGGAGCCAACTAAATGGATATTGGGACGATCAGTCTGGTCTTGTTGTTTGGCATGTTCGCACTTCTTGCAATTGGGATGCCGCTTGGGTTTGCCTCGGCTTTTCTCGCGGTCTGCACCTTGATGATGAAGTTTGGTCCGGATTTGCTTTTGCGTGATTTTGGACGAGGGCCGCTATCGGTCCTATCACAATCGGTCTATCGGCAATTGACGAACTACGTGCTCATTTCGGTACCGTTATTCATTTTCATGGCGGCCTTACTGGAACGATCAGGCATCGCGCGCGATATGTATGCATCGTTGAATGTTTGGATGTCCCGCATGCGCGGAGGCATTGCTATCGTAACCTCGATCATGGCTGTCATTATGGCAGCAATGTCTGGGATTATCGGCGGCGAAGTCGTTCTCTTGGGCCTGATCGCGCTGCCGCAAATGCTGCGTCTGGGATACAATCAGAACCTCGCGATTGGCACGATCTGCGCTTCGGGCTCACTTGGCACAATGATCCCACCTTCTATCGTTTTGATCTTTTATGGCCTCGTGACCGAAACTTCGATCAAGGCGCTGTTTACGGCATCCTTTTTGCCCGGCTTCATGCTCGCGAGTTTCTTTATAATCTACATTTTAATCAGAACCCGACTTGACCCATCTCAAGCGCCGCTGCCACCGGATGACCCCAACGACCCCGCAGGTCGCGAGAAGGCTGTTTTATTCCTAGGTTTTCTCGCACGTTTTGGTATGTGGGCCACTGGCGTGGCCTTCCTGCGCGCGGCGTTCTTTACCTTGACTGGCACGAATAAAGTCACCGAAGGCGTAGATGCTATCCCACTCGGTATGGCCTCTGACCTTCCCGGAATTGCTGCTGCCTTTGCGATATGCGCGGTGTTGGTATTCGGTGTCATCGGCCGCGAACGTACGGCAATTGGTTGGAACATGGGCAAAGGTCTAGTTGCGCCAATTATCGTTATCGGTGTTGTACTTGGATCAATCTATGGTGGAATTACGGGGATCACCGAAGCAGCAGGCATGGGCGCAATTGCGGTTTTCGTCATTGGGCTGGTGCGTCGGGAAATGACTTTTGAAATTGTCTCGGACGCTGTGATGCGAACCGTAAAGTCGACGGGTACAATCATCTGGGTCACCATCGGAGCTGCCGCTTTAGCTGCGGCTTACACGCTCGCAGGCGGACCAACCTTTGTTGCAAACATGATTGTTGGCGCGGATTTGCCAACAATGGGCATTATCCTCGTGATGATGTTCATCTTTCTGATCATGGGAATGTTCATGGACTGGGTTGGAATTGTACTTCTGATCATGCCCGTTTTCCTGCCCATCGTCCTTAAGCTGCCCGTTGAGGAACTCGGTTATTTCGGCTCTCTCGAGAAGAAATACGTCGCGATCTGGTTTGGCGTGGTCTTTTGCATGAATATGCAGGTGTCGTTCTTGTCGCCCCCCTTTGGCCCGGCAGCTTTCTATCTAAAATCCGTCGCCCCCGCGCATATATCTTTGACCGATATTTTCCGGGGCTTCCTTCCGTTCATCATGCTACAGCTCTTGGCCCTGTCCATTCTGGTACTTTGGCCAAATGTTGTGACAATTTTCCTTTAACCTCTTTCCCGGCCAATGAATTTGGCCGGGATTTTTCTTTCGTGAGACCTCCAATGTCAGACACCGTTCGACTTGATCCCTCCGACAATGTCGTCACAGCACGCCGTCAGCTTGCCCCCGGGGAAGAAGGAGCCACGCAAATCATCCCACGCGGACACAAGATGGCCACGGAAGCAATCGCACGGGGGGGCATGGTCAGGAAATACGCACAAATCATTGGCTATGCTGCTCAAGATATTGCCAAAGGCACGCATATTCACACCCACAACCTTGAGTTTCGCAATGTCGATGCAACTTATGAATTTGCAACAAACTTGCGACCGGCTGCTCCTGCGGCAAAAATCGATACTTTCATGGGGTATCGCCGGACGTCCGGTCGGGTTGGCACGAGAAACTATATTGCCATTCTGACGTCGGTCAATTGTTCGGCCACGGCAGCGCGCCTTATCGCACAAGCCTTTCCGCCCGAAAAACTCGCGGCATACCCAAATGTCGACGGCGTCGTGGCCTTCGTACATGGCACAGGCTGTGCCATGGGCGGCGATGGCACCGGATTTGAACTCCTGCAGCGCACTTTGTGGGGTTATGCCCGCAATCCAAACGTTGGGGGCGTACTCATGGCCGGACTAGGATGTGAGATGATGCAGATCGATTGGCTCATTGAGGCCTATGGCCTCACTCCGGGTCCACTCTTTCAGACCATGAACATCCAAGATGTAGGTGGACTGAGAAAGACCGTCGAATTGGGCGTGCAGAAAGTCGAAGCGATGCTTCCCCTCGTCAATGAGGCCTCTCGAAGCGAATGCCCGGCTTCGGAATTAATGGTGGCACTACAATGCGGTGGTTCAGATGCTTGGTCGGGCATCACGGCCAACCCTGCACTGGGTTATGCGTGCGATCTCCTCGTCGCACAGGGCGGCACCGGGGTATTGGCGGAAACGCCCGAGATTTATGGCGCAGAGCATCTTTTGACGGTCCGCGCCGTCGACAAATCCGTGGGCGAGAAACTTATCGGCCTCATCAAGTGGTGGGAGGGCTATACCGCGCGCAACGGGGGGTCGATGGACAACAATCCTTCCCCAGGCAACAAAAAGGGTGGCTTGACGACCATTTTGGAAAAGTCGTTGGGGGCTGCAGCAAAAGGCGGCACCACACCACTCACTGGTGTTTATAAATATGCCGAACCTATCACGACCAAGGGCTTCACTTTCATGGACAGCCCTGGTTACGACCCCGCGTCTGTGACAGGGCAGATTGCCTCAGGCTGCAATCTGGTTGCCTTTACAACAGGACGTGGCTCCGCCTTTGGAGCAAAGCCTTCCCCTTCGATGAAAGTCGCAACAAACAGCGAAATGTTCGAGCGGATGGAAGAAGACATGGATGTCAACGCAGGACGGATCCTAAGCCATGGCGCCAGCGTCGAAGAGATCGGGCGCGAGATATATGAGATGTGGTTGCGGGTGGCCTCCGGGGAAAAGACAAAATCGGAAGCGCAAGGGTTGGGAGATTTTGAGTTTGTTCCTTGGCAGGTTGGGGCGGTGATGTGATCCCTCTCGCTGTCATAGGGGGAGGGCAGATCGGCTTGCGGCATATCCAAGTAGCATTAGCGTCAGAAAAGGTGCGCTTGGTTGGCGTGGTTGAACCGAACGAAGCGCGGCGCGCGCAACTTGCCCAACAAGGCTTGCCCACAGTTGTAGCCATTTCTGATCTGCCGACTGAAACGCAGGCCGCGATTGTTGCGACACCCACCCCAAACCACTTTGACGCCTCGCATGAGGCGCTGGATGCGGGGCTTTCGCTGATTGTCGAAAAACCATTGACTGCAACACCCGATGAAGGGCGTCAGCTTATCAGCGCGGCACAAAGACGTGGATTGCCACTTTATTGTGGCCATCATCGCAGGTGTCATCCTTTTTCATTGGCCGCACGCAAAGCCTTGTTGGAGCTGGGACCTCTAGTGGGGATTCAGGCGCTATGGTCGCTTCGCAAGCATGACAGTTATTTCGATGTACCGTGGCGCCGCGCTCCGGGGGCTGGACCGCTCATGACAAACCTGAGCCACGAGATCGATCTGATGCGCTTTTTCGCAGGAGAGATCACGGAAGTGACCGCACTGACGTCAAATGCCACTCGCGGCTTAGTGATTGAAGACACAGCGGCTTTGGCCTTTCGCTTTGCCTCTGGCACCTTGGCGTCAGTACTCATTTCTGATGCAGGGGCAAGCCCATGGGCTTTCGAAGCCGGATCAGGAGAGAACCCGGATATCGCGGTTTCTGGTGAAGATTATCTGCGCGTTACTGGGACACAGGGGGCTTTGGCCTTTCCGTCATTAACGCATTGGAATGGCGGTGATCATGAGAGCGTGGATTGGCGTAAGGCATTGACGCGCTTCGTGCTGGCCCCGCCCCACAAAGTCGACCCGCTATTCGAACAACTAGAGCGGTTTGCCTCGGTACTTGAGGGCAAAACAGACGATGTTTTGTGTACTGCAGAAGAAGGCTTGGCCGCGGCCGAGTGGACGCTGGCAGTGGCCCTCTCTGCAAAACTGAGGCGCGCTACAAACCGCACGGACGTGCCCGGCAACTTTCAGGGCGTTTAGGAGAAGACAAATGTCAAAAGCACATATTGGTTTTGTCGGATTGGGTTTGATGGGTCGGGCAATGGTGTCTCGCCTTCTCGACAAGGGTTACACTGTGAGCGTCCTTGGAAATCGAGATCGAACCGGCATAGAGGATGCGCTTGCGCGCGGCGCGAAGGAGGCAAGTTCGGCGCGGATGCTTGCAGAACACGCTGATATCGTGATGCTTTGCATGGGAAAGTCTGAGCATGTCGAGGCGCGAGTTCTTGGTCCAGATGGGCTCTTGGAAGGGATCAAGCCCAACCAAGTCGTAATTGATTTTGGCACCTCACTTCCTGCTTCCACCCGCAAAATAGGCGAACTCTTTGCAAAAAAAGCCGCCGTATTTTTGGATGCGCCTCTCGGGCGCACACCATCGCATGCGTATGAGGGCAAACTCAACATCATGGCCGCGGGGCCAAAAGAAACGTATTTTAAAATACTTCCGATCCTCCATGACTTAGGTGAAAATGTGTTTCATCTCGGCGCATTAGGTTCAGGGCATACGATCAAATTGATCAATAACTTTTTTGCGATGACAACAGCCTCAGCCATGGCCGAAGCCTTTGCCATGGCGGATCTTGCAGAAATTGACCGACAAACCCTGTATTCTGTAATGTCCGCAGGCCCTTTGCGCTCCGGCATGATGGATTTTGTTCGCAACTATGCCGTAGACGGACAAGTCAATCTCGCTTTCTCGATAGAAAACGCAGCTAAGGATGTCACCTATTACCGGGAGATGGTCGCCAGCCTTGGGGGACATAGCCGAATGTCTGGCGCAACTCATGCAACCTTAGTCGAAGCGCGCGATGCGGGTGCCGCTGCAAAAATGGTGCCTGAGCTAACGGATTACCTGTCTCAAAACATAAAGGATTGAAACGATGCGCCTCGCGGGAAAACGCGCTTTTATTACGGCTGCTGGCCAGGGCATTGGCCGCGCAACTGCTGAGGCGCTTGCAAAAGCAGGGGCCCATGTGATCGCAACCGATTTGAGGCAAGACTTGCTTTTGGGGCTTTCAGTGACCGAGAGTTTTGCATTGGACGCGATGAATAAAGAGGCCCTAACCCATGCGGTTGCGGCGGCAGAAGCTGACATTCTAGTGAACTGTTCGGGCATTGTGCATTCCGGAACGATTTTGGAAGCGACAGACGCCGATTTCGATCTTGCGATGAACCTGAATGTCCGCCCGCATTTTCATGCGATCCAAGCGGCCCTTCCTGGCATGATCGAAAGAGGGCACGGCGCAATCGTCAACATCGCCTCGGTCTGCTCGTCAATGCGCGGCCTGCCCAATCGCTTCATATACGGCACATCGAAGGCGGCATTGATCGGGCTGACCAAACAAGTCGCCGCCGATACGATCACCAAAGGTGTGCGGTGTAACGCCATCGCACCTGGGACTGTCGACAGTCCTTCTCTACATCAAAGACTTCACGCAACAGGAGATTATGAGAGTGCCATGAAAGCTTTCGTTGCGCGCCAACCAATGGCGCGCCTCGGTGAGGCTCAGGAAATCGCCGACCTTGTGGTTTATCTTGCGTCAGACAAAAGCGCTTATATGACGGGCCAGTGTATCGCGATTGATGGGGGGATGACGCTGTAACGGCATGCGCCCCCCTGCTCCAAAACAAGAAAGACCTGCGCTCGGCGTGCTCTTGATGGCACTGGCCGTGATGTTTTTCACATGTATCGATACATCAGCCAAATGGCTGATGATGGCCGGTCTGCCGCCTTTGCAGGTGGTTTTCTGTCGCTACCTTGGACATTTCCTCACCGCGCTTGTGGTTTTCCTGCCTACTGAAGGGCCCGGCCTTTTTCGGTCTGCAAATTGGAAACTCCAGTTTTTGCGATCATCATTCTTGCTTGGCTCTACCATTTTGAATTTCACCGCCTTGAGTTATCTGCCGATCACGGTCAATACGACGATCCAATTCGCAGGGCCGATCATGATCACGCTTCTGTCCATTCCTTTGCTTGGGGAGAAAGTTGGCATCTCACGGGTCTTGGCCGTCTGTATTGGCTTCGTGGGAGTCTTGATCGTAATGCAGCCATGGGGCGCGCAGTTTCATCCGGCGATGTTTCTGATCCTCGCGGCGCTGGTTTGTTCATCTTTGTATTTCATTCTCACCCGCAAACTCGCAGGGCGAGAGCGCAACGCGACCCATCAAGTTTGGGGTTCCGGCGTCGCGGTGATCGCGCTATTGCCGTTCGTACTCTCACTTTGGCGATGGCCAGACAGCATGGCTGGGTGGGCAGTGATGATCGTTATCGGCATATTTGGTGCTCTTGGTCATATATCTGCAACGCGGGCGCATGGTATGGCAGATGCCTCTCTTCTTGCTCCGATTGTTTACCTTCAACTTCTCTTCGCATCCATCGCAGGCGTGCTGGTGTTCTCAACTTGGCCCACTATTTGGACGCTGATCGGTGGGTTAGTGATCATTGGTTCTGGTCTTTTCATCTGGCATCGAGAGCGGCTTCAGCCGCAATAATCCCTCCTTTAATTGCACCGCTCTCAAACTGAACTGTTCGGTCTGGTTTTCTGCCAAGGAGAAGCCTAAGACAGGCGAATTGTGGGATTAAGCCCGCGGCATCATCAGGAACACGAATGTCACAGCCACCAAGCGCAGCAGGCAAATTCACAACAGGCTCCACCATGCGCCACGTTGTGATCATGACGCTTACAGGATCTTTGGGACTCTCCTTTATGTTCTTGGTCGATTTCCTAGCACTTTGGTGGATAAGCCAATTGGGCGAGGAAGTGCTGATTTCGGCAGTAGGCTTTGCTGGCACGATCCAGTTCTTCGTGATCTCAATAAGCATTGGAATGATGATAGGCGCGGTCGCAATGGTTTCGCGGGCGCTAGGGCAACGGGACCAAGAACGGGCACGCGCGATAGGAACCTCTTCCATTATCTATGCTGTCTCAGGGCAATTGATCATCGCAACTCTCGCTTGGGTGTTCCGAAGAGAAATTCTTGTGATGACAGGTGCTGAGGGACAGGCATTAGAAGAAGCCATAAAATTTCTTACCATTTCTCTACCCTCTTTGCCGCTGATCGCGGCGGGCATGAACGCCTCTGCAATATTGCGAGCAGAGGGTGATGCTTGGCGTTCCATGTTAGTGACGACCTCAGGCGGATTGGTAGCAATTGTGATTGATCCTCTTTTCATCATTTGGATGGGTTGGGGTGTTGAGGGGGCAGGCGCCGCCATTGTTGTGAGCCGTTTGGCTATGGCAATCCTTGGCCTCTATTGGGTCGCTGTTTCGCGCAAACTCTTGGCCAAGCCGAGCTGGAACGACTTGCGCCGCTTCTTACGTCCCTTCTTGATGATAGCAGTCCCCGCAATTGCAACACAGGTCTCTACCCCCTTTGGCAATTGGGTTCTTGTGCGTGCTATGGCGAGCTATGGCGATAGCGCTGTGGCGGGATTAGGCGTTGTCGGTCGATTGCAAATCCTCTGCTTTGGCGGGATTTTCGCTCTGTCTGGCGCAATTGGCGGCATAATTGGTCAAAACCACGGAGCAGGCCTCACTGATAGGGTGAAATCTGCCTATGTCGACGCCCTCAAGTTCTGTGTCCTCTATACGGGAGTGATGTGGGTTGTCATGGTGCTTGCCTCGGATTGGGTGTCACAGAGCTTCAACCTCGCCCCTGAGGGTCAAGCCGTGGTTGAAACATTTACCCATTGGGCAGCAGGCAGCTTTGTTTTCACTGGAGCACTTTTTGTCTCAAACGCCGCCTTTAACAATCTTGGGCGCCCCCTTTGGGCAACGGCTGCAAACTGGTTCCGGGACGGCCTCTTGATGGCGCCGACAGCTCTGGTGATGGGAGCCGCATTCGGTGCGGCGGGGGTCATTTGGGCCCAAGCACTTGCCAATGTGATGGCCGGAGGGCTGGCAGGCTGGATGGGATGGCGGCTTGTGTCTCAAAAGAAAAAGAACGTGTTGGCTTCGAAGGAAGCTGTTGGACCCTAAGCGCTTGCTTGACCCGAGGCAGACATAGCCTTACCGCGATGCCAACATTGAAGGAGGTTTCCAATGCCCACGTTTACCGCACTTACCACCCTCATGGGCAAAGAAATGGCTGAAGCCTTGGGCGAAGCTATTGAGGACCTAGAGCCGATGCCCGAGGGCGTTGGCGTATTTGAAATTGAGGATGACTCGGGCCTTTGGGAAGTCGGGGCGTATTTCACAGAAAGCCCGGATGAGGTGGCCCTAGATCTCTTGGCGGCTGCTTTCGGCGCACGTCCATTCGCTGTTTCCGAACTCCCTGAAACTGACTGGGTGGCGAAAGTGAAGCGTGAATTGGCCCCTGTTGTTGCGGGCCGTTTCTTTGTTTACGGTAGCCACGATGCAGACAAAGTACCCGAAGGCGTTGAGGCTCTTCTTATAGAGGCCAACATGGCCTTTGGAACCGGCCATCATGGCACCACACAGGGCTGCCTTCGCGCCCTCGATCGTTTGGCAAATCAAGATGTTGTTTGTCAAAAAGTCGCCGACATTGGCTGCGGCACCGCTGTTCTGGCTATGGCAGCCGCTCGGATTTGGCCAAACCCAGTCTTGGCTTCGGATATAGATCCTGTTGCCGTGGAGGTCGCGATAGCGAATGCCACAGCGAACGATTTAGAAGGCCGGGTGATCTGTATGGAAGCCGCAGGTTTCGATCATCCTCGCCTCAAGGCAGAGGCTCCATATGATTTGGTTTTTGCAAACATTCTAAAGGGCCCACTGCTAGACCTTGCCCCTGACATGGCCGCGAATCTCCGCACAGGTGGTTGGGCAATTTTGTCTGGATTACTCGTCGAGCAAGCGAAGGAGGTCACAGAACATTATGCACACCATGGGATCAATCTGATCCATCGTGACGATATTGGTGAATGGTCGTCGCTTACACTGCAAAAAGTTTGACGAAAAACAATCGGAATTAGGCCGACATTGGGGCGCTGCCTTTTTTTTGCCACATTCAAACCCAATAAGAAACTTCATCTGGTGGGGGCCGGATGAAGTGCTCGACCATGATGACCTCGTTTGACGATTTCAAAATTCGACTCGGAAAGGTCGAGAAAAAAAGATTGCATCTTGCGCGTGGGTACAGCGCTTATGTGAGTGATGACGGACTGATCGTGTTTACGGCGAAGCGGCAAAAAACCGATAAGCCGGTGCGTGCCATGATAGGGACGCTTATTGCCTTCGTGCTTTTCAAAGCACTGGTTTTGGGGGCGGTCGGGCCCGAAGCTTACTTGGAACGTGTGGAGCGACTGACCGGTCAGTCTGTTTTTGGCCAATTAGGTGCCTTGGTATTGAGTGTGGACCCGGCCACGCAAATGATCGCTGATCTGGCAGAAGGCCTTCTGCAGTGAAAAATTGAGGCATTGCCTCTTAAAGTTTCCCCACTTCGCAGGGGATCGGTATGCGAAGACTGCAACACTTTCTTCTCTCTCTCTCAAACCTGAGAGTGTTTGCAGTAAGACCCTCCACCCGCTGCTCAGGCGGGGCGAAACCGCCGCAGACTGGAAACGGTCTGCGGCGTTTCCTTTTCCAATTGCTTGATCTGCAATCAGCTCTGATCTGGATCAAAGCCCGATGCAGCCGAAATATCTATTCACCCATCAGAATATGATATGATAGGTCTGCGCGCATGAACACTCCTGACATCCTGCCACTTGTGGAGCGTATCGGCGAAGAGCCGACCGCGGCGCTCATCGGCTTGATCACCGGTGCCGTATTTGGTGTCGCAGCCCAACGATCGCGATTTTGCTTGCGCGCCGCTGCGGTTTCTTTCGCAAGGGGGCTATGGGATGACAAACTTGCGGTTTGGCTTCTGACCTTTTCAACAGCAGTGGTATGGGTTCAATCGGCAACCTTGGCAGGGCTTTTCCGACCGGAAGAAGCGCGGATGATGTCTGTTTCAGGCTCTTGGTCCGGCGCAATTTTGGGAGGGCTGATGTTTGGCGTTGGAATGGTTTTGGCGCGTGGATGTTCTGGGCGTCTCTTGGTTCTCGCCGCGACAGGCAACCTGCGCTCAGTCATCTCAGGGCTGATTTTTGCTGTAGTCGCACAAATGAGCCTTCATGGTTATCTGGCACCATTACGCGATAGACTTGCAGGGCTTTGGATTACTCCGGGTGGGCGCAATATCAATTTGATTGAGGCCTTCGCCCTTCCAGATTGGAGTGGTTTGGCACTTGGAGTTTTCTCCGCTTTCGTAGCGCTGGCCGTCGCGCGCAAGAATAGGATTGGGGCAGCGCGACTGGTGTTTGGAGCTGGTGTCGGCTTTTCCGTTGCATTGGGTTGGGTTCTTACTTTCACGCTCTCTCAAGTTGCTTTTGAACCCGTTTCCATTGCCTCTGCTACCTTTACTGGCCCTTCGGCTACGACGCTGATGTTCGTGCTAGACACCTCAAAGCTACTAGAATTCGATGTGGGCTTGGTTCCTGGTGTGTTTTTGGGTTCGTTCTTAGCGTCATTTTGGGCTGGCGAATTCAAGTTTGAAGGCTTTGAAAACGAAGCAAATATGCGGCGTGCAATGACAGGTGCAGTTTTGATGGGCTTTGGCGGGATGTTAGCCGGCGGTTGTGCCATTGGTAATGGCGTAACTGGCGGCTCCATTTTCGCAGCAACTGCTTGGCTTGCCCTGCTTTGTATGTGGATAGGGGCGATAATTACCGATTTCTTAGTGGACCAAAAGGGCGCGTTGGCAACCGCATAAAAGCCCTGTCGCCGCCTTAACTAGGGCTTGCTCCGAATAATAAAACGATATCCTCTCCATGCATTGGACAGGAAAAACGAATGCGCGCTTCTCACCTTTCCGCAGCTCTTGTGGCCGTGCTAGTTGGTTATGGGGCATCGGTTGCACTGTTACTCGCAGCTGCGGCAGCTGTGAACGCAACACCCACACAAACCATTAGTTGGCTGGCCGCCGTCTCTGTTGCTAAAGGTCTGGGAAGTGCTGGCCTCAGTTCTTGGTCACGGGTTCCCGTGGTTCTTGCTTGGTCGACACCGGGGGCCGCGCTAATTGCGGCAACGTCCGGCATAGATATCCATTCTGCTGTAGGAGCATTTGTTTTAGCGGGGGGTCTCATTGCCTTAACTGGCGCAATACCCGCTCTTGGTCGTCTTGTGCGCGCAATACCTGGAAGCGTTGCTTCCGCAATGCTTGCGGGCGTGTTGCTGCCTTTTGTTATGGCCGTCGCACAACATTCCACAAAAAGCCCTTGGATCGCACTACCACTAGTCGCAGTGTTTCTTCTGACCCGGCTATGGAACCCGCTCTATGCCGTTCTCGCCACCCTTCTTGTTGGTTTGGCAATAGGATGGACGCCACCTGAGGCTGCTCGGCTTGAGGCACTACCATTTACTTTCATCATGCCCCGCTTCGAACCCTCCGTTCTAATCGGATTGGGTTTGCCGCTTTATCTGGTCACGATGGCGTCGCAAAATTTGCCTGGATTTGCGGTGATGACCTCTCAAGGTTACAAACCGCCCGTCAATGCAGCCTTGGTGACCACAGGGGTTGGATCAGCACTTATCGCGCCGCTGGGCGGCCATACGTTTAATATGGCGGCAATCACTGCTGCAATTTGTATGGGTGATGATGTGGACCCAGACCGCGCATCACGTTGGCGAGTGGGTTTGGTCTATGGTGCCCTTTGGATTTGCATGGGCTGGCTTTCGCCTTTGGTGCTACCCGTGATGCTGGCATTACCATCAGCTATTGTGGCCACAGTTGCTGGCCTTGCATTGATCCCATCTCTCACGGGAGCTATGGCTAATGCTATGGAGGATGAGGCACGCCGTTTCGCATCCATTGTCACTTTTTCGGTAACGGCATCCGGTGTGGTTGCATTCGGGATTGGTGCCGCATTTTGGGGTCTTTTGGCAGGACTATTGGCCTTAATGCTGGATCGTTTGAAACGGCCATAATTCCTTCTGCATTCTGAACCGCTTCGGTTGCAATTTGACGCAATTGCCCATCTGGCGAGGGATCAGACAAAAAATCCCCACAGCCCTTCTGCGATGCGCTCGCCCGAAGTTTTTGGAAGCTTGATCCATCAAGTGGATGGAATAACCAGTTGCTAGCGCATTGGTATCATACCCGCTCGTATCCCCCCGCCGTCAAACACGACTGACGCACCGATTACATTAGAAATACTGGGCCTCGCTGCGCGATCTCTACGTCCCGCCCGGCTGCCACCAACTTGGTTTGCGTTCCAATCACGTGCATCTGGCGTCGAAATCTTCCAACCCTTTGCAGGGCGCGTTAGGAATTTTACGTCCGCTCCAAACTCAGGCTTCAAACCAAAGTCTTTATGCATAAGCACCAAGATGGCTTACAAAAGCCACTCTCGGAACATATCGCGGCAAGGCACTCTCAAAAGGCAATCCCGGCAAGCTCGATCGCGCTTTGTCGGTGTGCAGCGCCAATCGATCCTTGTGTCGACACCATGCACGGCACGGTGTTTCTTCTCGTTCAAACAAAATTGGACGACGGCCTCGCGATACCAATGACGCCGCGACAGCCAATCCCTATGGTCGCGCACCGATGACCACGACATCCATCTACCTCACCCCTTAAAAAAAAGTCTGCGGGTCTATGTCGATCGACAAACGCAGATTGGTAGGAAGTTTGACCTGGGCGACCCAATCCGACAAGGCTTTCTGAAGTGCCATGCCTTTCGGAGCCTTTACCAAGAGACGAACTCTATGCCGCCCTCTGATCCGTGCGATGGGCGCGGCTGCCGGTCCATAGACTTCTGCACCAAGCGCGCGCAAGCCTTGGTCACGTCGCGCCAATGCAGCGCCAAAATCAAATGCTGATTGGGCGTCCGGCGCTGAAATGATTATACCTGCCAATCGCCCATAGGGTGGCATCAACGCTGCGCGCCGAGCATCCGCCTCTGCACGCCAGAAGGCCTCATCATCCCCAGCCAAAATCGCTCGAATGACGGGATGCTCCGGCTGGAGTGTCTGCACCAAGGCCACGCCGCGCGCACCTTCCGATCGCCCTGCCCGTCCGGCCACCTGACGGATCAATTGAAATGTTCGCTCAGCGGCACGCAAGTCTGACCCTTGCAAGCCAAGGTCTGCGTCGATTGCCGCCACCAGGGTCAACAAGGGAAAATTATGTCCCTTCGCAACCAATTGAGTGCCAATAATCACATCGGCCCCGCCAGCTGCAATATTCTCAATTTCTGCCTTCAATGCCCGCGCACTTCCATACATATCCGAAGACAAGACGGCTACCCGGCTCTCTGGGAAAATCGCGATCGCTTCTTCCGCCAATCGCTCCACACCGGGGCCTAGGGCTGCCAATTTCCCCTCTACGCCACACGACGGGCAGGCAGATGGAACTGGAGCCGTTTCCCCGCATTGATGGCACATCAAACGCCCCAGAAAGCGGTGCTCGACCATTCGCGCATCACAATTCGGACACCCCACCTGATGTCCACAGGCACGACAAACTGTTACAGGCGCATAACCCCTTCGATTGAGAAATAAGAGAGATTGCTCGCCTTTTGCCACGCGCGCCCGAACAGCATTTTCAACCACTTCAGAAATCCATCGCCCGGAAGGAGGGCTATCCACTCGCAAATCAACGGCCCGCATTTCTGGCATCGCAGCTGCCCCAAAGCGATCCGCCAATAGAACTCGCTCATATTTTCCAGCATCCGCATTGGCCCAGCTTTCCAACGAGGGCGTCGCCGACGCCAGCACAACGCGTGCCCCTGCTATTGAGGCTCTCAGCACAGCCATGTCTCGAGCATTATAGAGCACGCCCTCTTCTTGCTTGTAGGAAGGGTCGTGTTCTTCATCGACAACGATCAGTCCCAAATCTCGGAACGGCAAAAACAGGGCAGAACGGGCGCCAACCACAAGCTGGGCCCCTCCTTCTGCGGTTTGAATCCATGCACGCCGACGCTCGGTCAAGGTAACACCTGAATGCCACTCGGCTGGTCGCGCTCCAAATCGCGCCTCAACTCGCGATAAGAACTCGGCCGTTAACCCGATCTCAGGCAGCAAAACCAAGGCCTGCCGCCCCTGTCGAAGCGTCTCAGCGACGGCTTCAAGATAGACTTCGGTCTTGCCTGACCCCGTAACGCCCTGCAAAAGCGTCGTGCCATAACCTCCCTTTCGTTGCGCTGCGATCAAGGCCTCCGCTCCTGCCGTCTGCGCCTCAGATAGCGTCTTTCCTCCGAAATCGGGCTCTAATGAAGCAAACGGCAAATCCCTTGGCACCTCTTCCTCTCGCACCGCCCCTAGCGCAACCAGCCCCTTGAGCACACTTGATGATACACCTGACAAGCTCAGGATCTCTGCCTGTGTCAGTGGCCGAAGATCTTGTTCCTCTAAGGCATCCAATATCCGCGAACGCGCTTCTGTCATCCGCTCTGGTTCGTGACCACCACGCAAATAGACCTTACGTGTTCCTGGCGGCTCACCGAGCCCAGGAACGCGTGTCGCGAGACGCACCATGGCAGGCATGGGAGTGAGCGTGTAATCGGCGCTCCGCCCTAAAAACTCCCGCAGTTCCTCTCCCATTGCGGGTACGTCCAACACCCGAAAGAAGGCTCGTAGCTTGCTTGGATCAAAACCGCCTCTCCCTTCGCCCCAAACGACTCCGATGATCTTGCGTGGCCCTAAAGGGGCCTCGACGAAATCTCCGATGTTGCAGCCGTTTTCAGGGACGCGGTAATCCAACATATCCAACGAATGGCCCAGCACCTGTAAGGGTACGAGCGATACAACCGCACCTCGGCGAAACTGCTTTGTTAGATCAGCGTCATTCATCAGGACTACACACTCTCCTCACCTTGGGGTAAATCGTGGGAAGACAAAGGGAAACCCTCTTGAAGGGTAGCACGGGAGCAGCCCATGAAATTCTTCGTTGATACCGCTGATGTTGACGCAATCCGTGAACTCGCAGAGCTTGGTATGGTGGATGGGGTCACAACTAACCCATCACTTATTCTAAAGTCCGGCCGCGATATTCTGGAAGCCACCCGCGAGATCGCGGAATTGATTCCAGGCCCAGTTTCGGCCGAAGTTGTTGGAACTTCTGCTGATGCGATGATTGCCGAAGGCCGCAAACTGGCAAAGATAGCCTCAAATATTACAGTTAAAGTACCTTTGACTTGGGACGGGCTGAAGGCGTGCCGTATCCTTTCGGGCGAAGGAACTATGGTGAACGTGACCCTGTGCTTCTCTGCCAATCAGGCGCTTGTTGCAGCAAAAGCCGGCGCAACGTTCATCTCGCCCTTTATTGGCCGCCTCGATGACATCAACCTTGATGGAATGGACCTGATCCGCGACATACGGGAAATCTACGACAACTATAATTTCGAGACACAAATTCTAGCAGCCTCAATCCGAACAGTGAATCACGTCACACAATGTGCCTTGACCGGAGCCGACGTAATGACAGCGCCGCCGAATGTGATCAAAGCTCTTGCGCTTCATCCGCTCACCGACAAAGGGCTAGAGCAGTTTATGCAAGATTGGGCAAAGACTGGGCAAAAAATTCTGTAACCCTTGGCTATGAGGGTTTCACGCGCTTGCTATGCGGCTGCTGTGGCTTGCATGGTAAGGAGCGCGTCGAGCATCAGCTGTGCTGAATCCACGTTGACCGCTCGGCCATGTGATACTCGTGCGGAAATTCGTTGCGCGGCATCGGCCCAAGCCCGCGCCTTCTGCGGGGTTTGAGCCAGTTGCGCCAAAACGCGCGCTTCCCCGGGAACAAGCTCAACCGATGGGGCCTGAGCCATCGCACCGAACCGAGCCGCGCGTGCAATTAGGCTTTGTGTAAGCTGAAAGACTAAATCCGTTCGCGCCTCAGAACCTCGTCCGCCCGATGCCATCTCTGCCAAGGCAAGAGCCGATGCGCGATCCATATTCGGTAATCGTGCGGCATAGGCCACCAAGGCGCCATAAAATTTTAGCCCATCGAGCTCCAATAGCCGCAATGCCTCACCTACAGAACCTGCAGATAACTCAGCAAGAGCAGCCGCTGTTCCTTCATCGGCGACGGCTCCAGCTTGTGCCAAAGCTGCGGCCATCGAATTCGCAGTTAGCGGGCTAAGCCGCAACTCCCGACACCGGGATCTGATTGTTGGGAGTAACCGTGCAGGCTGATGAGCGATCAAAAGGAGCGTTGTTCGCGCAGGAGGCTCCTCCAACATTTTCAACAGAGCATTGGCCGCTTGGATATTCATCTCGTCTGCAGCATCTACAATCACAACACGGCGTCCGCCATCAGCAGATGAAAGCGCAAAAAAGCCATGTAAACGACGCACCTCCTCAACCGAGATCTGCGTCTTATGTCGTCCAGACTTTTCATCCCAAGGGCGCCGCAAAAGAAACAAACCGGGGTCCGACAAGGCGCGCAATCGACGGCTCACCGAATGTTCGGCAGATACATCCAGTGAACTGGGCATGGAAGGCGCACCAAATAGGCTCGCGCTCGCGTCTTCGACTGGCTCAGCGATCAGAAATCGGGCAATCCGCCATGCCAATGTTGCTTTTCCGATCCCTTTGGGCCCGGTGATTAACCATCCGTGATGCAATCGTCCCGTCGCATAGGCATCTAAAAAATTGGCTTCAGCCAATTCTTGCCCAAAAAGATGTGCTGTTTCTCTTGGATGCGGTGCATCGCCAGCTCGGTCCGCCTCGGGGAACTCCTCATGCGCCATAGTGACCAGCCCTATAGTCTTGTTTGCACATCATACATCCAAAACTGACGTCAATGTCGCTCGAATTGCCGCCGCTACGTCCTCTTCGGCTTGACCACCATCAATCACGTGAAATCGTTGAGCTTGCTCTTTTGCCAATTCCAGAAACGCAGAACGCATCCGGGCTTGCATCTCGAGCCCCATGTCTTCAAAGCGTTCCTCTGCAGTTTGGCGCCCCTTCGCACGTGCTAGACCGATCTTCGGATCTATATCCACTAAGAAGGTTAGGCGCGGCTCTTCTCCAATGATCAGAGCATGCAGCGCGTCGACTTTGGCACGCAGATCACCCCGTGTTACGCCCTGGTATATCCGGGTCGAGTCCGCGAACCGATCGCAAATTACAATCTGGCCTTTTGCAATGGCGGGACGAATTGTCCGCTCAAGATGATCTCGACGTGCCGCTGTAAAGAGCAACAGCTCCGTCTCCGCAGACCACCTATCCGGGTCTCCCTCTAGAACAAGTCTCCGGATTTCCTCTGCACCTGGGCTCCCACCCGGCTCACGCGTTAAAACGACATCTCGTCCCTCCGCACGCAAGGTCGCTGCCAAGCGGCGTGCTTGTGTTGACTTGCCTGAGCCATCAATGCCTTCAAAGGATAGAAACAAACCTTCCACCAAAAGCCTCTACATCGATCCGCGAGCAGGATCGTTCAATCGACCCATCAGCAGGGTAGAAACTGTTTTGATCCGATTGACAAATCCGCCCCGAAGCACGTCACCTTCTGCCACCAAAGGCACACGAAGCGGGTCCAAGTCGCCGCGAGGGATCACAAGCTCGCCCAGTTGCTGACCCTTTTGCACAGGCGCTGCAATTGGCCCGTCAAACACCACCTCTGCCTCAACTCCCATTGAGACCAAAACGGGGAATAGAGCTTTCACATCGTGTTCTGGCACCAAACCAATTTTAGGCGCATCCCCCATCCAGACCGGCGCTTCCGCCAATCGAGTACCAGATTTCACCACATCCCGCTCGGCAAACTGGCGAAAAGCCCAATTGGTTATCGCAGCGCTCTCTTCGGCGCGCGCTTGAGCAGAGCCAAGACCAGAGATAACAAAGATGACCCTGCGATCCCCTTGCTTTGCAGATCCGACCAACCCGTATCCTGCCTCTTCCGTATGGCCGGTTTTCATTCCGTCCGCACCGGGCACGGACCCTAGCAAGGGATTGCGATTAAGCTTGTTTTGCGGAGCCCGACCATCAAATGCAAACTCACGCTCGGCGAACATCGGATAGTACTCCGGGAAATCAGAAATGAGCCTGTTTGCCAAAAGAGCCAGATCCCGCATCGACATGCGATGGTTGGGCGCAGGCCAGCCATTGGAATTGGCGAAGGTCGAGTTCGTCATTCCAAGTTGCTGCCCCCGCTGTGTCATCAGCCTAGCAAAACCTGCCTCTGTTCCATCAGGAGAAAGCGCTTCGGCGATCACGGCGCAGGCATCATTGCCCGACAATACGATAATTCCCAGCAATAAGTCCTTTACGTTGACTTTATCGCGTGTGTTCAAAAACATCGTTGAGCCTTGATAGCTCATCGCGTGCTGCGAAACACTCAGACGCTCATCAATCCTCAAGCGACCGTCTTTGAGCGCCTCGAATGCCATGTAAAGTGTCATCAACTTCGACATCGATGCAGGCGGCAATGGCTGGTCTGCATTCTTATTTAGCAAAACCGTGCCCGTTGTCTGATCCAATACGAATGCAGACGTTGCGCGTGTTTCAAAAGCATACGCTGGCACGCCCAACACAAGTAGATAGAAAATCGCAAGGAATGTTTGGATCAGTCTATGCATGCCGAAAAGCCGTCTCCGTCAATTTGTTACCGCATAGGCATCGGTAAAGCCGGTTCCTTTAACCTGTTTCATCAACAGGTCGCGCTCCGACGTCGAGCTCGCCGGGCCGACTAGCACGCGCCAAAAGGTCTTACCTTTGCTTTCCTGCTTACGAACCACAGGCAGCATACCGGATGCCTTCAGAGAGGCCGCAGCCCCATTCGCATTGGACTCAACCGAGAAAATCCCAATTTGAATCCAAGACTTTGAAAGCGGTGACGCCTTTGGCGCGTTCGCAGCCGTTTTGGGCGCAGCCTCTGTTGCCTTGGAAATAGAGGCGGGCGGCGCCGAGGGCTTGGTTTCCGCGTTGGCAATTGCGGTTGCAGCCGCTGTGGATACGGGATCAAGCGCCGCAGTCTTGATCGCTGGGGAATTTGTTAGACTTTCCGCAGAAGGCGCCGGAGACGGAGCTGCCGCGACGACAGGCACTTCTTCGCGCCGAAGTGCGGTTACCTGCAATTGCGCTGGGGCGCCCGCCAAAACGCCCAATGCGGCAGCGGCATCCGACGACACTTGCAAACGTGGTCCCGGCAATTCGCGCTCGCGGCGGAAAAGTGCACCAATAACAAACTTCCCGTTTACGGTATTGCGGATCAAAACCCTCTCGGGATCTTGGGTATCTGGATGGGCGACCCAAACTCCACCCAAAGATGACCTCCCGTCCCACAAACCAGCTTCGGTCACTTCAAACACATCAGGGGCCTCGACATCGCGCTCAACCAAACGCGTCTGCGTGGCATCAGTCGCCTTGACGGATATGTCCTGATCCGTTGCGGGCTTCAAAAACTGCAGACCCGCGCCGTCTTGACACCCTGCAAGGCCAAAAACGAGTAATGTCGCCGCCCCATAACGGAAAGCCTTCGCGCTAGCGTTAAAATTCAGCCCTGTCCTGCCGATCATGCGTTACTCCACGCCTCAGGTGGACTGAGTGGGCCGGTTCAACCGACCTCAACGCTCACACCACCAACCTGCCCATTCGAGAGCTACTCTAGCGAGAAGCCCTCGACATGGAAAGTGCGCGGACAATCATCGGCGAAAAATCCCCTTTCGCTTTGCAGAATCGGAAAAGTCCGGTTACGGGCGTGTCGCGGGAAGTGTGGCCGAGTGGTTTAAGGCTCTAGTCTTGAAAACTAGCGTGCGGGGAACCGTACCGTGGGTTCGAATCCCACCGCTTCCGCCACAAACCATCCGCTCCCTGATCCAGCAGATTTACTTTGTCGTCGATCTTCGCCCGGTCGGTCATCACCAGCACAGTCAGATCACGCCGATTGCCTCTGATCTGTTTGAAGATCGCCAGAATATTCGTGCGCTTCATGCAAACAGACGCTGGTCGTTGTTTATTTGAAGGTTCGGCAGCGCAAAATCGCCAAAGCCGCCAAAAGCAAGCTATCCGACCCCGGGAAAAGCGCAGGCCAAAATGACCTCTGTTACAAGCAATCCTGCCGCAGTCGCGCCAAAATCTGCGAAATTCAATTGCCTCTGGGTCCGTTGCACGCAGAGATCAATAACATAGCCGTCCGCGGGTGATGAACGGGCCTTGCCGTCACATCAGGCGGATGACCTGCTCGAATGGACCAAAGACATCTGCGCCCCCGGGCAGGGTCACGCGCATGGCAACGCGCTCACCTGCAGTCAGAAAGGGCGTCATAGCCGCCCCCGTCTCGATCTGCTCGATCGCGCGACGTTCGGCGATGCAGCTGGAGCCAACTTCGGCATAGGCCGCATTCGCCACAGTGCCAGAGCCAAGAACCGTGCCTGCCGGCAAATCGCGCGAATAGGCGGCATGGGCGATCAGCTGGTCAAAGCCGAATCGCATTTCGGATCCGCTGGTTCGCCCGAAACTCTCACCGTTACGCGCGATCTGCAGCGGCAAACAGACACGGTTCTCGGCCCAGCCGGCGCCCAATTCGTCTGGTGTTACCGCGAAAGGCGCGACCGCACAGGCGGGCTTGCATTGCAACCAGCCAAAGCCGGTTGCCATTTCGATCGGGCCAAGCGCCCGCAAGCTCCAGTCGTTGATCAAGACGATCAGGCGGATATGCCGCGCGGCCTGTGCGGGCGTCGAGCCCATCGGCACATTTCCCAGGACCACACCGAACTCGCCCTCGAAATCGATTCCATCTTTTTCCGAGGGAAACACTGCCGCTTCACTCGGTGCAAGAAAGCGGTCCGACAGGCCTTGATACATCAAGGGCCGCTCTGGCAAACCGTTGACCGGCATGTTCCACGCCTGTTGCAACAGCCGCGCGTGCGTCTCGAAGGCGGAACCATCAAGCCATTGGCAGGCCCGCGGGAAAGGGGCCAAGGCCTGCGCCATATCAAATGGCTGCCCTAGAGCGGAATCCGTGTTCAGCCGATCAAATGACAGTTGCAGATTTGGCTGAACATTGTCCCAGTCATCCATAGCTTGTTGCAGGTTTTGCACACCCTCGACAGGGATCACGCGGGCACCGTCGCGGCTAACAATATGCAGGCGACCATCGCGGGTACCTGGACTGCCCCCATCGAGTGGTCCGGTGTGAATGTTAGTGCATGTTCGGCCTCTGGTCTATCGGCACGATGCTTTCGGGTGCTGGCGGGCGATACCCAAG
>OCVQ010000371.1_pt1 | contig 41972 bp, 39 predicted proteins | sample 1539061 | NCBI WGS metagenome assembly OCVQ01 (sample SAMEA3355526, study PRJEB22509) | marine metagenome | biome: marine; feature: river plume; material: water | place: USA | collected 2010-08-08 | depth 0.5 m | reverse complement strand
TAAGCGACTTGATGTTGCGCCATGATGGCTCCAAAACTATCCCCATCGCGAACGGTGTCGCGCACTACTTCAAAGTGATTGAAGTTAAACCCATAAAAAATACTGTCTTTGGGCTTTTCTGGGATCTCGGGTTGCTTTTCTTCTTTGCTTCCACAAGAAATAAATATCGCCAGCAATAGGGCAAAAAGAAATGTAGATTTTAAGCGCATTTATTCGTGTATTACTTCAAATGGATGTTTCAATTTAGCGTACTGATTTAAGTCTGCCCTCAGAGAACCTACCACTAAATCAGCTTTTATTCGAATAGGAATTCTGTTTTCATCGTCAGATACCCAAAGCGTCAGTGCTTCCTGTTCCTTAAATACCCGATCGGACTGTACATAGGGCCTAAACTTGAGGCAAGATACTTTGCCAAATTTGGTGCGCAAAACCTCACGTCCCAAATATTCCAACTTAAATCGGGTCACCCCGTCATCATCGTAGAGTATATCTAGCTCCAAAAACTTGCCGACATAAAGATCTTTCGTCTGGTAGTGGTCGCGCAAATAATAAAAAGCACTTACAAGATCTTGAATCCCTTTTTTGGCGTCAAAAGATAGTTGTTTGTTCTTTTTGTGGTCCGTTAATAACGCCTTGCGCCTTGCGTGATCAAAGACAATATCTAGATCCATGGTATACCCTCCCTCATCGACCTTGCGGACAAACTTGAGTGGCTCATGGTCTTTTTTGGTGAAATAAGTTTCGTAGGTATCATCTACCTTAAAAAATAATGCGGCAAGTCCTGTGGTTTCCCCATGGGCCACCACGTGGTAAACCGGTTTGTTCAAAAACCGTTCCTCACTCACTTTAAAGGTGGCATAACTGGCGTTAAACACCCCGTAATGAAGCCTGAATTCAAGCCACTCTCCGTGTTGGAAAGATTGTCTGCTTTGCTGAGCACTCAGACCCAGAGGAAGCAAAAGCAAAATAAGAACAGTCCAACGGATCATGTAGCAATAGTTAAGGACAAAAATAGAAAAATAAGGTAGTTAGCAACGGGCTTGTATAAAAAAAGCCCGGTAAAACCGGGCCTTCCTTAAATAACCAACCAAACTTTAAATGATGAAAAACCAATACTTAAAGTTCTGAGGGAACCACCCCTCATAAAACAAAGCTACAACCGCTATTTTCCTCTGTAAAATATTTAACAACTTTTAACGATGGATTTAACACATCATTATGGAAGTGCTTAAAAAGGGAAGCCGACAGAGAAGAACAGAGATAAATCTTGAATACCCATAGGCCCGCCAAAATGAAGCTGAATAGGCCCTACAATGGTCTGCCTTCCCGCACCCACAAACCATCGCTGAATGGTTTGATTCGTATGCTCCTGATTTTGCTTTAACAGAGAATCTGAACCCAATCGCACCCAATGATATCCTGCCAAAAGGTACATTCCTTGCGAAGTCTCGTACTGACCTTGGAGGCCCAGCAAAGCGTAGTTAGGTGAGCTGAAGGATAAAAAATCCATGCCCGGTACAGGGACCACAGGATTAATCGAGGTGGCGCCCATCCCCCCCAAGAGGAAATCAAAAGTAGGGGCTGAATTTTGTCCCCAACGCATACCGGTACCTGCCCTCAAATTCAGGGCTGCATACCTGGTCAATGAAAAAGCTTGGACAAGATTCAGCTCAGATCGACCGTAGGGGGTTGAGGTGCCCAGAAACTGAGCGGGTTTTACATACCAGTGGTACTTAGCCTGTAAAGAGGTGCCTCGGGTGGGGAAAAAAGCATCGTCTAAATCGTCCAGCATCCAAAGTCCAAAAGCAGAAAAATGATGGCCATCCTCAAACGATGAACGGGAAAATTCTCGTGCCTCAAGACCTAAATCGGACAGATTAGTTTTGGTTCTGGCAGAAACCCACTGATGTGACCCTCCCAGCCTGAGCAGATGTTTGTCCTTAAGCGTCCACTGAGCATATACTTCAGAGGCCAAGGTTTTAAACTCTACCCCCAAAGAACCCAACACCGAAAGTCCCGGCCTTTGATAGCGATGTTCCAAGAGATTACCCGACACACTTTGCTGAACGTGGTAGTAATGCTGCCCCACCCCATAGGTCATCTGAGCACCTCTGTCGATATAATAATCGGCTTTATAGCGCAAGCGTTCTCCGATGATTAAATCAACCGCCAACACATCATCCTGAGCCAATACACCTTTTTGCGTTAGGTTGACCAATAAACCATTGCGCATCAAGGCGTCGTAGTGGGGGGTAAAACTGAGCGTTTGCTTTACGGGATTTTCGGTCAGCAGTAGGATTAATGTAGCCGATTGATGCGCCCCTTTGATCCGGTAGCGCAATGTCGCAAAATTTCCTGTGGCTGAAAGCCGATCTAAAGCAGTCTCAAGAGCTGCAAAATTCATGGAAACCCCTATGGGTAGATTTAATTTACCCAGCACATAAGGCAATGAGTAGTTGTTCAAACCCTCCACATCAATAGAAGCCAACTTGAGTTCTGGAACCGCTGGGGCATTCCTTGAGGTGTTTGTTTTTTTGGGGTTGGTCACTGACATGCGTTGCCAAATTTCACTGTACTTCGCTGCAGCCACACTCCCTTGAGCAATGGCATAGGGCATTTTGGAAAAATCGACGATTCCTATGTCTTCGAGTTCAGGTTTGATATAAATATCGGTCAAGCCCCATTTTACCTTCATGGCGCGCACTGAACGGTAGTTGTTGATTTGGTTGAGTATCGCCGTGGCCGAGGTCAGGTCATCAGCTACCATCAGGGTGTCTTGCACATCCACGCCAATCACAAAATCCACCCCTTTGGCCCTGAGTGCTTCAACCGGGTAATTGTCGTAAACACCTCCGTCTACATAGGTCTTGTTGTCGATGCGCACTGGGGAAAACAAAGAAGGTAATGCCCCGCTGGCCATCACCGCATCGGGGAGATATCCTTGAGTCAACTCAGCGACTTGGCCCGAAGAAAGCTCAGTAGCCATACAGAGAAAAGGAATGGGTAGCTCGGCAAATGAATCCGTTTGGCTCACATGCAACAGCAATCGAGACAAAGCATTATACATTTTTTGTCCCCCAGAAATTGCCTGAGGAAAACTGAGCTTCCAACGGTCAAAGGGTAAAGTAACCGCATAACGGGCCTCGTCTTCTTTGTCGTAGAAAGATCTAGCTGACCTGGGAAGTGCGTCGTACACCACCTCGTTAATATCCATAGCATTTAGGATAGAATCAATCTGAAGACCGGAGTATCCCGAGGCATAGAGACTGCCTACCATGGCGCCCATACTCGTTCCTGCGATGTAATCTACTTGGATCCCGTATTGATCCAATACTTTCAACACGCCGATATGGGCATATCCTTTGGCGCCACCTCCGCTGAGCACCAGGCCTATTTTTGGTTGGTGCCCCGCCGCTTTAAACGAATCTAACTGAACAACTAAATCGCGAGGTGCTTTTTGAGTTTGGGCGCTGATTTCCTGTAAGGTGCAGAGTATCCCGATTGTTAGGGTCGCGATGAATAACTGGGCGAAGCGCTGGACCGATTTATGCATCAGCGGGCGTTTTGAGTTGTTCGTAGATCAACTGAGCCTTGGCCATGCCTACACAATCCACGAGGGCTTGAAGAGAAGCCTCCTCTACGCGTTTGACTGATTTAAATTCGGTCAGCAGCTTTTCAGCTGTCTTAGCGCCAATTCCTGACAAGGTTTCTAGTCGATTTCCCAAAGCGGCATTGGACCTCAATTGTCGGTGGAACGTGATGCCAAAACGGTGGGCTTCATTGCGCAGCTGTTGGATAAGCTTCAGAGACGTAGATCTTTTATCGAGGTAAATCGGCACTGAATCGCCTGGGAAATAGATCTCCTCCAGGCGTTTGGCAATTCCGATGATGGCTATCTTACCGCGAATACCCAAGCTGTCAAATGCGTCTAAAGCTGCGCTGAGCTGGCCTTTTCCGCCGTCTATCACCACCAACTGTGGTAAGGAGGATCCTTCCTCTATCATCCGGCGATACCTTCTGGTGACTACCTCACGCATGGAAGCAAAATCGTCGGGGCCTTCCACTGTTTTGATATGAAAATGGCGGTATTGAGACTTAGCTGGTTTCGCATGCTGGAAGACTACACAAGCAGCCACTGGATTGGTGCCTTGAATGTTTGAATTGTCAAAGCACTCGATGTGGACAGGCAGGTTAGGCAATCTAAGATCTTTCTGTAACTGGGCCAAGATGCGATCGCTGTGGCTTTGTGGATCGATAACCTTGAGTTGGGCGAGTTGATCTTGTCGGTAGTGTTTGGCGTTGCGCAGCGATAAGTCCAATAATTTTTTCTTGTCTCCCAATTGAGGCACCTCAACGCGTAACCCAGCAGGCACCAACACCTTGAACGGAAGCACCAGCGTTTTAGCGGCTGATTGAAAACGCTCTCTGATGGCTACGATTGCCATTTCAAGCAGTTTTTCATCAGATTCCTCCATTCTTTTCTTGAGTTCCAGGGTATGGGTTCTAATGATGGCGCCGTGAGCAATTTCCATGTAGTTCACGTAACCATGGGTTTGGTCAGAAAAAATACTGTAGACATCGACATGGGTAATGTTTGGACTGACCACTGTCGCCCTGGATTGGTATCCAGACAACAAATCCAGGCGCTCTTTGTATTTCTGAGCCTCCTCGAAGGCCAATGCCTCCGCGGCCAGCTTCATCTTTAATTTCATGTGACCCACCGCCTCTTTGAGACGCCCCTTTAGCAAGGCGGTAACCGCCAGAATATCTTGGGCGTAATCCTCGGGCGTTTGTTTGCCTACACAAGGCGCCTTACAATTTCCTATATGGTATTCAAGACAGGGGGTGTATTTGCCCATAGCCACTTTATCCGCGGACAAATCAAGGGTACACGACCTCAAGGGATACAGTGACTTGATGAGGTCCAACAATACGTACATCATCTTGGTGTTGGTGTAGGGACCAAAGTACTGAGAACCGTCCCGAATCACTTTGCGGGTAGTCATCACTCTGGGGTACGCTTCTTTCTTGAGGCAAATCCAAGGAAATGTCTTGTCGTCTTTGAGCAATACATTGTAACGAGGTCTGTATTTTTTAATCAGATTATTCTCGAGCAGCAGTGCGTCGGTTTCGGTAGGAACAACCATATGGGCAATGCGGCGTATCTTTGAGACCAATACGCGGGTCTTGGCATTGTCTTGATTCTTGTTAAAGTAGGAAGAGACTCTTTTTTTTAGATTGATCGCCTTGCCGATATACAGAATAGTATCCTTTTCGTCATAGTACTGATACACCCCAGGGGACTCGGGAAGGGACTGAACTTGTATGGCGATCAATGGAGGTGTCATGGGTATAAAATTACCTAATTTGAGGGCATGGGACCGAGCTAAACGACAAAAAAGGTAATTTTATTGACCCTTGCACCCGTATTTATGGCGACAAAAAAAGAACTTCGATCAAAGTACCTACACCTCAGGAAATCACTAGCACTAGAGGAAGTTGAACAGATGAGTTTGGCCATAGCGACAAAAGCCCTGGAGTTACCCATATGGGATGCCGATTACTTTCATTTATTTATGCCCATTGAAGCCAACAATGAGGTGGACACCACCGCCTTGATGCCTCTCTTGATGGGCCGGGACAAATCCGTGGTACTCCCCAAAGTAGTGGAGGGCACATTAAAACATTACTTGCTTCAGGACAGCACCCTTTTGGCGATCAATGACTGGGGCATTCCAGAGCCTGTCTCTGGGATTGAGGTCCAACCCACACAGCTCGAAGTGGTTTTTGTGCCCTTGCTGACTTTTGATCAGCGCGGCCATAGAGTAGGGTACGGAAAAGGGATGTACGATGGTTTTTTAGGCCAATGCGCCCCTGAAGTCATCAAAATCGGGCTTTCATTTTTTGAAGCGGAATCTGACTTTGAGGAGGTTTTTCCAACAGACATTCCCTTGGACTACTGCTTGACGCCCAAAAGAATATACCGATTTAACTAGGTTGTTGTTGAGCCGATTCTGGATTGTTTTCTACCTCCTTGGGGAATGCCTTTGATCCAAAAACCAACAGAATTCCTACACCGGTGCTGATGGAGACATCCGCAATGTTGAACACCGCGTCAAAGAATCGAAAGGGCGACCCGCCTTTGAGGGGAACCCACTCGGGCCATGTAGTGTCAATCAATGGAAAGTAAATCATATCGACTACTTTGCCATGGAAGAATCCCTCGTAGCCAACGGGAGGTAAAAACTGAGCGATTTGACCCCAAGAATCGGTAAATAAAAGCCCGTAAAACACGGAGTCGATGATATTTCCAAGGGCTCCAGCGAGAATCAAGCTCTGAGCGGTGAGCAGCCAGGAATTAGCGCCTTTTTTGAGTGAACTATAGGTCCAATAACTAATCCCTCCAATGGCGACAATGCGAAATAAAGTAAGCGCTAGCTTGCCAGTTCGGTCAGATATAGGCAATAAATCGCTGAGTTTGGCCCCCCAAGCTGCTCCTTCATTTTCAATGAAAACGATATGAAACCAAGAGAAAACATCGATGGACTCTCCAAGTACAAAATTGGTTTTGATATAAAACTTAACGGCTTGGTCCAAAAATAGGACCAAGAAAATAAGTAGGGGTACGGTTCTTGTATTCATAGGCTTGGCAAAAATACATATTATTCGGGCTTCCACACCCTAGTGATGTCACCCGTTTGGCTGTGTATCTTGGCCTGGGTGTTTCCAGAACCCAGAGGCAAGGGGGAACCCAGTACTTTCCCATAGACGGATTCTGCAGTTAGCCTCATGCCTGAATGGGTGACGCGAATGGGGCCGGAAGTGGTGTTCACCTCGACCAACCCCTTGGTTTGGACGAGGTCCACCGCACCGGACCCGGTCACAATGACCAGGTTCTTGTAGGTTCCACGGGCTTGAACTTTGCCATCAGCCCCTAAAATTTCAACCCCCATACCTTCAGGGAAAACCAGATGCATCGAAGCAGAAACGACCTTGTGGGCGCTCAATTTATCGTTGGGAAGTGAGAAAAAGGGTTGGAAGCTTGGACGGATCAGCAAGACATGAGGTGCAACCTCTTGAACTTGTACCCATTGATTCGTGCTGTATTCGCCATCAAATCTTCCCTCCAGAAACATTTGACTGCCTGGCGCCGTTTCTATATCCAATAAATACAGCGCTGCTGCATCGATTTGCACCCGGGTCAGTGTAGGGTTTTCTATCTTTTTTTCGACCCGAACTTGAGCGTTCGTCAGGAAAATCCCGGACAGAATCAACGCAAAAACAATAAGGGCGCGCCTGCGGCGCGCCCTTATGTAATATATGTCCGTGATTAATGCTGAAGCGGGGTACAAAAAGAGAACAAATTACTTCTGCATGTTTTTGGCCTCAATGCTCAACGTAGCGTGAGGAACTAACTTAAGGCGCTCTTTAGAAATCAATTTTCCGGTGACACGGCACACGCCGTATGTTTTATTTTCAATGCGCAACAAAGCGTTTTTCAAATCGCGAATAAACTTCTCCTGACGGATGGCGAGCTGGGTATTGGCCTCTTTACTCATGGTTTCAGAACCCTCTTCAAATGCCTTAAAGGTAGGAGAAGTATCATCGGTTCCATTGTTTAAATCATTCATATAGGCAGACCTCAACAGCTGTAAATGCTCTTGAGCCACAACAATTTTTTCCTGAATCAACGCTTTGAACTCGGCTAAGTCTTTATCTGAATATCGAACGGTGTTGTTGTCTTCCATAGCTATCGGCTTAATTGTATCGAAATTTGGGTCTGTACGTCGTCAAATGCAATGAGTGTTCCATCGGCCATTTGGTCTTCAAAAATCACCTCCTTGGCAAGGGTCTCATTCATGAGATAGGCTAAGTTAGCATTAATTGCCATTTCCACAATACCGTCCTTCAAAATCCGCACGACTATGTGGTCTGTAACCGCTAATCCGCTGTCTTTGCGCAAGTTCTGTATGCGATTGACCATTTCTCGGGTGATCCCCTCGGCGACCAAATCTTGATTTAACGTGATATCCAAGGCCACGGTCTGCCCGCCTTCAGAGGCGACCAACCAACCTTCAATGTCTTGAGCCGCAATCAATACATCTTCTTCTGAAATGGTGATGGTCTTGTTTCCTAAATCCAAATCAAAGGTGCCGTGTTTTTCGATGTGGCTGATGCCTGAAGCGTCCATTGAGGCGATCGCTGCGGCGATCGCCTTCATGTCTTGCCCAAATTTAGGCCCTAGTGTTTTAAAGTTAGCTTTGATCTGCTTGACCAAAATGCCATCCTCATCGGTAACCATGACCAGTTCTTTGACGTTGACTTCCGCCTTCACCAAATCAGCAATAGCCTCTATTCGGGAGCGATCCGCATCGTTCTGTACCGGAACCATCAAGCGCTGTAGGGGTTGACGCACCTTGATTTTTTCCTTTTGGCGGATCGATAGTGTCAGCGAACACAGTTTTTGTGCGAGTTCCATTTTCTGCTCCAACGCTTGATCAATCAAGGCAGAATCCGCGACGGGAAATAACGCTAGATGCACGCTGGAGGGGGCCTCACTGCGGGCAATTGAGGTTAAATCACGGTACAACTGATCCATATAAAAGGGAGCAATAGGCGCTGAAATCAGGGCAACGGTTTCCAAACACTGGTAAAGGGTCTGGTAAGCTGCGATTTTGTCCGTCCCATAGGAAGACTTCCAGAATCTTCTGCGGCACAAACGCACATACCAGTTGCTCAAGTGCTCTTGAACAAAATCACTGATCGCGCGCGCAGCGCGCGTAGGTTCGTATTCGCCATAGGCTTGATCTACGGTCTGTACCAAAGAATGCAATTCAGAAAGGATCCAACGGTCAATTTCTGGCCGTTCCCCTACCGGGATCTGATCCTCTTGGTTGGTCCACTGATCTACATTGGCATACAAGGCCAAAAATGAGTACGTATTGTACAACGTGCCAAAGAACTTGCGCTTCACCTCTGCCACTCCTTCAGGATCGAACTTGAGGTTGTCCCAGGGGTTAGCGTTAGCAATCATATACCATCTTGTCGCGTCTGGTCCGTGTTCGTTGATGATCTCAAAGGGGTCAATCGCGTTGCCCAAACGCTTGGACATTTTCTTTCCGTCTTTGTCCAGCACCATGCCATTGGACACGACGTTTTTGTAGGCTACACTGTCAAAAACCATGGTGGCAATCGCGTGCAAAGTGTAAAACCAACCCCTGGTTTGGTCTACGCCTTCCGCGATGAAATCCGCTGGGAATTGATCGTTGTTGTCGATTAACTCTTTGTTTTCAAAAGGATAGTGCCACTGAGCATAAGGCATGGAGCCTGAATCAAACCAAACATCGATCAAGTCGGCCTCACGGTACATCGGACGTCCATCGGGGGCCGCCAAGACAATTTGATCCACAAAGTTTTTGTGTAGATCTAGTTTAGCGTAGTTCTCCTCGGAGTAATCCCCAGGGATAAAGTCTCCGTAGATATTTTTTTCCATCAAGCCCAACTCCACCGAATGATTCATGGCTTCGATCAGTTCAGCCACAGAGCCGATGATGCACTCATGTGCTCCGTCAGCGGTGCGCCAAATCGGCAAAGGGATCCCCCAGTACCTCGATCTGGAAAGGTTCCAGTCGTTGGCGTTGGCTAGCCAATGACCAAATCGTCCCTCACCAGTGGCCTTGGGTTTCCAGTTGATGGTTTGGTTGAGCGCATGCATGCGCTCACGCACCTGAGTCGCCTTAATAAACCAAGAGTCTAGGGGATAATATAAAATCGGTTTGTCGGTACGCCAGCAATTGGGGTACGAGTGGACATATTTTTCCACTTTAAAAGCCCTGTTTTGGGTTTTTAAGGCAATCGCTATTTCCACGTCTACGGACTGTTCAGGGGCCTCACCCTCGGGGTAATAGGCGTTTTTGACGTATTTGCCTGCGAGCCCCAAGCCCACCTCCGGACGAAAACGCCCTTGAAGATCGACCAAAGGCACCAGCTGTCCGTGCTCATCCTGGACCAACATAGGAGGAATTTCTGGGACCGCTTGTTTGGACACCAAGGCGTCATCCGCTCCAAAAGTAGGCGCGGTATGCACAATACCCGTTCCGTCTTCTGTGGTAACGAAGTCGCCTGAAATCACGCGAAAAGCGTTTTCTGGATGGTCAAATGGCAACACGCCTGGGATTAACTGAGCATAGCGGATACCCACCAGCTCTGTGCCCAAGAATGTGTCGCCCACCCAATATGGGATTTTTGGTTCGTTGGCGGTGTACGCTGCAAGCGCTTCGCGTTGTTCCACCTGAACGTATTTGCCGGTAAACTGCTTGGCGATGAGTGGCTCCGCCAAAATCACGGCCATGGGGGCAAACGTGTATTGGTTGTACGTGTGCACCACCGCATATTTTATTTTGGGTCCCACGGTCAGCGCCGTATTGCTGGGAAGCGTCCAAGGTGTTGTGGTCCAGGCCAATACGTACAATTCCTCAATCCCTGCTAAACCTTGTGGCAGGCCTTGAGGCAACACCTCAAACATAGCGGTGATCGTGGTATCCGTCACGTCTTGGTAGGTGCCTGGCTGGTTGAGCTCGTGGGAACTCAATCCCGTCCCGGCCTTAGGCGAATACGGCTGAATGGTGTACCCTTTGTACATCAAGCCTTTTTCGTAAATCTGCTTTAACAGCCACCACACCGACTCCATGTACTTGGGCTCATAGGTCACGTAAGGGTGATCCATATCCACCCAATACCCCACTTGTTGGGTCAACTCATTCCACACATCGGTGTAGCGCATTACCGCTTTGCGACAAGCCTCGTTGTATTCGGTCACTGAAATCTTGGTGCCGATATCTTCTTTAGTAATCCCCAACTCCTTTTCAACACCCAATTCAATGGGTAAACCGTGGGTATCCCAGCCCGCTTTGCGCAAAACTTGGTACCCCTTCATGGTTTTGTACCTCGGAAAAATATCTTTAATGGTTCGGGCCATCACGTGGTGAATGCCTGGCATGCCGTTGGCGGAAGGAGGTCCTTCAAAAAAAACGTAGGAAGGGGCTCCCTCACGCTGATCGACGCTCTTCTGGAATAAGCCTTCAGCCTCCCATACTGCCCTTTGATCACGGGCGGTTTGGGCCAGGTCCAATCCCTTGTATGCTGCAAATTTCATGGTCGTGTATTCTGGGTATAGAAAAGGCCAAAAATACACATTTCCACCGACATACAGGCGCTAAATGCGCATACCCAACCGCAGCAAAAGATTCCTTCCTGGGGCGCTGATACCGGAAGAATACGTCCGGTAGCGACGGTTGGTTACATTCTCCAAACTACACCCTAAGGTGAGGTGGTCATTCCACTGATGGGCCAGCCTTAATCCCCATGTTGACCAGGAAGGGCTGTAGGGTAAGCCCTGTTGGTCCAAAGCGTAGATGTACGGCTTGGAAACCTCGCTCTCAGGGAGCCTTGACGCACTGATTTCCCCTTGAACATCCCAAACAATGGAAGCGTTCCACTGCTGGTGCGCGTACCCTAGTCGCATCTGCCCAAAACTAGGGGGAATGTGCCTGCCCCTGGTGAGTGCTCCTCCCTCTTGACGCTCTCCTCCAGTGGCCGTACTGTACTGTGCTTGTGCGCTCCATCGAGTATCTATCTGCCAATCCACACTGGCCTCCAATCCATAGTAATAGGCGAGGTCAATATTTTCCAAGCGCTGCTCCAAAAACTTCTCCCCTTGATAAATCACTTCCGTGGAAGAGGAGTTCCACTGACGAATCATCGCCTGCTCCATTCGGGTGTAAAACCCGGTAACGCGCACAAGCCAATCAGACCCCCAGCTCTGTTGTACACCGAGATCAAAACCCGTGGCGTATTCCGGTTTTAGTTTCGGATTAGGGACCACTACAAAAAGGGCGTCGGGATCGAAAATCTTGGCGTAATCATCGATGTTGGGGGCTCTAAATCCTCGAGAGACATTCGCGCTCCATTTTTGGTGGTTGTTTGGCTGGAAGGTTGTCCCAAGCTGTCCTGTGAGCGCGGTGGCCTTGAACGAAACGGCGCCAAATTCAAACGCATCCCATCTTGGATCAAAAGCCGCTTTTGAAAACACACTGGAATAGCGCAAACCTAACGTTGAATGCCAGCCAGGGCTCCATTGTCTTTGTTGGCTGACATAGAGTGCTGAGGCATTCCATATGGCCCCATCGGGGTATCTAGAAATCTCTGGCACCTCTGACCGGTCTCTTAGATCAATCGCTGAAGCCTGAGAGGATATTTGGTTCCAAATCTGCTCAAATCCCCAATTCCACTGAGTGGCTTTGCCCGTTGATTTGTTGAAATCTGCGCTGACAGTCTGCATAGCGACATTTTCATCCGAATGGTGCCGAGTGGGATTATTGAATTTTCGGTCGTTGCGGCTTTCGCTGAAGTACTGTTGGGCGACATGTATCTTCATCTGATCGTACCACCCTATTTTTGGGCTGTGCTGAGCCCAACCATGAGCCATGCCCCAAATTTGTGGGCCGTAATACCATTGAGCGTAGCGCGGTGAACCATCAGAGTTGGGCTGTAAAAGTCGATCGTAACGGGCGTATTCTCCTGTTTCACTCCAGTAGGTATCCAAGCCAAACATCCATGAATCACTGGGCTTGAAATGAAGTTTTTGTGTGGCATTCCATTGCCGATATCCAGAAGGTTTTTGTCGTTCACTACGGGTATTGGGCGTCCATTGATCCTGTATTCCGCTTTCTAGACTTGGGTGGGGATCTGGGGTCACTTGAAAAGGCTGTAGGTAGTCTTCAGGGCCAAACCTGCCCATCCGCAAATCCCCAAAATCAGTTTGGCTAAAGTCCGCAGACCACGCCCAACGACTTCCGCTGTGGGATACCCTGAAGTGAGCCGTTTGTTCTTGGTTGGCGGAAGAGCTCCTTAGGTCTACATCACCATGCCAAACCCGGCCGTTTTCCTGATCCATAAATGAAGGCTTTTGGGTGTAATAATGAATTACTCCGCCCAAGGCATCGCTGCCATAAACCACGGAACCCGCTCCGTATAGCACCTCTACCCGATCAAGCGTAAAGGGATCAACGGATAAGCTGTTTTGCAAATTACCGCTGCGAAAAATAGCGCTGTTCATTCGAACACCGTCAACAGCCAGCAATATTCTGTTGGCTGAAAATCCTCTAATCATGGGACTCCCTCCCCCTAACTGACTTTTTTGGACATAAACCTGTCCGCTTTGTTGCAATAAATCAGCGGCTGTTTGAGGCGCTCCTAGAAGAAAAGATTTTTTGGACAGCACCACGACTTTTTGGGGTACTTTGAGCTGGTTTTGTGCCCAATTTGAGGCGGACAAAACCACTTCTTCTAGTGAAATAGAGCTGGGCTTCACCAGGGTGTCCTGCGCGTACAGAGGGTGCGCCAAAAAAAAGACAACAATAAAAAGTTTAGGCAAATAATTCATAGAGCACGGGCAAGGATTTGGGTGCGCGAAACTCTGGGATATGCATTTTATAATAAGCCATTAAAAGTTCCAGCACCTGTTTTTTGGTTGTTTTGGTCAGTGTTATCTGCCCAAAATCATCAAATTCCGTGCCTAATAATTCATTCAGCGCATCCACAGCAGCGCCCGTATAGGTATGGGCGGTGGGATCAGCCACAAAAGCCCCTTCTAACAAATCAAAATATCGGGAGGCCCCAACCGTTTTATCTGGGTAAAAACCGAGAAATCTGGTCAGTTCCAGCAAAAAATGAATGTGAAAAACACCCATAGAAGCTCCTTGGTCCAAAGCGATTAGTCGCTGAGAAATGAACGAATAAAGCGCCTCGTTGCGTTCCTCTTCTTTGATGGCCATACCCAAAACCTCGGACAAGAAAAGCACCAACGCATTGAGGTAAACGTCTGTGTGTAACCGCTGGTAAGGATAGTCTATATGGGCCTCTGAAATGGTGTGTAGCCCCTTGTTGGGACGGTGAACGGCGACTAATGCTAACTGGGATAAAGGAAAAAACAGGGCTGGTTTCAGCCCTGTTTTTCTTTTGGCCAAAAGGCCTTTTAACATATAGGAGCAGATGCCCTCACTTTCGGTGAACACCTTGATGATCAAGCTCTGTTCTCCGTATTTTATTTGAGAAAGGACGATCCCTCGGGTGCGTATTTGCATGCTAGACCACTCCTTGTGCCAGCATGGCGTCTGCAACTTTTACGAAACCAGCAATATTGGCCCCTTTCACATAGTTGCAATACCCCCCGTCTTCCATGCCGTATTTGATACAAGAAGCGTGAATATCGGCCATAATGCCTTTTAAACGCTCATCTACTTCAGCCCTTGTCCAGCTGATACGCAAAGAGTTTTGCGACATCTCTAAACCGGATGTAGCTACTCCTCCAGCATTAGATGCTTTTCCAGGGGCAAATAAAATCTTGTGTTCGTGGAAGTATTCAATCGCTTCAGGCGTAGAGGGCATATTGGCTCCTTCAGCTACGCACATACATCCATGAGCAACCAAGGCATTTGCATCAGTTCCGTGAAGCTCATTCTGCGTGGCACAGGGAAGCGCTACATCACAAGGTACATTCCACGGTGTCTTTCCTGGGACAAACTCAGCCTTGGGGTATTTGGCCGCATAGGCCGAAATACGTCCACGCTGTACATTTTTCAATTCCATAACATAGGCTAGTTTCTCCTGATCGATTCCCTCTGGGTCGTAAATGTATCCTTCTGAATCCGAAAGGGTCAACACGGTAGCCCCTAGTTGTAGGGCCTTTTCTGCCGCGTATTGGGCGACATTTCCAGAACCTGAAATCACTACTTTTTTGCCTTTGATTGACTGGCCTTTAGTCTGCAACATGGATTCCGCAAAATACACAGTTCCATATCCTGTAGCCTCTGGACGGATCAGCGATCCACCCCATGAGAGCCCTTTACCTGTAAGTACGCCAGTAAATTCGTTGCGGATCTTTTTGTACATCCCAAACAAATAACCGATTTCACGAGCACCCACTCCGATATCTCCTGCAGGCACATCGGTAAATGCCCCAATGTGGCGGTTGAGTTCGGACATAAATGCATGGCAAAAACGCATGATTTCTGCGTCTGATTTCCCTTTGGGGTCAAAATCAGAACCACCTTTACCTCCACCCATAGGTAGGGTGGTCAACGAATTTTTAAACACCTGCTCAAAGGCGAGAAATTTAAGGATACTCGCGTTTACTGAAGGGTGAAAACGAAGTCCCCCTTTGTAGGGTCCAATCGCTGAATTCATCTGAATGCGGTAACCCCGATTGACGTGAATTTCTCCGCTGTCATCTACCCAAGAAACGCGAAAAGAAATCAGTCGCTCAGGCTCTACCATGCGCAACAAGATGTTCTTCCCGTTGTAAATTTCGTGTTCCGCTATATAGGGGATCACGGTTTCAGCTACCTCTTGGACAGCTTGAATAAATTCGGGTTCGTGGCCATTTCTGACACGTACCTCTTGCATAAATGCATCGATTTTAGATTGGTGTTCGGAGTGCATAAATTGTGATATTTAAAACGTAAGCTCAAAATTATGTTATTTTCATAATTCGGAGGCTTGTATTATTAGAAATCTTCAAATGTGGTTAAGCGATGCCCAAAACACGTCTTAGTGCCAATACGCTTCCTAGGTGAATCCCTTCGTGAAAGTTATTAAATCCAATCGACTCTTCCGCTGAGTTAAGCGTCACTTTGGTACTCGTGGTATACGGAGTAAATTGGGTAAACAAGCCTGACTTGTAGTCGTGCTCGCACCGATCAATCAACTCGATCAGGTGTTGCTTGGTGTAGGCTAAATCATTTTTTTCTTGGGCATCTCCTGCAGGAAAGCTGCCTTTGCTGTAGCGAGAAATAAATTGTTCGTCTAGATACATCGGCAAACCACTGAGTTTATAGACCAACAATTGCTGGGTAACCACCACATGGGCGATGTTCCAAAATATATGGTTGTTAAACCCTTGAGGCACTTCAAATAATTTGGTTTCAGGTATTTGTTCTAAGAACTGTAAAAAAAGTTTTCGGTGTTGGCGTGTAATTTGAAGTTGTTGAGCGACCATAAGGATTAGGTTGTGGGTTTATTTCCTGTACTTTTACACAAAGTTAACGAAACCCTGCTTGCGTTGCGCACGTTTTTAAATCCACGTACCCTAGCCTACCTATCTGCCCTTGGCGCAACTGTCATCTACGGCCTTAACCACACGATTGCCAAGGTGGTCATGCCCCAGTACATCCAGCCTTTTGGATTTATTCTGCTTCGAGTCATGGGGGCCTCCGCCATTTTTTGGCTGATTTCTCTGGCTTATCCCCAAGAAAAAATAGAAAAGAAGGATTGGAAAATCTTTGTTTTAGGGGCTGTATTGGGTATGGTCATCAATATGTTGGCCTTTTTTAAAGGGTTGTCTCTTTCAACGCCGATACAAAGCAGTCTTTTGGTGACCATGACTCCTATTATTGTGGTGGCCATGTCCGCGCTTTTGCTCAAGGAGCAAGTGGGTTGGGTAAAAACCACAGGAATTGCCTTAGGATTTGGGGGAGCCATGACTTTGGTGGCTTATGGAGCTGATTTATCTGAGGACGCCGCATTGGTTGGGCGAGGAAATCTGTTGTTGTTGATCAATTCCATCAGCTTTGGGGGGTATTTAATCGTCACCAAGAAAATCATCCACAAATACAAACCGATCACCTATTTAAAATGGCTGTTCACCATCGCTACGGTGATCAACGCACCCCTTTGTTTTCAGGAACTTTCCCAAGTATCTTGGAATACATTGCCCTTATGGGCTATTGGCTCCATGACTTTTGTAGTGGTGGGAACCACCTGTATGACCTATTTGTTCAATGCCTACGCCCTCACACAACTGAAAGCTTCCTCGGTCAGTACATTTACCTACATTCAACCCTTGGTGGGGATTCTTTTTGCCCTCGCAGTGGGTCAAGATCAAATGACTGAAATAAAAGCCTTGGCAGGTGTCCTGGTAATTGTCGGTGTGTACTTGGCCACCAAAAAACAAAAAGAGCCCAAAAAAAGTCGTTAGATTAGGTTTTTTGTACCTTCAAGGGCAAATAATTTCCTGTATCATGACTCAAAAACCTCCTTTTTACGACCAACTGCGTTTGCCTGTAGTGGCCGCGCCCATGTTTTTAATTTCAGGGCCAGCACTCGTCATAGCTTGTTGTACCCAAGGTATCGTTGGTACATTTCCCGCACTGAATCAGCGAACCACCGAAGGCTTTGAGGCGTGGGTTGTTGAAATCAAACAAGCGTTGGCGGATTTTGAAGCGCGTACAGGTCAAAAACCCGCACCATTTGGGGTCAATTTAATTGTACACCCCACCAATCCTCGTTTATTGGCCGATCTTCAAGTATGTATCAAACACCAGGTCCCACTGATTATCACCTCGCTCGGTGCCGTTTCGGATTTGGTCGACGCTGTTCATGCTTATGGCGGATTGGTCTACCACGACATCATTAAAAAGAGGCATGCAGAAAAAGCGGCTGAAGCTGGCGTGGATGGACTCATTTTGGTGAGTGCCGGTGCTGGCGGTCACGCCGGTAACCTGAATCCCCTAGCTCTGATGGCAGAAGTAAAGCAGGTGTTTAACAAAACCATTTTACTGGCTGGTTGTATTTCTACAGGGATCGATATAGCTGCCGCGTTACAAATGGGGGCTGATCTAGCCTATATGGGTACGCGGTTTATCAATACCCGAGAAAGCAACGCCCCAACAGAATACCAAACCATGATTGAGCGCGCAGGGGCCAATGATATTGTGTATACCGCTGCTGTATCAGGAGTACACGCCAACTTTTTGGGGCCTTCACTAGCTGCTGCTGGCTTAGAAGGCGAAGCCTTAAAAGCCGATCACAAAGTAGACTTTGGAAAAGAATTGGATCACGAAGCTAAGGCATGGAAAACCATTTGGTCAGCGGGTCAGGGGGTGGCCTCCATCGACAAAACAGTCTCTGTTGCCGAGTTGACTGCGCAGCTAAAAACGGAACTTAATCACGCGCTAGCGCAGCAAGCGACCCAAGCAGACCGCTGGAAAGTTTAAGAGAACATATATGTTTTTTCGATGTCAAATTTCACGTGACTTGGATTGTTGCCGGTGTTTTTGCTACATTCGTGAAACTAAATAGTACACTGATGAATCGATTGTTATTATTCGGACTGGCCGCAGCATTGACGCTTTCATGCTCGGGAGGAAAAAAAGAAGAAGCAGCGGAGACAGGATTTCAAATCTCTCGCACTCAAGAGGCTGCTCCTGAGGCCCAATTAGCGCAAACCCCTGTTGATCTATCCAATAAAGGTATAGGCCCCATCAAAAAGGTTACCTTCAGCGCCGAGGTAGATGCCAAGAAAGCAGCTCTAGGTCAAGATATTTTTGAAAGTAAATGCACCATGTGCCATGAAGTAGGTCAACGAATGATCGGTCCTGCAGTACAGGGAACTTTAGCGCGCAGAAGCCCAGAATGGGTAGCTAACCTGTTGCTCAACACCCAGGAAATGCTCCAAAAAGATCCTATAGCGAAAGCCTTACTCAAAGAATACAACAACGCCATGATGATCAACCAAAACTTGACTGAGCCTGAAGCTCTAGCCGTTTTGGAGTACTTGAGAACGCTGTAATGGCAGCCCCTAAAAAAATAATCGGCGTTTTAGGCGCTGGAAGTTGGGCGACTGCTCTGGTCAAAATATTAACCGACAATGGGCATACAGTCCATTGGTACGTGCGCAATCCTGACCACATCGAATCTATTGAGCGCTTCGGCAACAACCCGCGTTATGTGAGCTCCATAGACCTGCCTTTAAACCTGCTTCGCATGAGCAGCGACATCAACGAAGTGGTTGGCGCGTGTAACTTATTGGTGATTGCCATTCCTTCCGCGTTCTTAAACCAAGCGTTTGGCGCATTGACGGTCCCTTATCAAGACAAGGTCTTTTTCTCCGCCGTTAAAGGAATTATTCCAGAAACTGAATTGATTGTCGGTGAGCACCTCAACCAGGTGATGGGCGTGCCGATGAAAAATATCGGGGTGATCACGGGTCCTTGCCACGCAGAGGAAGTCGCTCTTGAGCGGCTGTCCTATTTGACCATTGCGTGTTTAGATCTAAAAAATGGCCGAGCCATGGCCGGGCTTCTGGCCAATAATTACATCAAAACTCAAGTGTCTAGAGATGTCATCGGCACAGAGTACGCCGCCGTATTTAAAAATATTTATGCCTTGGCCGCGGGGATTGCCCACGGTTTGGGATACGGAGATAATTTCCAGGCTGTTCTGATGAGCAATGCCATCCGCGAGATGAAAAAAATCATCAAATCCGTACACAAACTCAAGCGAAATATCAATCAATCCGCCTATTTAGGAGACCTATTGGTCACCGGTTACTCCGTGTTTAGCCGCAACCGTATGTTTGGCAATATGATCGGTAAAGGGTATACGGTAAAAAGCGCTATGGCTGAGATGAGTATGGTCGCTGAGGGGTATTACGCATCAAAAAGCGCTTATAAATTGATCGAGTGCAAAGGGGCGCATGAAAAAGCTCCTATAGCCTGCGCTGTATACCGCATTCTTTACGGAGGCGAATCCCCTAAAAAAGTATTTAAAGCACTCACGGACAAGCTGGACTAATCCTCAAAAAAATCTCTTTCTTGAAAATACTGCACCAGGGCTTCTTTCATGAGTAAGGTTTGTTCCCCAGCCTTCAGTGGAGGCAAGGGCTTAACAACCTGGTAGTGGGGCCACCCTTGGTCGTCTACAAAATCAAAGGCGTAAAATCCATAGGGCTCCAACACCCGACAGATCCCGACATGCATCAGATTTACCTTTTCGTCTTTTTGAAATTTTTGGTGGTATTTACCCAGTTCTTGTAGACCGACCAAATAGATAATTGCATCCAGGTCCAACGGGTCTCCGTCCGAAAATCGATCGGATAATGAGCTGACCAGCAACTCCCATTTTGCTTTTAATTCAGGGTCTCTTGACATGGGCGCAAAGATAGCCCAAAAATGTATCTTTGGTCAAAACGACCACTATGTTAATCTTAGACATTGTACTGGGACTTATCGTGCTATACGGAGCCTATCGAGGATTTAAAAACGGCCTGATTGTCGAATTGTTTGGGATATTGGCCTGGGCCATAGGGATATACGGCGCTTTACACTTCTCTGACTGGACAGCTGATCAACTAAAGCCTTATGTGTCTTGGTCGGAAAATGCCACCAAAACCGCCTCGTTTGTGCTCACCTTTTTGGCGCTATTATTGATCACTCATTTGCTGGCAAAAGCATTGACTAAAATAGCTTCTCTGATGCTTTTGGGCGGTATCAACAAGATCTTTGGGGTGCTTTTCGGAGGGTTAAAAACGGTGGGGTTACTCGCTTTATTGCTGGCCTACCTCGCAGAGCACAGCCCCCTAGATCAATGGGTCAGCCAAGAACAAGAAGGCCCTTCAAAACTATATGAACCGATCAAATCAGCAGGCCAATCCCTTTTGGAGGCTTGGGACTTTATCGCTGAAAAAGTGGATGAAATCGATTATATTTGATAAATACAACATTTACACCCTAATAAGTTATAAAAATGCAAAATATCCCTTCTGTTTCCGATATGTTATCCCAGTTGGGCGTAGCCTCAGTAAACCCTGGTACTTCGACGGGCAGTGACCAACACACCAGTAACGAAGTGCTTACTAGCTATTCTCCCGTAAACGGGGCTCCGATCGCTCAAGTGAGTGTGACCACCCAGGGGCAAATGAACCACGTAGTGGAAACTGCCCAGCGCGCATTTGTGGCATGGCGACAAATACCTGCCCCAAAAAGAGGTGAGGTTGTGCGTCAATTCGGCATGGCGCTGCGCGAAAAAAAAGAAGTACTCGGTGCTTTAGTCTCCTATGAGATGGGCAAGTCCTACCAAGAAGGGTTAGGGGAAGTACAAGAAATGATCGATATCTGTGATTTTGCCGTGGGCTTGTCGCGTCAACTCCACGGATTGACCATGCACTCTGAGAGGCCCAAACACCGCATGTATGAACAATACCATCCGTTAGGTATTGTGGGGATCATCTCGGCCTTTAATTTTCCCGTGGCCGTATGGGCCTGGAACACGGCCCTAGCTTGGGTTTGTGGAGATGTATGCATTTGGAAGCCCTCTGAAAAGGCTCCGCTGTGTGGTATTGCTTGTCAAAATATCATCGCAGAAGTGCTGAAAAAAGAAGGTTTGCCTGAGGGCATTTCTTGTTTGATTAATGGCGATGCGCGGGTAGGTGCTTGGATGACTGAAAACCACCAAATACCGCTCATATCTGCTACGGGCTCTGTGCGCATGGGAAAAATAGTAGGTGCCGCTGTAGCGCAAAGACTCGGGCGCTCCTTACTAGAATTAGGGGGAAACAATGCGATTATTGTCACGCCGAGCGCTGATCTAAAAATGACGGTTATCGGAGCTGTATTTGGGGCCGTAGGCACTGCAGGTCAGCGATGTACTTCGACCAGAAGACTGATTATTCACCAAGATATATATGACCAAGTAAAGGAAGCCTTGGTTAAAGCCTATGGGCAAATACGCATTGGCAATCCACTCGATGCGCGCAACCACATGGGGCCGCTGATCGACAAACAAGCAGTGGCTGCTTATGAAAAAACACTCGCCTATGTAGTCGCTGAGGGAGGATCTTTGTTGGTGCCCGGTGGAGTGCTCAGCGGGGAAGGATACGAGAGTGGGTGCTATGTGGCGCCAGCTATTGTGGAGGCAGAGCCTCATTATGAGATGGTACAACAAGAAACATTTGCCCCCATTTTATACCTGATGAGCTATACAGGCAGCATAGATCAAGCCATAGCAATACAAAACGCGGTGCCTCAGGGACTTTCCTCTGCAGTAATGACATTAAATATGCGTGAGGCGGAACTTTTCCTGAGTGCGGCCGGCTCTGATTGCGGTATTGCCAATGTGAATATCGGCACCTCTGGAGCGGAGATCGGGGGAGCATTTGGTGGAGAAAAAGAAACCGGAGGGGGACGAGAATCAGGATCTGACGCTTGGAAAGTGTATATGCGTCGACAGACCAACACCATCAACTACAGCACAGAACTTCCGCTCGCTCAAGGAATACACTTTGATTTAGACGCTTAATTTCGACCTATTTCTCCTGGGTAAAACTGGTAAACCGGATCGGATTGTATCCAGCTTTGTGTTTCCACGCAAAAGGCAGTGAGGGGGCCGCGAAAAGCGGCCCCGGTATCGACGTTCCACACATTGGCGGCACGCACAGGCTCCGTATATCCAATACGCGTAACCGGTGTATGACCGATGTAGATCTCTCGATATTGTAAGAGTCTTTGGGGGTAGTCTGCATCCTCAGGTGTCAAACGAAATTTGACGGCCAGAGCCAGTTCCCATAGGCTTCGATCCCAAAACAACAAATCGCTAAAGTATTCTTGCTCCACGCCTTTTACATGAGTAAAACCAGCATGGACAAATAATCGGTTTTGATCATCTATCCAATGAGTGGGTAGGTTGTTAAAAAACGCTAAGTGTTTTTGCTCCAGTGCGTTGTCTGCTTTTTCCGTGTAGTCTTTTACTGTGGCCGCCCCTCCATGACCCAACCAAAGCGGATTAGTCTTTTTGGTTTCCAACCACTTGCGGCATAAATCATCGTGGTTGCCCTTGAGGGTGATTATGGTTCTTTTCGCCTGTAATTCGATTAAATAGTCGATTGTATCGCTGTTTTGAGACCAGCCATCGACATAATCCCCTAAAAAAACGAGCCGATCATCTGGTCCGATCTCTGGTCGAGCTAGCAACTGCGTCAAGGCGCGTAAACCCCCGTGAATATCCCCAACAACCCAAGTATTCATAGTCCAACTTTGTGCAAAAATCGGAATTTTCAAAATTAGACGACTGTAAAGCGATGCGAATTAACAGAGAAATATCACAAACCCACTATTGGTAAAGCCATCGGGTTTGTTTTTCTTTGGACCTCAAAGCAAAACAGATGAAAAAGGTTTATTGCATCGGGGAGCTCCTGATTGATTTTGTTGCCGAAAACCAAGGAAAAGACCTCACCCAAGCCGTACAATTCACCAAAAAAGCGGGTGGTGCCCCAGCCAATGTGGCCTGTGCCATCAGCAAGCTCGGAGGCTCTGCTGTTTTTGTTGGCGCTGTAGGACAGGATGCATTTGGCCAGTTTTTAGTAGACACGCTCCATCTTCACGGGGTGGATACATCAGAGGCCCAAAGAAATCAGAACTTTACTACCCTAGCCTTTGTGTCCATTGCTGCTGATGGAGAACGCGATTTTGTATTTTCCCGAGGTGCAGACAAAACACTGACTTATCAATCAAGTCTGGGGAAACAATTAAACCAAGTAATTGTTCACTTCGGTGCGGCGACCTCTTTTTTAGGGGGCTCCCTCGAAGAGGCTTATGGGCGTTACCTGAGCGATGCAAAACAAGGAGGATCTACTATATGTTTTGACCCAAATTTTCGCACAGACTTGTGGAAGAACAACGAAGAAACGTTTGTAACAAAATGTCATCCGTATATCGCCGTGGCGGACTTGTGTAAATTCAGCCACGAGGAAGCCTTGCTTTTGTCCGGTAAAAATGATTTGCCAGAAGCATGTGCCTACCTGCATCAACTAGGATGCCCGGTTATTTGTGTCACCCTGGGAGCTGAAGGCACCTGGGTAAGTACCCCAACCCGTGCTGTTTTAGTGGCTTCTGTCCCCGCTCAAGCAGTGGACACCACTGGTGCGGGAGATGCCTTTATCGGTTGTTTGCTTCAACAATTGGCAGAAACTACCGCGCCAAAAGAAACATTGCACCAAGAGGAACAGCTGCTCAAAATGGTAGCTAAAGCCAATCAGGCGGGTGCGTTTACCACCCAAAAATTTGGGGCGATTGCTGCGCTACCTACTCAAGCTGACTTGAGCAATTATTGATTGTACTTGACTTTGCGCAAAATCCTCAGCGCTTCTTTCATAGCGGCGTAAACTTTAGGGTGATCTGGGCGCAGCAAATCTTTGGCCTGCTCCATCAACTCCAATACTCCAGGGAGCTCATTGAGATAGCACAGCAACAGTATTTCTGGAACAGCCGATAACTCTTCCAATTCCAAAGGAGAAAAATTTACTCCCTTTTCTACCTTGCGCACCAACTGAAGTGAGGTATTTTGCAGGTGTAACAGCGTCTTTTTATTGTATTTAGGTGGCTGAAAAATCAAATCAGACAACAGGGTGTAGCGTCCATTATTTGAAAATTGCAATCGGGTAATCTCAAAAGGAAAATATTTTTTCTGAGGCCCTAATCCCAAGCGCACGTACTCCGTAATAGTCAAGGAATTTTCTTCAGCAGCAATCTCCACCTCGTCCAGAGCCGAATAAAACAACTTGACTTGTTCGGTAATCATCTCGATATCAACCCTGGAGTAATAGGTGATTCCTTTGACGGTCTTCGGGATTCCTGCCCAACAGACCACAAACTGCTCGACAAACACCTTGTAGTGGCATTCGAGGTCTTTATGTCGGTACACCATAAAGTCCATAACACCATCAAGTGTGAGCCCAATACTGTTTTGCGCTTGTAGCTCAATTGAGCTAACCACGGGGGTATTGATATCCGGCAATACGACACCGGTGTCTTTGGGCAAGCTGATGCTGCCCTCGCGTATGAACACCGTACCTCCCCAGTATTTCCATATGTTTTTGCGCAACGAGCAAACTGCTCCCAGAGAACGGATGGTCACCAACCCAACTACCTTACCGGGAGGGAGGGCTGGAAATAAAATGTTTTCATAAATGATCTGGGGTGGATGATTGAGGTAAGCGTTGACCAGATTTTGTATGCGGCTATCGTCAAAAAAATCTACCCCAACGACTTCATTGTTCTGGTCTTCAACTCCGATTAGAATATAGGCGTTGTTGTTGGGATTGCTATTGGCGAGGGCACAAACGTGCTTTAAAAATTTAGCTTTCCCCTCTTTGGTGGAAATATCAATGCGTCGCTTCTTGTCGTAAAAACTGTTTTCCCCGTGGTGGGCTAGCAGGTTTTTGACAAGTAAGCGTTTGTTGATCATCACTTTCTGGCTACAATAGTACTCGAGGCTTGGTCGGTGGGCATCACCACTAAATCAGCTATGTTGACGTGGGAAGGCCTAGAGACTACAAAGCAGATTAGTTCGGCAATGTCCTGAGCCTGGAGCGGGTCAACGCCTTGATAAACCGCCTCTGCTCTGGCCTGATCACCTTTAAAACGCACCGCGCTAAACGAAGTGTGTACCATCCCTGGGTGTATGGCCCCTACTTTTATCCCCGTTCCATTGAGGTCCATTCGGATACCTTGAGCCAACGCGTCTACCGCTGCCTTAGTGGCACAATAGACGTTGCCTTTTGGGTAGACTTCTTTAGCTGCCGTAGAACCAACCATGAGTATGTGCCCTTGACCTCGCTGGATCATCTGAGGCAACACCGCCTGAGTCACATACAAGACTCCCTTGATGTTACTGTCGATCATCGCGTCCCAATCATCCGAGTCACCGTCTTGAATGAGGTCCAGCCCATGGGCATTTCCTGCATTATTGATCAAAATATCGATCGAAGCCCATGAGGGTGGTAAACTGTCGATGGCTTTTTGCACCTCCGACTTGTCGCTCACATCGAAAACTAAAGAGTGTACTTGAGTCATCGCAGAGAGTTCCCTCGACAATGAGTTAAGCGCAGCTTCGTTTCTGCCACAAATCACCAATCGGTAGCCCTTGTGAGCTAATTCTCTGGCTGTAGCCTGGCCAATACCACTGGAAGCCCCAGTAACTAGAGCGCATAGAGGTTGTTCTTTTGTGTGTTTCATCTGTTTATGGGCAAGGTTTACCAGTGGCCGCCTCAGTGAGGGTAAACCACTCTGTTAGTGTCAATGTTGTTTCCATAGCTTCCATCGCTTGGGCCAATCGTTCCGGCCTAGTACTCCCCACCACAGGAACTATGCCTGCGGGATGTTTTGCCAACCAGGCCAAAGCTACTTGAGCTGACGTCAATCCGCGCGCTGAAGCTATTTCCTCTAGGGCCCCGGTCAACGCATCTGGAATCACGGCGTTAGTTCGAACCAAATCACCTAAAGGACTCCAGGCCATCGGGGTGATTTGATCTTTGAGGCACTGATCCAACTGACCGTTGTACAACGCATCTCTCCTAGTTAAGGAGATCTCGATTTGATTGGTTGAAACACCGCAGTACTTCTGAATCAATTCAACTTGGGTAGGTGTAAAATTGGACAGGCCAAAAGACTTGATTTTTCCGCTTTGAAGCAGCTTATCCACGGCCAGAACGACCTGTTCGGGATCTAATAGCGGGCTGGGTCGGTGCAGTAAATAAAGGTCTAAGTAATCGGTTTGAAGTGCCTCAAGGGTAGCTTCACAAGCAGACACGATATACTCCTGGTTGTAATTGTAGTGTTTTATTTCAAAGGGACGTTGAGGGCACACATGGGCTATCCCACATTTGGAGATCAATTGAACTTGGTCTCGAGCAATTCCTGTTTGAGACCAAGCGCGACCAAACTCTGTTTCGTTGGTGTAGTCCCCATAGAGATCGGCGTGATCAAAAGAGGTAATCCCTGTGTCGATTACTTGATGGATTAGACGAACCATGGCTTGGGTGTCCAAGCGTTGGCCCCAAAGCCCCCAAGTCATGGTGCCGGCAATGATTTTTGAAAAAGAATTCATAGGCTTCACAAAGGGTGAAATTAGGGATTAAATCGGTAAAATATTGATAAAAATAAGGGGGTTATCGATTTTTTAACCTATCATTAACGGGAGGGAGATCAATTAATTTTTTAATTGCAGCCGTTTTGTACAACATGCATCAAATCAAACAAATATGCCGGAAAATACCCCTGTAGATATGCAGGCGATTCAAGAACAAATCGCCAAAGACAGCGCCTTCATCGGACTGCTCAAAATGGAGATGGACAAAGTGATAGTCGGACAAAAACAGATGGTTGAACGTCTGTTAATCGGATTACTCGGCCAGGGACACATCTTGTTGGAAGGGGTTCCTGGACTAGCCAAAACACTAGCCATCAACACCTTAGCCAAAGCGGTGAAAGGTAGTTTTAGCCGTATTCAGTTTACCCCTGATCTGTTGCCGGCTGACGTGGTGGGCACGATGATCTACAACATCAAACAAAACGACTTTTCGATCAAAAAGGGACCGATATTTGCCAACTTCGTGCTGGCCGATGAAATCAACAGAGCTCCAGCAAAAGTTCAATCAGCTCTTTTGGAGGCCATGCAGGAAAAGCAAGTGACCATTGGAGATGAAACCTTTGTCTTGGATAAGCCCTTTTTGGTGTTGGCTACCCAAAACCCTGTAGAGCAGGAAGGCACCTATCCGCTTCCTGAAGCCCAAGTGGATCGATTTATGTTGAAAACGGTGATCACCTACCCCAAAATGAGTGAGGAGCAATTGGTGATGCGACAAAACCTATCGGGCACCCATGAACCTGTAAAAGCCGTCGTAACAACCCAACAAATTTTGGATGCCCAGAAATCTGTGCGCCTGGTGTACATGGATGAGAAAATTGAGCAATATATCTTGGACTTGATTTTTGCTACCCGATTCCCCGACAAATACAAGCTTGGGGATCTTCAACCGCTGATCAGTTTTGGTGCTTCGCCTAGGGGAAGTATCAACCTGGCTATGGCCGCCAAGTGTTTTGCCTTTATCAAAGGTCGCGGTTATGTGGTGCCTGATGATGTACGGGCTGTGGTGCACGATGTGCTCAGACACCGCATTGGGCTCACCTACGAAGCCGAAGCTGAAAACGTAACCACTGAAGAAATCATCAACCGCATTGTCAATACTGTTGAGGTGCCGTAAACCCTGGTATGGAGACCAAGGAACTGCTAAAAAAAGTACGCAAAATCGAGATTAAAACCCGCAGGTTGTCCGACAACCTTTTTGGGGGCGAATACCATTCTACCTTCAAAGGAAGGGGAATGACCTTTAGCGAGGTGCGTCCCTATCAATTTGGGGATGATGTTCGGGCGATTGACTGGAACGTCACCGCGCGCTACAACGAACCTTTTGTCAAGGTGTTTGAAGAAGAGCGCGAACTGACCATGATGCTTTTAGTGGACATCAGCGGGTCTGGTATTTTTGGTACAAAAGGTCAAAGCAAACGCGAAGTACTCACTGAAATCGCTGCCACACTGGCTTTTTCTGCCCTGCAAAACAACGACAAAGTGGGGCTGCTCTTGTTTTCTGACCGAGTGGAACGTTTTATTCCTCCCAAGAAAGGAAAAGGACATGTGCTACGGATCATCCGAGAACTTTTAGAGGCTGAGCCGGTAGGTAAAGGTACCGACCTGTCCGTACCACTAGCCTTTTTGGGCAATGCGCTTAAAAAGAAGGCAATTGTATTTACCCTCTCAGATTTTATGTGTTCTGGCTATCAAAAAACACTGCAAATCACCGGAAAAAAACACGATATCACTGGAATCAGGGTGTATGATGCATTGGATGCACACTGGTTGAATTTAGGACTCATCCCTGTTCAAGATGCCGAAACCGGGGCTGTACAATGGATGGCAAGCAGTTCAAAAGCAGTAAGAAATGCCTACGAGGCGTCGTTTAGCGCCCAATCGGCCTATTTCCAGCAAGCCCACAAAAAGTCTGGTTGCGGTCGGGTTGATCTTGAGTTAGGTCAAGACTATGTGGCCAAGCTTTTGGGATATTTTAAACAACGTCATTGATGAAACGCTTCGTGTATGTGCTCTTTGGTTTTTTTCTTTTGCTTGGGTCAATCCAGGCACAGACAACAGCGCCCAGCGCTGTGGGAAAACTGGATTCAACCGCGCTAAAAATTGGGGAGAAACGCACATATACGATTACCGTATCTGTAAAGCCTGGCGACTCGGTGCGCTTCCCTGAAGATCAGGCGTTTGCCCCTTTTGAGGTAATCGGAACCTCGGCTACAGACACGCTAAAGCAGGAGCGCCTTTGGCAATTGATCAGACGCTACGCGATTTCTCAGTACGACTCAGGCACCTATAATCATCCAGGACTACGCGTACAACTCGATACACTTTGGCTCCAAACGGCGCCATTTTCGATGAAAGTATTTGATGTAGCGGTGGATACCACCAAGCAAAATCTATATCCCGCCAAACCCATTAGGGAAGTATCCTCTGTGTGGGTGACTCCCCTTTGGATGTGGATTTTAGGGGTTTTAGCCCTCCTGGGCGCTGGAGTGTACGGTTGGATACACTGGCAACGCAAGAAAAAACAAGAAGCAGAAGCCGTGCTCGATCCTTTAGAAAAGGCTTTGCTCGGCTTGGAAAAACTGGCCCAATCTCCGTATTTGATACGAGAGGAGTACAAAGCATATTACACCGAACTCACCGGAATTGTTCGTGCCTACCTCGAAGATGAAGTGCACATATCTGCTATGGAAAGCACCAGCGAGGAACTCATGGAGAAGTTAGTGGACCTGCGCGAACAAGGGAAATTAACGCTGGATCAAGAAGCGCTAGCCGCATTTGACGAGGTGTTAAAAACTGCGGATTTAGTCAAGTTTGCTCGGGCAACGCCTGAGCGTAGACAGGCAGAATTAGATCGAGACATCTTGGCGCAATGGTTGGTAAAAGCCCAAGAGGCTTTACCCGAACCGACCGAGGAAGAATTGTATCATGAGGCCCAGCGTTTAGCAACATTGGCCGCATACCAGAGAGCACGCCGCAAAAAAATGGTGTTGTTCGGTGGGGGTATTGGGGCATTGGCCCTTTTTGTGGGGTTATTGATGTATACGGGGCCAGAACGATTTTGGGACACCGTTACCTTCAACAAATACAAAATACAAAATGAATCGCCCCGATTATTGAGTGGGTATGGCTTTCCCGCTGTTTGGATCTCAACGCCTGATGTTTTGGAGCGCCAAGAAACAGCGCCCAAATACGCGGGTGCTACCCAGGCACAATTGTTTGCCTACACGCCAGACCCAGAATTGGTCCATGTTTGGGTGCATACACTTCAATGGCCGGATGAAAAGACCCCTGACTTTGACGCGCTGGGCGAACAAGCGCTTAAAATGATGGAAGATATGGGGGCCAAAAACATATTGACCGAACAAACTCCCCACACCACCCAAGATGAGGTGCAAGGTGTGCAGGTGTTTGGTCAAATGGATTTTGAAGAATCCGGAGACACTTATAAAAAATCCTACGCGCTTTTGCTTTTTGGCGGCAATGGTTTTGCGCAATTGATCTGGGTGCATTGGCCTAAGGATGAGCCCTATGCAGCGCGTACGGCCCAGGAAATTATTCAATCCATTCAACTCAAAGAAACCCCATGAATTGGAAGGATATTACATGGGCTGAGCCCCAATGGTTGTGGCTGGGATTAATACTCCCACTAGCGATGTGGTGGATGTGGTGGAGCCGCCACAAAACTAAAGCTCCCTTGTTGATTTCTGGACATCAGGGGCTCCCGGTGAGTCGTTGGGTATCCGGCGTGTCTATCGCGTTAAATGCCTTGAGAATCGGTGCGCTTGCGGCCATGATCTTGGCTATGGCAAGGCCTCAGATCGTCTCCACCCAGACCAAAACCAAAACCACCCGTGGAATTGACATCGTCATGTCCATTGATGTGTCTTCGAGCATGCTGGCCAAAGACTTAAAACCTAACCGACTCACGGCACTTAAAAAAATTGCAGCCACCTTTATCGAAAGCCGACCTAATGACCGGATTGGACTGGTCGTCTATGCAGGGGAAAGCTACACAAAAACCCCTATCACATCGGACAAAGGACTGGTGCTCAGAGCGCTGGATGAAATTCAATACGGAGGTTTAAACGATGGTACCGCTATTGGTATGGGCTTGGCGACCTCAGTCAATCGACTCAAAGAATCTAAAGCGCAGAGCAAAGTAGTCATTCTGTTGACGGATGGAGTCAACAATTCAGGCTTTATCGAACCCCTCACCGCGGCTGAACTAGCCGTAGAGTATGGGATTAAGACCTATACCATTGGGGTAGGGACCAACGGTAACGCGCAATTTCCGGTGGCCATTAACCCGGATGGCAGCTTTCAATACGCGCTTCAACAAGTGGAAATCGACGAAAAGTTGATGAAGCGGATAGCAGAAAAAACAGGTGGCCAATACTTCCGAGCTCAAGACAATCAAGAACTCGAAGCGATTTACAACGAGATCAACCAACTCGAAAAAACCGAGATCGAAGAATTTAAATTCACCACCACCCAGGAGCTCTATCGACCCTTGGTATTCTGGGCATTATTCATATGGGTGTTGTACTGGTTGGTACAACACACCTGGTTAAAAAGCTTTGTCTGATGATCGTTTGGGATGAACCAACATACTTTTATCTGTTTGGGCTATTGGTCCTAGCCGCTCTGGTGTTCTTTTGGCATCAATGGTGGCAGGTCAAAACGCAAAAAGCCTTTTCAAAATGGGGCGATCTAGATCGATTATCCCCTGGCAGATCTGGACTTAAAGTGCGGTTAAAAGCGTTGGTGTTTGCCTTAATCGTGAGCTGTTTGGTCATCGCACTGGTCAACCCAAAAGCCGGTATTGCGCGAAAAAAAGTACAGCGAGAGGGCATTGATTTGGTATTTGCCATCGATGTGTCTAAGAGTATGCTTTGTGAGGATGTGGCCCCGAACCGTCTAGACCGAGCCAAACACCTTGTGGAACAAATAACCCAGCAGCTTGCGGGCGACCGCATAGGGATCATTGCCTATGCCGCTTGGGCCGTTCCTCAGTTGCCCATCACTACGGATTACGGTGCGGCCCAATTGTTTTTATCGTCGATCAACACCGACATGATCAGCTCCCAAGGGACGGCTTTGGGAGAGGCTATTGAACTGGCTTCGGGTTATTTTATCGCCGAAGATCCAACCAGCAAAGTGCTGTTGTTGATCAGCGACGGAGAGGACCACGAGGGGATTGACGTGGCGGAAGCTGTGGCTCAAGCTAAAGAAGCTGGGGTTCGTATATTTACCGTGGGAGTAGGAACCGAAAAAGGAGGCCCAATACCCATCAAAGAACGCGGTATCACCCAGCAACTCAAAAAGGACGAGAACGGCGAGGTGGTCATTACTCGGAGAAACGAGTTGTTGCTGAAGGACTTGGCCGAACAAGCAGGAGGCCAATACTACGCATTTGACCAGACCGAAACCGTGGTGAACGCCTTGATGGAAGATTTGGGGCAACTGGACAAAACCACTTTTGCCGCTGAAGAATTCTCCGACTTCGAGGACCAGTTTGGTTGGTTTGTGGGGATTGGATTAATTTTGATGATGCTCGATGTACTGCTGCTCGAACGCAAAACGCCCTGGTGGCAAAAACTTAAACTCTTTGAACCCAATAAAAATGCGTAATGCTTGGATACTCTTGGTGATCATTCACGCTGGGCTTTGGGGACAAACCCCTGAAGCGGCCAAACCTGAGGCGCCTGCACAAGTCGCCGCCCCGCTTCAGAAAAAAGCACAAAACTTAACGGCCAAGGCAGGAAAAAATTTAACTCAAGGAGCGTGGACAGCGTCAGAAGCGGATTGGCGCAGAGCTATGGCTATTGACCCAGCCCAAAAGGATGCTCCCTATAACTTGGGCAATACGCTTTTGTCCAACAACAGTTTTGAAGAAGCTACCACGGCCCTGGTTCAAGCGACTAAAACGGCCGAAACAGCCGATCAAAAACACCAGGCATACCACAACCTGGGCAACGCCCTCATGGCACAAAAGGCGTATGATCGAGCTGAAATGGCATTTAAATCAGCCCTGAAAAACAAACCTGAAGACGACCAGACCCGATACAACTACGCATTGGCCAAGTCTATGCGGGAGAAGCAGGAACAGAACAAAGACAAGAACAAGGACAAAAAAGACCAACAGGACAAAAAAGACCAACAAGATCAGCAGGATCAAAACCAAGGAGGTCAAAACGATCAAAACGAACAGGACCCGAAAAAAGGAGATCAGGATCAAAAAGATAAAAACAGCAAACCCCAAGACCCTGGGGATCAAGAAAAAGAGGATCAAAAACAAGGGGATGGCGACAAGAAAAAAGAACAGCCAAAAAAACCTCAAGAAGCACCTCAACCGCCTAAGAAACAAAGTCAGCTCTCTGCACAGCAAATCCAAAACATGTTAGAGGCGCTGCAAAATGAAGAGAAAAAAGCAAAAGAAAAAATGGATAAACTCCAGAAAAAAGGAGTTAAATCCTCACAAAAAAAGGACTGGTAATGCAACAGATCAGAGGTGTGCTATTGGGGATGCTGGCAATGGTTTGGGCCACAGGAATGTGGGCCCAAGACAAAGAAATCCTCTTTGAAGTATCCTTGAGCAAAGAAAAACTGGGGCTCAATGAACGATTGCGCGTAGATTTCACCATGAACCGTGACGGAGATCACTTTGAGGCACCAACGTTTAAAGGGTTTAAAGTACTCATGGGACCCTCGCAATCCACCAGCTCATCTTGGATCAACGGTGTGCGCTCTTTTTCCAGAACCTTTTCATTCATTCTGCAACCCACCGCCAAAGGCTCATGGACCATTGGACAGGCAGAAATCACGATTGACGGAACAGTTTATAAAACGGCAGCCAAAAAAGTAGAGGTCACCGAAGCAGTAGCCAAACCAAGTGATGAACAAACCGCCCAGGATGTAGCCGATCAGAATGTGCGGGTCATTTCAGAGGTGTCCAAAACAAATCCGTACCTAAACGAGGGCATACTGATCACGTATAAATTATTGGTTGGAAACGGTGTCAATGTCACCAACTTTAATTCGGTAGATGCGGCAGAATACACCCATTTTTGGAACCAAGACCTACCGATAAACGCCTATAACTTTGAGCCCACTACGTATGAAGGAAAATCCTATCAATCTGTGGTGCTCAAGCGCGTATTGCTGTATCCGCAAAAAACGGGGAAACTCAGCCTGAAACCCTATACTTTTGAACTTTCAGTAGATGTCCCCACCAACCGCAGGGACTTCTTTGGCAGGCCGCTTTATGCCCCTGCCACACGAGTAGCTTCAACGGCTGAAATCACCATAGACGTAAAAGAGCTCCCTCAAGAAAACAGACCAGCCTCTTTCACGGGAGCTGTGGGCAGCTTTGACTTTTTTGTGACCCCCAACAAAACTGCCTTGGATACAGGCACTGCGCTTGAAGTAGAGGTCAGGGTAACCGGAAAAGGAAACCTGAAGTTGTTTAGCCTGCCGGAGCTAAAAGTCCCTGCTGCCTTGGAACGCTATGCGCCAGAAAACAAACAAAATATAAATAACAGTCGCTCAGGCATGGAGGGGACCATCTCTGACACCTACACCATCATCCCCAACTTTCAAGGAAGCTATCCGATTCCAGGGTTAGCATTTAGCTACTTTGACCCCAAAGCCAAAAAATACGTGACCCGCACCACGGAGGAAATCAATATTCAGGCGTTGGGTGGTGCCCTCAGCGGTGAGTCCGCAAACACCAATAACACCCAAAGCCCATCGCCAACAATGCGCTCAGAAGGATTTAGGTTTATCAAATTAACCCATCAGTTAGCGCCAATAGCGACCGCCACGTTTATTGAAGACTTGGATTTCTATTTGATTTGGCTCATGCCCCTTTTGTTGTTGCCCATATTAGGTTGGTGGATCCGATATAATGAAGCGCGCGGAAATGATTTGGGTGCCCTCAAGAGAAAAGCTTCTTCCCGAATGGCTAAAAAGTATTTGGGTCAAGCTCAAAAAGCACTCAAAACCCCTGACAGCTTCTATTTAGCCCTGGAAAAATCCATGCAGCACTTCCTAAAGGCTCGCCTATCGATAGAAACCGCAGATATGACTCACGACACCATCGAAGAGTTATTGATGGCTCAGGGAGTCTCTAAAGAGGTTTCTGGGCGTTTAATCGAGTTGTTAAACCGATGTGCTATGGCTCGTTACAGTCCGAAAAAAATATCGGACATGCATGAAGATTACACAGCAGCCCTAGCTGTTCTTACCGACCTGGACAAACAACACCAAAGCTGATGAAAACACGTCTATTGATTTTAGGATTGCTCTTGGGAAACTATTGCCTGTCTTGGGGACAAACCAACATGCAGGATCAAGCGGATGCCTGGTGGGCTGAAGCGCAAAAAGCTTATCAAGAAGAGCGATATGCTGATGCGATTGAGCAGTATGAGAAAATAAACCAATCAGGACTAGCGGATGAAGCGCTGTACTTTAATTTGGCCAATGCCTACTACAAATCAAATCAGGTAGGCAACAGTATCTACTATTATGAAAAGGCCCTGCTCATCAATCCTAAGGATGAAGATGTCGCGGCCAATCTAGCCTACGCCCAAAAAATGACCTTAGATCAAGCGGTGACACCTCTAGCACCAACACTAGGCACTGCGATGGTGAGAAGTATTGTTCAATGGAATCCCGCGTACCTAAAATACGGGGCATGGTTGGGCATGTGGCTGTTTGTCACTTTTGCAGCGATTTATCGATTAGGTGGGACGGCTCGTTTGAAGAAATGGGGATTTGCCTTAGCTACCCTAAGCGCAATTACTGGATTCTTGTCTTTTTCCGCTGAATATTTGAGGGATCATTGGACCTCAAAAGATCAGCCAGCCATCGTTTTTGGTGTGGTATCCGTTCGGGAGGCACCCGCTGTAAGCGCTCCAGAATTGTTTCCCCTGAACGAGGGCACCAAAGTTCAGGTACTGGAAGAGCTCGATGGATGGGGACATATTGCTTTGGCAGATGGAACTCAGGGCTGGATGGAGCTCTCAGGCTTAAAAAAACTGAGGGAATTACCTGAATAGACTCAATAACCCTCCTATTTTTATACCTTTGGAGGCTAAAATCCCTTTTCGCATAGAATTATGTTGGATCAACTGCAAAAACACTTGGATCAAGTGGCCGAATTCACTCCAGAAAACGCTGCTGCGGTGGAAGAATTTCGCATACAATACTTAGGCAAAAAAGGAGTCTTGGCCGCCTTATTTGCCGACTTTAAGAATATACCCAACGACCAAAAAAAGGAATACGGCCAGAAACTCAACGAGCTTAAAGAGCGTTGCGCAGAAAAAATTGAAGGCTTTAAAAGCCAGGCTTCTGGCCCATCTGCCAAACTCGGCAGTCTGGGCGATCTGACAAGGCCTGGATATCCTCTACCTATGGGAGCTATTCACCCGATCAGTGAAGTAAAAAACAGAATCGTCGAGATCTTTTCGCGCATCGGATTTAATGTTTCTGAAGGTCCAGAGATGGAGGATGATTGGCACAATTTCACGGCGCTAAATCTTCCTGAATACCACCCGGCTAGAGATATGCAAGACACCTTTTTCTTGCAAACAGACCCAGATTGGATGTTGCGCACCCATACCTCGTCCGTTCAGGTGCGCTATATGGAAACCCACCAACCGCCTATTCGAACAATATCACCGGGAAGGGTGTACAGAAACGAGGCGATTTCCGCTCGGTCCCACTGCTTTTTTCACCAAATCGAGGGACTGTACATCGATAAAAATGTATCGTTCGCTGACTTAAAACAAACACTGGCCTACTTTACCAACGCCTTGTTCGGCACTTCTAAAATTAGAATGAGACCTTCCTACTTTCCATTTACTGAACCCAGTGCTGAAGTAGATGTTTATTGGGGATTGGAAACAGAGACCGACTATAAAATGACCAAAGGAACAGGTTGGTTGGAGATTATGGGGTGTGGTATGGTCGATCCTGAGGTCTTAAAAAATTGCGGCATTGATCCTGAGGAATATTCTGGATTTGCCTTTGGCATGGGTATAGACCGAATCGCCCTACTGTTGCATCAGATTTCCGACATCAGGTTGTTGAGCGAAAACGATCTTCGCTTCTTGGAACAATTCCAACCGAGATTCTAATGGGTGGAGCTTCCCCATTGATTGAAGGGGAACTTGGTCAAATTGGCGTTGTAGTATCTAGGGTCTCCAGTCACTTCTGATCCCAACCACTCAGGGTGATCAAAGGTTTCATCGGCTCTACTCAGTTCTATTTCAGCGATTACTAGACCTAGATTTTCACCGGAAAAGACATCCACCTCAAAAGTATGTGTGCCAGCGGGCACGAAGTACCGAGTTTTCTCAATGCGACCGGGCAGACACAAACTAAAAAGAGCCTGAGCTTCTTCGCTAGACAGAGACTGCTCCCATTCAAAACGGCTCGTCCCATCTGAGCTGGATTGCCCTTTAACGGTTAATTTGCCTCCTGTATTCAGCACGCGCACGCGCACGACGCGCGCAGGATCAACAGACAAAAAACCTTGAGCGATAAACTCATGGTGGGTCGCCAGATGAATAAACTCCTGAGACTGAACCAAAAACTTACGCTCAATTTCTACCATAGCCTGAGGCTAAATGATTTCAGTCACTTTTAAAGAGTTGACCATGCCTTTTTCCTTAAGCGGCATAGAAGTCAAGGTAATGGTATAGTCCCCGGAATTTAGTATTCCTTGATCTTTACCAATCTGGTTGAGGTCAGCGATAGTTTGGTCAGTTGACTCGCGTTTATCGTAGAAGAATGCCTTTACCCCCCAAAGCAAATTCAGTTGAGATAAGATGCGTTTGTTGGAAGTAAACACCAAAATGTGGCAAGAAGGCCTGCATGCGGATACTTGGTAGGCGGTAAACCCACTGTTGGTCAACAACTGCAAAGACTTGGCCTCAATATCTTTAGCCATGACTACGGCGTGGTAACAAACCGATTTGGTGACAAATCGTTTGGTTTTTACCGACGGCGCTTCAGCAGGCACCTGAATAGAGTCTGCGTCTTCAACACTTCTGAGAATTCTACTCATGGTCTCGATTACTTGAACCGGATATTTACCCACGGAGGTTTCCCCAGAGAGCATCACTGCATCAGCACCATCCATCACTGAGTTGGCCACATCATTCACCTCTGCTCGGGTAGGTGTCAGGCTGTCAATCATGGTTTCCATCATCTGGGTAGCGATGATTACAGGGATACGCGCTTGTTTGCACTTGCGCACCAATTGCTTTTGAATTAACGGAACCTCATGAGCGGGAATTTCCACACCGAGGTCACCACGAGCCACCATTAAACCGTCGCAGTAAGCGATGATTTGGTCGATATTTTCAATAGCCTCTGGTTTTTCAATTTTAGCCACGATCGGAATCTTGTAGGCAGAATGCTCCTTGATCAGGTTTTGCAAATCCATGATGTCCTGGCTGTGGCGCACAAAAGATAATGCAATCCAATCCACCTGCTGTTCGATGGCAAATACCGCATCTTCAATGTCTTTCTCCGTAAGGGCTGGTAAGGATACATTGGTATTGGGCAGGTTCACCCCTTTTTTAGATTTAAATGGACCTCCTTGAACCACCTTGGTCAAAACGCTGTCTACCCCGTTGGAGCTCACCACTTCAAACATGAGTTTTCCGTCATCGACCAACACTTTCTCTCCGGGTTTTACATCTTGGGGGAACTGTGTATACGTCATGTATGCCTTGGTCTTGTCTCCCACAAAAGGGGATCCAGTCATAAAGGTTACCTCATCACCTGGAGCAACCACGCTGCCCTCCTCCATCACACCTACGCGCAATTTAGGACCTTGAAGGTCTGCGAGAATAGACACGTGTAATCCGAGTTCCTCATTCAAAGCGCGAATCATGTCTATGCGCGCTTTCACGTCGGCGTAATCAGCGTGAGAAAAATTGACCCTAAAAACGTCTACCCCTGCTAGCATCATTGATTTGAGTACTTCAGGATTTTCGGTCGCTGGACCTAGTGTAGCGACGATTTTGGTCTTTTTGGTGAGTGACATATTAAAAAATTAAATTGTTTTTTGATTTTAAACGATCATAATCAACGGCAAATGCAGTGACGACTGAGGGGATTTGAAGCAGTGTCTCCAAGAGTTGTTCCTCCAAAGCTTGATCTGCTTCATCTACTTTGATAAAATAATCAACTTCTTTTAATTCTGGAACCAAGCAAGCCCTGGTAGCCACTGGGGTGTATTGAAACAAATCTCCATACTTTTCTGGAGAGAACACTTCGGTTTGATTGGCAATTAATTGCCAATAAACGTCGGCGCTTAAATCTTCCCAGCCAAAAACAGAAAACCGAGCATCTCGGCCAAATTCAACATCTTGATCTAGTCGCGCTAGGCGTGTATTTAGAGATTTGTTGATTTGGTAGGCCAATGTGTAGTCTTCTAAAGGGGTGTGAATGGCTATGAGCAGACAAGGCTCGTCGTAATAATCAATCGACAATTTGTGTACTGCACTCATAAGGCCAAAATCGATACAAATATATAATTATTGCTGAGCAAACCCGGGCAAATCCACATATTCTGCACAACAACTATCTTGGTTTTGTTGTGTTTATCACACTTGAGTGGGCTTTTCGTTGGATTTTATCTTGAAGTGAAAAATAGGCGCGTTTGGAGGCAATTTCCTCTGCCTTTTTCTTGGATGTTGCCCTTCCTTTTCCGGTCACCACGCCATCGACAACCAATTTGACACAAAAGTGCTTCTGTGCATCATTGCCGGAATCCACCGATATTTGATAGTCAAATCGTTTTTTTTCCTTTTGAAACCATTCAATCATCAAACTCTTATAGCTGGCCACCTTGCCTTCAAGTTGGTCGAGATCAACATGTGGCTCAATTATTTTCCTGTAGATAAATTGAGAACAGGTACCGTATCCTTGGTCCAGATAAACAGCGCCCACCAACGCTTCGAATAAATTACCGAAAATATTGTCTCCGAAATGCTGTTCCTGGACTTTGCTGTCCACAAACTGTATGATTTTTAACTCCTTACCCAACTCATTGAGGTGTTCCCTAGAAACAATCTTGGACCTCATCTTGGTTAGATACCCTTCATCACCCCCAGGCACGCTATCGTAGAGATACTTGGCAATGATGGTTCCCAAAATGGAATCTCCTAAAAATTCAAGACGCTCATAGCTAAATGGGTGGCCATGAGCGTCTTTTTTTTGTGCGGAACTGTGGGTAAATGCTTTGCGGTAAAGCTCTAGTTGTTGGGGGGTAAATCCCAAAATAGGCTTAAGTGCTTGCGCCAACTCTTTATCAGCTGCGCTTTGCTTGGTTGCCCTGGGCCAACGCAGTTTCATCAAACTTAGTCTTCTAGGGTTTTAAACAACACACAGGCGTTATGCCCGCCAAAACCAAATGTATTGCTCATCGCCACACGCACTTCTCTTTTTTGTGCTTTGTTTAGCGTTAAGTTGAGTTCAGGATTGATGTTTTCGTCCTGATTGACGTGGTTGATTGTGGGTGGTACGATACCGTATTTCATGGACAAAATGGAAGAAATGGCTTCAATAGCCCCAGCGGCTCCCAACAAATGCCCCGTCATCGACTTGGTTGAATTGATGTTGATCTTAGGCGCATGATCTCCAAATACTTTGCTGATTGCTTTAAGCTCAGCTACATCACCTAAGGGAGTCGAAGTGCCATGAGTGTTGATCGCGTCCACTTCATGTGGTTGCATGCCCGCATCTTTTAAGCAATTTTCCATAACCCGAATCACGCCTAGTCCTTCTGGATGAGGAGCGGTAATGTGGTACGCATCGCTAGACAATCCTCCACCAGCCACTTCCGCGTAAATTTTAGCACCGCGAGCTTTGGCGTGTTCGTACTCTTCGAGGATAAGCGCTCCGGCTCCTTCCCCCAACACAAAACCATCGCGGGTAGCGTCAAAAGGACGAGAGGCTGTTGCTGGGTCCTCGTTGCGCGTGGAGAGCGCCTGCATGGCGTTAAACCCACCGACACCAGCAATAGCAATAGCTGCCTCGCTACCTCCAGTGACTACTACGTTGCAGTAACCCAATCGGATGTAATTCAGGGCGTCGATCAACGCATTGGCTGACGAAGCACAGGCAGAAACGGTGGTGTAATTGGGCCCCATAAATCCGTGTTTGATCGAAATATTCCCTGGGGCGATATCCGCGATCATTTTAGGAATAAAAAACGGATTGAATCTAGGAGTTCCGTCTCCAGCGGCAAATTCCAAACACTCGTTTTGGAAGGTTTCTAGTCCCCCGATACCTGCGCCCCAGATCACTCCGACGCCGTATTTATCCAATTTTTCCATATCAAACCCAGCGTCAGCAATCGCTTCATCGGCGGCTACCATGGCATACTGGGTGAATCGATCTAATTTGCGGGCTTCTTTGCGGTCAAAAAACGCTAAAGGATCAAAGTCTTTCAACTCACAGGCAAACTGTGTTTTGAACTTAGATGCATCAAAATGGGTGATGGGTGCTGCGCCACTCTTTCCGGAAATCAATCCTTGCCAATATGCTTCTAGGTTGTTTCCAATAGGAGTCAACGCTCCTAATCCTGTCACCACTACTCTCTTTAATACCATAGTATTTGCACGAATTATAGATGGGGGGAAATTAAAAAAAATTATCCATGCAGCGAAGACTACATGGATAATTGTATGCTTTTGAGGTCCCCGACGGGGAATGCTTACTTAGCTTGCTCGATATAGCTGATCGCTTGACCTACAGTAGCGATGTTTTCAGCTTGATCGTCAGGGATTTGGATGTCAAATTCTTTTTCGAATTCCATGATCAACTCAACAGTGTCCAATGAATCGGCTCCTAGGTCGTTAGTGAAGCTTGCTTCTGCGACAACCTCGTTTTCGTCTACGCCTAGTTTATCTACGATAATCGCCTTTACTCTTGATGCAATGTCTGACATAATAAGTGGATTTTTATATTTATATGAGGGCAAAAGTAAAAAAATTTGATAGAAACAAGCGACCTGGTGTTCAAAAACTGTTGTAATTTTAGACTTTGTCTGTAAAAACAAGGCTTTCCATGCGTAAAATCGCTCTTTTGGCCTCAGGATCAGGGTCTAACGTACAAAACATCGCTGAATATTTCAGGGATCATACCGGGGTTGAAATAGCTTTGGTCTTGACCAATAACCTTCGCGCAGGGGT
>OCVQ010000368.1_pt1 | contig 42171 bp, 49 predicted proteins | sample 1539061 | NCBI WGS metagenome assembly OCVQ01 (sample SAMEA3355526, study PRJEB22509) | marine metagenome | biome: marine; feature: river plume; material: water | place: USA | collected 2010-08-08 | depth 0.5 m | reverse complement strand
GCTTTTTGCAGCATCGAACAATTTGCCCCGACCTCGAGGGCGCGGCGGCACACCGCCCTCACTTTTCTTCAATGCTGCAAAAAGCAGCTTGCGCGCTTGATCAAAAACGCAGCCCGTGTGATCGCATCAATTTCAACACATTCGATCATCAGAGCGCACGGTTCAAACCGCCCATGTAACCAAGGCTTGGACACAGCCCAGCCCTCAAAAAAACATAAAGCAAATCCACTTTGCAACAGCGCACTATTGAAAGCGGCGCTGCCTTCTCTCTGCGGATGCGAGGATAGGCCCATCAAAAGGGAATTTCATCATCCTCAAAAGACCCGCTGCCAGATTGCGCTGGAGGGTAAGCATCTTGATTGTCAAAGCGTCCCGGACCGTCAGCACCCTGACCATCTTTGGATACTTTCCAGGCTTTCACATCCGTGTACCAACGGCCATTATATTCCCGGCTTTCAAGATCGATAGAAACTTCTACTTGGTCACCCTTGTTAATATTGAACTGGTCAATTTTATCACCCCAAGCCATAAAGCAAATCTTTTTGGGATAATTAGCGTCCGTTTCCAAAACATATTCTTGTTTGCGCCATTCACCATTGGCCGATTGCCCCGATTTTAAGGGCAATAATTCAACAATCTTTCCTTTAATTTCCAACGTCACACCTTTTGTAAAAGCTTCAAGTTCCAGTTTTTCGCAAACTTAATTTGATTGCCTAAGATACACAACGCCAGAGCGATAAATGATCCAAAATCTTATCGCTGGCGTATTCTATGTAAGATGTAGCAGGGGTCGCGGGTGAAAACACGCGCTTTGGAGCAAAGCTAAGCCCTGAGAAAATGGAGATGAATATGAGTTGCAATTGTGGTCGTTCGCCAACCGGAAAATGTGTTGGCTGGCACAAACTGGATGAAGATCAGTACCTTGAAAAGAAAGCCGCCTGGGACGCGAAACAGGCTGCAAAAAAAGACGCGGCTTGAACCGACCAATCGCATCGTCAACCTTAAGGGAAATAGTATGAACGCATATAGCAACATCAAAAGCACAGAGGTGGTTCTGCAGCATTGTTTTAAAAAAACAAAGAATACAGACAGAGAGCAAGCGATGCATTACGGGCGTTTATCTGGCTATTTTGACGAGACAAATGGACTGACACGCTCCGGAGAATATTTGGCGCAGTTTTTACAATTGGACCTAGCGCATGAGAGAGCGGGTTAAATGATTCCAACCGATTCTTTCCGTGGGTTTTCAGGTCGCGATCAAACGCCTTGCGATTGCGGAATGTGCGCACCAAATACCATCGATTGGAGCGCGCTGACAAGCACCGAGAAAATGGTGAAAGCCATGCTATTAAAAGCCCAAATAACCGCCGAGTTAGAGGTCAACGCGCCCACCAAGACAGGAGATTTATGATGTTGAATTACACACTATTGAATGAACGAAACGGCGATGCTTTTGATATGGCCTTTAAAAGCGAGCAAAAACTTCAGCAATATCTCGATGCGAACGAAAACTTAAAAATCGTTGGCAGCAGTAAAGCCTATCTTCCAACCCGCCATATCAGAATGAAAAGCGAGCAGCAGATAGCCGAATGAACTAGTCGCTCCAGACGCGCTGCAAATCAGCCTCAAGATTTTCCCAAAACCCGCTACAACTAAGCGCGACGCATTGCTCAAACCATTTTTGAGAGAACTCTAAAGCCAGGTTTTGCTTTTCTTCAAATCCGGTCACCACCCGTGCTTCATAGGCATCCATGATTATTTCCCAGGCGGCAGGGCTTCCCAGTTCTATGCGGTTATAATAGCTGAAAGGTCTCGCGCCGTTTCTTTTTTCTATAACAAATTTTGCAAAAGCTTCTGTGTTATTGCACGTCTCCAAAGCCAGTTCTAACGCATGCGCGCCTGCAACAGCTTTGCTTGGCACGCATAGCGGCAGCGACAGAGCGAGCGCCATCAAAAACCAGATGATTGGAGTAGGCATATTTTCTTAGCGATCTTCCATCTTTTCTAACATCGCCATCAGACGCTCTGCGATACCGCTATCCTCAAAACTTTCTGAAATGCATTGATCTGTTCCAAGAAATGGCAGCTTCTCTGATGTCCAGATTTCGGCTTTTGGCGACAGATCTTTTGCTGTGTTAAACAGCCCTAATGGAATGCCAACCATGCCTTCCATCACTTCAGGCGCAGGATGGGTTTTACAACGAACATGACACTTTTTACAAAAATGCGCCGTATTCAAATAACCACTGCCACCTTCAAACTGATAGATATCCGTTTCACCGGATTGCGTGATCTCCGTAACCGCATATAAGCAGCCTAACTGATAGCTGCCCGATAATTTCCGGCAATTCATACAATTGCATTGAATAATCAACATTGGGTCTAAGTCGCTTTCGAATTGAAACTGACCACAAAGACAAGAACCTTGATGTTTCAACCTTTTTCTCCCTTGATTTTGTGCAATAATAACCCAAAGGAGACCTTTATGAAATCAGAATTAACAATGGCCCCGGTTGAAAATACATAAAAGTAACATTAAGCACCCGTCACAGCGCCCCGCATCCCACCACGGGCCAAAACCCCGCCCGAAAACCTGCGTGTAATTATAATGAGCGAAACCGCGTTGTGTATTTCTATGTCAGTGGGTACCTCTCATTTGCGCAATCCTCCCCTGCTCTCGCCTCACGAAGCCCGCCTGCGCGTTGCGCAGCTCAAGGCTAAAGTCAGCAATGGTGAAGATCCAGCAGCAACTCTGCCGCGCAAAACTGTTGAAACCTGACATTAAGGGTTTCAACAAATGCCGCTGAGACTGAAGCTTGGTAAAGCTAAATAGAAGATCTTGAGCCATGCCTCAAAGCATAAACACGAAGAACATATGCATTCGAAGAAGATGTTACGCGAGTTGGGCATTCAAAACACCCTCTTCCCATCACAAATCACAGGGCGCGCGATAGGTAAATTTACGTCCCCCCATAGTCACCAAAAATCAAAGCCCAGCCATCAGCTGCCAGCCAAAGCATGCAAGCGGTTTCACGTTTTTTGACGATCTGGCAGGTGAAAAGATCATCACCCACAATCCAGCCAAAAATACCTTTCGCCGGCATAAACTCAGGGCCTCTGCCCAGCGCAAAGCATTTTAATCACCTCCGCAATTGCAAAAGCTTGGATGGTGAGAAAATGAACTGCGCAAAGACGATGCGCATGTCTTGCAGTTTAAGATTATCCGCATTTTCAGCATGACCCAGCCGTCTTATTTAACACGTTATAATAGCTATCTAAGCGACCAGTAATTGCACATAAAGCGCGCACTGCGGGAAGTTTAAATATGAATAGGAACCAATAGCTCGGGCTCAATCACCCGCGCATTTGGAACCGCCTTAATCAAATTATCCGCAGATTGCTCAAGAACTGGGAACGTTTTGTAATGGCAGGGAATAATAGTTTGAAAATCAAAAAATTTTGCAGCTGCATAGCCTGCGCGCTTCATATCCATGGTGAAATACCCCCCCGCCGATAAGATGCCGATATCGGGGGCGTGAAGATCATTAAAAATCTGCATATCAGCCATCACATCCGTATCACCAGAAATATAAATCGTGTGCCCTTCAGCAGAGATCATAAATCCACATTCGCTTCCAACACAGTGAGGCCCACCTTGCCCAGAAATTGTTGAGCTGTGCACCGCATGCACCATCGTTACAGCAACATCTCCCAACATCACTGTTCCACCCTTATTAAACCCGATACCTTCGATTGCTTCGGTTTTCACCCAATGACTGATCAGATCAACTTGCCCGACAATAGGTATATTTTTAGCCTTCGCGATCGGCAGCGTATCGCAGATATGATCGAAATGTGCATGCGTTAGCAAAATATGGGTGGCGCCCTGTATCGCCTCTGCATGCTTTTCTTCCGGCAAAATGGGGTTTCCAGTGAGCCACGGATCAATCAATAAAACCTGCTGCGCGATCTCTATTTTAAAAGATGCATGGCCCAACCAAATAATCTTCATTTTTGCGCCCCTTGCATGAAAGTTTAAGATGTAAGGCTGACTGGTTTTTATTTTTTTTGCAATTGTTTTTAAGGGTAAAAATCGACGTTCAAACTCAAAGATAATAAATGATGCTCAAATGCGTACTCTCTTCGAGATCCGCGAATACACTATGCTAATCGGAGACCCGTTTCGATGGTAACGGCTAAGTTTTTAAACACGCCCTCCTGCAAAGCGCCCTGCAATCTCACCAAGGCTCAACGCGGTTAACAATCCATTGCCCGACAAATAGCCCGATACATCCGGGCCTGACACGCCACAGGCAGCTCCGCCGCAGGCAAAGATATTTTCAAACGCTATACCATTTGGCTTTTGAATCTGAGCGCGCGCATTCACCTTCAACCCGCCTTGCGTGTGAAAAAGCGCTCCAGTCACTTTAACCGCGTAATAGGGCGGCTTAAGCATTTTTTCGGGTTTAAAACGACGCCCGAAGGGATCAGGAATTTCTTGTGACGCATAGCTTTGGCATTCTTTCAATGTATGCTCCAACGCCACGCGGTCTATTGCCAGCATTTTTGCAAGCGCATCGCAGCTCTCGGCGCGCAAAACCGCGCCATTTTCTTCAGCCTTTACAAAATCATCAAAGCCCCGCCCCAACTCCAAAAGCCGCTGGTCAAATATGTTAAATGCAACTTGATCAGGTTGGCCAATTACCGATACTGCTTGCTCGGAATAGCCTTGATGTTCATTTGAAAAGCGCAGGCCATTCTTATTGATTTGAATTCCACCTTCCATCATCAAAGCCCATGTCACCAAAATGCCATGCGGATGTGCAACCGATCCATGGCCCTGATACCCTGACAGATGCGCAAGCTCAGCCCCCAAAGCTGCACCCCAAATGATCGCTTCCCCCTGATTTCCGGGATGGCCAAAATACAATGCATCTTTCATCTCAGGAATATGCTCTGCAATCAAATCTGGATTGCCGCCATACCCGTTACAGGCCAAAATCACAGATGACGCCGCGATATGTTCAACATCCTTGTTGGGCCGTTGGCATATAGCGCCCAACGCCATATCATTTTGATCCACAATAAGATCCGTGATGAGAGCATCAGTTACAACCAAAATATCTTTAGCGGTAACGGCAGCTTCAAGCCGGTTTACAAGCCCAATCCCAGTGGTTTCAGGCACAGCATGCATCCGATGATTGCTATGCCCCGGATAAAGAAAGTTATCCAAAACATGGAAAGGTATATTATAGCTGCCAGAGAGCCAATCAATCGTTTTAGAAATTTGCTGAACGATTTGTTGGACATAAATTGGATCCGCGCTGTGATGGTTTTTGTTCAAAATATCACTACAGAAAATATCTTCGCTGTCATCGATCTGTTGCGCCTGCTGGGCACGGGTCCCGGCTGCGGGAATTAGCCCAGATGACAGCGCGGTTGAACCCGACAGGCGCGTTTCACGCTCGGCGATCAGAACCGTCGCGCCCGCCTCCTGCGCGGCAAGAGCCGCCGTCAGGCCCGCGGCGCCGCCGCCAATGACAAGGCAATCAACATCTATATCAGATGGAAACGCGTTTCTTCTGATAATGCCGGACACTGGTTTTCATCCTTCAAATAAATTTATGGCATCCCGTATAGAGATCACATCCCCAACCGTGGCGAGTGATGCAATCGAGATATCATGGGTTTCGGCACTAAAGGCGGCACACCCATCCTCTAATGTGATGGTGTGGAAATCACGCACATGCGCCTCTCGCACCGTTGATGCGACGCCGCCATTGGTAACAATTCCACAAACCATTAAGGTTGTGATCCCCGCGCGATTAAGCGCAAACTCCAAGCGCGATTGATAAAACGCCGAATAGGCTACCTTTTCGATCGTGATATCCGCAGGCTGAAGCTCATCGACCAAACTATGCCCCCACCCACCGGGCTTGAAATCACCCCGCGTGAGAAACGGCCTTAATTTTTTCAGATGCGTCGAGATAAAAGGCGCGCCTTGTTTTCCGGGCACCAAAGTAAACTGCGTGGAAACGATCCAACCGCCAGCGCTTCGTACAACATCGAGCAAAGGGCCAATCTTTTCGGGCAAAGCTGCAATCGCCGAACTAGAGGTTCCAGAGCGCCCATAAGCCCCTTCAGGGTGCAAAAAATCGTTCTGCAAATCGACGATAAGCACTGCCGTTTGCGAGGGAATAAATTCATGTTGAGACATTTAATCCTCCTCTGATTTCATAATAATATTACCAAAATCATCAACCTCTGCACTCAGACCAGGGTCGACGTAAATCGTTGCATCTGGCTGCACCAACAGCGCGGGGCCTAAAATTTTGCTGCCCTGAGGCAATAAAAGGCGGTCGTAAATACCCGCGTCATGCCAGGCACCATTTGCAAATATCTTTTGATCTGCCAAGTAACAGGCTGCAACGCTTTCAGCACGTTTTCCGCGTGCCAGCATTTTAATATCAATCTGCGGACGCTTCCCAATCACCGACAGGCGCAGGTTTAAAATTCGAATTGGGATTTGATCCAACAATCGGCTATAGGTTTTGAGATAGGTTGCCTCAAACGCGGCTCGGATAAGGTCCGGGCTTATGGGCTTATCGCTGGGGATTGGCACCGCAACAGCGTGGGTTTGCCCCATATAGAGCATATCCAATTCGATCACGCTTTCTGTTGCCACCAACTGCGCTTTTGATTTTTTGATGATCGAATGCCCCATCTGCGTCATCGCCTGGATCAGCCCATTTATCTCCTTGCAATTAAGGCCATCCAGCATCGTATTTAACGTGCGCACTTCATCATGGCGCAGGTCAGACATCACGCAACCCAAGGCCGAGTTTACGCCCGGGTAGCGGGGAATAACCGCCGCTGCTAAACCGATATCTTGCATAAGGGCCCCTGCATGAAGCGCCCCGCCGCCCCCGAAAGGCATGGCAGCAAATATTTTCGGATCATGACCGCGCTCAATCGAAATCAGCCGTATCGCGCCCGCCATTTTGGAATTGGCCACTTTAATAAGCGCTTCTGCGGTTTCTTCGACATCCATCCCCAATGGGTCAGCGATATGCGTTTTTATCGCGGCCACGGCGGCGTCACGATCCAAAGCCTCGAGCTTGTTGCCGATCGGTTTGCGCGCATCAATGCGGCCCAAAACCAAATTTGCGTCTGTAACGGTGGGGCGTTCATTTCCCAAGCCATAGCACGCCGGACCGGGATCAGAGCCCGCGCTATCGGTTCCTATTTCAAGCAGGCCTGTTTCATCGATATGCGCGATTGAGCCGCCCCCTGCCCCAATCGTTGACATTTCAATCATCGGGGTTCGGATAACCATTCCAAAATCAATACTGGCTTGTGATGTCAGCATGTTTTGGCCATCGGCCACCAGCGATACATCAAATGACGTACCCCCCATATCGCAGGTAATCACATTTTCAAAACCAGCAGCCTTGGCAATTTGTCGCGCCGCCACAACACCTGCAGCAGGGCCCGACAGCGCCGTGCGCACCGGAAGCGCTTTGGCTGTATCAACCGACATAATCCCGCCATTAGACTGAACGATTAATATTTCAGAGCCAGCGTCATCCTCTGCAATGCGGGTTTCCAAACGCGCCAGATAATTGGCAACAACCGGCTGCAGATAGGCGTTCAAACTCGCCGTAGAGCAACGTTCAAATTCGCGAATTTCAGGAAGGATTTCTGTCGCCACACTGACATAATCATTGGGCCAAACCTGCCGCAAAATCCGTGCAGCTTTGGTTTCATTATCCGTATTTGCATAGCCATTGATAAAAAACAGACAGACAGAGTCACAACCTTGAGCAATCAAATCCTGCGCCGCCGCTTTAATTGAAGCTTCATCCACATCTTTCACAACCGTACCATTCGCCAAGGTACGTTCGGGCACTTCCAGACGGCATTTGCGTTCAATGACCGGCGTAAATTGCCCCCAAAGCCCCCAGGTTGAAGGGCGATCGCGCCGCCGCATTTCCAGAACGTCGCGAAACCCTTCGGTGGTTATGATGCCGGCCTTTGCCCCCTTGCGCTCTAACAAAGCGTTGGTTGCAACCGTGGTTCCGTGAATGATCGTGGATACAGAACTGAGATCATGATCGGTTGCCGCCAGAATACCGCTTAGAAATCCGTTGGATTGATCGCCCTTGGTAGAGGGAACCTTTTCAACTCTGACGGCGCCAGTCGCCTCATCAAGCGCCAACGTGTCGGTGAATGTGCCGCCAACATCGACACCAATAACGATTGATTTACTCATGATTTTTTTCCAGAAACGTAACCTTGCGCAAGATCATTGCGTATCAGCTCTTCAGGGCGCTCTTGCGCGTTACCATAGCCACCTCCACCCGGAGTTTCCAAACGAACCCGTTGACCTCTGCGCAGTTTCACGCCCGTGATTTTTGAGGCCAAAGGCGGCGTTTTATCGGGAAAAGCAGTCTCTTCATCAGCGCTTTGGTAAGCAAATTTATTCATCGCCCCAGCGCCTCCTCCAACGACTCCAGGAGGCGGGAATTTACCACGCTCGCCAAACAAAAACACCGTGGCACTTTCTTCCAGCAACTCAATTTCATAGATGGCTCCCAACCCGCCACGATGCTTCCCAACGCCGCCCGAATCCGGACGAAGCGCCCATTGCGTGAAGGCCACCGGATAGGCCGCTTCAAGGATTTCCAATGGCGGGATCGTTGCGGTTGAAATGGGCGCATTACCATGGTTCAGCCCATCTCCTTCTGGGTGCCCACCATGGCCACCGCCAAAAAACGAAAACATCACCCAACGCGCGCCGTTTGAGCGATGCCCCGCCATAGACAAGGCATTGATGGTTCCATAGGCGCAGCCATTCACCCGCTCGGGCGCAATATGCTCGAAAGCACAAAACAACACATCAATGAGGCGTAGGATGGTTTCCGTGTAGCCCCCAACCGGCTTTGGCGCTTTCACGCTTAAAAAACTATCTTCGGGTATGATAAACTCGACGGGCTGTAAAACGCCCGCATTCGCCGGCACATCGGTAAAGATGTGTTTCAATGCTACATAGGTTGCGGCAATCGTTGTTGATCGGGAAATATTCACTGGCCCTGCACAGGCCTGGCTCGAACGGCTGAAATCCACCGTGAGGCGTTCGCCATCAATGCTCAGATCAACCGCCAGTTTAAGCGCCACATCATGCACGCCATCATTGTCAAGAAAGTCTTCGACAGAGATCGTACCATTTGGCAAAGCCTGCAAATGGTCGCGCATCATACGATTTGCACGCGATTTAAGGAGGCCCAGCGCGGTTTGTATATCGGTTTCGCCATATTGATCAAGCAGGTCGTTCAACCGTTGATGGCCTAAATCAAGCGCATTGATTTGGCCGTTAAGATCTCCATAAAGTGAATTTGGCAAGCGCGAATTGGAGGAAAGAATATCCACAATATCTGTGTTCAAAACTCCGGCTGAAAAAAGTTTTACTGGGGGAATCAACATGCCTTCTTGAAAAGATTCCGTGGCTTCTGGATTGTAATTTCCAGGAACATTGCCGCCCACATCATGCCAATGCCCAACCGAAGCCAAATAACAAAAGACGGTTCCATTTCGATAGATCGGCTTGACCAGTCGAAAATCAGACAGATGCGTCCCCCCCTCATAAGGGTCGTTGAAGATGAACACATCCCCATCGCTTAAATTACCATCGCGCGCAACTTTTTCGATCACCGCCTTGACCGCAAAAGCCATCACTCCAACAAAAATCGGTAGCCCAGACTTGCCTTGTACCAAGGTTTCACCGGTGATCGCATCGTAGATGCCATGGCTGGCATCATGCGCTTCAGCGATAATCGGGTTAAACGCAGATCGAAACAAAGTGGCATCCATCTCATCGGCGATTTGCTCAAGCCTGCCCTTCAAAATCGCAAGGGTGACCGGGTCTAAACTCATATCCGTCATAATATGTTCAAATATTCCCTTGATCTTCGTATTTGCGCCCGAGCTCAATCAGGTCTTTGGTGCCGAGTAAATCGTTCAGACCGTTAAAGTCGTGCATTTTATCTGAAAATTTCTGATTATTTCCATGGGTCAGCAAGCCAGTGTAATAGGCCTGCAAATGATGCGCAATCGCGCGCACAGCCCCGCCAGGAAATATGGCTATTTTATAACCGAGCTTTGCCAGTTCACTGGCGGAAGAAATCGGTGTTTTACCACCTTCGACCATATTGGCCAAAAGGGGGATCTGAGCTGAAAATTCTGCGCATATATGCTGCATTTCTTGAAGCGATTGGGGGGCTTCGACAAATAAGATATCGGCCCCCGCCTCTTTATAGGCCCAGGCGCGCTCAATCGCTTGGGCAAACCCCTCAACCGCGCGCGCATCCGTGCGCGCAATGATCAACGTCTCCTCACTGGCACGGGCGTCAAGCGCAGCCTGAATTTTCCCAACCATCTCTTGCGTTGAGACCAGTTTTTTCCCATCCAAATGGCCACATTTCTTTGGAAAAGACTGATCTTCAAGTTGAATCGCATGCGCGCCTGAACGCTCAAAACTACGCACCGTGCGCTGAACGTTCAACGCATTGCCAAAACCTGTATCTGCGTCGACAATTATCGGAATATTTATGCGATCGGTGATTGCGGCGATCGTGTCATTCACTTCAGAAACGCTGATCAGGCCAATATCAGAGGTTCCAAATCGCGTATATGCTAGGCTGGCCCCCGATAAATAAAGAGCCTGAGCGCCCGACTGGCTTGCGATCAAACCCGACAAAGCATCATACACACCTGGCGCAATGATCAGACCGTCTTTTTCAAGCGCGTCGCGCAAACTCATTGGCCGCTCTCCTCACGTTGAAACCGCTTCTCCAGATGTGGCACCAGACCACCATCCAAAATGAGGCGTTTCAAAAAGTCTGGTAAAGGGTTCAGCGGAATATTCGCGCCTCGCCCTTCTAGGCTCAATGTAGCCGCGTGAAAGTCAAAATCCACATCTGCTCCATCAACCAATTCTGGCAAACCCATAAGCGCTGCATCTATTACCAAGACAGGCAATCCCAAATTAATCGCATTTCGATAAAAAATACCCGCAAAACTGGGGGCAATAATCGCAGCTATCCCCAAATATTTCAAAACTTCAGCGGCTTGTTCACGCGAAGATCCAACCCCCATATTGGCATTGGCCAACATCACATCGCCAGGCCGTACAGAAGCGGCAAATTCAGGCCGCACCGCCTCAAGGCAATGGCGCGCCAGCTCTTCCAAGGGCTTTTTCATATAAAAGCCCGGCGCCAAAACATCCGTATCAATCGTTGTGTCAAACCGCCACAAGCGCGCCATCTATCCGCCCCCCATAACCTGTCTGGGGTCACTCAATCTGCCCGTGACGGCCGAAGCGGCGACCGTGTAAGGAGAGGCCAAATAAACTTGTGAACTCGGCGCGCCCATGCGGCCTTTAAAATTACGCGCCGTCGAAGATAGACAAACTTGGTTCTCTGCCAAACGATCTTCTCCATAGCCAGCGCAGATACCGCAGGAATTGGCTAAAAACTCGGCGCCAGCATCCTGCAAAATTTGCATTATTCCATCCTGCGCGGCGCGATTTTGATCGCGCAAACTGGCCGGCGCAACTTTCAACGTCACATTTTTTGCAATACGCCGCCCCTTTAAAACCTCTGCGGCTGCAGCCAGATCTACATATTTGGCACCCGTACAGGCCCCAATATAGGCCACATCAAAGGAAATATTACGAAAAGCATCTGCCGCATCAGCGTTTTCAGGGGAATGCGGAGCCGCAATTTGCGGCTCTAAACTGGCAGCATCAAATTGCATTACATTTTCAGCGCTTTCCGCCGCCTCTATCTGAAAATCGCGCCAATTTGCAGGCACCGTGCCACCCGCGGCCTGTACAAAAGCGACGGTAGCTTCATCTGGCGCAATTAAACCGGCTTGCTCACCCAGCTCTGCCGCCATGTTAGATAAGGTCATCCGCTCTTGCATAGAAAGCGCTTGAATGGTTTGCCCAGCATATTGGATGGCCTGATACCGCCCGCCCCCCATACCGATTTTACGACACATTGCCAGCATCATGTCTTTCGCCGTTACATAAGCGCTTAACTGATTGCGCCATGACATAAGGATCGTCTCTGGAACCTTGATCCAAATTTCGCCCGTTGCAAGCACCCCGGCCATTTCAGTCGCACCGATGCCAAACATATAGGCGCCAAAGGCGCCACCGGTGGGTGAATGGCTATCCCCCCCAACGCAGAAAAGCCCTGGAGCCAAATGCCCTCGCTCGGGCAGAACAACATGGCAAATGCCCTGCTCATCATAAAATTTATCTATAGATTGGTCTTGGACCCATTGTTTTGTCAAAGCTTGAATGGCTTGCGTTTCCGCATTATCCGCCGGCACATAATGATCCGTCACCACAACGATCTTATCTTTATCCCAAACCTGCCGCTGCAATCGATCTAAAATCGGTTTGACCCGCCGCGGACCGCCGGAATCGTGGATCATAGCCAGATCAACCTCGCAGATCACAACATCATCAACGCGCAGCTTTGACTGGCCAGAGGCCCTAGAAATAAGCGCTTTTGCTAAAGTATCCATTCAAACTGCCTATCACAGAATTGTCACATTGCTATAATCTTCTTTGGCCTTCTCGGCTGCTTACTATTAAGATACGGCGATTGCTCGGATTTCAACGGGCAAAAATACAAAGGAAGATGGAATGCCGCTTATAGAATGTACGTTGATCGAAGGCTATGATGCGCCGACGCGCCGTTTGGTTTGCGAACGAATAACCGATGCGGCCTGTTCTGCCATTGGGGCATCACCTGAATTTGTAATCGTAACGGTAAAAGAAGTTGCGCCCGAAAATTATATGCGCGGGCGCAGCCCCAAAAAGCCCGCCGCCGCGCCAAGACAGCCCGATCAAATTGTAAGGGCGTTTCTTGCGGCAATGGAAAAGCGCGCGCTGGATGAGGCAGTTGGCTGGCTAGCGGATGACGTCAAACTGATATTCCCAGGCGGGGTAAGTTTCAGCCATCCTGACCAAGTGGTGGCTTGGGCAAAAACGCGATATCAATCCGTTTCCAAAACAATAGAAAGCATGGAAACGGCTTTTGAAGGTGAAAGCGCATCCGTATTTTGCTTTGGAACGCTTCAAGGCACTTGGCTGAATGGCGAAAGCTTTGCGGGCATTCGTTTCATCGACCGGTTCGCCATACGCGGTGGCAAAATTACAGAGCAGCAGGTCTGGAATGACTTAGCAGAGAACAAGCATCAACATTAGGGGCGCTAACGCAATGGCCGAGACAATTCTTCAGAAACGCGTGTTGGACTATTTTCGTGGTGTCGACCAAGAAGATTTGGCCCTTATATTAACAACATTATGCCAAGACTGTCTATTTTCGGTCGAAACGCATGGAATCGTGCTAAAAGGGCATCAAGAGATTAGCGGAATGTTCCAGCGGCTATGGTCCAAGCATGAATGGGTGCGCCATGACCAGTTTTCATTTGTAGAAAATGCAACGAATGCCGAAATTGCCACCCGGTTCAGAGTCACCAATATGCTAAAAACGGGTCAGCTGGTCTATAAATCCAACTGCAACTTTTTCACGCTTAAGGATGAAAAGTTTCACACTGTGCGCGTTTATATGGCCGGCGAAAACACGCTGAACCATGCTGATGCGGATTAGTGATTAAATTCACCGGCAGCGTCCATCATTGCCTGCACCATAGCATCGCGCGGTGCTGGCGATGTTGGATAGGCGCGCGCGCTTTGCATAAGCCCCAAACCCAGCAAGGTTTCCACCAGTTTATAAGTCAATGGGCCGGGATTGATCACCGGGATATCTAACGCATCAGCAAGATACGCATGGGCTTGATGCATTGTGGTTGACCCCAGCAAAATAACATCAGCGCCGTCTTGATCGATCGCTTGCTGCGCAGCAGACAATAATTTTGAAAAAATCTCTTCTTCTTTACCTTCTAATAAGGCTTGATTGTCCGGAGCCACGTCGATCGATCTTATCGAGGCCATTTGCGTCTGAAGACCCAAGTCTTTTGCCGTTTTTTGGTAAAGATGATCCCATTTTTTCCACATTGTCAGAATTGAAAACCGCCGCCCCAACATCAGGGCGGTTAACATGGAAGCCCGTCCGGGCCCGACAACCGGGATCGATAAAATCGAGCGTAACGCAGCCACTCCGGAATCGCTCATCGTATCCACGCAAACGGCATCAAACCCATCCTCTACAGCGCTTTGACCAGCTTCCAGAATTGCCACATCCGCAAGCACCATATCAGCCTCTGAAATATAGTTTTTAGGCGCAGCTTTCACCGCTTTGAATGTAAATGCCATTTGCTCAGACATTTGAACCGCTTCGAGCTGTTGTTTACGCAGGGCCAAATTGTCTTTTGACATTGGAAACGGAACAATCACCAAAATTTGCTTCATATATTCATACCACTGTGCAACTCTTCTACAGGCTTTACTCGATCTAGGACGCCACCAATGATATCGCTTGTCAATAGACGTCTGTTCATAACCGGGATGGGAAGTGGCATCGGCCTTGCCAGCGCGCGCCTTGCCAAAAGCCTTGGCGCGCATGTTTCAGGGACTGTTTTCAACAAGGCACAACGTGACGCAGTTGCGCCGATAGTCTCTGCTGGTCACTGCTTTGAGCTGGACGTCACCGATCAAAACGCATTGCACAGCGCGATACGGCAAGCCGCAGAGGCATCCCAGGGCCTAGACGGGATTTTATCTTCAGCTGGTATGATTAAACTGCTGCGCAGCGAAGAGACCAGCCCGCCAGATTGGGCCCGCATTCTGGATGTGAATTTGAATGCGAGCTTTCAGCTTGCCAAATGCGCTATTCCCTATTTGCGCCAAAATAAAGCAAGCGCTATTGTTATGATCTCAAGTCAAATTGGCCTCGTCGGGCATAAAAATGCAGCGGCATATGCCGCCTCAAAATCTGCAATTAATGGTTTGGCCCGAGCGATGGCGCTTGAGCTTGCGCCAGATAACATACGCGTAAATGCCATTGCACCGGGCCCAATCGCAACCGATATGACAGCCGCGACGCGCGCCAACAAATCCCGCTTCGAAGCCTTGACGCAAGCAATACCTTTGGGCCGTTTTGGACGCGCCGAAGAAATCGCCAACCTGGCGGCATTTTTACTTTCCGACGCGGCCTCTTTCATAACCGGTCAGGTGATTGTGGCAGATGGCGGGTTCACCGCGCAATGACTTACAAGCCCAAATATGACCTTTTCAAATCACTGTTTTCGCGTAAGTCAGCAGCAGGGCCGGACATAGCGACCGTACCCTCTGCAATCACATAAGCCCGATTTGCAATCGCAAGCGATTGAATGACATTCTGCTCCACCAATATCACGGCGAGACCGCTTTCATTGATCTGTTTTATCAATGTGAACATCTGCTCCACCAATAAAGGAGAAAGGCCCAAAGATGGCTCATCCAATAGCAGCACGCGCGGCTCTCCCATCAGACCGCGCGCTATGGCAACCATCTGCTGTTCGCCCCCCGAAAGCGTACCCGCGGTTTGGAATAGGCGCTCTTTGAGTTTAGGGAAAACACCCAGAACCCGCTCAAGATTGCTGGCCCGATTGGGCTTGCCCCGGCGATAACTGCCTAATTCGAGGTTTTCTTTTACGGATAGGTTGGGAAATAACTTGCGCCCCTCGGGGACATGTATCAGGCCCATATCAACGATCTCAACCGGGTCGCGCCCCGAGATTAAAACATCATCGAAATAGATCGAACCAGAGCTTGGTTTGATCAAGCCCGAAAGTGTGTTGTTCAGAGTGGTTTTTCCAACACCATTGCTGCCCAGAACCGCGACAATTTCCCCCTCACCCACATCAAGCGTGATATCGCGCAACACCTGCAGCGGGCCGTAGCCTGCGTTTAAACCTTCAATCCTGATCATGCTGCACCCTCGCCAGCCATCGCCGCGGCCGCCCCATGGCCCAGATAGGCCTCAATAACGGTTGGGTTCGATGCCACCGATTCTGGCGTGCCCTGCGCAATCAGTTTTCCATCATTCAAAACATATGTTCTATCCGATAAGTTCACGACCGCTTTCATCACATGCTCGATTAAAAAAATCGTCACGCCTGTATCGCGAATACCCTTAATGACGTCGACAATTTCGTCGATCTCCGTCGGATTAAGGCCCGCCATAACCTCATCAAGCAGAAGCAGCTTTGGTTTGGTGGCTAAGGCCCGCGCCAGTTCCAGGCGTTTGCGGGCCGCAACGGTCAAGCCATCTGCTTTTTGATGCAGTTGCGAGGTCATGCCAACAATGTCAGCCACGCGTTCCGCCTCACGTTGCGCTAAGGCTTTATCACCGGTTCGAGAATAGGCCCCAACCATAATATTCTCAAGCGTATTCAACGCCGCGAATGGCTGGGTAATTTGAAACGTTCGCACCATGCCTCTCTGGCAGATTTTATGCGGTTTCAGATTTAAAATCGACCGCCCATTCAGCTGCACGTCACCGCCATCGGGCTTCAAGAAACCTGCAATACTGGCGAATAATGTGGTTTTGCCTGCACCATTGGGCCCAATCAAAGATACGATCTCACCTTCAACCACCGATAAATCTACCTCGGAAACGGCGATCAAACCACCGAAGCGTTTTGTAAGTTGCTTTACCTCAAGCACCACCATCCTCCTTTTTGCCGCGGCTTCTGCGAAAAAGCCCTACCAAGCCGTTTGGAAGATACGAGATGATAAAAATCAAAATCACACCGTAAACGATCAGACTCAAACCCGGGGTGTCAATAAAATGCCGGGCAACTTCGTTCACAACATGCAACACAACTGATCCGATAAGCGGGCCAAACACCGTGCCCAGCCCCCCCACGATGCTTACAAGTAACATTTCAACCGATAAGGCGATAGAATAGGAAATTGGCGGGTCAATATATAAATATTTCTGGGCATAAAATGTTCCCGCGGCGCCGCCCATACCCCCCATAATCATAATCGCATAGAGCTTGCATTTAAGCGTATCAATGCCCAAAGCTTCCGCGGCCTCTTCATTCTCCCGGATCGCAATAAGCTGCGCGCCAAAACGTGACCGTTCCAACCACAGGGCAATTGCCAAAGAAATCACCAATAAGAAAAGCGAGAAATAGTAAAACCCCGTGGGAGACACAAATTGCAAATTCATCAACCCGGGCGCATAGGTGAGGAAAAGCCCAACACCTCCGCCCGTAAATTCAACCGAATTTGCCAAAACGCGCAAAAGCTCGGCGAAAGCCAGCGTGATCAACGCAAAATACGAGCCGCGCAGGCCTGATCGGAAACTTAAATATCCGACCAGAAACCCTAAAAATGCCCCCATTAAAACCGCCACAAAAATACCAATAAGCGGCGGAATACCAAACGTGACCAGAAGAATGGAAGATGTATACGCCCCGGTTCCAAAGAACATGACACCACCAAAAGAAAACTGACCTGCATACCCCCCTAAAATATTCCAAGACTGCCCGATATAGGCGGTAAAGAAAATCAGCGTCAGAACATCGAGGTAAAATTTGCTCGAGATGCCAACTGGCGCAAGCGCCGCTGCCAGCAGAGCCAACCCGAACAGCAATGTATTTTTGGCGTTAAAACTCATGCCTTGCTCCCAAAAATACCTGTCGGTCTAAAAATTAGGATCAAGATAAAGATAAGAGAAATTCCAATCTGCCCAAGGCTTTCACCCAGAAGCAGCCCCCCTACAGATTCGGTTATTCCAATAATAAAACCGCCGAGCAAAGCCCCAACGATACTGCCCATACCCCCCAAAACAACGATGGTAAAAGCGATAATGACAAAGACGTTTCCGGTATAGGGGTCTACGTAGAAAATTGGCAGCAACATGCAACCGGCAGCGCCCAAACAGGCAATACCAATGCCGAATGTAACGGCAAAAACATGCTCGACATCTATCCCAACCAATCGGGCGCCCTCGCGCTGTTTCGCAACAGCGCGTATTGCCTTTCCCAAATCTGTGAGGGTCATCAACATCCAAAGCAATCCACAGATCACAAGCGAGGCAATGAAAGAAATCAGCTTGGGATATGACAAATACAAGAACCCTAAATCGAGCGAGTCATAACTGTAAGAAAGGCTTATCGTTTGTTGATCACCTGTGAAGAAAAACAACGCTGCGTTTTCAAGTATAATCGATAAACCCAGCGTGATCAGCAGGATATTTTGATCTTTGCCGCCGGAAAGCTTCCCGATTCCCCATCGATAAATGACATAGCCAAAAATAAAGCTCGCCGGCGTCACAATAAGGATCGCCACGTAAGGATCGATATTCAAGATTTTAAACAGAAAATAAGCAGAATACAGCGCCAGCATCAACATCGCACCATGGGCGAAGTTAATAATGTGCAGCACACCGTAAATCAGCGTTAAGCCCAAAGCGACCAGCGCGTAAATAGCGCCAAACATAAACCCATTGATGATGCCTGCTGGAAGCAGTGAAAGACTGGTTGATAACATCTAATTTCTTTGCTCGATGACGGTTTGTTGTGGGGGGGGCAGCCTTTAATTCACAAAAGGCTGCCCCCATTTCATACCACTCTTTTAACTACGCGGGAAAACCGCAGAGGCGGACGCGTATTCAGAGGGCGCGATGATTTGCACATCGCCCTTCTGCGCTTGAATGGCCACCGCGCGCGAACCCATATTTTGACCATCAACCATTTTGGTCGATCCATAGGGCATAAAATCAATATCCAGCGTTGAGCTTGCCAAAGCTGCATTCACAGCCTCTTTATCGGTGGAGCCTGCACGCTCAAACCCATCGGCAAGGAACATGATTGACATGTAAGCGCAATACACCTCGAAGGTGAAATACTTACCATCTGCCTCGGTGCGCGCACGCATCTGTTGCCCCGATGCCGAGCTCGGATCGTACCAATGGTTCACATCGATCATATTTTCTGCAATTTGAGGCATTTCATCCACAAACTTGAAGTTAAAACCGCCTCCAAGCACAGAATAGCTGGCCATAAAATCAACCCGCTGTTGACGCAAGGTTTTCGCAAGTAGGATATATTCACCAGGATAATTGATCGGCATGATGATATCCGGCTTGGCCGATTTTAACCGCAATGCGATATTATCAAAATTTCGCGTTGGATTGGCATGTTTGATCGTTTCAATCACCTCCAAACCATGACTGGCAAGGGCTTTGGTCACCAGTTTGGCTGTTCCTGTACCAAATTCTGATTCCTCATGCACGATTGCAACCGTTTTGGCAGGTGAGCCTGCGGCTTTGTTAATCTCGGCAAGATTAACGGATGCATCTGCCGCAATCCGGCCATATCCATCCGCCATTCTAAAGACATTGCTCAGACCGCGCTGCACCAATTTATCCGAAACACCAACATCAACCGAGAACGGTATATTATATTTGGCCGCCGCTGCAGAGGCCGCAAGTCCAACGGCTGATTGATAACAGCCTTGAATGGCGTGCACGCCTGCCTCGTTCATTTTTTCAACTTCGGCGGCGCCGATCTCTGGTTTTGTCTGCGAATCTCCCAAAACCGCTTCTAATGCCGCACCGCCCATAGATTTTATACCGCCCGCGGCGTTGAGATCGGCAATGGCCATTTGCGCACCATAGCGCAATTGTGCGGCCGGATAGGCAGCCCAGCCCGTTGCGGGATGGATCAAGCCAATTTTAACGGCACCAGCGGCACGCGCGATTTGTGGAGCTGATAAACCTGCTGCGGCAAGTGCAAATGTTGCCGAGGCCCCTTTCATAAATTTAGGGCGCGAGCCTGTAAATAAATCCTTTGATTTAGTCATTAAACCCTCCTGTCGGTTTTACATGGGCCATTACTTGGCCCTTATACTTTGATTAAACACGTAAAACTCTTCTTGTGTCCAAACAATAATGATAAAATAGCACGCAACGCAGATAATCAAATTTGTAAAGTTGGAACAAACTTATGCCAAATCACCTGCACGCTTTTGCTGATTTCCTTACGCAAACAAAATTCGATGATATTCCTGAACCGGCTGTAAAACGGGCAAAACTGATTATAGCCGATTGCATTGCGGCCATTGTAGGCGGCAGCGCTGAGGCCGAAAATCAAGCCCTGGAAACCTCAATCATGCGCCACGGATGCGCGCGTATCTTAGGCGGCTCAAACTTCAGCGATGCACAATCGGCAAGCTTGATGAACGGAACGGCGGGCACCGCGCTTGAGATGGATGAAGGTCATCAATTTGCACGAGGGCATCCTGGTATGCATGTTTTCCCAGCATTGCTTGCCGCCTCCGACACCGCGGATGCGCCGGTCACAGGGCAAGAATTTCTTCAGTCGTTTATCCTTGGATATGACATTGCCGCGCGTATCGGTCTTGCAACGAACCTGAACCCCCATATGCACCCGCATGGCACCTGGGGCGTTATCGGCGCTGCTTCCGCGATTGGCGTCTTAAATCGCTTAGATAGACAAAAAATTATCGAATTGATCAATATTTCCTCAAGCTTCAGCTTGGCGACCAGCCGAAAAACCATGCTGGAAGGTGGCACGGTTCGCAATTCTTACACTGGTATTTCAAATCAAATGGCGCATTTGGCGTATCAAATTTTACAAGCCGGTTTCAGTGGGGAAAAAGATGGAATCGGCTCTGTTTTTGGCAATATTGTTTCTTCCAGCTTTGATACCGCCGCAGCTTTGGATGCGCTAGGAACGCGATTTGAGGTAACCCGCAACTATTTCAAGCTTCACGCATGCTGTCGTTATAATCATGCAGCTTTAGACGCGCTCTGGCTCTTGATGGAACAATATTCAGAGCTTCAAAATCCCGAAAATATCGCACATATCGATGTTGAAAGCTATTTTCTGGCTGCCGAACTGACCGATCCTAAACCGCGCAATATGCTGGCGGCACGGTTTTCTGTTCCCTTTGCTGTAGCCACAAGTTTAATCAATAGATCTTCAAAAATTCAGAGCTTTACCCAAGACATGCTTGAAAAGACTAAAATATTGGATCTGGCTGCAAAAATATCAATTAAAGAAAATTCCGATATGTCAGCGCAATTACCCGATTATCGCCCAGCCAGTATTTGCATTACGATGCAAGATGGAAGCACTTATCGCGCCAGTGTAAAAACCAACCGTGGGGATTGGCGAGATCCCTATTCTGAGGCCGCTTTAAAAGAAAAATATAATAGCTTAACCGCCCGCCGTTGGAGCCCTGCAAAACGTAACGCTCTTTATACACGCATTCTAAATTTGGAGCATGCCTTGGACCTGAAAGAAACATTCACCCTTTGAAACAGGCATCAATCTGGCTTTTGCGTTTAGTATCTTAAGCGATGGAAGAGCATCCAGTTGAACAGCTCTGATCAGGCATTACGTTGGCAGCCGTTGAAATAGAGAGAGTGCTCTGCATGGCGTTATGAATTTTCGTTCGGACGTATTTTACGGCAACACCAAACCATCAAGGAAAACAAGACGGAGCTGGAACGCCGCGAAAAAATCTTTTGGCGTCTTCTTATTGCAAAGGCCGCAGCATGCAATTTTGAAACAAACGCCCGCCCGAATGATAGCTCAGATGTAAAGCACGCAGCTATCGCGTTCTAACACGCAAATCGCTTATCCCTGAAACAGAGGTAGCAACTGGCACGAAACCGTATTCATGAAAACACGTTTCTGTTAGGTTTGACGCACCGATGACTGATATGAAGCGCTGGACCAAACTGCAAAAGCTGCGCGCTTTATCTCAACCAAAAAGCGCAGCGCCGCTGGCAGGCATGCGCTGGCCTATGTTGGATATTTTATGCACTAAGCGCGCAGCATCGGCTTTATCTGGCATCAACCAATCGGTGAGATCAGTCACTCGCGTATAGCCTGCTGAGTAATCCTTTTATTTTGGATACATTGGCTTAGGGTTTAAAGCATTAATCGAATAGGAGACCACTATGAGCATTCATGACGAGCTTTGCGCTTGCTTTCAAAGCTATGATCCGCAAGTTTTTCAGGACCTTCACCATGAAGATTTTATGATGGTTCGAGAGCTTGAGCTTTCCACCCGCGATGAACATTGTGAAATCATCAATGAGCTAGCCGTCAAACCAGATTGGGATTGGCATTTAAAAGCTGAGGTCGTTCACGAAAATGCTTTTTGTATTGAATGGCGTTGGAGAGATAGAGATGAAATCGTTACTAATGTTGGTCTTAAAAAAAATGGTAAACTCTGGAGATCAATCATAAGCAGAATACCTATAAGCGACACCCCCAATCCACACATTTATCGATAGCTTTCTATATCTTCTATTTCCAGCAAAACTAAAAAAGGAAAATGAGGATGCGTTCATCCATTGCCCGCATTTTGCAATTTAATTTTCAAACTGCAGAAGATTAAGGTTTTTGGGTTGTGAAACATGAAACTAAATCCAGCGCGCTTTCAAAAGAGGCGATCCAGCGTCAGCTTATTAAGGCAGATGAAACTTCATAGGTGACATGAAATATTTATCGCAATGAAGCGGGCGCAGACATTGTTTTTGGCAGGCTTTCAAAATGGTCTGCTACAGTAAAAACAGCTCAAACCTGAGAAAGCTTCAATCTTACGGGAGAGGTTGTTTTTTCTGAACCAAAATATTAACGCTGCTGAGCGACAAAGGCACCCGTCATCGCAGCCACGACAATCGCGGCAAGCATTTTATCATGGGTAAGCCATAGGATCTGTTGAGTGAAGAAAGAAACATACTCATGCCTTACATAAATTTGCGAACATGTATTGCGGCGGCTTGTCTTTTGATCTTGGCAGGCTGCACCAACATAGAAAAAACCGTGCAGCAAACAGGATCAGATATAAAGCAACGCTTCGCTGTTTCGGAACGTACTGCGATAGAAACATTGGCCGCCGCTAAGGCAAACAGCGCATCACTCGGTGCATTAGAGCAAGCATCGGTTGCCCAAATCGTGTTTCCAAAAGCTTTGAAAGGTGGCTTTCTATTCGGAGCAAATTATTCAGAGGGATTTGTTGTAAAGGATCGAAAAGCGATCGCACGTGTCCGAATGACGGGTGGAAATATTGGGCCGCAGATAGGGGGGCAACAATATAGCCAAGTTTCGTATGTAATGACGCAGAACCGGCTAAAATCAATTTTGAATGGTACGAATTTTGAAATTCTAGGCACGGTAAGTTATGCCGCACAAGGCGTTTCAAAAACGCAGGTTGTCACCACACAAGCTCGGTTAAGTGAAATACACACGCATATATTCAACCAGACAGGATATCTGGCCGGTATCACCTTTGATGGAATAGTTTACAGCGTTATCCAGCGCTATTGAGTTTTCGCGCGCCATTGCGCCAGGATTCTAGTTCAACCGCACTGGCCCGCCTTGTGCAGTTCTCCCGCGCCTTCCAGTCTTCTTCTGCGCCCACCAAGTTTTTATACAGGGCCAGAGCATCAGAAATTTCCTTGCCATTTTCCAATAGCTTAAAAATTGTTATATCATCAGCTTTCAGCAATGCCCGTTCAGACAATTTCGCCTTATCCTTTTATTTTAGAAATTGTTGTTTTCGCCAAAACCGGTATAAAAAAGCCTGATTTGAAAGGTATGTCTTGATACAAGTTTCTGAAGAAACAGTAGAAATTTATGTTTCTAACCTACGCGGCCGGCTCAATTATGAGACAAAAAAGGCCGCCAAGCTCGGCTTTTTCACACTTCACGATTACGTCAGAGACAAACTGACTAAGGAAGCTGAAGCATTGGAACAACCGCTGCAGGTAACGCCGACCAAAAAGCAGATTAAATCAAAGCCGATAAAAAAGATAACCGCGCCCGCAAGTTCATGTGGCTGTTGCCCTTAACAATACCTTTTCTCTCACCGCTGACTCAGCCAGTATCGTAATATCGTTTAAATTTGAAAGGTCGTATTTGACCGGTTTTCGGGCCGACCTATTTTCCAAACGAAGGAGGTAAAGATCAAAAATGCATTACTGGGCGTACTATATTTCAATTTTCATCATGGGGCTTACGCTCTTAATTCACCTTCAGTTGATTGCAGCACCGGCGATATTGGTGCCAATCGGATTTCTTTTGGCTATCGTTTTTATAGCCAGTGGAGTAAGTGCGGCCATGAAAACTGACGTTGATTTAGATTTTATGTTTCATAAAAACCCGGATAAAAAAGACTAACAGCATTAGCGCTCCTGTGAGATTCGATCGAAGCTGTATTTGCGCCGGTCAAAGCTTCTTAGAAAATGGGTTTGCAGCGTGATCCGGCCCATATCACTTGGAAAATATCCATACCGTCAGTTGCGCGCTTTGTGCTGCTCTCAACGCCCTGCATAACCTTCAAAGGTCAGCTGGCAAACGTGCCGCTGATAAAATTGACCGCAACCCAGATGGCTAGAACGCCCAATGCGTTTTCGACATCCCCCAAAACGCCTGAGCTAGAGGTAAAAACCCTCTATCAGGTGCAAGAACTTATCAGCAGGCATAGGAATATTTGGGGTTTCCAGTGACCTTATAAAGGCTTTTTTACAGCTGTTAGCAGGGCCCATGCTGTGGTTCCCTTGAATAATCGTAAATATACGAAGTTCAAAAAATGCCAAAAACAAGGAGGGTTGTCGTTGATCATCTGGCGGGCAGATATGACGCTAAATGAGAAGCGGACAGCACATCACCGAATGACCAACCTATTATCAGGTCCCCAACAATAAAGCGGGAATTAAAAAGCATAATCCCGCTTCAACGCTGAGATTGAATGGCGTTTGTAATCTGTTTGATTTTTTCGTTGATTGACTTTGTATCTGTAGGCCATTCATTCTTGGCAATTAACACACGAATCTCATCTGCCACTTGGATATTCACCTCGGCAGGCAATTCGTTCATCATAGTGATCGTATCTCTGCGAATGCCAGAGAGTTCTAGCGATACCGACGCCGGTCCAGATTTTGGCCCTGAATTGGCATTTAACAGGCCAACCTCTGGAATATTATCGTAGCTATCTGAAATTTTGGACAGCGATGCTCCTCTGGATTTTCCCGCTTCCATGGACGCCGTCACTTTAAGGTAGTTTTTCGCGATGAGCTCTTGAGATAGAACCACATCAGCAGATTTTTCACCTTTAGTCCCGGTGGTTTCATGCGCAACCACCGGCGCTTTAGGCGCGGTGTTTCTGGCTTGTAGGGCGACTTGCGCAGCTATATTTCCATCTATCTTCATAAAAGAACGTTACGCTAAATAAAAAGGGCTGTCGACCAACTGTTAAGCCCAAAAAGCCACCGTCCTTTGATCATGAGATGTATTTTTGTTTCGCCCAAGAAAGATGGCTTTTATTGCCTTTAGCCCAAGTCGACGACACGCAGCAAATAGCAAGGGGGTTTGCAATCATTACCCCGAGCAAGATGGATTGTTTATCCTCGTTGATCCAAATTTTCCAAAAGCTCTCCTATCCGCTCAACCGTGCCATTATGGGCATAGGATTGAATCGCAGTGTCTGGCTGTTTTTCCCATGGAAATCTATGATCTGTAAACAATTCTACATTCGGTTTGAATTCATAAAACGCGCGTAACATACCCGAAAACACATACACCATCCCTTCAAGTAAATCTGGCTTAGTGCACACATTCATGCCGCATGAGCTACAAAAAGTCAGGTTCAGTAAATTTCCACTGCCGCCTTTATAGCTAAAGGTTTGAAAGGCTCCCGACAGCTCAACATCAAGCTCAGTGTAAACAAACATTTTGGACGAACCGTCAAAAAGAACCTTGCAATCGGTGCAATGACACATGAAATGCATCATAGGATCATTTTTGAAACTTATTGCTGTCTCTCCACAAAAGCATTTTGCTTCTTGTATATCGCTAGGCATTATTAAAACCTCCCAGTGTGAGTATTTGCGATCGCTCGTTTCGTTATTTTCGCCCATGACAATGGCAGGCTCTAAAAATCATGGCAATGGTGATTTGGTCGGAAGGTATTTTAAACGCTCGATGCGTGGCCCTTGATAAACAGGCGCCAACCCTAACCTGATCACCCATTATTGTACCGCAACAATGTGGTTATATCTTCAACGAGCTTTCATCACATAGGCAAAAGAAAGTCGGGCGCTGCCTTGATCAAGTGCTCTTTGCGAAGATAGGCTTCAAGGTGAATGAACTGTAGATTACGAGCGCGGTAGATAACTTTAAATGACACATAAAATCGATGCCTGGGCACGTCGACAGCTGGCAGATTACCAAAGCAACAAACCAGGCACTATATTCAAGGATGAAGGCTTTCACATAACCATCAATGAGGCCTATGCCATCCAAGACACCATGGTCAAATTGAGGCTACAAAAAGGTGAGACAATAGCCGGTTACAAGGTGGGATGTACCGGACCTGGCATAACAAAACTTTTTGGCATGCAGGGGCCAATTCGCGGGACTTTGTTCAACCAAGAAATTCATCAAAGCGGCGCCACGCTAAACCTCAATCAATTTGATAATTTAGCTATTGAAGCTGAAATGGCTTTTCAGACCGGAGCAGGCGGCGAAATCACCTCCGTCTTCCCAGTGATTGAATTGCATAATTTCGTTTTTCGCGCTCCCAAAAAATCTCTGTCAGAACTGATTGCGAATAATGGTCTGAATAAAGGAATAATTCTGCCCGATCAAAATTGGAAAGGCCTGCCCAACATATATGGCGAGAAATCGGTTCTATCGCTAGAAGTGAATGGCGCCGAAATCGATGCTGGTAACATGTGGCCGATGGACGGGGGACCCAGATCTTCATTGGAGTGGCTCACCTCTCATTTGGCAGAGTATGATTTGAAGATGGCATCCGGAAATATAGTTCTGGGAGGAACCGCCCTTGGCATGCATTTGGTACAATCTGGAGACCAGATTGTCGTAAAAATTGGCGGAAAGACAGCCGTACAATGCCGAATCAGCGTCCGCTAACCTATCCAATGGCATTCTTCCGCTGGGGCAAATTTCATCGCAGGCATTGCTCACATTGGCATGAAACAAGCCCCGTGCCTTGTATCAAAAGTTCAGTTTAAATGCATATTTGTCAAGGCAAGCCTTGGCGTTTATTTATTGTTTAAAACATCTTCGCCGCCCGCGGCCTTATAAACAGCGCACCCGCGTTAACCGCGGCGGCTGATAAGGATCGCAAACGCACGCCACCGCCCTCACTTTAAGACTATAACATAACGCACCGCTATCGGGGGACGGAGCCGGATCTGATAGCGCAATCATTTATAGATTTTCACAAAATATGCGTATTTTATAGCTCGTTTTGATAATTTCTATTTTATTAATCGTTTTTTTGTTATAAAAAGACAGCGTAACTGGTCAAAGGAACCTATCATGTCATCGTTAACCCATTTAGCGAAACTGAGAGGCTTAATGCTGGATATGGAAAGCGAAGTTGGGCTCACAGATGTGTCTCACCTTGAGCGTGATGTGATGCTCGCATGCGTCGAATTAAAAGACGCGGCACCGATTGTGAAAACCAAAGATATCCTTGCACATCGGTTTTTAAAATCCTCATCTCGCCCGTCTATTTTCCGCGCGTTGAAGTCTCTTATTGATCAAGATCACCTGGCTTATAATGGCAAGGGTCGCGGTGGATATATAATACAGTCGCAATAAAAAGCCATAATTACAATGCCTTAAACAAAGTTAAAAGGTAAGGATGTCCTTACTTTTAACTCAATGGTGAACAGCATATACTCACCGCATCGGAGGGATATCTCTATGCGCGCAATTGAGTTTTGCATACCGTCGCTGGCATATATATTTGGATTGTTATTGACAACCCACATCGTACAGCCCGTGCAAGATTGGGCGCTGGGTGTAGAGGTTTTCGGCAGTCTATTGTTTTTTCCGCATGCTGTGCGCGTTCTTACAGCGTGGCTTTATGGCTGGAAATCGATTTTCTTACTGATGCCCGGCGTTGTTCTGGGCCATTATATGATATTGGGGTTGCCGGGCTTTACCAGCGGCGCCGCGATCGGAATCATTGCGGGTCTTGTAATCGTTCCTCTCACATTCGAATGTTTCAAACGCTGCGGCTTTGATTTTTTTGCAACAGCGATGCACGTTCCGAAATTCATACCCGTTTTCCTTGTTGGATCCTTTGCCAGCATATTCAACGCCGCAATTTTTAACGGGTTCACGGGAGGACAAAGCTTCGCCACGCTGATCTTCGTGATTGGGGATATCGGAGGCTTGTTTGTAGTCTGCCTGTTCTTGATGCTCATAATGCGCCGGCAAAGAACGGCTGCCGATTCTCAAAGAGGTGTTGCAGGCTAGCGCCTATCTGGCGCAACATAATCGGGCGACACCCAGAGGCGCCTTAACAGGCGCCCCTGAACGGTTTACTCGCTTGCGCCTGAAAACCAGTCTGCAGGGTTCACATTATAATCAGACATCGTGCTACACCCACCCAGACCACAGATTACAGCGGCCATAATTACAAATTTTTTCATCAGCTCTTTCTCCATTTTACCTCTCATAGTAAAACAAGGTCAGCCGTCATATTCAATATATTTGTCAGAGAAACAGCCTAAAATTTAAAAGTTATTCTCTCAATTTCAGACTTTACTGATCAATGTAAAATTATTCGCTATTATCGAGAAAACTTTTTATGCTTTATCCGCTTCGGCTTTAAAGCGTCCGCGCCCAAACGCCGCTTCTTATCCTCTTCATAATCGGCAAAGTTTCCTTCAAACCATTCCACATGCGCCTCGCCTTCAAACGCCAAAATATGCGTGCAAATCCGGTCTAAGAAAAAGCGATCATGCGAGATTACAACCGCGCAGCCTGCAAAATCGACCAGAGCGTCCTCTAGCGCGCGCAAGGTTTCGACATCAAGATCATTGGTCGGTTCATCGAGCAGCAATACATTGCCGCCTGATTTTAGCAGCCGGGCCATATGAACACGATTGCGTTCTCCTCCAGACAGCAACCCGACCTTTTTTTGTTGATCTCCCCCTTTAAAATTAAACGCCGAACAATAGGCGCGTGAATTCACTTCGGCATCGCCAAGATGGATGATATCTTGGCCATCAGCGATCGCCTCCCACACGGTAGCATCGGCTTTCAAATCATCGCGCGACTGATCAACATAAGATAACTCAACCGTATCCCCATAGGTAATAGCACCCGCATCCGGCGCTTCATGCTGCGTGAGCATTTTGAAAAGCGTTGATTTGCCGGCCCCGTTCGGACCAATCACTCCCACAATACCCCCCGGTGGCAACGAAAACTCAAGATTTTCGATAAGCAGTTTATCACCCATGGCTTTGTGCAAACCATCCACTTCGATCACTTTACCACCTAGCCGCGGCCCGTTTGGAATAACGATTTGCGCGCGGCTAATTTTCTCGCGCTCGGATTGATTTGCCAGATCATTATAGGCGTTGATCCGGGCTTTTTGTTTGGCTTGCCGGGCTTTTTGACCCTGGCGCATCCATTCCAATTCGCGCTCAAGCGTTTTTTGCCGGCTCTTATCCTCGCGTGCCTCTTGCGAAAGGCGTTTGGCTTTTTGTTCCAGCCAGCTTGAGTAATTTCCCTCATAAGGAATGCCGCTGCCGCGATCCAGCTCGAGAATCCAACCGGTGATATCATCCAAGAAATAACGATCATGCGTCACAATCAAAATTGTACCCTTATAATCGATCAAATGCTGCTGCAGCCACGCGATGGTTTCTGCGTCTAAATGGTTGGTAGGTTCATCGAGTAGCAGCATATCGGGCGCCTCGAGTAGCAACCGGCACAGGGCCACCCGACGCCGCTCCCCCCCCGACAACGTCGCCACATCAGCCTCATCATCTGGACATCTCAGCGCCTCCATTGCCACATCGATTTGGCTATCCAAATCCCACAGGTTTTCTGCATCGATCTTATCTTGAAGATTGGCCATTTCATCCGCGGTTTCATCGGAATAATTCATTGCCAGCTCATTATAGCGTTCCAAAATGGCTTTTTTCTCGGCGACGCCCAGCATGACGTTATCGCGAACGTTCATCTCTTCGTTCAATTTAGGCTCTTGCGACAAATAGCCGACTTTCGCGCCTTCGGCCGACCAGGCTTCGCCTGTGAAATCTTTATCAAGCCCCGCCATAATTTTCATCAGCGTTGATTTACCCGCGCCGTTCACTCCAACCACACCAATTTTTACACCGGGCAAAAATGACAGCCGAATATTCTCAAAGCATTTCTTGCCCCCCGGATAGGTCTTTGAAACACCATCCATGTGATAAACATATTGATACGCGGCCATCTCGATTGCTCCTTAGGGCGATAATTCAGAATGGTTAGATACCCAAATGGGGGCGCGGGGGCAACGCCTCAGGTTAAATTTTAAACTCTGCAGACGCCGCCGGATCGGCGGGGATGACTTCTGCGCTTAGGGTGGCTATTGAAGAAGAATATGATCCGTGCCCCCGCACGAACCAGAAAGACGCGAGCAGAATATGGCAGCACAACGCATCATTGGCCTTTTGGGTGGCTCTTTTGACCCTGCGCATGCGGGGCATGTTGAAATAACGCGGCATGCGCTGCGCCGCTTCGGGCTTGATCGGGTTTGGTGGATGGTCAGCCCTGCCAATCCGCTCAAAACAACGGGGCCAGACCCGCTTTTATCCAGAATACGCGCAGCAAAACGAGTGATGGAGCACCCAAAGGTTGATGTCACCGGCATTGAAAGCGACCTCGGCACCCGTTTTACATCCGACACGATTGCCGCCTTAAAACAACGCTTTGCACAATATCGTTTTGTTTGGCTGATGGGCGCCGATAACCTGAACCAGTTTCACAAATGGCACGCATGGGAAACCATTATGAATTCGGTGCCCATCGGCATATTGGCGCGGCCCGGCGATCAGATGGCGCCGCTCAACGCCCGCGCCAGCAGAATTTATCGTGCGGCCCGCCTGCCAGGGTATCAAAGCCAACTTTTAGGCCGCCAAAGCGCGCCTTGTTGGTGCTATCTTCCCATTCCAATGACGGATATCTCCTCAACCCGGCTGCGCCTTCGGGCGGCTCACTCGGCTGGCCGAGAGGCCGCCGCAGAGTAAAATAACCGCAATGCCGGTCCAGCTGAGCATATTCGGCCAATCGTCAAAAACCACTGCGCCGCTGATCGTAGCGATAACGATCTGGAAATAAACAAAAGGCGCCAAACGCGTGGCCGGCGCCAAAGCATAAGCCATTATTAAAAGCAAATTGCCAGCCATTGAGGCAATCCCGGATACCGCCCCCAAAAAACCCAGCTCAAGGGTTATGCCCGGCCAGTTCCAAACCGCAAAAGGCAAAAGAACAAATGCCCCATAGGCCAATTGAGTGGCTGCAATCTCCACGGGTGGCGCAATCTCGGACAGCGCGCGAGACAAAGCCAAAAAAACCCCATAACACAGCCCCGCCAACACGGCAAAAAGAAGATTTGGATCAAATTGTCCCTGCGGCTGCGATACGATCACAACCCCTATAAAGCCGCCTGCAACCAAAGCCAAACGTAGCCCGCCAATGGGCTCTTTCAGAAAAAGAACAGCTAGGATATAGCTGATCAAAGGGCCGATGAAAAACACCGCATACACGGTGGCAATTGGAACAGTGGAAAGGGCTGTTAGAATGGACGTAATACCGCAGACCAATATGCTGGCCCGCGCGATAATACGCCAATCCAACAACAGTTTATATGCGGCGCGGCGTACAAAAAAAACTAATATGAGGGCGCCAACCGCAAACCTGCTCCAAGCGGCGAAAAACGGTGAAAGAGCGCTTTGGTCTGTCATCAATTTACCCGCCGTATCCCCCAAAGGGATCAACGACATCGCAACCAGCATAATCAAAATCGCCCTATGCATTACACAGCCTTATTTCGGATTTAAAACGCCCCAAGCAAAGAATATGTGTAGATATGAGCGATAAAATAACAAGGCGAAAATTCGCAGTATGGCTGGCAGCTTCACTTTTGGCCTCACCAGCCGCCGCAACGGCGCCTCTGCGCAGCTTACGGCCCAAACCGCGCCCTGCTCCGCAACCTTTTGCGGCCTTGCGCAGCGCTTTGTCCACACCCAGCATCAGTGGCAAGCGCGGCTGCGCAGTATGTGATCTGGCGCAAGGCGGGTTGATCGAGAACCACCGCGGAGAGGATACGTTTGCACCGGCCAGCGTTACAAAAGCGATCACCGCGCTTTATGCGCTCGATACGCTGGGCAAGGATTTTCGCTTTAACACCACACTTGCCACGGCCGGCCGCGTGAAAGATGGCGTTTTGACCGGCGATCTTATTTTGCAAGGTGATGGGGATCCAACGCTTACCACTGATGCTTTGGGAAAATTGGCCAAAGCGCTGGCTAAGACGGGCTTAAAAACAATAACGGGCCGTTTTCTTTATGCCACTGGCGCTTATAAAGAGATATATCAGATCGATCCCCAGCAACCGGCACATGTGGGTTATAACCCAGCCCTTTCCGGCCTGAACCTGAATAACAATCGGATATTCTTTGAATGGAAGTTAAAGAATGGGCGCTATCAAACATGGCTTGAAGCGCGCGGCTTGAACCACCGCCCCGCAGTGAGCGGTGTCAAGCTGGTGATTGAAAAGCGCGGCGCGCCAGTGTTCAAATATTCTACGAGATCTGATTATGAAGAATGGAATGTTGCCCGCAGCGCCCTTGGCAAAACTGGTGGGCGTTGGTTGCCGGTTAGGCGCCCCGCTGCCCATACGGCTGAGGTCCTGCGCAGTCTTTTAAAGACACAAGGCGTCGCGCTGCCCAAAGCCGAAGCGGCCGATATGCCATCTGCTCAGACCGTACTGGCAAATTATCAAAGCGATCCCTTAGCAGAAATCATCAAAGATATGATGAAATATTCTACCAATATCACCGCCGAAATGCTGGGCTTGGCCGCCACCCGCGCCAGAGGTGGCAATATTGGGCAATTAGAGGCCTCAGCGCGCCACATGACCCGGTGGGCAAAAGCCAGATTAGGCATGCAAAATAGCCTATTCATTGACCATTCGGGGCTCGGAGCTGCGTCGCGGGTGACACCCAATGATATGGTAGGCGCGCTGCAAAAAGCGCTGCTAATATGGCCAGAGTTTCCAAAATTGATGAAGAAAATCAAACCGCGAGATGCCCGTGGCAATCTTGATCGCGCATCCGGGGCGCTGATCCTGGCGAAAACCGGTACGTTGCATTATGTCAGCGCCTTGGCGGGCTATGTCACGGAAGGGGTTGTGCGACCCTATGCCTTTGCCATTTTCTGTCAGGATCTTGAGCAGCGGCAAAAATTATTGGCCTCAGCGCGAGAAACCTCGCGAAATGCGCGTTACTGGAACAGACGGGCCAAGCAATTGCAGCAAAACGTGCTGCGCAAATGGTCACAAAAACTTTAAATTGCGCTAGGCAGTGACGTGGCGCGCGCGCGCGCCGCGCTCGATCGCGGCGGCGTGCAAGCGATCGATATTCAGCTCATATCGCATTTCTTCCAAAAGCCGTAATTCAGGTTCACGAATAATGCCATCCGCCGCCGCTACATCGCAACATAAAGCATAGGCGGTTTCAAATAGTCGATCCGGTAGGTTTTCGCGAATGAGGCCAAAAAGCATATCCAGCCCCTCTTCTTTTTCAAAAAGATTAAATACCACCTGCGACATCAGCGTGAACCGATCCACGTCATAATCGGCAAAAATCGGCAAATGATTCACAGCCGATTGAATTTTGACCAGCTCGGCGGTTAAAATGCGACCATCCGAAGCCGAGATAGCCATCATCAATGTCACTAGACAATCCTGTGAGGTTAAAACTTTTGGGATATTTTCAGCCATTATCTGATCCTACAGCAACAGGTCTTTTTTAGAGAATATTGACCTATTGGTCCAGTCGCAATAGGAAGCCGCAACCCTCAGCAGGAATTTGGGACCAGACCTGCTGGCAATCTCGGAGAATGAACCAATGTCAAATATGCGTGACCTCGCCCTAAGTGCGAAAGCTTGGCCTTTTGAAGAGGCACGCAGGCTGCTCAAACGCTATTCCGCAGCGCCACCGGAAAAAGGCTATGTGCTCTTTGAAACGGGCTATGGGCCTTCTGGTCTTCCCCATATTGGTACGTTTGGCGAAGTGTCGCGCACCACAATGGTGATGCATGCATTTCAACAAATCAGTGACATACCAACCAAGTTAATCTGTTTTTCGGATGATTTGGACGGTATGCGCAAAGTTCCGGGAAATGTGCCAAACCCAGAGCGTTTGCATGCTCATATGCAAAAGCCGCTGACCTCTGTGCCCGACCCGTTTGGAGATTATGAAAGCTTTGGGCACCATAACAATGCCATGCTGCGCCGGTTTTTAGACACGTTCGGATTTGACTATGAATTTTACTCAGCCACAGACTTTTACAGATCAGGGCAATTTGACAAAATCCTTTTGCGCGCGGCGGAAAAATACGACGCGATTATGGAGGTAATGCTCGCCTCATTGCGCGAAGAGCGGCGCCAGAGCTATTCAATATTTCTACCAATACACCCAGAAACGGGTCGGGTGCTCTACGTGCCGATGAAGGCGGTTGACGCACAAGCAGGCACTGTGACATTCGATGATGAGGACGGGCGTGAATTCACCCTTCCGGTGACCGGTGGCAATGTGAAACTTCAATGGAAACCTGATTTCGGCGCCCGCTGGGCAGCGCTGGGCGTTGACTTTGAAATGTATGGCAAAGACCATTCGACCAACACACCCATTTATGACAAAATTTGCCGGCTCTTGGGCGCGCCCGCCCCCGAACATTTCACCTATGAGCTTTTCTTAGACGAGCAGGGGCAGAAAATTTCTAAAACCTCAGGCAATGGAGTCTCTATTGACGAATGGCTGCGCTATGCCACCACCGAAAGCCTGTCTTATTTTATGTATCTCAAACCAAAAACCGCAAAACGGATGCATTTTGACGTGATTCCGAAGGCCATGGATGAATACCAGCAGCAGCTGAAAGCCTTCCACACACAAGAGCCGGCGGCGCAATTGAACAACCCCATTTTCCATATTCATGGGCAGAATGCGCCAAAGCCCGATATGGCCGTGTCTTTTAGTATGTTGCTCAATCTGGCTGCGGTTGCCAATGCAGATGAAAAAGACCAATTATGGGGCTTTATTCAGCGCTACGCCCCGGATACCTCAGCCGCCAGTCATCCCGGTCTAGATCAAGCCGCGGGGTTTGCGGTGCGGTATTATAATGATTTCGTCAAACCCACCAAAACCTACCGTGCGCCTTCTGATCTTGAGCGCAGCGCGCTTCAGGATTTACGCGATCAATTGGCAGCTTATCAGGGGCCGCTTGACCCCGAACAGCTGCAAAGCATCGTCTTTGCCTGTGGCCGCGAGCGTTTTGAACCGCTGCGCGCTTGGTTCAAAGCCATTTACGAGGTGCTATTGGGCGCCAGCCAAGGCCCACGGTTTGGAGGGTTTATTGCCCTTTACGGCCTTACAGAAACCGTGGCTTTGATCGACCACGCTTTAAGCGGCGGATTTGTGAAAGATTGATTTTATAAATCTCTGATCTAGCTTTTGCGCAAGAGAGGAGAAATATATGCGACTAATTTCATTTATATGCGCCCTGTTCTTTTTGGCAGCGCCAATCTTCGCCGGTGATAAGGAAGATATCCAAGCCACGATCTCTCGGCAATTAGAGGCATTTCAGCTCGATGATTTTGCAGAAGCCTTCAGCTATGCAAGCCCGTCTATCCAATCCATCTTTGGGGGGCCTGCTAATTTTGAATCGATGGTCAAACGCGGCTATCCTATGGTCTGGAAACCTGGGAAGGTAACCTTTTTAAGCGTTGACCCTTATCACCATGGTATGGCCCAGAATATCCAAATTTTTGATCGAAACAAAAAAGCGCATTATCTGCGTTATTACATGGTCAAGCTGGGAGAAAGCTGGAAAATTTCCGGGGTGGAAATCTTACCAAGCTCAGATTTCAGCGTGTAACCGGCAGCCCAGCGCGCGTTGCGCGCGGACCATCTTAACCCAAAAACCCTAACACGGCTGCACGCAACCATGTGAAAAGGGAAGAATATGGGTTTGGGCATGATCGAGGCTGCCAGATTTACGCCACCTACCTTTGCGGAAGGGCTAAAGAATTGGTCAAGCGGCGATGGGGTAGCCGGCGATCACAGATACGATCTAAGCTCGGATGCCAGCTTGGTGACGGGCGATAGCGATTTTGGCGTCTGCCTCGAGCTGCGAAAATCGATCGAAGTGCAAAAATTGCGCAGCTTCACACAAACCCCAATACTCAAAGAAACCTATCTCAGGATAAGATGTAGGGTTAAGGTGGTCAGCGGGCATTTTCCGGGGGTCCGCATCGCGGGCTGGGCCGGTGCCGCTTAGGGCGCGCATATTGCCCAAGTCACCCAAATAGGCCCCTCGGTGGTGCCCACAGACTATAGCCAATTGTTGAACGTCAGCGCTATTATTGGCCCTGGTCTGCGCGACGGGGTGGATATGGTTTGGGGCACTGATCCCGATTATGGCCATTTCGGGCTTGACCTGACGGGTCAGAATGGTGGGATTATCCGCATTGAAAGCTTGCAGATCGAAGATGTCAGCGCCTTATTCATGCTTCACAGCACAAATATCTTGGATATCCGCGATTACGGCGCCATAGGCGATGGCGAAACCCCAAATTATGATGCATTCACTGCCGCGGATGACGCCGCAGCAGGGCGTAGATTATTGGTGCCAGAAGGACAATTTTATATTGAAAAGGGTCTGACCCTGCGTTCGAAATTGTTGTTTCGCGGTACGGTTAAATTGCCCGTATCAGCACCGTTTGTGCTGCAGAATAATTTCGACTTCACCACCTATATTGATGCGTTCGGTGAAGAAGAGCTTGCCTTCAAAAAAGCCTTTCAAGCCCTTTTGAACAGCGGCGATCATGACGCCTTGGATCTGGGGGGGCGCACCATCGGCGTGAATGCCCCGATCGATCTTCAAGAAGCCGTTTCTACGCGGCAGGGATATGCGGTGCGGCGGGTTATTCGAAACGGAGAGTTATATGCCCGGCGCAATACAGCATGGGAAAACGATATTGTCATCTCACGCGGAACCTACTCGCCATCCGATCCCAAAAAGCTGCGCAATCTCAACAATAGTGCGAATATCCAAGCCGGCTCACTGGTTGAAGGCAATGGCGTTGGCCGTGAAATCTATGTGACCTCTGTGGATATCAATACCAGCGAAGCAACGCTTTCAGAAGCGCTTTATGATGCCGAAGGAACGCAAGATTTTACCTTCACACGCTTTAAATACATGCTGGATTTCAGCGGCTTTGATCAATTGCAGAAATTTATGCTGCAAAACGTCAACCTCAAATGCAACAGTATCGCCAACGGTATCATGCTGGCGCGGGCAGGTGATACGTTTCATATCGCTGATTGCGTGATTACCAAACCCCGCTATCGCGGTCTCACCTCAACCGGCTGGGGCTGCCAAGGCATGTTGATTGACCGCTGCCATTTTATCACCGCAGAATCCTTGCTTGCCGCACAAGATCGGGTGAGCATCGCGTTGAATGCCAATGCAAATGATATCAAACTGCGCGATAACCGCGCGTCCCGATTTCGTCATTTCGCCATTTTAAGCGGTTCAAATAATATCATCAGCGGCAATCATTTTTATCAGGGCGACGAAAGATCAAACGGCATTCGGCTGGCTGGAATTGCCCTGACGCAAACCAACACGACCAGCACCATCACGGGCAATTATGTCGATAATTGTTTTATTGAATGGACCAATGAACATGACGCCAAGCCTGATTATACAACCGGGTTTGGCTTTTCGGCGCTCACTATAAGCGATAATATTTTCTTATGCAGCAATGTCGCGCCATCCTTTTCCTTTCTGGTTCTTAAACCCTATGGCCAGCGCCACGGCCTGTCGGACCTGAGCGTGAATGGCAATAACTTCCGTGCCATCAATGGCTCTATTGACCGGATCGAGGCGGTCGATACCAGCCTATCTGATCTTGACCGGGAGCGGTTTTTTCAAATTCAATTTCATGGTAATAATTTCAACAATATTACCACCCAAAGCGCCAACCCCTTGCGCTTAACGCATCATCAGAACAGCGCCGCCACCCTTTGGACCATCGACACGGCGCAGCGCCTGCCTTTTCAAGCCCAGTGCCTGGATGCGGATACGCTGATCGCAAAAAGTCCTATCCTGACGCCGTCTGGAGCGCGCCGACACGCTTTGCCTTATATCGAGCTGCAATACGGATCCGATAAAGATCAGGCAGCCATCGTTTGGCCCGAGGCGGTGAAAGGCAAACTGGGGCTCCAACTGCGCTGTGATCGTTAACCCTGCAGCTCTGGCCATCCCGCCCGCGAACGCGTATAGCGCCCTTACGAAAACAAGATGGTAAAGGGGCATAGGATGGTTGATCAAGACGCGCTAAAACAACTGATCCGCGCCGATAGCGCCGCGCGTGGCACCACCATCTCAAAACTGGGCTATTTTTGCGCGCCATTCCAACCCCGTACGGGGCCTTTCCGCAGCAAAGTCATCAAAATATACCAAAGCCTATCCGACCATGGCGCGCTGGATCAGCTTGCAAAAAACCATACCGATTATGTCGCCATTCTGCATAAAACCGGGGTTGGCCTGCCAGAGACAGAATTTTTATTGTTAGAGATGGATGGGCGCCGCTTTCCAGTGATTGTTCAAGAAGCGCTTGACAGCAACGCATTGATGCGGCCGCTGATGATCAATGCCTCACATGCACAAGCGTTGCAGATGCTGAACGCGGCCGGCCAAGTGATCGCCAGGTTTTGGAATAATTTAAGCCCGGAAGATGGGCGCGTCGGGTTTCACCCCTCAATCCGAAATTTTGCAATCGTTCAGGGCAAAGCGGTTTTTTTTGATACGTTCCCCCCCCTTATTCACTACACGCGCGATGACATGGGCAAGCTACTCTTACAATTTTCTGAAAACCGCCTGATGCGCTTGATGGGGCCAATTTTGCAACGCAAAGTCACCGGCATCCAAGATGAATGGTATTCGCCGGCCGAAACATTAATCGGGCTGGTAGGAAGCGCCTGCCGCTTACGCCCTGCCGAAGCCGCGGCATTTTTAGATTGGGGCCGCGCGTTTGCCGCGGATGAAATGGCGCAATGGTCAAATGAAATTCATGATGGTCTCACCAAGCCTCCCCGCCTGCCCGGCTATTGGACAGGGTTTCGCAAGCTGTTAGGGCTGCAGGGCGAGCCTAATATTTGATCTACATCGCAGCTGGGGCGCGATAGAAGATTTTGGCCTTAAGCCTTTTTAGTTTGCGATAAGATCACCCCAAATGCCAGAATAGCAGCGCCAATCACCTGCGTGATTTGCAAACTCTGGCCAAAAGCCACCATCACGATCATCACGTAAAATGGCGCAGCGTTCAGATGGAAAGAAGCAATTGCGATCCCAATTTCGCCAACACCTTTCACCCAAAGCAATTGCGAAATTCCCACTCCTAAAAGCGCGTAAATACACATTGGAATGAGATGCTCAGCGCTTGGCGGGGGAATATGCGCCCCTGCCCATCCAAATATCCGCCCAAACCCCCATAAGAACAGCGTAAAACCCCACATGCCAAACGTGGTGACGACAGTGCGCGCAAGCGGCGAGGTGTCGGGCAGGTTTACAACACTCGCCCTCGATCCCCAGGCAAAAAACGACACGGAAACCAACCCGACCATCAGGCCCCAACCCAAATTAAAACCAGTAAGCCCCGCCCCAGTGGCAACACACCCCCCCATCAAAACCAACACCAACCCCATAGAAAACGGAAGAGTAAGCCGCCGTTTATCTAAAATTATCTCAATAGAAACAGCAGAAATCGGCATCGCTGCAGCCGCCAAAGCGGCGGTGATCGGATCGCTTATTGCCTGCGCATAAATCAATAAGGTTGAACCAATTCCAAAGCCTGTAAAGCCAATCCAGAAGCCTTTCGCCCATGGTAAATCGCGCAGCCCCTGCGCGCCTAATAGCGCAATAAACAATAATAGGATTAGGCCAAATGCCAGCATATTCCGGATCAAAATCAACCCCAAAACACCCCAATCCTGCAACAGCAGATCGGCGGCGGGAAAGGCCAAAGAAAACAGAAAAATAGAGCCTACACAAATCCCGTTTCCGCGCAAAAGTTTAGCGCGCGATACGGGGGTTGAAACGGAAGACGCTAAGCGCATAAATCAGATCACTCAAAATGGGTGGATATACAAACCTGTATAAAAATTATGCTCGATTATGCGCTCGCATTACCGACATTAAAGTCGTTTTCCATCGCATAAAGCGATACAGATTGACACAGCGCCCGCGCTTTTTAACGCGCAAAAGACTGCGCGTTATTCCATACGTTTTTCGCGTTGAACATGGCGCATTAACGCATCTGCTTGTTGCGATGAGAGGCCGAATTCTTTGCGCAAAGCCTCTAAGGATCGGCTTTCTACAGCGTCCACCACGCCATCTTGCAGCGCTTCACGGATTTGATCTTCGAAAATCATCTTCCGACGGGCGATTTGATTGCTAAACGCGTTGGCTAAAATACCCGTTAAAAGCGCCACAACGGATACGCCCATCAAAGCGGTAATGATCGAAATCACTTTTCCAATCCATGTCACGGGGCTGACATCGCCATAGCCCACGGTGGTCAGCGTGATCAGTGACCAATACATTGAATCCGGAATAGAGCCGAACTTGTCGGGCTGGGCTTTGGTTTCGGCGAAATAAATCAAAGAAGAGGTCAGAACGAAAGCAATCACCAAAAGATAAAGAGCGGCAATAAACGATTTACGCTCTTCATAAATGGCGCTGAACAAATCTTCGATTGCCGTATTGTAATTTGACAATTTAAAAATGCGCAGCAAACGCAAAGTTCGCAAAACGCGTAAATCCAGCCCCGGAAACAAAGCCTGCAAATAAAATGGAATGATTGAAACCATATCGATCAATCCGCTAAAGCTGAAAATATAACCCAGCCGGTAACTGCCAAATAGCTTTGAGCCGGGATCAGAGCGTGCTGCGCAAGCCCAAACGCGCAGTAAATATTCCACCGAAAAAATCGCCACGCTAAACACTTCGAAAAAGTAAAATTGAGACGCATAGGTGACTGAAAAATCACTGACCGATTCCAGCGTTACGGCCATTATGTTCAAAATCACCAAAGCTGCGATCAAATAGTCGGTAATTTTACTGTATAAATCGCCCAAACGCCCCGGTTCTAAGACCTCCAGCGCCCGCTGTTGAATACGGTTATAGGTCATTGAATTTGCTCACGATACAGCATCATTTTTTCCTAGGCGGTTTCTTTAAATTTCGCCCTTGATACCCTTGATCTGCCTGCTGGCGCAAGATTTTTGCCCCAGAAAGCACAGATCCGATCACGCCCAGATATGTTTTAGGGCTCTAGACCCGTTCAGTGCACCGCAATAACACCCTACCTAACCACGGCTTGCCAGCTGATATTCGCTCAGGAAGATAACCGGCTTCACGGCGGCCTACCGCAGCGAAAACTGGTTCAAATTTTTAGACAGAAACCCCGTAACTTTTCACCAAAAAGCTTGACCTATAGCGGCGCTGCATCATCTCAACCATATGGGAATAAAGGAATATAATATGAATACGAAGAGTTCACACGCAGCCGAACAAAACGCCATTTATGAGGCGGCGATGCGCTCAATTGAGGCATCACAAAATCGGCGTTTGGCCAACGGCTATGCCGTGGTTGGCGGGGCAATTGCCTATGGGCAGGGTGCATTGGGGCAAGGCACTTTTGGAAAAATCTCGCGCCTGGCCAAGGTATTTTGCATCTGCTTTGCGTTCGTGCTCCCGAATATCTTATTCATAAAATATGTCTTATAGGCAGATATCGCATTTAAAAAACGGGCCTTTGGGCCCGTTTTCTTTTAGCTATAATCTTTATAATTGATCTCTTTATGATCCTCGCCAATACGATCTCTGCGCACCAATAACCGATTCAAAGCGTTCAGATAGGCCCTGGCACTGGCAACCACAGTATCGGTATCGGCGGATTCTCCGGTGGAAATATTGCCATCTTCCTCCATCCGCACGCTGACAGTGGCTTGTGCATCGGTGCCTTCGGTCACCGCGTGTACCTGATATAATTGGAGC
>OCVQ010000364.1_pt1 | contig 42325 bp, 64 predicted proteins | sample 1539061 | NCBI WGS metagenome assembly OCVQ01 (sample SAMEA3355526, study PRJEB22509) | marine metagenome | biome: marine; feature: river plume; material: water | place: USA | collected 2010-08-08 | depth 0.5 m | reverse complement strand
GGTGTGTCAACCATAGGTAACCAAGGGACCATTCACTGTGTAGCAGGATGGTTTCAAATTGATAAAATACAAGGTGCACCCTGTGCAATCTTTACTGAGTACACCTCAACGGTTCAGTTTCAAATACTTTTAGGTTATGGAAATACTTTAGAGTTCGATTGCTCGAATAGTACTACTCAACTACAGCTATATGCTGATACATCAATTGACTTTGCTCGACCCTATCACGCCATGATGAAATTTGATTCTGGTACTGGTAAGTTCGAGGCATTCCTTGACGGTCTGCCTGTGACAACCAGTCTTAACGATTCTGATTTTAGTGATATTGGTACGTTAGCGAATAGAACTGAAATCTCTTTCGGTGCTGATCAAAGCTCCACTGGAATTGGTGGTAGTGCTATTACGTTGTCATCTGGTACCAATATGAATATATCAAGTTGGGCAATGTGGAGTGGAAACTATTTGCCAAACGAATCAGAAACCAGAGTTGATATGTTTGGTAGAGGCACATTAGCTAATGCAACAATCACCAATCAAACTGGATTGAATGCACTTAATAATAGTACAATTGGTGCCGCAAACGAAAAACCTGCTGGCATAATTATTACTGGTAACGGAACAATAGATTTAACTGCTACCAATATTATATTTGATGATCTGCTTAGTGTAGACATAGTTTATAAAGGAACTGGTACTGTAAACTTCACTAACGGTGGAACAAGTAATGCTACTACATTTATATGTACAAATGGTGGCAAAGTAAACATACTAAATAACTTTAATGTGACATTTACTGGTGCAGAAAACAATACAGAAATACGAATCTTTGAGGCAGGCACTATTACTGAGTTAGATGGTATAGAAAACACCAGCGGTGATTTTGTAGCTAGTATCAAAGAAGGGTTCGTTGATGTGAGAATTGTTAGTATTGATTTCTCAATAAGAGAAATATTTAATTTATCAGTTACACAGGATTTTACTTTCCAAGTAGATCAATTTACAGATAGGGTATATAATAATCCATAATGGCTATTGCATTTGAACAATCAAGTACAGCCGCGATCGACAACGTTAATACGGGTAGTATTACTACAACTGCCTCTGTAGGCGATGTTGTTCTGCTGTCTATCTCTCAGGACGGTACAAACACTGGAATTTCTTTACCAAGTAGAACATGGACAACTGTGTTCGCACCCAGTCAAGTTGGCGGGACCGGGACAAATATAAGTGCTGTGTACTATAGAGTTTGGACTGCTGGTGATGTTGCATCACCGACTGATACTATTAACTTAGGTGCAAATGAAAGAGCTATTATTATATCTACTGCGTATAGTGGTGTAGATACAAGCAGCCCAATTGACAGTAGTAATAACAGAAAAATTACCACAGCAACTTCCAACTTTCTAATGCCTACAAACTTTACTCCCACGCAAGACGATTGTATGGTAGTAGGTTTTGTTTCTATTGAAGATGGTACAGCAGTCGCAACAGCATTTCCTGCTACACCTTCAGGCGCAACGTTTGGCGATAGAGTAAACAACACCGGCGGACCTCCTGGTGGTGGTGCAGGTTCTTCTGCTGGAATCGTATTTGATTATCTACAAACAACCGCTGTTAGCCAAGGTGCAAACCCACAAGGTACTGTTAATGGTGGTGCCACAGAATTTGAAACTTACTGGATAGCACTTGCACCAGACACTACCGCACTTAGTATAACCAGCATTTCAGATACTACGTTAGAGATTGGTCAAACTGGATTAGTTCTTACAGGCTCAAACTTTGGAGCAGTAACCGGAACAGTAGAGATTGGCGACTCTAGCAACTATGCTACTGCTACTAAAGTAACTCAAACAGTAACTAACTGGAACACAAATGGGCAGTCAATTACATTTAATTTTGTAAGAGATTCTGGGGGTACATTCTTACCTCAAGGCGCTTTATTTGTGTTTGTTACTAACTCTGGGGTAACAGATCAAGCCTTCATAGAAGTTGGTTTTGGCCGTGAGGGATATTTAACGTCAATACTAAATGATCCTTCGAGTGGAAGAGAACCTGACTTCTTACATCCACTGAGCGGTGATGGTCTAGATGCAGTTGGTAGTGGTATTAATGCTGAAGGTTCTTCTGGTGCTGGTGCTCGAACTTATACGGCAGGCACAGGATTATGCCGAGACACATCTTCCTCTTTCTCTCCGTTAGCTACTACTTCTATTGCAACTGTCGATCAGAACATATACTCAAATGCAGCTGGCATTGAACTTGGTCGAAGGCTTGTGGGTGGATGGTATAGATTTACAGAAGGACAAAACCAACCAAAGTGTATATACGAAGAAGGTGGTTCGGTAAACAATTTATATATTGTACTAGGGTTCGGATCACGATTACTTGGAAATTTCGCAGACAGTTCTCCTCAAAATGGAGGAGTTAATACACCGTCTAATGACAATATTGGTACTCAGGCAGTATCAGACTTTAATCTAAAACCAAACCGAACTTATCACATTGCAATACGTTATGATCTGTCACTGGGAAATGGTAACTTCTTTAATCTGTATGTTGATGGAGTACAACAAGTCAATGATACTATCGATGTATCTCCGGGTGTAAACGATATTACTGATATTGATAAGTTATCTGCACACACAGGTAGTTATGGGTATGGTGCTTCACCTTCTAACTTAGAAACAGGTGGTGTGGATATTACATACGCTGCTGCTGTAAACTCTTTGTATAACTTTTGGTTTAGTTATTGTGAGAATGGCGAAGGCAGAACAACAGGTGCAATACCTACAGATACGGATTTATTAAACACAATCTTTCAAAAGGGTTTAGTAACAGAAGATACTGTTTATGCAGATACCCAAATAAATATGCAGGCCGCAGTAGAATCTAATATTGATGATACTGTCTACGGTGATGTTTGTGGAGGCATACTAGTAGAAAGAAAAACAGGTAACGGCAACTTGGCGCTCACGATGACCAACGTTACATTTGACGATAGAGCATCAGTACATGTTAAGTTTTTAGGAACCGCCGGTGAAACTCTTACTATACTTAATGCTGGCGGTGGTATTTTACAGAGTAAGTGTATTGCACCGTACGGTGGCACTGTGGTTGTAAATAACACAAACAACGTTACTATTACAGGCATTGAAAACGGAAGTACGGTGTATGTCTTTGATGGACCAACGCCAACAGATAACACTATTGCATTCACAACATCATCAGTAGGTAACTTTATCTTCTCCACAGTAGAAACAAGTATAACTATTGCTGTTGTAACACTTACTAAAGGTGTAATTAGAAGAGAAAACGTTGCGGTGAGTGGTAATACTATTATTCCTCTTACGCAATCTGATGATAATGTCTACGATAATCCTGTATAAATAAACCATTCGTTATTAAACATAAAGGTCAAAAGTATGAAGTATAAAGTAATTGAGTCTACCATACCACATTTTAAAAATGTTGAATTTGAAGCAGATTATTCTGCAGCTTTGACTGGTAGTACTTTAAATATCTTAGGACAAAACGTAACTCTTACTCAATCAGGCGGTGGTGTGTTAGGTGGAATCATTCATGGCGCAACACCCGAAGAAACATATGTAATGTACTTGCAACAAGTTGAAGAAGAACCTGTGCCTATAGATGACGATTAATTCGTAATTTATATAAATAATGATGCTTACCAAAATAAAAACAAAATAAAAACACGGAGAAGCTCATGGCTACAATTATTGCTGATCCTACTACTATCATCCAAGGCGGTGATACTGGTACGGATTTTATCAGTGGTGTTACATTTGACGCCGCAACGAAAGTAATAACACTAGACCCAACCACTTTTGGTTCAGATGCTGCCGACGGTATTACCGGTCAGGCTTTGTATTCTGCTGCTAAGATTGTTTGGAAAAACTCGTCAACTTTCATTAAGTATCCGTTTCCGATTGAAGCGATTACTCCTGAGCAATTTGACTTTAAAAATGGTTGGACTCTAGATAATACTGATTCAGACGTAACACGAAAGTCTTTGAGAACATGTGGTTGGACAGAATTTAATGCCGCAGGTTCAGCTGTAACACAACGTTGGATTGGTGTTGTATCTCTGGGTGCATTAGGCGCTACAGACACATCATACTTCCAATGGGATACTGATGCAAAGACCGACTTTACCTTCCCAGGACCATTGAACGAAGGTGTTCAAATCTTCGGTGATGCAACGAACGGTAACTTTAACTATTTCCAATCTTCGAATGTATTAACGTTGTTCAACCGTATTCAAGGTAAGTTATACAGTTCAGCAACTAACGTATCGATTGGTGCGCCGTCTCTGTCTTACATTGTATACCGATTCCCACTTTCAAACTCTACTGACTTGAAGATTTCTACACCAGACGCTCACATTGCATTTACTGATACAATATCAGCAACTGCTTGGGCCGCCGGCGTTGCAACATTTACAATTGCAGATTCATCAGACCTAACAGTCGGTCAGCGTGTCTATGTAGAAAATGCTTCTGTAGCAGCATGGGACGGAGTGTACACTGTCAAAGCTGCACCAACAGGAACATCATTTACAGCTGATGTAGAAAATGACCCAGGTGCAACTTCTACTGGTGACATTACTTCTATCCATGGTCAGATCACAACTAACTTAACAGATACAACATCTGTTGACGTTGATGGTGATACAGTAGACGAAGACTACACGAAGGTAGCAACTGATGCATCTACTGTTGCAACAACTCAAGAAATCTATGAGAAGTTGCAATACTTGCTGCGTCAAAGTACCGACATCGATACCGGAACTGGTGTTGAGATTGGTAACGTATATCCATCTCTTGCTGCATTCGTTGGTGACTTGTTACAAGGTGTTCAAGCGTTCTTCATCAGTGGATTGAATGATAACTTCTTGAACAACGTATCGTTTATTGATGATACTGGCACCGCTCGTAACTATCCGTTTATCTCAAGTGGAACAATTACATTTGGACCTAATGCTGGTTCAGGTGACTTTGAGTTCTTCATGTTCTATACATCATTGCCACTTGGTACAAACGCAGATTACGGTGAAGCAAACGCAACAATCGTAAATGATAAAGATGGAAACCCAATTACTGGTACGTATTCTGGTTCTCCGGTTACCTTCTCATTCAAGTACGAGTCTGAAACTGCTGGCGGTGATCGTACAGCTGGAGTCGATGCTCCTATTACCATTGTTGGTCTTGGTCTGGAAGGTGGACAGTTTATTTCTGTAACATCAACCATTACACGATCGCAAGGTATTAGTATTCTACTGGCTCCTGCTCAGGAACGAAACTACGATAACCCATAATATATGGTGATTAAAAGGGGCCCTTTGGGCCCCTTATAAATAATTGAAATAAACAAAGAGAAATAATATGGCAGCCTCAAGAGAAAGATTGACAACTCAACTCCCACCTAGAAGTACAGGTGATGAGGTACATCTTAATCACACCGCAGCAATCGAGTTTTCAGGTAAAGTCGGAAATCACGTTTGGCAAATAGGTCAAAGGTATACTGTCGACGGATTCGAAGGCGACATGATTCATGTTCATGGTTCCTATGATGAAACTTCTACTGAAGGCCGCCTTGAGGTACACTACAATAAAACAGCAAAGTATAAAGGTTCCTCACCGACAGCAGGTGCCAACATACGATATCAAGGCACTATTGTAGCTGTTGTAGATTCATTCAAAGATATTTACTTAACCACTACGAATATCATGGGTTTCGATAACCCTGAATACGGTTTAGATGTTGACATTACTGGTTCTGCAAACATGCGTTTTGCTGAAGGACTACCACAACTTGATGCATGGGGAAAACTTCGTGTATCTGGTGGTACTCAATTAGGCGATTATGTATTTGGTCAACAAGCAGTATTCGATGACAACTTTTCTCCAACTAAATTATCGGGTGGATATACTACATACAGCACCACACGACATTCAATAAAAGTAGGGGTCGACTACACTGTAGACCCCGCTAACGGATTTTCTGCTGCATCAACAAATCAATATCATCACTACATTGCAGGATCAAGCCATCTTTATGCTGGTACTGCTAGAATTAATTCACCAGAAACCACTGGATCTATTCGTCAATGGGGTCTTTTTGATGCCAATAACGGATTTATGTTTAGGGTTGGCACTGGTGGTGTTAATGCTGCAGATGATACTGGTTTAAGTGTAGTGTTACGAAGCAATATTCCTGAAGCACTACAAAAAGATACTGTTGTACCCAGAGCAGAATGGAATGGTGATAAACTAGATGGTACAGGCGACTCAGGTGCAACATTAAATTTAGACAATGTTAATATATGGTGGATTGATGTGCAATGGCACGGCGCTGGTCGTGTGAGGTATGGTACATATATTGATGGTCAGCGAGTTGTATGTCACTCATATTATCAGGGCAACTCAATGGCCATGGCAATGAACCAAACAACATCGTTGCCATGTTGCTTCGCTACTAAATCTACAGTCGCTACAACATCTGATCTATACATTGAATCATGGTCAGCAGCAGTTTGGTCAGAATCAGATATCGATTTACGAGCGTATGGTTCTCCTGCAACTTATGCAAGTGCACACACAACAATTACTGCTAACGTATCAGATAATTGGCAGTATTTGTATAGTTTATGTCCTACTCCGTTACATGCATCTGGTGAAACTAATCACTCTTTGTATGTTCCTACGTCAATCAATGCATACGCATTTGATATGGCAGCAAATAACGGCATAGATGCTATCGTAGATTTAAAGATGGAAATTAATGCAATCCACTCTGGTCATAGCTTTACTGCATTACCAACCACAAACGTAGAGTTATCGACCACCGGTACAAGTTACCAAGGCGGTAAAGTTATATTGCAAGATATGTTTAAGGGTCGTTATGACAACACATTAACAGACACCTTTAACAACTTTCAATATGGTGCAGTTAAAAACTTTGCAGACGATGGCGGCACAGTAGAAAATAATATTGCAGCAATCAGTACTGCAACTCCAGCAGTTATGACAACCACTGCTAGGTTAATGCCTAGAGAACCTGAAACTGCTACGTTCCCATTAAACACTGGCGGTTACACCATAACAGGAACAAACAACTCCAACTACGATAGTAAACTCGTGTATGTTAAGCCCACAGGTTTAAACCTTGCTGAACTTTATGAAGATGAGGCATTGACTGTTCCAGTTAATGGAACCACTGAGGGTGCCGCAGCCGGCGGAGAAATTATTGGATTCCAAGGGCAACGAGTGGTATGGAGTTTCTTTGCTAAAACCAGAACCATGTTACATGATGACGTTAAGTTAATGGTTATCATGAACTGGAAAGAGATTATCCAATAATGGATTTAGTCGTTAATAATTTATTTAACTGGTGGGCTTGGAAGTCTGATGAAGAGGGTGGATACCCTAATCAGAAAGTAGCCTTCGATCCGTTGACAAGAATTATTTACGTAAATAAAGGTGTTACAGAGTTAAGTGTCAAAAGCGACATTTACTCAGCGTGGAAAGAATGGCTTAAAGAATCTCCTGCAGCTGTTATTCCTGCGGGGCAACCTATTGCTATTAGTGCAATTGGTGGTGACCAAATTACTGATACGCAAGAGTTAGGCACAACGTTCTTCTTAGAAAATGGTTGGCGGCTTCAACCCGCTCCTTCTAAAGAAGCTTATACCTTAACAGTAAACGGGAATATATATACTAGAGAGCCTGGTGAAAACCCATTCTTATTTGCTGAAGGTGTATCTACATCTCTTGTAAGATCAAACATTGTTGATGTTATTACAGTCGCTGCAGCAAGTGTTGCAATCACAGAACAAGATATTGCAGCCATTGCAGATTCTGTTTGGGATGAACCATTGTCAGGACATACAGCAACAGGAACTACAGGCAAAAAGCTTGGAAAAATAGCAACAAAAGTGCAGGATATTGCACTTAGATAAATAGATAATGAAAGGAGAAATATTATGACAGATATTACAGATTTTATTACAGCAGCAATACAGAATAAGCCAGTAGCGGCGCAAGCAGCATTTGATGATATTATGCAAGCTAAGACTACGGCAGCTGTTGAAACAGATTACGCGGAATATGTTCAATCGATGTTTAACAACGAAGCGGTTGATGACTCTGAAGGAGATGACTCTTATGAAGAAGAGCAACCTGAAGAAGTAGAATCCGAAGAATTCGAAACCAACACGGAAGACAACGAAGATGTCTGATTTAATACAAGATATTCTTGAAAAATTCAAGAAAGTAGAAGGTGGACCACTCGATCCTCAGTGGAACGGCGATGGATCAGAAGACGACTTTATCGGTAAGCATATCGATAATGTTGATGTCTATAATGATCCTGCTCTTGAAAAAACAAAAGGCCATCCTCATGATGCCGGAACCAAAGCAAAAACTGTCGATCGAAAAAAGGATCGTAAAGGTTATATGCCCGGCGAAGATGCTGAAGTTTATGAGACCGCTGATTTCACTAACATGGAAACTCTTTCAAGTCTTAGTGATAACGTTGATCTATTATCCGAAGATGATTATTACTCAATCATTGAGGAAGCTGTCACAGAATTCTTAGAAGAAGATGCAGACGAAGAAGAGCGCGCTCTCCTTGGTGAAATTTTGTCTAATCACGATCAACTACAAGAGATGTTAGAATATATCTTTACTGACATCACTGAAGAAGGTGACTGTGAATATTCAGATGAGCCCGTCAAGAAAGAAAAGAAGGGAAAGAAAGAGCTTGTAAATCTTAATCCTAAGACTGCAAAAGTTGCTACGACTGATGAAGAAGTTGAGCGAGCAGCAGATTTTAAGATGACAAAAGTTCGAACGCCTACTGGTAAAGTTGTCTATCAAAAAGTTAGAAAGATGACTGCGGTAAGCAAAGGCGAGAAGCTTAGCAAAGAGCGAGACGAAAAGTAAATATGTCTTCTTATTATCCAGATGACTGGGGCATCAATGTATCGAGAGGTATCGTAAAGGGTACCTCTCATATCCATAAGTTTGGTGCTGTTCCATCTTTATCGAACGCCAGTACTGCTACTGTTTGGGATGAAGGTACCCTTTATCCATGGGCTGCTTTTGATGTAGCCAATACAGCTACTATCACTGCAGGAGATTCTGGTGATAATGGAAAAGAAATCACTATACAAGGTTTAGATCAGAACTACGAATTTGCTGAAGAAACTGTGAGTGTAACTGATGCTGGTGTTTCCGGATCAGTTGAATTCAAAAGAATTAACAGAGCATTTGTAAGTACTGGTACTCATAACGTTGACGATATAACAATCGATATGAACGGAGATACTGTAGCTCTTATTACTGCTAACTTAGGTCAAACTTTGATGTCAGTATATACAGTGCCTGCTAATACAACACTGTATATGACAAAGGTACAAGCTTCTGCGGATGCATCTGCATCATTTTTTGTTTACAAGAAATTTCCTTCACAGGATGCTTTTCGCATTGCACACACTGGTGAGTTGTTCGGTGGACTTTACGAATATCAATTCGAGTATCCACTTAAAGTTGCAGCAACCACAGATATAGATATTAGAGCAACGAGCAAAGCAGGTTCTGGCAATTCCAGAATTACAACATCGTTTTGCGCGTTATTAATAGAGGACGGGTTAGGGTCATGATAGTAAAAGCACTTAATAATGAAATCGATTTAACAGTAGCGTCTACAGTAGATAACGCTGCGATTGTACGAGTCTATGCTGATTCAGGCAATTCTATTGTTACAAACGTATCTGCAAATACAAGTTTTACTATTCCTGATGGCGCTATTGTTTTTGTTTCTAAGCAACCAGCAGAAGAGTTAACAGCTGATGTCAGTTGTAAAGCAGTATCAGTAGCATCGGCCATATCATAAAGGATTAATATGAAACTTATAACGGAAGTCACAGAGTCAGTACAAGTCCTTACAGAAGAGAAAGATGGCAAGAAAAGTATGTTCATCGAAGGCATCTTCTTACAAGGAAATATTCCTAACAGGAATGGCCGTCTTTATCAGACAGAAATACTGGATAAAGAAGTAGGCCGATACATGGCAGAATCAGTTGCAAAAGGCAGAGCGTATGGCGAATTAGGCCATCCTGATGGACCTGCAATTAATCTGGATCGTGTATCTCACATTATTACCGAACTTCGTCGAGACGGAGACAACTTTATCGGTAAAGCAAAAATTTCTTCTACGCCAATGGGCACAATCGCAGCTGGTCTTATTGAAGACGGAGCGCAACTTGGTGTATCATCCCGCGGTATGGGTTCTCTTAAGGAAAACAAAGACGGCATCATGGAAGTGCAAAGTGATTTTTACCTTGCAACTGCAGCCGATATCGTTGCTGATCCTTCTGCTCCTGATGCATTTGTAAACGGCATCATGGAAGGCGTCGAGTGGGTATGGAATAACGGCTCAATCGCAATTGGTTCCACCGTAGAAGAAATTCAACAAGAAGTTGAAAAAGCAGTTCGCACTAAGCAGTTAAATGAGCGAAAAACTGTAGCACTTTTTGAACGTTTCATCAATGAGATTTCAAAAAATTAAATTATATAAATATGTATCTAGTACTAGATAAACTTAGGAGATATATCTAATGTCTGACGAAAATCAAAATCAAGTCGCTGAAGAGACAGTAGATGTTGTTGAGCAAGAAGAAACTCTTGATGAGGGTTCCGCAGCAGCCGCTACTTTAAATGTCAAAGCAACAAAATCACAGATGCTAAATGATCTGATGGGTAAAGTTGCTGGAATGTCACAGCAAGATCTCTCTTCTTTTTTAGACAAGACTCTTGCACAGGTTGGTAAGGAAGCTGATGGCGTCCCTGACAATTCTGGAAAGAACAAGCAATCAGTATCAAACTCTGGCGCAGGTGTTCCGGCACCGCGAGTAGCTACAGCTGCTAAGACCGCCATGAAAGAAGATATGGATGCACTTCTCCAAGGAGAAGAATTGTCTGAAGAAGTTAAGGTCCAAGTTCAAACTATTTTTGAGGCCGCTGTTAATAACCGCGTCACTCTTATCGAAGCTGAAGTCGTAGAGCATTACGAATCTGCTCTCGAAGAAGAACTTACAAATCAAGTCGAAGCACTTCACGAGCAAGTTGGCAAGTTTGCTGATCACGCCGTTCAAGAGTGGCTCGACCAAAATAAAGTTGAACTAGAAAATAACTACCGAGTTGAAGCTACCGAAAGCTTCATCGAAGGTTTCAAAGATCTATTCGTTGAGCATTATATTGATGTTCCCGAAGAGAAAGTCGATATGGTTGCCGAACTCACGCAGTACGTCGATCAGCTCGAAGAATCATTGGAGTCAGCTAGCGCTGAAAACATTGAGCTTGTCAATCAGATTAACGATGCTGCAGTTGACGCTGCATTTGATGTTGTATCTGAAGAACTTGTTGACACGCAAATTGAAAAGCTTCGTTCATTAGCAGAGGGAATCGATTACTCTGATTATGATGATTATATTAGTAAGTTGACGATCATTAAAGAACAGTATTTCACTGAGTCCAAATCAAACGAAGGATCTACTGGTCTAATTAATGAAGAAGTTTCAATTGGTTCGAATGATGAATCTGATTCAGAAAATCAAGTTAGCGTTTCTGAAGAAATGAAACATTACTTCCAAGCAATTTCTAGCACGTCTAGAAAATAACTTTTTTATAAATAGATAAGTAAATCCAAATCTAGGAGATAGCAACAATGAATTTAAACGAACAAATTCAAAACAAGTGGGCTCCGGTGGTCTCTCACCCTGATCTTCCCGAGATCGAAAGCACACACAAGCGCAACACTACTGCAATCATTCTTGAGAACACCGAGCGTGCTCTTCGTGAATCTGCAGAAATTGGTGCACACCAATCACTCTTAACGGAAACGCCTACCAACGCTATCGGCGATGGCCTTCCACATAGCGGTCAAGTTCAAACTTTTGATCCTATTCTGATTTCTCTCGTTCGTCGTACTCTGCCTAACTTGATGGCATATGACGTATGTGGCGTACAGCCTATGACCGGTCCTACTGGATTGATCTTCGCTATGCGATCAGAAGTTGTTGATGGTGCTAACACTGCATCACGCTCTGAAACTTTCTACAACGAAGTTGACACTGGTACTTCTGGTGCTGGCGGGTTTGGTTACGATAACGATTCAGTTGCTTCTGACGTCGGCTTTGACGGCGCTAAAGAAGGCGGCGGTATGGATACCTCTGTTGCTGAGAACCTTGGCGGATCAGGCGGAACTCCTTTCAACGAAATGTCTTTCACCATCGACAAGATTTCTGTCGAAGCTAAGACACGTGGATTGAAGGCTGATTACACGCTTGAGCTTGCACAAGATCTTAAAGCTGTACACGGTCTTGACGCTGAAGCTGAGCTAAGCAACATGCTTGCTGCTGAGATTCTTGCTGAAATCAACCGCGAAGTTATTCGTACAATCAACTGGACTTCTTCTACCGGTTCAACTGGTACTGCTGCTTCCGGTACATTCAACCTTGACGTTGATGCATCTGGTCGTTGGTCTGTTGAGAAGTTCAAGGGTCTTATGTTCCACATCGAGCGTGAAGCTAACGCTATCGCGAAGAACACTCGTCGCGGAAAGGGCAACATCATCATGTGTTCATCTGACGTTGCTTCTGCTTTGCAGATGGCTGGCGTTTTGGATTACACTCCTGCCCTTAACAGCAACAACCTCGCAATCGACGATACTGGTAACACGTTCGCTGGTGTACTTAACGGTCGCTATCGTGTATACATCGATCCTTATTCAACAAATAACTACATGACTATTGGCTACAAAGGTTCTAATGCCTTTGACGCTGGCTTGTTCTACTGCCCATATGTACCTCTCCAGATGGTACGTGCGGTTGATCAAGGCAACTTCCAGCCTAAGATTGGATTCAAGACTCGCTACGGCATGGTCGCTAATCCTTTCGCTCGCGGTGCTGCTACTGCAAACCAAGGTGTAATTGCTGCAAACACCAACGTTTACTACCGCAAGTCATTGATCGCAAACCTGTTGTAATAATAAAAAGATCCTTTAAAGGACGTTTTAGGGGAGAGCTTCGGCTCTCCCTTTTTTTGCATATAAATAAGACATGATATATACAGTTGTATTATACGCATTGGTTAACCTCGGAGCAGATAGTTTTACTGTCAAGCAGTTTACAAGCTATCAGCTTTATAGTATAATTCCTATTAAGGAATGTACAGCTACTTTAAACGTTAATCAAATAACAAAAGAAAAAACATTATATCATGTATGTCAAACAGAAAAACTGTATGCAAGCATGACCGGTCAAGAGAATGTTGAGATTAAGACTTCAGGAGTTTATCTTTTATGAATAAAAACATGTTATCGCCGTTAGGCTTTGCATTCAATATCAAAAAGCTGCCTGAGTTTAATGCTTTTGTACAATCATGTACGTTGCCAGGGATTAGTATTCCTAACATCGATAGACCAACTCCATTCAAGAAGGTACCAATATACGGTGACCACATTGAATATGGCGAATTGGAACTTAGCTTTAAAGTCAATGAAGACTTAGGAAACTATATAGAAATCTTTAATTGGTTGACTGGTATCGGTTTTCCAAAAGAGTTTGATCAATTTGCTGAGATTGCAAACGGAGATCGTCAGATCGCCGGAAACGGATTATACTCTGACGGTTATCTCATGATTCTATCAAGCAATATGCAGCCATTACGAAGAATAGATTTCGAAGATTTATTTCCTGTTGGATTATCTGACCTTGCCTTCGATTCGCAGAATTCAAGTGTGGAATATCTCGAAGCTCGAGTATCATTTAAATTTACGAATTATACATTTACATCTGTCTAAACTTGTGGTAGAATAGTATATTATATAACGACTGTACTACATTATGACACTTGACGAAATATTTGATGTATGGCGAGACGATGCCAATATTGATCCTTCCGAACTCGGCAATGCTGCGATAGCACTTGCAAAGTTGCATCAAAAATACTATAGACTCCTATCTCACGAAAGGTTACTTCATAAGAAGCTCGAAGCTGATATGAAACGACTGAAGCTAGATAAGATGGAGTTTTATCAAGATGGACCTACCGAAGAACACATTGCCAAAGGTTGGAAGTTACCAGCAAAAGGTCGCATTCTTCGTTCAGACATCTCTTCTTACATCGATGGAGATTCAGATATTATTGCATTCCAATTAAAGATAGCATACCAAGCCGAGAAAGTAGAGTTACTTACCGATATTATTAAAACCATATCAAACAGAGGCTTTCATATTAAGTCAGCCATTGATTGGGCTCGGTTTCAGGTAGGAAGTTAATGACTGGGTTTAGTATTGATAAGATCAATGAGGTATACAATAAAGTATATAGCGATGACAGAGGAGCTATGCAGGAGCTCTCTGAGTACTTTACGTTTAAAGTACCGGGTGCTGAGTTTATGCCATCATATAGAAATCGTATGTGGGATGGCAAGATACGTTTGTTCAATACCAACACAGGTTATTTGTATGCAGGTTTGAATAAATATATAGAACTGTTTGCAAAAGAACGAGGCTATAATGTCACATACGAATATGATAACTCATCTGTTAACTTTTCTCTTGTCGAAGCTAATGAGTTTCTTGCAAAGCAAAAGTTGTCTCTTGAGCCTTACGATTATCAAGTTAAGGCTTTCGTGGATGCTATTCGCGATTCAAGAAGTTTATTCCTTTCACCAACAGCCTCAGGAAAATCATTCATAATATACATGATCCTGCGTTGGCATCTTAAGCCAACCATTGTCATTGTACCTACTACCTCTCTTGTTCATCAAATGTATTCAGATTTTGAATCTTATGGATTCAATTCAGAAAAATACTGTCATAAAATCATGTCTGGTAAGTCGAAAGAAACTGACAAACCAGTCGTCATCACAACTTGGCAAAGTGTTTATAAACTACCAAAGCAATGGTTTGATCGATACTCTGTTGTCATAGGAGACGAAGCACACCTGTTTAAAGCAAAATCTCTTACAACACTGTTGACTAAACTGGAAACTACAGAATATAGATATGGATTTACAGGTACATTGGATGGTAGCCAAACACATAAATTAGTTCTCGAAGGATTATTTGGCCCAGTTAATAAGGTAGTCACAACAAAAGAACTCATGGATGCCGGCCGAGTTGCTGATCTTAGCATTAAAATAATAACACTCAAATATGATGACATCTATAGAAAGGCAGTCGCTAAGATGGATTATCAGGCAGAGATGGACTTTCTCGTCTCGCACGGTCCAAGAAACAACTTTATTACCAATCTGACTTTATCGCTTGATGGTAATACGCTTTTATTGTTTCAATATGTTGAAAAACATGGTAAGATATTACATGATCTTATTAAGGCGAAGTCAGGTGACAGAAAGGTTTATCTCGTATATGCAGATGTTAAAGGCGAAGAACGTGACAATATTCGTGCAATCGTCGAAAAAGAAAACGATGCTATTGTCATTGCTAGTTACGGCACTTTCTCTACTGGTATCAACATTCGTAATCTACACAATGTCATATATGGTAGCCCTACAAAGTCAAAGATTCGGAACTTACAATCTGTCGGACGAGGACTTCGAACATCTGATACAAAGAAATCAGCTACACTATATGACATCGCAGACGATTTAACATGGAAGTCCAAAACAAACTTTACATTGAAACATCTTATAGAAAGAGTATCTCAATACGATGATGCTGAATTTAATTATAAGCTGTATGCAGTCTCACTGGGGAAAATATAATGTATGTTATAATTAGGTTGCGAGACGGCAGCGATGTGATAGGAATCATGTCTATACTTGACGAGAATAGTATCATGTTATCAGGAGCTTTGAGTGTGAGGTTCGGAGTACGAGAAACTGGTCCTGCTATGTATCTTGAAAAGTATTCTTTATTCAACGAAAGCTTTGATGTTGCGTTTCTTAATAAAAATATTGATCATGTTTTTAGAGATCCTTTACCTGCTATCATTGAATTCTATAACAAACACTTAATCAAAATGAAGAAAAGATATAAAGCAGAGATGATGCAAGAATTATCATCATTTAATGTTGACGATCCTGATGAAGAACCTGAGATCAACAGCACAATAGATTATTTTAAAACTGACGGGAAAATACACTAATGGCACATTATGTTAATAACAAAGAGTTTTATGCTCTTCTTGTAGATTTTAAAGAGCAATGCGCATTAGCTGAAGAAGCTGGCCAACCTGCTCCTCGAATACCTGAGACTATCGGTAAATGTTTTCTCATGATTGCAACTAAGCTTTCCAATAGAGGTAACTTTGTTGGATACACGTACAAAGAAGAGATGGTATGTGATGCTCTCGAAAACTGTGTCATTGCTGTACATAGTTTTAATCCAGAAAAATCTACAAATCCTTTTGCATACTTTACACGAATTATTTGGTATGCTTTTCTTCGTCGTATCGAGAAAGAGAAGAAGCAGACATATGTAAAGTATAAATCTCTAGAGCAGTTAGTTTTAGACAGTGATCTTATTGACGAAGAAGGTGGTAACGGTTATTCTAACTTTGATATTGCAAACGACAAAATGAAGCCAATCATTGATAAGTTTGAAACAGATAAGAAAATCAAGAAGAAACCAAAACCAAAAGGACTAGAAAAGTTTACTACAGACACAGATGAAAGTTAAGACGGTATATATATCATGAAGATAGCACTTATTACGGACCAGCATTTCGGAGTACGAAATGACAGTATCCAGTTTCATAATTATTATGAAAAGTTTTATAGCCAAGTATTTTTTCCAACCTTGGAAAAGCATGGTATCAAAGATATTATCGAGTTGGGAGACGTTTTTGATCGACGTAAGTACGTCAATTTCGATAGTCTTAAGCGTTGTAATGATTATTTTTTTGGTCCAATTTATGGTAAGGGTATCAATCTCCATTGTATCGTTGGTAATCATGATACATACTTTAAGAACACTAACGCCGTAAACGCACCGCAACTACTCCTTGGATGGATGAAGGATAAACCGCCGTGTGCAAAAAACGATTACATAATGAATACATCAGAGATGTTCGTACACGCACACCCATCTGATGACTTTGATTTTGATGGCTGTAAAATAATGTTTATGCCTTGGATCAATAGTTCGAATTATGATTATGCAATGGATACAATCAAAAATAGCAACGCTGATGTGTGTATGGGTCACCTCGAGTTAAGAGGATTTGAGATGTATAAAGGTGCGGCTATCGATGCAGGTATTAGCCACTCTTTATTTAAAAAGTTTGACATGGTAATGTCTGGTCACTTTCATCATAAATCATCTCGCGACAACGTGCATTACTTAGGCTCACCTTACGAAATGACTTGGTCAGATTATAATGATGATCGAGGCTTCCACATATTTGATACTAAAACAAGAGAGTTGGAATATATTAAGAATCCTTATTCTATGTTTCACAAAGTATTCTATGACGACACGGTAAATGACACAGATTACATATTAAACACTACAGATTACAGCTATCTAAAAGATACGTATGTTAAAGTAGTTGTAAAAAATAAGGAATCTCCTTATGTCTTTGATGTCTTTATCGATAGGTTGAATGCAGCCAATCCAGCACACCTTCAAGTTGTTGAAGACAACCTACATCTCGATTTAGATTCAAGCGATCAAATTATTGATGAAGCCGAAGATACGATTACAACTATCAACAAGTACATTGAAAACTTAGGTCTTTCAAATCCTAAACCAATGAATGATTTGTTTTACGATTTGTATCATGACGCACTGAGTAATGAGTAGAGAGTGTGATGGTTGTACATCTTGTTGCACAGGTGTAATTACATTTACAGACGTAGATGCTAACGATAATATTATTGTATCAACTCGCGAACATGGGTGTACAAAATACGCAAAAGGCTGTACAATATATAATGATCGACCGAAAACATGTAAAGAATTTGATTGCTTGTATATACAGGATGAAGGATTGCCAGAGATAATGAAGCCAAGCAATTGTGGTTTTATTATGCATGGTTATAATGCAACTGACACAGAAAATTCTAGAATTGTTTTGTCACAAAATACAGATGGACCTGATATTGATGAGCGCGCTCTTTTATGGGGTTTATGGTGGGCTCTTACAGAAACTAAGCACGACGTTGAGCTTAATACACACAAGATGGGAAGCATGAGATATAGATGATTTATTTTAAGAAGGTTCGATGGTGTAATTTTTTATCGACCGGCAATCAATGGACCGAGATACAATTAAACAGATCACAATCAACACTTATCGTTGGTGAGAATGGTGCTGGTAAGTCTACGATGCTAGATGCAATTCTATTTGGACTTTATGGCAAGCCGTACAGAGACATCAACAAACCACAACTAGTCAACACCATTACAAATAAAGGTTGCCTTGTTGAGATAGAGTTTGACACTAAAGGTAAACAATACCTAATCAGACGTGGTATTAAACCTAATAAGTTTGAAATAGTATGCGATGGTACATTGATCGATCAGAATGCCAGCATCAGAGAGTATCAAGAACATCTCGAAAAGAATATTCTAAAGTTAAATCACAAGTCATTTACACAGATTGTTGTGATAGGATCTGCTAACTTTATTCCATTCATGCAAATGAAAGCATGGGAACGCCGTGATGTTATTGAAGATTTACTTGACATTGAAATCTTTACAAAGATGTACACTGGTCTAAAAGAAAAAATATCTGAAAACAAAGAAGCAATCATCGATACAAAATATAAAATTGATTTGCTTGAAGAAAAGATAATATTAACGCATAAGCATTTAAACGAAATCATGTCTATGAAGAAGACTGATCGAGCAACCAAAGAAAAACAAATTGAGCAGCATAAAGAAGCGATTGCTCTAAGCGAAGAGCAGCACGAATCAGTCACCAATATGCTCAATGATATGCACGCTTCTTTGTCAGATAAAACAAAAGTAACTTCGAAGAAAACACAGTTAGACGATATTAAATATCAACTTACTTACAAAATCAACAATCTACAAAAAGAAATTAAGTTCTTCGAAGCAAATGATGATTGTCCTACATGTACACAACCAATTGATTCCAAAGTCAAGCAGTGTGCTATTCATGATAACTCAAAGAAGCAACAAGAATTAAAAGATGCTGTTGCTCAAATGGAAGATCATTTTACAGAAGTAGAATCTCGTATCGATGAAATACAAAAAATACAAGAAGAGATGTTAGAAAAACAAACAGTGCTTCAAGATATAAATCGTGACATCAAGCACCAGCAAACTAGTATTAAAAATATATCTGCAACTCTCGATACTGTTGTCGATCTTAATAAAGACGATGTCGATGACTTAGATGCTTCACAGACAGATCTTGTATTAAAGAAGAAAAAATACGAAGAGCTATTGAACATCAAAGAAACGTACGACATAGCAACTTCACTTCTCAAAGACGGCGGCATTAAAGCCAAAATAATTAAACAATATGTACCTATCATTAATAAGCTAATGAACAAGTATCTTGCTGCTATGGAGTTCTTTGTACTCTTCGAGTTAGATGAACAGTTCAATGAAAAAATTAAGTCAAGGTTTAGAGATGAATTTACATATCATTCTTTCAGCGAAGGCGAGAAGATGCGAATCGATTTATCGTTGTTGTTTACTTGGAGGAGTGTAGCAAAACTACGTAACTCTATCACAACAAATCTTTTAATTATGGATGAGGTATTTGATAGTTCTTTAGACAATACTGGTACAGACGAGTTTATGAAACTTATCAACCAACTTGCTGCTGATACTAACGTATTCGTCATTAGCCATAAAGGTGATCAACTATACGATAAGTTTCATAGCAGTATTACATTCGAAAAGGTTAAAAACTTTTCAACAATTTCAGCGCCAATGCTAAAAACTGCATAGGAGGACATATGCCATATAAAGTCTACACACGTCTTAACGAAACTAACGAATGGGATTCCATTGTCGATATGAAGTTAAGTAAATTAACAAGAGTCGATCGAGTTTTTATGAGTGAAGAAGAAGCCAAACAGTTTATAGAAAAACACGTGGCAAAACAAGTAGCTTCTGAAAATATCAAATATGAAGAAGTAGAATGAACTGTTTACATTTCTGCAGAAATAGTGTACAATATAAACATGATTAACAGAAGGAATATGTCTTATGGCAGATAGTAAGTGGGTACAAGATATTAAAAATATGCATGATAAGTTTGGTGTACATGCATGGGTCAATGAAGTCGGTCAAACCGATACGGATAAGCTTCGGGAATATCTTGCGTTTAGATTACGATTCGTTTATGAAGAGTACAATGAAACAGCCATCGCAGTCAATGGAAAAGATGCCGAAGAAATTGTTGACGGCCTTATTGATATATGTGTTGTAGCAATTGGAACTCTTGATGCGTTTGGCGTAGATGCCGATGAAGCATGGGATCGTGTGCACACTGCTAACATGGCTAAGCAAGTCGGCCAGAAAGACAGCCGTCCTAATCCCCTAGGGCTACCTGACCTCATTAAGCCAGATGGTTGGGTCGGACCTGACCATGGCGGCAATCACGGCCTCCTGTCCGAGATCTAAATCTCTAACAAAATCAATGACTTAGGCTATATAACATTTAGTTATTAGCCTCTGAGCTCTTATTCCAAAAGAGTCTAAGCAGATGTAAATAATTCCTATTATTTTTAAGCTACCTATGGTATAATGGTATCTTGTTAATGAGGATATATTACATGAAACGCATTGAGCTTCAGCAATCCCAAACTCTTGGTACTGCCAAAATCGATTATCTTATCAACGAAGAAGATTACGAATATGCCGGCATGTGTTCTGGTATGGCAGTATACTCAACACCTTTCGATAAAAGCTTTACTGAAATAGAAGTACTCGATTTAAGTACAACTCGTAGAAACAAAACTCGTAGAATTATGCAAATCACATTGACTTATACAAAGCGTGGTTCATATACAGTCGAGATGGTCTCTATTGATAGGAAGTATCAAGGTCATGGTATAGCTCCTCGCATTTATCGATACATTATGAGAAAGTTTGGTATTGTCTTGGAAGCTGGTTCACAGCAATCACCCGGTGGTCGATCAGTGTGGGCTGCGCTTTCAAAAATGACTCGTGTTACCATGCATGCCATCGATAGCAAATTTAATTTTTACGATGTCGAAGCTATAGATGGTGAATTGATTTCTGATGACATCGATGTATATAATGGTAGAAAGGTTGTACGCGTTCTGGCAAAATATATTTAAAGATCTTGTTTACAAACACAACAAAATATGGTAGAATAAATTTATGAATTACGATATAGTAATACGCGATCAATTGGTTGCTAGACTTCAAAAGCGACTTGCTAAAGTTGTTGACGAAAAGGCAAAAGCTGCTAGGTTTGACATGTTCAATGCATACGATTACTTGCACAGTTTGCAGAATGAACTTGAGCAAGAAATAAGAGACTATGAATGATGAGGTTTGCAAAATTAATGGACTCGTGGGACGACACAGAAGATAAAAAGAAGGAGCGTGAACGAAAGGAACGTATCCAACACCCACACATGATAAAGTCTCGTAATCATTGGGATTATGAACAGGCATACTGGGATTTACTCAAAGATCAAACTAAAACAAGTGAGCAACACCCATGAGTGATTACGATGACGGCTGGAACGAAGGCTTTGATCTGGGTGCTTGCACGGTGAAGGAGCTACAGGCAGAGAACGCCAAGCTACGGGCATTAATAGCGGAGGCTCTAAGCGGTATGGATTATTACCATCCGTCATTAGGTGAGATGTGGCTAGTGCAGGACAGCGACATAACGGCAATGCAAGATGCCATCAATGGGGTGAGAGATGCGTGACATTGGCAGAGAGAGTTATCTGAAGCGGCGTGACCAGCTATTGATGCAGGATGAACGCATAGCCAAGCTAGAGGCAGAGCTGCACGGCACAGTCACTACCAAGTATCACGATAAGATTGTGGCAGAGGCAATGCAGCGTATTGGCAAGCTACAGGCAGAGAACAACAAGTTACAGGCATTGAATGCTCAGTTACAGGCAGAGAACGATGACATACCGTTTCGTTACACAGAGGGTTCGTCATATGCTGGGTTTTGTCAAGTCAACAAGGAGGTGGAGTGATGTTTGGACTAACAGGACAGGAAGCAGATATAAAGTCACTGGAACAGACTGTGGTGCTGAAGCTGCAAGAGATAGCCAAGCTAAAGGCAGAGCTTGACGACCTGAATAGCCCAGTACAACTATCTGAGTGGCAGAAGCTACAGGCAGAGAACGATAGGCTACAGGCAGAGCTGCAACGGCATAAGTTCGCCATTGGTATACTCTATAAATGTTTCCGTGAAAAGGAGCCAACGCCGAGTGCGTGGGTAGACGAAGCCTTTGCACTCAAGGAGGTGAAGTGATGAAGACAGCAATAGTATTAGTGTTCATGGCTATCTGGATTGCATCAGGTGCTACCTTTGCGTTTTTCCACGAATGTAAGTGCGTAGAGCAAGCCATCAAGGAGGTGAGTGATGAGTATAACTAAAGTACCAGCACAGCTTGAGGCAGCATTAGTGCGTGAGGCTTTGTTGAAAAAGCAGGTAGCTGAGCTACAGGCAGAGCTAGAACTTGCCCACAGGATTATCAAGAAGGGCGCTAACACACTTGAGGAAGTGGCGTATGTCTTTGACATCAAGGAGGTGGCATATGTCGTGGAATAAGAGATTAGTTAAATGCACATCAGGTGACCTAGTGTTATATAGTATACATGAAGTCTACTATGACGACCATGGCGCACCAGAGTCCATTACCGAACTCCCTGTGAGTGTGATAGAAAAATCCAAGGGTGATATAATGACCACACTCAGACACATGGAACGAGCTCTTACCATGCCCACACTTAACTATGAGGACTTCTATGATGTTTGAGGCTGAAAAGAAATGAAGAAAGTAGGATTTTGGATTTACGATTTATATAATTTTTTCTTTGATCTAAAGATTAATCCATTGCGGCATATACCCAGCCCGTACACTCAGTTTATTCTGATGTTTTATCTTAGTGTAATGTGGACTGCAATTTTTACTACATGGGCAGGTTATACTATCTATTATGGCATTTATAGTGTAGGTGGACACCTTTTAGTTATCGGTGGATTCTTTATAACAGCAATGGTATTTCATGAGGCTGAAAAGAATGGACACACATGGGTAATGCGCAATAGACTACCTGATACCAAAGACAGACGTGGTGTGTGGGACTTGGAGAAAGAGGGATAATGGAGGAAATTGTTCAACAAGGCGCGTGGGGCGAGCGGTTCGTAAAGAAACATTATGAATCAATGGGTTATAATGTCATTATGAATCCGAATCAATTTGGTATCTGGGATATGTTTGTTTATAATGATGATGAAAGTGATGCTTTTACTGTTCAAGTAAAAACTACACAGCGTTATATTAAATTTAATCAATTTACAATTCATCTTGGTAAAACAAAAGCTTCTTATTTGAATCTTATGGCGGCTGATAAACTAGTTCTTGTTACACGTACTCCTCAAAGCCCTCTTGCCTCGAGTGATACAAAATGGCCAGGAAGGGTTTTAGAAGTTCTAAAGCCTCGCGGGTTTACAAAATCTAAAGATTGTTATATAATACCCTCAGAGGAATCAAATTTCATAGAACTTGCACGGCTGTCTGATTCTCAATTAAATGAACTAAATAATTTCGATGTTAGTAAAAAGGGATACGCACGCATATGAAATATGATGACGGAAAACCACCACTTGCTCTTATACCACCCGAAGCACTTATTGAGATTTCTAAAGTGTTCGGCTTCGGCGCTGCCAAGTATGGTATGAACAACTGGCGTGAAGATATAGATTGCACAGAATTGTCTCGTAGCTATTCGTCTGCGCAACGTCATCTTAATTCCTTTTGGACAGGCGAAGACATTGATCCTGAATCTGGATTAAGTCATTTGGCTCACGCAGCCACACAACTTATGATTATGATGGTAGCAATGGATCAACAAGATATTTCTAAAATAGACGACAGGTGGAGTAAGTAATGTTTGCAACGACGAATACAGTCAGAAGCTTTTTTATTGACGAGTTAAAAAACAGCAGGTTTGTTGTAGATAAAACTGGCGTAAGAACTATCGAACTACTTGGCGCCTCGTTTACTGCAGACTTTCCTACTATCTTTGGAGAACCAAATGACGATTACATCGATAGAGAGCTACTCTGGTATGATTCTCTTAGTACTAATATTAACGATATATATGGTGGGGATCGTGCACCGCCTAAAGCATGGGAGTACTCAGCAAATGAACACGGTGAAATCAACTCAAATTATGGATTACTGTTATATTCACCCCTGTACCACAGCCAATACGATAACTTATTGGTCGAGTTACTCAGAAATCCTAACTCCCGTCGAGCAACGGCCATATACAACCGACCTGAAATATGGCGTGAAGCAACTGCAAATGGTAAGAACGACTTTATCTGTACAAATGCAGTCACCTATTACATCAGAGAGCAGCGACTACACTGCGTCGTTCAAATGCGTTCCAATGACGTAATCTATGGATACAATAATGACTACGCGTGGCAAGAAGAAGTGTTACTTCGACTTACTGACGACTACAATATAGCATTAGAAGCTGATCGAACTGTTGACTATGCACCAATTACTGCTGGTGAAATCGTTTGGCAAGTACAATCACTTCATGTATACGAAAAACATTTTGATTTAGTGTATTAAGGAAATAGACATGTCTAAAAAGAAACCAAAAATACCCATGAAGGGTGGCGATGAATTTGATGCTCTTACTACGGCTCGTAAGTATTATGTTTATCTCACTCGTTCCGGTGTTGCTAAAGCAATCAAAAAGAAATACAATAAACGTTTCCGTAGAGTTGAAAAAGAAGAACTACGAAAAACATTTTGATTTAGTGTATTAAGGAAATATATAATGGTAAACGTAAACATAAATTATGATCAGTGTCACGAAATTGTACTCGCTACTTTAAAGGAGTGTCTTGACGATCCGATTTCTGACAATGAAATAATCTATCACATTCAACACGTGATTGCATATTTTTCTCCTCCCGGCGAATACATGAATGGTCAATATGATAGCCACGACTAAGTACTATGACGAGTTTATAAAGTACTTCGATCTGGCGCAACGTCAACAAACGTTATGTAACGTATCGACGAGTCCACCGTATGGCATGGTTGCTCATGAAGATTCTGACATACCATGTGATCTTATGCGTAATGTGCATCTCTATGATGTTGTTGAACGTAAGTATGCTGGCTTCTCACAAATCATAAATGATTGTTTTTATGGTTGGAATCCTACGCATCCATATTGGAAGAAAATGGAAGCAGGTACTTGCACTCGTCAAAGAGAACAGGTAGCAAAAGATTGGACTGGTAGGCAGCATGTCTTCGACTTACCTGAATGGCTGTACATATTCATATTGCACAGGGTCACTGGATCAGCTATCAATTACTCACAGAAGCCTTCTGGATATTTCAATACAATACTATTCAACCTTCATCAATGTGACACCATAGAGGACATGGTAGGTCTGATGAAGAACTATCCAGTATCTTTCTATACTTCTGTTGGCTATCAGTTTCCGGCGTTTCCAAAACCGCAAAGTGACTATAAAAAAGGTGGCGATTACTTCTTAGGCGAATTTGCGCCAAGACTTGCCCGTGAACTTGCAGCGTATCTAACAAATGGAAATAAAAAAGATTTGCGAGAAGTTGGAGATTGGATGCTTGTTTGGAATGAAACAAATGGTCTACGTCGTTATAAGTTTCAATACGCCGCCGTTGTGGCAGATATAGCAGATTGGTTTCCTCAGTATGTAAACACTGAAAGCATGTTTTATTACGGAACTAATGCGGTAGAGTGTATCTCATACTTAGCGAAGCCTACACAAAAAATGAAGAAGGAGATATTTTTAGATGCAGTTATGTCAAAGATTTACGATGATACTGGATCTGTTCCGTACAACGCTGAAGACGTTTGCTGTGACTTTATTAGATATTGTGAAAATTACGTTCGTCCTGGCCCTGAGTATAATCATCTTGATTATGACAATCTTTGGTCTGCTTGCGGTATACACGACCATCCATTTGGCCGACAGCGTTTCATGTTGGAACTTGGATTAGTCGATACGTTTAATGGTATGAGAAGTCACCCATCGGACGACGTTATACTTAAAAATGCTGGCATGTCGATTGATGATTATAAGAAGAGAGTAAGTGCATTATGAGTTTGACACAGTTTCTAGGTGAGCATTCTGACGATATTCAGTATCCTAATATATCTGACGTAGAGCTCAAAAAGAATAAGCCGTTATCAAGTTGGATGCAATCTTGGACTCAGGAAGAAAGAACTTTAAAATTCTTTGAGTTTTGTTCTGCGTATGATAAGCGCGAAGATTATCTTTTAAAGAATAACTACCAGCAGTTTTCTCATAGGTTACATTGGGATGAATGTCCATTCGTCGATGAGATGAGTAAAGAAAATGATTTATATTATCTGTTAGAAGCTTGCATTTTATTTTCTTTCTCAAACGAGCATTGGCAAACGTTTAGAACATGGCGAGATTCCGATGGCAACATGAATAGCCTTCGCGAAAGATTTAAGGATAATAGACATGCTCGTTCAGACTTGTTTCAAATCTACTATCCAAAAGATACCAACGTAAAAGATTGGCTAACGTCAGCACCACGTCATGCAGCACTCGACCTTGTTCCAGTACTGTTTACAAAAGAGGCAAAACGTTATACAATGATGGAGTTCGCTAAGTTATTGAATGATTATTTTGTAAAGGTTTTAGGATTTAGAAATGCAATGTATCCCTGTAAGAACACTGCTCGTCACGTTGCAATGTCGCATCCAGAACTGGTGGATCCTGAATCTTTCTTACACGGCGGGACAGGCTACTTCGATGGGTTATCACAGGTATTCGATTGCCCTCATCTCATGAGCAGATCTAAATACGAAATCAGTATTGATGGAGAATATGTACCGCTTAACAAATGGGCAGTGATGCAGGTTGAACTAATGGATCAACTCAAAAATCATCCAGCCAATCCTATTACAAAGCATCAATATTTGAACTTAGAAGATAAGCTGTGTATGCATTATAAATACATGTCTATGCGGTTTGGAGAGAAGAAGCAAACCAAAATGATTCCATATGACTGGGTCTATCCAGAAAATTGGTCATTAAAAACAAATGAGTATAATAGATCGTTATGAAAACCGCAGCAAAACATGCAATGCATGAAGCTACCGTCGATACATGCATTGCACTACCCCTCAATTTTATTCTAAATTATATTATTCTTAGGATAGCTTTCGAAATAGGTCTAGGCACACTCGCAACTACAATTGTATGTACTGGTGTTTTTACTGTACTTGCAATCATTCGTAAAACTTATGTACGTTTACATTTTGAGAAAAAACATGCCTCACAATAAACACGTTCTTGATGGAGTTAATAAAGATGTCGGAATCTTTGGATACGAATCAGCAAAAGAATACTATCTATCTTTGTGCGAAGGATGGAAACCATACAACGCGCCGGCCGAAGTTAGAGTCCACGATGGCGTTAGAGTCGTACGAGACGACCTTACAGTCGGTACAAAAACTAGAGCGGGCGACCTTCTTGCTGCTAAATGCGGTAATGACACTCTCGTTTACTGTCAGCCTCGGACTGGTTTGGCTGGTGTTTCGCTCTTAGATGTAGCAAAACATCATAACAAAAAAGTTGTTTTGTTTATGCCATCCAGTAAAAGAATATCTGAACATCAGGCTGCGTGCATAGAGAAAGGTGCTGAAGTACATTTCCATCGTATCGCCGCAATGCCTATTTTAAATATGAAGGCAAAAGAATATGCAGAAAAAAACGGATACTATTTCGTCCCTCTTGGTCTTAGACACGAGCTCGCTACCGCCGGAATTGTTTACGCAGCTAGCCAAATACCTGAACCAGAAGAGGTATATGTTGCTATCTCAACCGGTGTTCTTACTCGAGCTCTTCAGATTGCATGGCCTAGAGCTAAGTTTCATTGCGTGGCTGTATCTCGTAATTTAAAGGCTGGTGAATTAGGAAGAGCAGATGTAGAAAGCCATCCATATGCATTTACGAAAGGTGAAGACAAAGATCGCTTACCGCCTTTTCCTTGTATTGATACTTACGATGGAAAAGTGTGGCGTTACATTCCTAAAAACACGGACAGAGATATACTATTTTGGAATGTAGGAGCTCCTCCGATTGTACAAGACGATACAATATATGATAGAATAGATTCATATAGAGACTGGGATAAAAACTTATGAGTGCGATTAGGCGCGGTCTGGTGGCAACACCATTTATTACAATATCACGAATGCTAACAAGTCACCGTTCTGCACAAGGTGTTATATATGCAGATCAGTTACAAAATGCAAAAAATCAAGAAAGAATTCATGTCAATACAACTGGTCCGACATATGTAAATAACTTCAGCGAGTTTGATGATCTTTATGTGTATCACGGTAGTGATTTTTCTGGATCTGTAAATCTTTTCGGCGGTCTTAATAATTTTCCATATATTCCTAACTTCGTTAATTTTTCTAATTTTCGTGGCAAAGTATATAGTTTAGTTATCGACATGCCAGATTATTATAGTATCATGAAGGATAAGTTTGACAAGGCTAAAGAAAAAGAAAAGTCATGGAATCCTGAATGGGATGGTATTGATTGGGATAATCTTAAGCGAATGTGCGAGACTGCAGAAACAGTTATGCCTAATGATCTTATTAGTTATGATAAGTTAGCAATCGGTGACAGTCATGCTATTTGTATGTATCGTCCTCAATGGCAGAATTTATCTGTTCCATTCAAAACATTACATGGTGCATTGAAAGAAGGATTGGAAAGCTTTATTCAAAATAAAGATGTAGCATATTCGAATATAGAATTTTACTTTGGTAACATCGATGTACGTCATCACCTATGTCGACAAGATGATCCATACAAAGCAACTGAAGAATTGGTAGATGAGTATCTTCGACAAGCAATAGAAATTTCTGTTAAACGTAACTGTAAAGTTTCATTATATGAGCTGCTTCCGATTGAGAATGAAAGTAGATCTATTCCAAAAACTGGTTGGTATAAAAATACACCATTTTATGGATCTTGGGATGAACGCAATAAAATTCGAAAACACTTTAAAACATATTTAAAGCAACAGATCGAAGAAGCTAATTTGTATAACGTAGAAGTTTATGAGTGGGTTGGGGGTCTTATAAATAGTAGTAGCGAACTTAACTTTGATTGTATGGAAAAGCCACAGTCTGTCCATCTATCTAGAAAATGGTATCCGCATTGGCAAGGTTATGAATGGAGTCATGCACCACACATTGATTACGAACCATATCCTGAACGTGAATCAACAACTTTGGAATCTTTCTTTACATGAATCATACCCACAGCACGATCATCCCCTTAATTGGAGGTGAAGTACTTGCATCAGAGAAAGTATTTGGATCTAGACCAGATTATATACTATCGTATAACGCCTTCGAAGCAAACGAAGAGCATTTATTAAATTATTGGAATCATGAGGTACCGTACTATGTACTCGACGAGGGAGACCGCCATCCCCACGCAGTAGACATAGTGTCCAGTGTTTGTCCTTGTGCTGGCTTGTCATTGTTCAGCACACGTTACGGAGAGGATAACAAAAATAATCGCTGGTTAACAGAAACGGCTAAGTATGTTCTTGGCGAGATCAAGCCTCTCGTTTTTTGGGGTGAAAATGCCCCTACTTTCACTGGCAAAATTGGTGAACCAATTAGAAATAACATGATTAAAATAGGTCAAGAGTTTGGCTACTCTATGTCAATGTATAAAACAAAAAGTTTATTACATGGCATTCCACAAACTCGAGAACGCACGTTCTATTTCTTCTGGAAAGGAGATAAAGTGCCAGTCTTTGAATATTATCGAAGAGACCTCCAAAAAATTGAAGATGTTATTCTAAGTGTAGAACGCGGTGATCCTGAAGAAGATATTATGTCGCAAACAATTAATCGACATAAGCCTACTGATAATCCTTTCTACAGATATATCCTAGAAGAAGTGCATGGTGGCATAACACATCGTGAACACTTTGATCTTATCGATATCGATGATCCTAAAACACCAAACTATCTCGATGTGTATTCACTTATCGAATCGCATAAGCATGACTACGCTCGTGTATCAAGATGGCTAGATAAGAATGGGTATAAACGTGAATCTGATCGTGCTGTTCGTATGTATGATAAGTTAGAATCAGGTGGTAACATCATGCGCAGAGGCACTCTATTGCCAAAAGGTCATATCGGATCTTTCGTAGGACACTATCCTACAATGCTTGCGCATCCTCATGAAGATAGGTACATCACATTTAGAGAAGCAATGACAATCATGGGTATGCCTGATGATTATGTGTTGCTAAATCCTCGTGGCAGCTTTAACCACATATGCCAAAACGTTCCTTTTCAAACAGCTGTCGATATGGCTACAGAAGTAAAAGCTTCTTTGGAAGGAAAAAGAAACTGGATAGAAGCTGATGTAACACTTCAACACAACACTTCTAAAAAGCTAGAAGTTCTGGCAAAACAAGAAAGTACTCTCGAAGCATTCTTTTAATCATGTACATTGTTGTCAATATGGTGTATAATTAACATTCTAAACACAAAGGATATATTATGGAAATTAGTGTCCCTCTCGCAGAACTGAAAAAAGGCAAGTTATTTCTTGCGACGCCAATGTATGGTGGTAACTGCGCTGGTATGTATGCACGATCACTCGCTGATCTGACTGCGGTTTGTAAGCAATACGAAATCCCTCTTCAGTTCTATTTTCTTTTCAATGAATCTCTCGTAACACGCGCTCGAAACTATTGTGTTGACGAGTTTCTTCGAAGTGATTGTACACATATGATTTTTATTGATTCTGATATATCATTTAAAGCACAAGATGTGATTGCACTTCTTGGTCTAGCTATGCAGAATCCTGATGAATATGATGTCTTATGTGGACCATATCCAAAGAAAACTATTTCATGGGAAAAGATTAAGCAGGCTGTTGAAGCTGGTGCTGCTGATCAAGATCCTAATCAACTCGAAAACTATGTTGGTGATTTTGTATTCAATCCAGCAAGTAATAAGAAATCATTTAAAGTATCAGAGCCTGCTGAAGTAGGTGAAGGTGGTACTGGCTTTATGTTGATTCAGCGAAAAGTATTCGAAAAGTATGCTGAAACATATCCTCAATTTGAATACTTGCCTGATCATGTTCGAACAAAAAACTTTGATGGCAGTCGAGAAATCATGGCATATTTCGATGCATTGATCGACGACAAAACACAAAATCTTATTCCTGAAATGGAAGCATTCTATGAAGCAAACCCTGAAGCTACGAAAGAAGAGGTCATAGAGTTCTTAAAGGATAAGCGTACTGGTATCCAAACAGAAAAATATTCGAATCGATACCTGTCAGAAGATTACATGTTTTGTTATAATGTAAAACGTATGGGTATGAAGATTTGGATGTGTCCTTGGATGCAACTAAAGCATATTGGTACATATGTATTCGGTGGTTCTCTTGCGCACGTGGCATCTATTGGTGCAGCTGCAACGGCGGATCCATCTAAACTCGGTAAGAAAAACTAAGGTAATATATTATGAAATTAAACGATGGTTCTGTTAAAATTCTGAAGAACTTCTCTTCAATTAATCCTTCGCTACAGTTTGATGAAGGTCAAACTCTGCGTACAATCTCACCTAATCGAACGATGATGGCCCGAGCAAAATTGCCTGATGTTGTTCCTCAGTCTTTTGCTATCTATGATCTATCTCGATTCCTTGGTGTAATGTCGTTGTTTGAATCTCCTGAGCTGTCCTTCGATGAGCGAGTTGTTAATATCAAATCTCCAGGACGAGCAGTAAGCTATACGTTTGCTGATCCTTCTACTATCATTACTCCTCCTGCAAAAGAAATCGTTATTGAAAATGTCGATGTAACCTTTAAGTTAGAGGAAGCAGTATTCGCTGAGATCATGAAAGCTCTCGGTGTAATGTCATTGCCTGACTTTGTTATTGCCGGTGAAAATGGTAAGCTAACTATTCGTGCAACTGATACTAAGAATCCTTCATCTGATACATATGATGTAGACATCGATGAGTGGTCTGGTGCAGATTTTTCCGCAGTGTTTAAAACTGACAATCTTAAGTTGCTACCCGGTGATTATGATGTATCTCTTTCTAAGGTTGGCATTTCACACTTTTCTAATGACACTGTAGAATACTGGATTTCTATCGAAAGCAATTCAACCTTTAATTAATAATGACCAATGTGAGTAATATATGCGTAATGATTTTCTTTGGACTGAAATATATCGGCCCACATCGGTAGCGGACATTGCACTACCGAGCCAGCTGAAACAAACCTTTCAACAATTTGTTTCAGCTGGCAACATTCCTAACCTACTTCTTTGCGGTGGTGCAGGTGTAGGTAAAACAACTGTTGCGAAAGCAATGTGTGAAGAATTAGAATGCGATTACATTGTAATCAATGGTTCTATGAATGGTAACATTGACACACTACGTAATGAGATTATGCAGTTTGCATCGTCGGTATCTTTACAAGGTGGTCGTAAGTATGTTATCTTAGACGAGGCCGATTACCTTAACGCCAATTCAACACAACCAGCTCTTCGCAACTTTATGGAAGAGTATTCGGCAAATTGTGGATTCATTCTTACATGTAACTTTAAAAACAAGATCATCGAACCTCTACATTCTCGATGTAGCGTCATTGATTTTAAGATACAGAAAGAAGATAAGCCGCTTATTGCTAAAGAAGTATTCCTTCGTATTAAGCATATTCTTACAACCGAGAATGTCGAATTCGAAGTACCTGCTGTTGCTGAAGTTGTAAAGCAACACTTTCCGGATACCCGTCGTATTCTTAATGAATTGCAAAGATATTCTGCTACTGGTAAAATTGATTCTGGTATTCTTATAAACTTCTCCAACGAGAACTTTAACAATCTTGTAAAGAATTTAAAAGACAAGAATTTTACCGAAGTTCGAAAATGGCTTGCTGAAAATAGCGATATGGATAGCAGTGTTATATTTCGTAAGATCTATGACAGCTGTAGCGAGTTTATGCCATCCTCATCAGTACCTCAGCTCATTCTCATATTGGCTGACTATCAATATAAAGCAGCATTCGTTGCTGATCCTGAAATAAATATGACGGCATGTCTCACTGAGATCATGATTAATTGTGAGTTTTCCTAAGCAGCCAGATAAATTAGGAGTACTTATTCCTGATCTTCTTACTCGATGTAACATAGAGAAATCATTCATCGATGAGAACTATGATAGGCTTGCATTTAGAATTACGATGCTGTGGGGCAGCCAAGAATGTCTAGATGAACTTCAGTCTTTAACCATGTATGACTATACAGAACGTGGCACTCGATCTGGATTTCCATCGCAGGTAATAACCGAACTTACAGAACTACTTCACATACATATGGAAGAATTTCCTAACATAGATAATAAGTGGAGTGTAACATTTCGAAAGGATATATGGTAAAATATTATGTTAGTATCAAAAATTAAAGACGCAATGATTAGTGATGACCCATGGCCACATGCCTTTGTTGACGATGCAGTATCGGAAGAACAGGCAGCTGCTATTATTGAAGCTATTGATAACAATGATCAAGAGTATATCGCCAATCTAAAATCTCAGATTTTAGACACACCGCTCGAAGATGCTATTCGCTATCTTTGGCCAGCTGATAGTTTAGATTCGTTTTATGATGATCTTCAGGATTTTAAAGCTGTAAAGCATGAAGGACATGATCAAATCTCAACACGCCATGATTGGTGCATGACTTCAGGCAGTTATATGTTCTGTCTGCTACTTGGTCAATCAGACTGGGGTACGCATTTAGATATGTGCACCAATAATGATGGTCCAGCTGATTGGGGTTTAATGTTTGCTGACCGACGATTAGTCATACTAAAGACTACCGATAAATCTTATTATAGAACTTACCAGTCAATGTTTACGAATTATAGCGTAAGCTTTACATTGGCAGAACCTGAAGATGTTTAAGAAGAAGAAAGTCTGTGATGTACCACAATGCGATACTAAACTAGGTGATGAACCAGTTCAGATTGTTATTGATGGTGCTGAGTTTGATGTATGTGATGATTGCGGTAGGGTTATGGAGCTTATACAGCAGAAATTTGAAGAAAGACTGAGCGATGATGCAGGACTAAATTATGAGTAACCCGTTTGATTATCTTAACTCTATAAATGTAAATAAGAACAACATGATGTCTGGCAGTGACAATGATGCACTCGCCGAAAAAGAATACAAGCCATTTCTAATCAATCGTGGTCTATCTTACTTCGAAGATACGATTGCGCTTGCGAATGAAATGAATATCCACCATGAACTTGACAATAAGCTTCAATACGAGTTTTTCCTAAATATAGTAAGAAAACGTAAAAGGTTTTCGAAGTGGTATAAAAAGGAAGAAGATGGTGATATTGAAGCGGTCAAAGAATATTATGGCTACAGCAATCAACGAGCTTCACAAATATTATCTATCCTAACTGAAGAGCAAATAATACTAATAAAACAGAAGCTAGAAAAAGGTGGATAATAAAAATGAACGATATTGTAGAATCTCTCGTTGAGATTAACTTAGCTAAAGATGATGATTTTTTAAAGATCAAAGAGACCCTGACTCGTATGGGTATCGCATCTCCGAAAAACAATTGTCTATATCAATCGTGTCACATCTTGCACAAGCGTGGCAGATATTACATTGTACATTTCAAAGAATTATTTGCATTGGATGGAAAGCCATCTAATTTTTCTGAAGAAGATATGAGTAGAAGGAATACGATCATAAAACTTCTAAGTGATTGGGATCTAGTAGAGCTTGTCAACAAAGACTCAGTATTAGAACCAGTTGCTCCTATCAATCAGATTAAAATCATTTCTCATAAAGACAAATCTAATTGGGAGTTGATTGCAAAATATAACATTGGAAACAAGAAAAAATAAAGCGGTGTTAAACGCCATCGTTTTATGGTATAATATATTATGACTGTTTATTTAAGACGTAGAGTTACTGGATTAGATCCTCACCAGAGACACATGGCCAGAGCAGCCATCTCCTTTGTGTGTAACAAATTCCTATCAAGATTCAAAGAGATAGAGATTAACGTTAAAGGATCTGATCTTTTTAAAAAGGAGAATATACTCGGCGATGCCTGCTGGACAGATTCTTCTATTAAACCTCGTGAATTTGAGATTCGAATAGATTGTAATCTCGAACCACAAGAGTTCCTACAAACTTTAATGCATGAACTAGTCCACTGCAAACAATTTGCAAAAGGTGAGCTGCAGCACAATCATAAAAATTCTTTAATGTGGAATCGCAAACGCGTTTCACGGAATGTTGAATACTATGATTGTCCATGGGAGATAGAAGCCAACGGAAGAGAAATTGGTTTATGCGAAGAATTTTTTAAACATAATGAGAAGTGGAAGCAATATGCAAAAAAAGGTTTTACTGATTACAGGCTGCAAGGATCCTCGCAAATGGTACTCCCATTTGGTAGGTAAATATGTACCACTGCATGCTATTGAAACTACTGAATATAAGTCAAGAGAGCCTGCAGGCTACATCAATTTTGTTTCTGTCGACGATGCTAAAGTTGTCGATGTAGAAAATTACCCGAAGTTTTACTTTTATTAAAGATAAGGAAAATGATTATGAACGACGTAGTTACATTAATGACCGCAATTGGAGAAGTTGTTGGTCGAATAAGCTCAACAACAGAAACAGATTACATTGTTCAATCCTCGATTGTTTGCACAGATGGATGGATCGGCAGGATTTGTTCCCGGCGTAAGTATGACCGGAGCCAAAAATCCAGAGCAAGTAACCTTTTCTAAGTCTCAGGTTATTTTTATGGTAGAGACTGATCCTCAGGTTGCCGCACAATATCTTGAATCTGTAACAGGTATTGCTCTATCAGGCCTTGCGCTTTAAATCATGTTTGCAAATACCGGTAAAGAGCTTGAACACCTTTATCATATTTTGTATGAAGGTGATAGGGCAGGTGTTAAAGGTACTAATATTGAAAAGTATTATGATGATTTTAAAGATGTAAAAATCATTCCCTTTAAAGCAATTAAAGAAGTTATGGGAATTAGTTCTCGTAGTTTTAATAATGCTATATCTGAGCATATCACCTCTAAAAAGAAAAGGATATTTGAACCGCACGAGTTTATTGATAATCCTCCATCGCGCTCTGATGAGTACAACTATAGAACCATGTTGAAGATGAATTGGTTGATCAATGATATTAAAGAGGTTGGTTTGCGAGAGCCTATTACTGGCGTCGTGAGTCCTTTCTTTTGCAATAATAAAATTGAATATAAATTTACTGTTCATCCCGGGTCTTTTCGTTGGCACGCATATGAGATCATGGATCTTAATCCGGATTGTATCGTGTTTGATGCACATAATGTTTTCTTAGAGCATGATAAGGCGTCATTGGATGATTGTCTTGCTTTGTTTGCCGATGATAATACTAAATTTGAAATTAGTATTTTACCTAACAATGATAACTTCAATTGTCCACAAATTCTAAACGTGCACAGCGGTAGTAAGAATGTTGCAATGCCTGTTTCTCTAGAAAAGTGGCATGAAAGAACCAAGCACATGTGGTGGGATGACGTTAACATTTATATCGGCACTGACCGTACTCACAACAATGTGCATGAAATCTGCCGTAAAACCATTCATAGTAATAGCTACAACTCAGGATATTTAAAGACTAATCTATTAGATATACAAAAAATACCAGAGTACAATAGAGAATATAAAAATCAATCTACTGAATTTTCTTATTCTCGATTTTTGGCACCTTGGTTAAGTGACTTTAAAGGTTTAAGTATATTCGTCGATGATGATTTTATTATAACTGAAGATATAGCACAACTGTTATATCATGTCAATCCGAAGTATGCTGTATCTGTTGTTAAACACAACTTTGATCAAAAGTATTCTAATAAGTTTGCTGGCGAGAAAGATGTATGGTATGATAAAAAACTATGGTCAAGCTTGATGGTGTTTAATAATGCTCATCCGGATTGTCAGAAGCTTACACCAGAAGTTATTAACAGTGTAGATGGTAGTTTCCTACATCAGTTTAAGTGGACAACCGATGCTGCTATTGGTTCTTTACCTGAAAAATGGAATTGGTGTGAAGGCTACAGTGACATTAAAGATATACACGATGCAAAAGGTGTACATTACACTCGAGGCGGTCCATGGATTGATGGTCAGGATTGTACAGATATTCAAGGGTTGAATATATGGCACGCGTGGAACTTGCCTGTAGGCGACGTGAGCTCTTACAATGAACGAAGGCAGTTAATGTATTTAAATATTCGTGATTACTATGACGTTGACGAACCAGCTGAAGAAGGTGAAACGCAAAAATACTGCAGAGAAAAGATATGGAAACAAGACTAACAAATAAGTTTCAAGCCGTACCAATGTTCGCGCAGTATTATGGCGAATATTACATTGACATAGGCGATGAAGATTGGAAGTTGCTTGAGCTATTCTTTTCGAAAGAACATCGTGTTGCTAATAGTCCAGATGCTGATGGATATGGTACACCAGTAACCACATACGACGAATGGTTTCAAATACTATATCTTAATCAAAATCTTATCTGTGTTGATGAGAGATTTGCAAATATTAAATCAGCTATACAGCAAGCGGCTCATCATTACTTAGAAGAATGCGTACAGTTTGATATGCCTAAAGAAGTTTACATGGATATTGCAGATTCATGGTTTATTCGTTTGGCAGGTGATAAGGAAAAGCCTAAGGAGTTTCAACCTCACAATCATTCATTTGCGATGTTGTCATGCGTTTTGTATTTACATGATTCGAATAATGGTTTAGAATTTACCAATAACGACCAATTAAATATGTTTGAACCATTTACTTGGCCGGTAAAAGAAACGAATGAAATTAATGGTGCTTCGCAATATGTACGACCTAAAAAAGGAAAGCTTGTTATTTTCCCTGGCAGAATGCATCATCGATTAGTCAATTCACACATGGAAGAAGATGTTCGTTGGTCCATTGTTGCAAATATCTGGCCTCAAGGATTAGTAAGTACTAATCATGCAGCTGGATTAGTTTCAGGGAGTCAACGACATGAGCGCACCAAAACATAAATTTAAAGCACTAGTTGCTTTAGCATATACAATAGATAGTTTTAGAATTTTTCCGAGAGTGTTTATTAGTGTTTACATATATCTTTTATATGAATCAGTTACATGGTTTATGTCTTTACCTGAACCAACAACACAACAAGCATCACTTATAAGTGTCATGACTGGCATTGGCGCAGCATGGTTCGGATTATACACACAAACAAAACCTGAATCACAGAAAGAAGATTCAACAAGAGCGTTTTTAATGGGAGATAATAATGAGTAGTCAAAGTGCAGGTGGCAAAGGTTCAGCGAGACGGCCTTCTATTGTTGATCGAACAACGTGGGAAGAAAACTATCATCGTATCTTCGGATATAAAGGTGGAAAAAAATGTTTAGAGTGTGGCGAAGTTGATGATATGCACACTAATAAATGCAGTCTAAAGGCAATCAAGGAGAGTTAATATGGCACCGTTGATCATACCATTCTTTCATCCAACCTTTTGGGTGTTATATTATCAATCGCAAGCACTACAATTGTTAGAGCACATGGAGCAACAGGCCAGAGCCGGCTATTCACCACATGAATAGCGACTATTCATCATAGTTATTGTACTTTCCTATCATAATATAGTATAATGTTATATTGCAATGGAGATAATTATGGCTTTAATGAATACCAACACCCTTCGTTACGATATGTCCGGCCGGAAGCGCAAAGCAAAGCCTGCCAATGGTGATACCTATACTAAACTCAAACGCACGTGGCAGCCCATGGAGAGCTCTCCTAAGCCCTTTGTACGAGGCGAAGGTGTGGTATATAGGTCTGTAGAGCTTGGGTCTCCAAGCGTATGTACAGCTCCTGAGAAGAAGACGTACACTGGTACATTGATCAAAGGAATCGCCACGATGCACAAATCAAATGCTGTACCTATCATCAATCAGCAAGAGGCAACCGACATTGCCAATATGAGGAGAAACTGATGTTAAACAATGCGCTTTTAATTATATTGATAGTAACTTCTGCTATTACAGTGTCAACACAACTTAGCAATAACTTCAATAACCGCGTTCAAGTAAAAGATCAGATGTGTGAAGTCTATCATGCAAGTGCTCCTATGCACTTAAGATGTGGCAAATTTTCATGAAGAAAAAACAGAAGAAAGCAAAGTACGATCCTATCAAGGGCAATATTAAATTTAAAAAGAATGGCGTTGTATATAACGAAGGTGACACTGTAGAAATAGTCGATCTTGAAGGATATACATATAAAGGTACGTTGATTAATTTATTGTCTTCTCAAATGTATGTGAGACCACCTGATTCAGTCGACGGAAAGTTTTTCTTTTACAGAGGTTTAAAAATTCGTAAAGTATGATAAGACACAAAGTTTTTCCAACATCAATTTATGAGATGCACATAAGTCGAGATTTGGCTTTACACCTTTTAGACGAGATCAAATCAAATCAAAAAGTAATTGAAGTCATAAGTTCGGCAACTCAACCACATCCTATAAGTGATTACTCTACAGACTACACCGATCCATTAAGGTTTAATACCTTTTGGGATGAAGTTGTTCCAGATATGAATAAAAGTTTAGTAGAGAACGATATGCAAATGGAAGTAGTTCAGTCATGGGTATCTTGTTATTCAGGTCCGTCTGGCCATCATCCTTTACATAATCACTCTCCTGGGTATGGCAGAGCAGGAGCATATTCAGGTATACTATATCTTTCTGATATAGGATTCACTGATTTTTTCAGTGTAGCATACCAAGCCGATGAGACACAATATTCCGTACCATCTCAGCTTGGTAAGGTCGTACTGTTTCCTTCTATTATCCCTCATCAATATAGACCAGAGAGATACGATGGAAATGCTCGTTACGTATTACCATTTAATGGCTACTTAGAAAATAATAAATAAGAAGTAATTTTTGTTATGTCCATAAAAATAATTAAAGGACAGACTAATGCTACGACTTACGATTCTATCAATATTGTTTTTAACTTCAATAACATTTGCATCACCCGGGCATATATCGATACACAGCCCTGCTGGCAAAGTAGGAGATGAAAATACAGATAACATACATTGGTATCAACAGGAATCTTTAAAAGCTTCTCGTTATGCTGAAGATCCGCCAGATGTGCCACAGCCATTCGTATGCAATGAAGATAATCGAAATGTGTCATGTAGTGGCAGAGACATGTCACCATATGAGTTATATAAAATGCCAGGGCTTGCTTATGTCATGCTATACATCGAAGTTGACGATGCAATTAGAGAGCCATGGAGATTTGCGCTTAGTAAAGTCAGAAAATTAAATGACACATTCCAATTGTCAGGTGTGCCAGTTCAATTTATTGTTACTGAAATACGCACAGTAACATGGGATGGATCAAGTATGGTATCACAACTTAATGATCTTCAAGGTAGAATGGATGCGATATCTCGGCGTAATGGTGCTGACTTAGGAATAAAGTTGCTGCCAGATTACTTTAACACATGGAGATATTGTGGTGTTGCAAAGGTAGGAACGACTGCTTGGCCAAGAGCAAGTGTCACTGGTTGTTACTCTAATAATATGACTCTGGCACATGAGGTAGGTCATAACTTCGGCCTAAGACATGATGTTGGTGATAATACAGTAATACAAGGTGGTGTTGGTTATCGTTTACCAGAGGATAGCACAAGAGGCACCATAATGTCCTATGCAGAAGATCGTATACCTTTCTTTAGTAATCCTAAAACAAAATACGATGGCCTACTGTGGGGCTCTGAAGAAGCAAACGCTGTTGCTGTTTTAAATGACACGCTTGGCAATATTGCAATGGCACACGAAACTATGATGAATTCATCACAAAATTTTGTTGAATTGGATGCAGATCCACAAATGGAAATTATAGAATATTGTGATTAACTGTGTACATTATATGAGTTTTATAGTAGTATAAATAAACGTGCTGACATAATGTTAGCATCTCTATGCGGAATAATCCGGTAGAGTAAAACAACATTCTTGCTTTTAAATAAGGAGAACCGTTATGGTATCAACTAAAGCATTTTCTTTTCCACGTTCACACTTCATTGGATTTGACCACGTATGGTCGGAGATTGAGAGACTGTCAGATATGGCAGACAATAAACTCTATCCTCCGCACAACGTAGTGAAGCACGATGAGACTCAATTCTCTGTAGAGCTGGCACTTGCAGGTTATTCAAAAGATGACCTAACAGTAGAAGTCAAAGACGGCATTCTTGTCGTTCAAGGCAACAACAGTCCTACTTTGGATAGAGAAGTTGAGCGTGAGTATTTACATCGTGGAATCTCTGCAAAGAAATTTACACGTACCTTTAGATTGTCCGAACATGTTGTTGTAGACGGAGCTGACTTTATAGATGGGCTTCTGGTCATTGACCTGAAAGTAGTCCTACCCAAAGAAAAGCTGCCTAGAAATGTTACGATAGGTAAATCCGAGAAACAACTACTTAACGAGGACTGAGATGAAAAGGCTGATCATAGCCCTTTGTTTCGTTTCTTCTTTTGCTACAGCCACAGAGATTGAAGAGATTGTCGTAACCGCGCGACAGTTAAAAATCATAATGCCTAAAGTCGAGGACATTCATGTCCAAAACGTTCTTACAAAGAATTGGTATTACTCTGAAGCTAAGCAAAAGAAAGAAAAACGCGCAAAGGCTTAAACTGCAATTACACCCTGCCGCTGGCAAATAATGTGGGATAAAGAGAAATCGGGTGCCCACTATTTTGTAAATATTTACATTTATAAATAATATCTGTTAATACTATATAGGAAAAGATAATGAAATATTTGTTTGTGTTGTTGTTGCTCATAGGCGGGTGCAGTAATGCAGAGTATGAATCCTGTGAAAT